>Ga0172371_10013431_pt1 | contig 10671 bp, 5 predicted proteins | sample Lak12m_FD_114543 | JGI IMG/M metagenome (GOLD analysis project Ga0172371, IMG submission 114543) | Freshwater microbial communities from Kabuno Bay, South-Kivu, Congo - kab_022012_12m | ecosystem: Environmental > Aquatic > Freshwater > Lake | place: Democratic Republic of the Congo: South-Kivu... | reverse complement strand
CTCCTGCATCCGAACCAACCGCTTCACCGTCTCTCTGAACGCGTAGACGCTCGACTCAAAGCGCTTGAACAAGAGGATGCGCACCAAGCCCCGCAGATTCGCCCCGGCATGCTGCAGGTCATCGTATGGCGCCTTCTTCCTCATCTCGGGCTTCACGTAGTGCCACAATCCGTAGCGGGCATAGGTCAGCTCATCGGTCACAATCTCGGTCTGGCAGCCGTGCTTACCCTTGCCCAGGAGACCGCGAATCTGCTGATACAGACCCTGATACGTATCGTCGATGCTGTACTCAACCGTCTCCAGTTCCCGCTTCGGGAAGAACTGATGCCGTTCCCCCACGAGAATGTACGCACGCTTCGGCCCGTCGAGATATGGCCGGACCTCGTCGTCACTCATCTTCGCCAGCGGTTCCTGCGTGTCACCGGCGAAACCATACCATCGTAGCACATGCCGCCGCAGCCTGCGTACCTGCAGGTGGAAGAGCAGCTCGGGCAGCTTCCGTTCCCCCTTGTCAATCAGCTTGAAGTACTGGTTCAGGTTTGGCGGGTCAATCGGCAGGTCTGTCTTGTCATCCTGGCGGAACAGCTTGATCTGATAGTACACGTCCCAGGCGCTCTTGTTGCGCGGCGTGGCCGTCAGGAAACAGCAGTACCGGTCGCCCGTGCTCAGGAATTGCTGCACAACCGCATACCGCTGCGTATCCGAGTGCCGCAGATTATGACTCGCGTCTATCAACACGAAGTCCCGGTCCCGGTAGCGCTCGTCCTTCAGCAGCACCTCGGCAAGTCCGGACTCGCCCTCGAGCAACAGCCCCAACGACACCACAACCGCATTCAGGCTGTAGACGGCGTTGTACCGCTCCCACATATCAACCAGTGCGGCCGGACAGATGATGATGGGTTTCACGTGGTCGGTTCGCTCAAAGTGCCGGATGATGGCGGCCCCGACGTACGACTTGCCGAGCCCGACCACATCGGCCACAAACGCGCCGCCGTACCGTCGCAGCATCTGCACCGCCTGCGTGACCGCAGCCTTCTGGAAGTTCGCGAGCTTGGATGTGATCTCGTCATCCCACAGCACTTCCTGAGCATCCTCGCCCGTGAGCCGGTCCCGCACCAGCTCGTAGAGTGTCTTCAAGTAGATGTCATATGGACGTACAAGTCCGGCCGCCCACGACTGCCGTATCTCCTGCATCAGCGTCTCGTCGAAGTCGTCAGCTTCCTTCCACAGCTCGTCGAACCAGCGCACCAGCTCGGCGTGGTTGGCGTTCCCCTGCACCAGAACATTCAACTCGGTGTTGTTCGCCACACCGGCAAGGGTCAGGTTCGACGAACCCACGACCGCGATACCCTTCTCCTGCCGTTCAACTTCCTTGCCCTTGGCATTGAAGACCTGGCCGTAGTCAAAGATATAGGCCTTGGCGTGAAGCCTTCCCCGCGTGTAGACCTTCACCTTCACCCGGTTCTGCTCGATCATGTCGGCGAGCGACTGCACCAGCGCCTCGGTCTCGTCGGTCTGGTCCATTAGTTCCAGCGCCGTTCGTACTTCGGCGCCGGTGTCGACCGCAGCCTTCCGGGCCGCGCCGGCACTGCGATAGGCCTCGGCCTCGACCGCGTCGCGCACCAGTTCCAGCCTGCGCCTGCCTTCGGCCAGTTGCTCCAGCGTCTCGCGGTTCGTCGTATTGCCGATGAGCAGCCGCAGTTCCTTCACCCGGCCCAGCTTCTCCGCGATTCCCTCAAGGCCCGACACAAAGAAGTAGCCGACCGCGAACCGCGCCGCCTCGGTCGTGTCGAGGATGCGGTTTATCTGGTCCACAAGCTTAACTCTACGGTTGTCGATGATGTCGTGTGCAGGCATCGTATCACCTCCGAACGAATGACCTGTAGAGCCGTCCCGACATGCCGTTGACACAGGCCGGGCGCTGCCCTATCATGTCTGCGCTAGATTCGGACTGGGGATTCCCGGTCGGCAGATCGCTCCGGTGGAAGCCGGGGCTGCTGCTTTCTATGAGCACATCGCTGTTCCGGCAGCGTGCCGGACCCAGTCTTCTAGGCCTGCGAACATCGAACTAGCCAATTCGCGCGACCTTGCCGACGGTAATCCCGCACAGGGCCAACTTCCGGCTCTGCGGACTGCCCGGGTGAATGTGCACTCCATCAGTGGACACCCAGTGGAACCCGCCGACAGTCAGACTCCGGAGTGCTGGCGCGCAGCGGGCAATCCAGGTTGTCAGCCAGTTCTTCTTCCTGATCACGTCGTCAACATGGTCGGACGTGGCCGGGTGAACCTCCACATACGCCACGCCGTCAGGCCGCCTGTCATACCCGAAACCCACGGCGTAGTCCCACCGAGGGTCGTTCGGGCATCGCGCCGCAAGTGCTGCATCGATGTCCACGCTGCCGCGCCATCGGCACTGCGTCCTGCTCGCGAGTAACTTCGTCCTGTAAGCTCCCGCAACAGCTCGCAAGCCCGGCTCGTAGCAGGCGCCAATCTCGACTGTGGCTCGAACGGCATTCTCGAATTTCATTCCGCAGTTCCTGCGCTGTGCTTGCCCACGACCTCAGCCACTATGTCCGCTATGCGTCCGCTGAACCCGCTGAGGCCACCCCAACCGGCGACCGCGGTGTCGGACGAGCCCGGATCCAGCTCGGAAATGTCGGTCACCGATGGGGCCAGCGTCGACTCGGGATTGAAATAGAACGTCCGGTACGACTTCGCGAGCACCGCCTCGGCAAGCGCCTGCGTCGGCTGGGTACGTCGAAGGCCGAGCATCCTGAGGATTGGCTCGTACCCGGCTTTGTGCTCCTGGAACACGCGTATTGCCCAGATAATGTCCAGCACATGCGGCGAGTGCGTCGAGAGGACCACCTTGTACCCCCGCGACACGAGGTCGAGCACGGCCAGCATCACCGCCGAAATCGCCTTCGGGTGTAGCCCCATCTCTACTTCCTCAATCACGGCCCAGTCAACTCCCGGCCGCATCGACACGGCGGCCGGAGGCAAGAGCCAGTACAACCCAATCAGCAGCGGAACGAACTCGCGTTGCCCCGCCGACCAGACCATGAACGGGAGCTTCGATTGACCACGATTCAGGACGAGACGTTTCTGTCCGCCCATGTCATCTATCGTCAGATTGAACCCGTGAAAGATCGCGCCGTCGATCTCGTGGCGAATCTCGCTCTTCAGACGGTTGCTCCGCGGGAAGAGGCCGCCCTCCGCCTTCGTGAATCGGCCGGACTCCAAGAGCAGCCGTATGTTGTCGCTGAAGGCCCTCGCCACGTAAGGGTCCGCCGGACGATAGTCGCTGAATGTCCGCCACCAGCCCTGGCGATCGAGCGCAAGCACACGCTGCGCAGGGATGTAGAACAAGGACTCCTTGGGTTCGTCCTTTCGAGACCGCGTTCCCAAAACCCTGGCCGCGATGTCAACGGCGGCCCCATCCACCAGCATCTGGCTGTTTCCATTCCACAGCCCGGGCATGCCCTCGCCGAGATAGAGCGCTAGAAAGCTCGCGAAATCCTTCTGCCACTCCAGTCCGTGCCTCCGCAAGTCCGCGACGACCTTGCGGTAGTCAATGTGCAGCTTGAGCAACTGCAGAAAGATGCTCTTGCCGCTTGCCTGCGGCCCGACCAGAACGGTCAGGTCGCCAAACTCCACGGCTGCTTCTCTAAGCTGGCCTACATTCTTGAGTTCGACATTCATGGCGTACTCCTCTCGCGATAAGCCGACAGACAACCATGTTCCTCAGTATACACTTCCCCTCCGGCGCGTCCATGACTCCTGACGCTCGTCGCGTCAGTTACATACCCCGACCGGGAACTGACCATGCGCCGGTCTGCGTGCGAAGCACAGGCAGGCCTTCGGCTCAGCGTTTATCGTTCTCTGCAGGTCGCATCCTTCCGTGCTCATCGCTCATCACTCATCATTCATCATTCTCCGCACAGCACTCATCACTCCGCGTTCAGCGCCCTATGCGAACACCACCCCAACCTTGTCCGTGCGTAGGTGTCTCGTGGCGATGCTCCCTATTGGCTACCCGCAAGGGTTGGGCTCCTGGAGACGATGGTCAATGACCTTGAGGAGCGCGTCAGGGCTACATAGAGGTCCTTGGGGTTCCTGATTCCATCCGCATCCAGCACTACGGCATGGTCGAATTCGAGCCCCTTGACAAGCAGCGTTCGCGCAACGACACGACGGTACAAATGACGACCGTACCTCCTGGCGGCATCTCTGACTTTCCAAGCGGTCTGCCGCAAGCTATCTCCTGATGCGCAATCGTGGAGTCTGCACGTCTTTCGCATGTCCGTCATCAGCTCTCGCCTGTAGAGGGCGACACCCGGCATATGCGAGACCAGATCTAGACAGTCGGCGACTGGGAGGTATTCGTGTCCGGCAGCCACCGCCTGCAGAGCAGCCAGTAGATGCGCGCAGTCAGACGCGACCTTGCCACGTGTGGGAATTCGACCCTTCGCGAGCGCTACCTTGACCGCCTGCAACTGCTTTGGCATGCGGACCACACACTGGCACGCAGCATCCACAACACGTCGGGCGCGCTCAATCCCGATAGAGTCACCCAGAAACCCGCAATGCTTAAGAAGATCCTTGCCTTCTACTTCCTCAATGGACTGATAGCAGCCGCCGAGCGCCTTGGCTACACGGTGCTGCTGACTGGCATGATTGTGGATGGCGACGACGGTTTCTTTGCCGCACGACTTGTTGAGTCTGAAGCATGCGCCACGCTGGTCATTGAGGTCGTCACCGGTCCTGTGAACCCAGTTGACAGGAGCTCCGTTGGTAAACGATAGGCTCCAAGATGCGCAACTCAGGTCGCGCCGAACGCGTGCAAGCCAGTCTCCGAGGTCTCTGTTCGCGCCGTCCTTAAGCCACCTATGCGGTTCAGTGAGGTCAGGCAGGCGTTCAAACTGAGTCGCGACCTCACTCTCCCAACTGGGCAACGGGTCGTCTTGCTCGAATCCGAAGACGGCCTGCATCGGGTCGCCAACCACGCGACAAGGACGGAGCTGAGCAAGACGCAGAACGAGGCGGTGCTGAGACCTAGTGCAATCCTGGTACTCGTCCACATAAAAGCCGGCATACGACTGCGTGAACACGTGCTCAACGCGGCGATTCTCCAAGGCACGTCGGCAGGCCTCTCTGACGGCGATCCAGTCGCAGCTTTGCGACGGCTCAGTCACGGTGCACCCTGATGTCTTCGGGAAAGCTGCTGCATAGCGGAGGGCGAAACCATCAAGGGTCTCGACGCGGCACGCGGACGACGGCACTCTCATCTTGCTGAGACGGTCACGCAACGCCCTGACTCCAGCATGGGTGTGCGTGAGGATGAGCTGCCGTTCGGGCGGCCCTGAGGCAACGGCCTTGGCAATCAGCTCAGTCTTGCCGCAACCAGCCGCGGCTACGACCAGTGCGCGCGCCTTTGAGGCGAACTCCCTAGCTCGTTCCTCCATCTTGGTAGCACCAGCTTTCGACCTGCGCCAATTTCGTGCCAAGATCAGTACTAGCCATGGCGTCAAGGTGCTCGGAAACCAACAGCCCCAGAAACGACCCGCCATCAATGGTCTTGAACCACCCTGGGCAGTTCCGTGTGCCCTTTGCGGCTGTTCCGAATGCATGCCGCAGGCTCAGGTTATCTGTACTCCCGTTCAGCCACGACTCAGGTCGGTCGGGGTTCGGTGGGGTTTTCCTCAGGCCAAGGGCTTGTGCAATTGCATCAGCAACGCTCTGTGCGCTCCGCCTCCTGCACGTCTGTTCCAAGAGCCTCCTGAACCCGTCGGCCGGAAGGTCCACCGCGATGCGTTCCTCAAGGCAGAGCTTGTCAGACCATAGGATAGCCTTCACACCTGCGTGCTCCATGCTGTCGACGTCTTCCCGCGATATTCTGTCGGAGTCGCCCAGGTACATGATTGCATACCGTAATCCTGCCATAGCGACGGCATAGGCCGGCCCGTTGGACCCGCCTCCGTCTGTGATCTCGACGCCGAAGTGCTCGACGGGGACCTCGTTGTGGTTCGACCTCCATCGTTCTGCTGCGCTTCTGCAGAACCCGACCTCCGTGGCGCCTTCGCATAGCAGGACTCTGCGAGCAAGGAAGGCTGCGGGCACAGTCCTAAGGACACCCTGCGTATCCTCGCTCGGGCTAAGGACATCGGTTCTGCCTGACAAAGGTCGTACAACGCGGATGTGCTCGCGTCCAAGCTCGAAAAGCGGAACCGCAGAGTGAGTCGTCATGACAACCTGTCCCAGCCGAGGCTCGGAAACTCCCGAGTTGCCGATACCCAGCCCCTGACGTAGGTTCCTCAGCAGTCGACGGATACGGTGCGGTTCCAGTCCGTGCTCGACCTCGTCAATCAGCACAATGGCGCCATCGGGGACGGCGGCTCGTTGGACCGCCAGCGCTGCAAGCCTTCGTGTACCAAGACCGGCTGCTCTGACCGGAATGTCACCGTCATGGAGTGCAAAAGCTCCCTGCCTGAATGTAACCAGCTTGGAGTCGAGCGCGGCTTGGTAACTGGACGAGGGCCGGACGCCAAGTTTACGTGCAGCTTCCTCCACAGTCCGCGCTGCCGCGTTGAGTTCGTCGATGTTCCCTTCCTTCGCAGCGTTGCGTAGCTTGCGCTGGGCCTCAGCTACTGCCTCTGCGGCATCGCCGCCTGTCAGACGTGTGAGCACCGAGTATCGGCCCCAAGCAAGGTCACGGTCTATGTCATCCCCGAGGCGCACGACTCCTAGTTGAGCCCGGTTCTGCGGTGATATTGGGACGCCCTCCTGATTCCGGTCTGCCATGACAGTCCACTCTGGTTCATATGAACTGCCTATCCTTAGTCGTACGGTGAGGACCGGCTCGCAGTCCTCATCCTCCGGCTCGTCAACCAGTCCGCCTTCCTTCTTCCAGCCTCGCATGAGGAACCCGTACTTGCCGTCAGTCCACAGATGCGACGCCGGAGGTATCCCGCCTACAGTCACACGGATCTCTATCGGTTCGTCGGTCTTGGTGTTGTGGAAATCGACCTCCGACACGCTCAGGTAGGGCGAAGGCGAGAGTGCCATGTCAACGGCGTCGAGCAGAGTCGTCTTCGTCGTGTCGTTCGCACCGATCAGGCAGAGACATACCCCGCCCAACGTCCAATCGGCGGACTTGATTCCTCGGAGGTTGGCTATCTCTACTCGAAGAACATGCATAGAGCTCAGGAGATCTACCAGAACTCCTGTACGCTACCGCCCATACAGCGCCTTCACCCGTTCGTCTATCTCGCGCTCAAGCTCGGCGACGTGGGCCGCAGAGTCCGACGGCAGCGGATAGCCGTGTTCATCAAACTCCGCCAAGATAGAGTCCACGAGTTGAACCAATGGCCGCTGCTGAGCCGCTGGTACATCCGGGATCGGAAATCCCTTCCAGTCGTCGGGATAGACGTGGTGCTTGCTTCGACGCTTGCCAGCCAACCAGTCCTCTGCGGATGAGGTATTCATGACTGCAAGCACGAACTTGAGATTGAATCGGCTCGATAGTTCCTCAAGCTGCTCGCGGAACAAATCGGGCGGCGCCTTCGTGCGTTGGACTTCGCGGCGGTACAATGCTGTCTTTCGTATGGATCTATTGCGGACGCCCTGGAGTCTGCGCCACGGCACCAAGATGCATGATGTGTGTGTAGTGAACCTTCGTCTGGTATCGTATGCGACCGGCGGAACTCCGGTGGCAACCACAAGGGCAACCAGTTTCTCGTCGGACTCGTGCAATTCTGGAAAAGTGGGCCTTGCGAACTTCTTCGGGGCGCGGGCCGTTCCCCACTCAAGGTACTTTTGCTCGGTGATGCACCACCGAGCAATGTCCTTTCCCTCGAAGAACGGTTTGGGGTGCTTTGCGTCGCGTCGGTCCTGAACCACGTCTTCTGTGACAAACTCGCCTTTCCAGAAGCGTTCGTCTGCGTTGGCGCGGAGACCGTAGCTTATGTAACAGATACGACCTAAAGGCACAAAGCCGGGCGGACATCCCTCGGCTTCGCGCGCATCAGGTTTGAACAGCGTGGCACCCATTGCCGACTGCGAGCCGGTCGGAAGAAGCTCATGGTTCTGCTCGAACTCGTCGGCCTTTTTGCCCCAGCGCCGGACGCGGACCGGCTCATGCGTCGCTGGAGGCATGATCTTGGTGAAGCACAGTATTGTGTTGCTGACACCGGCCTCGAACAGCGGTATCTCACTGCAGAAGTCCAGCCGCTCAATGCTCGTCTGAGTCAGAAAGAAGTCGTGTGACTTCCTGGCATACTTGGCCGCGTTGTACGAGTCGGGGATGATGAACGTCATCTGCCCGCCCGGTCGCAGCAGTTGATGTGCCCTCTCTAGGAAAGGAATGTACAGGTCCCACCTCTCATAGAGCGTCTTGTAGATACCGCTTTCTAGCAGTTTGGCGCGGTAGACCTTGAACTTGGCGATTTCCTCTTGGCGTTTGTTCTCGTTCTCGATGTGCTTGAACTGCGGGTCAGCCCGGACATATGGTGGGTTGGCGAGCACGACATCGAAACCGCCAGCCAGACTTCCGCCTGCAAGGTCCATCTGCCCTTTCAGGTCATTTCCGAGGGCTAGTTTGCCGTCCAAGGTTGTATGTGGGCCGCCGTGGCGGAATACCTCGGCAAACTCGACAGGCCAGTCGAACCCCAACGGGGCATGCTTCGAGCGAGTCCAGAGCGCCACTTGGTTCTTCAAGGCCATCACTTCTTGACGTAGCGCCAACTTCGTTTGGCCGTGCGCCATCAGGAAGTCATCCTTGGCCTTCAGGTAGTCCTCCACAAGTTTGTCCTGCACGGCCATCTGGCCTGCAACTTCGGGGTTCCGCGCCGTGAGACTGTCGCCTTGCTCAATCTTGAAGTCCAGGTTTGGCAGCGGTTCGGGCTTCTTGCCTTCGTGATCAACCGCGAGCGATAGCCAGAGGCGTAGCCGCGCGATATTCACGGCAAACGGATCGAGGTCAACGCCGTACAGGTTGTGCTGAATGATCTCAAGCTTGCGATCGTATGCGGTCTTCGGATCCAGGTTCTTTGCCTGAAACAGGCATTGACGCAGCGCAAAGAGTTCGTGCAGCATGCCGAGCAGGTATGCACCCGAGCCGCAGGCCGGGTCCACAACTGTCACTCGCCGCAGAGCGGCCAAGATTGCCTCAGAATCATGGAGGCCGGCTGGGTCGTGCTCTTCGACGAATCGTGCGACGGCCTCACCTCGCTCCAGCGGGAGTGCCGAACCGATGTAGCCCTTGAGTGCCTCACGGCACATGAACGATACGACTGGTCTGGGCGTGTAGTAGCTGCCCGTCTCATGCCGACCGGTCACAAGTTCTTCGAACACCCGTCCCAGCATCTCGGGGTCTACTGCAACTTCGACGTCCAACGGTGTGCTCTCAGTGACCGTGAAGTTGAAGCTGCCAAACAGGTCCTTGAGTATCGGCGGGAAGCAGTCGTCGGGTACGGTGATGTTCTCGTCCCGGTCATCGTCGTCCTCTTCGAAGAGGCCGCCGTTGAGGTAGGGCACATCGCCTATCAGCATCTGCAGTAGGCTTCCGTCTGCCCTGCCTCGGTTGGCGTCGCCGACGTTCAGTTCTCTTGGGTCATTCAACGCTTGGAAGAAGAACAGCCGAAGTCTGCTGCCGTAGAAGTTGCCCGTCGAACTCCGATGCGCGGCGTAGTCGCGCCAGAGTGCGCTGAGGTAGTCTTCGGACTTGTTGAATCTCAACCAGCCTTTCTTCTGCACGAAGGCGACGAACATGAGCCGGTTGAATAGCTTCTGAGTGAACAGCCGTTGGCGGTCTGAGCCCTTGATGCCCTCGACCTCGCCCTCGACATACTCAAATACGCGTCTGTACTCCGAGAAGAACTCATCTGTAACCTTCTCGACGTCGAATGCCTCATCGTGGCGATTCTGAATCATTAGCGGCGATAGACCAAAGAGGTCGGGGCTAATGGACTCCGGAGCGAGGATGGAGAGGCGTTCGGACGCCGTGCGGAGCTGTTCTTGCGGTCCGACGGTGATGCGGCGGAAGAGGCGGCGGCGGTCGGCTGAGTCGTCGTACTTGACGTTGAGGAAGTGCCAGCGGTCTTGGGCACGGTTTGAGAAGACAAAGAGCGAGTAGGGGTGATTCTTGAGCAGGCTGGAGACTACCGGCCGCTCGTCGCCGAGCCGCAGATTGTCTGAGCTTAGCTTGGAGTAGATGACCTGGAAGCCGTCGTCGGCTCCGGCAGTGGCGAAGAGCATCGGGTCATCGGCCAGCGCCGCCCGGGCCGATTCCGATAGTTCCCGACGCGACAACCCTTCCATCTTGCGCGTGTATCCGAGCTCCCGCCACACCAGTTCCTTTAGCGGCTCGATGCCGCGCAACCCCTGCAGCAGCCGAAGGACGTTCTCCTGCCGGCTTTTGTCAGCCATCATCGCGCCTCCATCTGACCACCAGCTCGGTCAAACACGGTGACTGTTATACAGTCCCGGGCAGCGTGTGTCAAGCGGCGGCGTTCACGCCGCCGGATTACGGTTTGGGCGCGGCGACGTCGAACACGTCCGTCCGAATCTTGTCTAGGACCTTGGGGTCGCATCCGCGCGCTGCCCACTTGTCCACAAGTACCTGGGCGGCCATCGCGAAGCTCTCACCCGAGATGTTCTGCTGCCGGCTCAGCT
>Ga0172371_10013429_pt1 | contig 10671 bp, 11 predicted proteins | sample Lak12m_FD_114543 | JGI IMG/M metagenome (GOLD analysis project Ga0172371, IMG submission 114543) | Freshwater microbial communities from Kabuno Bay, South-Kivu, Congo - kab_022012_12m | ecosystem: Environmental > Aquatic > Freshwater > Lake | place: Democratic Republic of the Congo: South-Kivu... | reverse complement strand
GAGCGGGTCGCCGAATACGGGGCGGCGGTCGCGGCCAGGCTGGGACTCGATGAAGGCCAGCAGGAGATCATCCGCAACGCCGGCATCCTGCACGACATCGGCAAGATCGGCATCAGCGAATCCATCCTGCAGAAACCGGGTCCATTGACATCAAGAGAAATTGTGGTGGTTCAGGACCATCCCGCGATCGGCGAAAAGATCTGCAAGCCGCTGCGGTCGGCCAACATGCTGCTGACGGTGATCCGCCATCATCAGGAGCGGTTTGACGGGGCGGGATATCCTGACGGCCTGGCCGGGGAAGCCATCCCCATCGAAGCCCGCATCATCGCGGTGGCCGATGCTTTCGACGCGATGACCTCACCGCGCCCTTACCGGCCACCGATGACCCGCGAGCAAGCGTTAACGACGCTCAACCAGGATGCTGGCAAGCAGTGGGATCCCGTGGTCGTGGAGCAATTCATCGCCGTCATCGGTGAAGAGAGCCATACCTAACCTTTTTCTTCCAGCCCCAGCTTCTTCAGCTTGCGCCAGAGTGAGACCCGGTCGATTCCCAGGATGTTAGCGGCCATGGTCTTGTTGCCGCCGGTCTCCTTCAGCACCCACTCGATATATGACATCTCCTGCTCCTCCAGCGAGGGATAGCGGCCATCCTCGCGCCGGAAGGTGCGGATGTCCAGATCCTTAATATCATCTGGCAGATGCGCCATTTCGATGGCGGATCCACTGGCCAGAGCCACACCGCGTTCGATGATGTTCTCCAGTTCCCGGACGTTGCCGGGAAAGTCGTAGGTCATCAACAGGCCCATGACGTCGGGTGAGACTTCCCGCACTTCCTTCTTCATCAATGCGGAGTACTTCCCCAGGAAATACTGGCTTAGCAGCGGGATGTCGTCGCGCCGCTCTGACAGCGGCGGCATATGCAGCGATACCACGTTAAGCCGGTAATAAAGATCCATGCGGAAATCGTTTTCCTTCACGACCTCCTGGATGTCCCGGTTGGTGGCGGCGATGACGCGCACGTCGATGGGCACCGCCTCGGTGCCGCCCAGCCGCATCAGCTCCCGTTCCTGGATGACCCGCAGCAGCTTCACCTGCATGCCGCTGGACATCTCCGTGATCTCGTCGAGGAAAAGGGTGCCGCCGGCCGCTGCCTCGATCAAACCCTTTTTCTGGCTCTCCGCTCCGGTGAAGGCGCCTTTTTCGTGCCCGAAGAGCTCGTTGGCGAGCAGCTCCTCGGTGAGCGCGCCGCAGTTGATGGCGAAGAACGGCCCTTCGGCGCGCCCGCTCAAGAAATGGAGGTTGCGCGCCAGCAGCTCCTTGCCGGTCCCGGATTCCCCCGTCACCATGACATTGCAGTCGGTAGGGGCGATCTGGGCAGCGGTCTCCAGCAGGCGGCGCATCTTCTCATTCTGGGTGACGATCTTGACCTTGCCCTCATAGCGCTCCAACTGCTCGCGCAGCTGGGCGTTCTCCCGGCGCAACCGGACCCGTTCCAGCGCTGAGCTCACCACCCGGCGGACATCGTCGAGCTTGAACGGCTTGGCGATGTAATCGTAGGCGCCCTTTTTCATCGTCTCCACCGCTGATGGGATGGAGGCATAAGCGGTGATCAGGATCACCTCGGTATCCGGATGCAGCTGCTTGGATTTCTCCAGGATCTGGACGCCGTCGACCTTCTCCATCCGCAGGTCGGTCAGCACCACATCGAACTCTTTCTTCTCCAGCAGCTTGTAGGCTTCAGCGCTATTAAGCATGCCCGTGACGGCGTAGCCCTCTTTTTTCATGATGTGCTCGAGGTTCTTGAGTGCGGCTTTCTCATCCTCGACCACCAGGACCCGGGCGGCGTGCCCGCCGATACCGGTCGGTTCCGCCACTGGTTCCGCTGCTGGTTCTACCATCGCTTCTGTTTCCGGTGTATCTGACATTCCCTGGTTCAGGCCTCCTTAGCCGGCATGACGATCGTGAACGCGGTCCCCTTGCCGGGATTGCTTTCGACACTGATGTTGCCTCCATGTTCTTCCACGATGTTATGCACGATGAAGAGGCCGAGGCCATAGCCTTTCTCCTTGCTGGTGAAAAAGGGATCGAAGATCTTGGAAACCTGTTTGGGGCTCATGCCGGCACCGGTGTCGCGCACGACGATGCCCACTTTCTCCCCATGGTCACCCATGTATGAGGCGTAGATGCTGATGCGGCCGCTGCCGGTAATGGCGTCAGAGGCGTTCTTGATCAGGTTCAGGAAGAGCTGCTGCACTTTCTGGCGGTCGCCGAAAACGCTGATGTCATCCGGGATGTCAAACGTTACCTCGACTTCAGCCGGCACCTCCGCCTTGATGAACCTGAGAGTCTGTTCCACCGCCTTTTTCAGATGGAAGCTGCGGCGCTCCTTGGAGCGGGAGAACTCGAGGATCGAAGCCACCACATCACGGGCCCGGTCGGTCTCAGCCTCGATCTGGGACAGCAGCTCCTTCTGATAGGCGACATCCCCGGCATCGATCTCCTCAGCCAGGATCTGGCTCGAAGTGGAGATATTGGAAAGCGGGTTGTTGAGCTCGTGGGCCACTCCGAAGACGAGCGTTCCCAGCGAGGCCAGCTTCTCCGACTGCACGAGATATTTCTGGCGCTCCCGGAGCTCGATCAGCATCCGGTTGAACGCCGCCCTGAGCGTCACCAGCTCCCGGTCGGTGAACCTGGCCTCGATCTGGGAGAACTCCCCGTCGGCGATGCGGTTCATGTGTTTCTCCAGCACCGACAGCGGCTTGACTGCCTTGCTATAGAGGAATAAACCGCCTGCCAGCCCGGCCGTCAGGATCAGCACGACTCCCACGATCAGGTTCCGCTTGGCAGACTGCAGGGCATCCGCCTGAACGGCGACCCGGCCCGAAGCGATATATTCGCCGGTGCCCACGATCAGCTTGCCCTTCTCGCGGATCTGGTTCTCGAGGGCGGTCATCTCTTCCGGTGTGGTGATCACCGATTCCGATCTGAGCAGAGCACTGTAATCGTTGAGCTGCTGCCTGAGATTATCCACGACCTCGGGCGTGGTGAACAGATCGAGGTCCTTGTGGCCCAGAAGCTCATTGGCCTCATCGATGTATCCCATCAGCTCATTGAAGTCGGCGTTGGTCCGGTAGAGGAAGAAGTTCTTCTCAAACCGCCTGATCTCCAGAGTCGTGTCAAAGAGGCTGGAGACCGTATCGCCGGCATAGACCTGTTCCTGCAGATTGCTAAGGTTGCTCCAGCTCAGCAGGACGAACGCCAGCACCACGACAACCCCGGTCGTGTAACCAAGGATGATCTTCTGCCTGAGGCTTCGGGTGCGCAGTTCCATATTCCCAATATATTCCCATCTATTGCATTTTGCAATCTTGGACGTCGTTAGCGCAACACGCCTCGATCCATCTATCAGCGTCTTCACCCCCATTCCGTTACATTTTGCATCTTTTCACGGAAACGGAGCACCGTTAAATTGCGCGTATTTCCCTTATTTAAAGCCATTAACCCGCATTTTCCAAAGTTGGCACGGATATTGCTATGTGCAATGTAGAACTATTAACCCCGCAAGGGGACTTATGACCACAGGAGGTCAATGAAATGAAACTCTGGCAGAAACTCGAGAACCTCTTTGCCGCGACCGCGTTCGCGGAAGAGGGCGACTTCGAGACCGCCCGGCGCTTCGCCCGGGAAGAGGTCACGGAGACCGCAACCAGGAGCGGCGTCACGGCCAGCAAGGCCGCGCATGTCCCGCCCGAAGGCACTATCAACCCGTCGAAGGCCTGAACAGGGCTGCGCTTTGAGCAAGTTAGGAAAAAAGCTCGAAGACATGTTCGGGGCCGCCTCGTTCGCCGAGGAGGGCGAGCCGGAAATCGCACGGGAGATCATGGACGGCCGCAAGAAGGTCGTCCTGGTGATGACCGGCAGGCCTTCGGACACCCGTTCGCTGAAACACGCCCTCAACATGGCGATCAGAAACGGAGCTGATATCGAGGCGCTCGTCACCTGCGACCCGGAAGTGGGCGAAGCGGCTCTCCGGACGCTCGAGACGGTTATCAAGGACCAGGCTGTGAGATTAACTGTTTCCCATAAGGGCGGCTGCATCCGGGAAGCGATTGTCAGCCATGCCCGCAGGCGCAGCGACATCCTCTGCGTCGTAGTCGAATCTGAAGAGATCCTCGATATTCAATGTTCCCACAAGCACAAGAAGCGCGACGGCATCTGGCGGGAGCTGACCTGCCCACTTTCCCTCGTATCTGAAAGAGGCAGTGCCTGACCAGGCCGGTAACAGCAGCAGCAACCCAACCCAAACCCAAGGAGCATAAAATTGAATAGCACTGTCAAGCAGAAACCTTATTTTAGGACGGCCCTGCTCGGGGTGGTCTCGATTGCCTCGTATATCGCCTTGTTCACGCATTCCAGCGTGGTCATGGAGTACTTCATCAAGGGCGGCCTGTATGCAGCCCTGCCGATTGCCACTGCCCTCTACTTCTCGTTCGTCCACGGCGCTTTTGCCAGCGGTGTACTCAGCCTGCTGGGACTGACCGCCAAAGGACACTGACCTGTTACCCGAAAGGAGAGGAACGAGAAGATGAAAAAGTGGATATTTGCATTAATAGTATGTGTCCTGGCTGTGATGGCGTTTGCGCCGGCGGCTTTCGCGGAAAGCGCCCCGCCATCCAACGCCAAGAAAGGTGACTTCACTCAGGTGGACCCCGCCAGCCGCACAGCGGTATTCCAGCCGGTGGATGCCGATCAACCCATCACGATGAAGATCGGCGATGCTGTCAACATCAGCGACGTCGAGCTTAATCAGCGAGTCCTGGTATCGCTCAGCGAGCAAGACGGCGAACCTGTGGCAACTGACATTTCCGTGATGTTCCTGGGAATCACCCTGCAAAGACTGATAGCCCTGCTGATCGTCGGCCTCGTAGGCGGCTTGTTGAGTGGTTTCATCGGTTCCGGCGGCGCATTCGTCCTCACCCCCAGCATGATGGCGCTGGGCGTGCCCGGCGCCGTAGCCGTCGCCAGCAACATGTGCCACAAGTTCCCCAAGGCCATGGTGGGAACCTACAAGCGGTACCGTTACGGGCAGGTGGATGTGAAGCTGGGCGTAACCATGGGCGTCTCGGCGATCGTCGGTGTCGAGCTGGGAATCAAGATGCAGGAACGTATCCTGGAGACCTGGGGCAGCACTGGTTCCGACCTGTATGTCAGCTTCGTCTTCGTGATCATCCTCGCCATCGTGGGCGGCATCGTCCTGCGTGACGCGATGCGGAACAAGGAGGAAGCCAGGGAAGAGGTCAAGCCCCGGTTGGCCCTGGCCATGCAGAGGATCAAGATCCCGCCCATGATGAACTTCAAAAAGGCGGGCGTCGTTCTGTCGGCATGGGTAACCGTGCCTATTGGTTTCGCCACCGGCCTGCTGGCGGCGACGATCGCCGTCGGTGGATTCATCGGCGTTCCCGGCATGATCTATGTAGTCGGCGCCTCAGCAATGGTGGCTAGCGCTACCGAGCTGCTGGTTGCTTTCATCATGGGCATGTGGGGATCGGCCGAATGGGCTTTAAGCGGCCTGGTTGACATCAGGCTGACCCTGCTCATCCTGGCGGCCTCCCTGTTCGGCGTGCAGCTGGGCGCCCTCGGAACCACTTACGTCAAGGACCATACGATCAAGTTGGTGATGGCGGCTGTCATGCTGATCGTCGCTGTCAGCCGTGGCGTCAAGGTCCCGGTATATCTGGCCAAACTGAATGTTATCTCGCTGAGCACGGGAACCTCCGACGTGCTCAACCTCATTAGCTTCTGGACATTGATTCTGGCCCTGCTGGTGGCCGGGGGCATCATCTCCAGCGCCATGATCAAGGGCATCGTCAGCGCCAAGGCCGAAGAAGCCGAGGCGCACGAAGCTATCGCCGAAGGAGCCTAGGATGGGAAGATACAGGAAGATACTGGTTGCCTTTGATGCCTCGCCGTCCAGTGAGAACGCCTTGAGGCAGGCGCTCGCTTTTGCGGAAAAGGAAGATAGCTGGGTCAAAGTGCTGGCGGTAGTCCCGTCTTACGAGGGTGAGCTGGAGCTGGTGGGCGTCCGCAACATGGAAGCGGCGCTGCGCGGCCCGGTGGAAGGCCTGATCAAATCCGCCCGGGAGATCGCCGGGCCGGACTCCGCCAATCTGATCACCAATGTCGAGCAGGGCGAGGCTTACGAAAAGATCGTGGATATCGCGGACGCCGAGAACTGCGACCTGATCGTCATGGGCCGCCGCGGCCTCAGGCATCTGGAGCGGATGCTGATCGGCAGTGTCACCGAGCGGGTTATCGGGCACACCAGCCGGGACGTGCTCGTGGTGCCCCGCGATGCCACGGTGGAGATCGACAAAATAGTCGTCGCCACGGACGGATCCAGATATGGAGACGCGGCCGTGGAGCGAGCGCTATATTTCGCCGACCAGTATGGTGCCAGCCTGACCGCGGTCACCGTGGTGGACATGTTCCCGGAGCACTATGCGGAAGCGGCGAAGGTGATCGACAGCCTGGAAAAGAAAGCCGCGGATGTCCTGGATGCCGTGGCTCGTGAAGCCGCCGCAGCGAAAGTCGAGCTGCGGACCGAGCTGCTCAAGGGCGACCCGGCCGACGAGGTCACGCGCTTCGCCAAAGAGGCCGGCGCCGGTATTGTGTTCGTCGGCAGCCACGGCCGCTCGGGCCTCAAGAAGATGCTAATGGGCAGTGTAGCCGAGAAGATAGTCGGGCTGGCCAGTAGTCCTGTGTTCGTGGCCAAGCCGGAATAGTCTGACCAAGGCAACAGGGACTTGGGACATCGGTTTTCCCACAACCTGGATCGTGTCAAATGGATAGACAATGCGGAACGCCCCGGACATGCGTCCGGGGCGTTCCGCATCCGCGGGGCTGGCTTTCAGAAAACGTAGTATCGGAGCCAGACATACAGGCTGGCGATCAGCACCGACGCAACCGTGAGCGGCGCCCCGAATTTGAGGAACCGGCCGAAGGTGATCGGATAACCGTCCCTCTCGCTCATACCGGCGGTGATCACATTGGCGCTGGCGCCCACCAGCGTCCCGTTGCCGCCCAGGCATGCGCCCAGGGCCAGCGACCACCAGACCGGCAGGAGTTCCGGATTGTGGAGCAGTTCGGTCCCCTGGAGGCCCGGCCATAGCTCCCTTCCCATGTCCGTGACCAGCGGATTCATGGTGGCTACATAAGGTATGTTGTCGATGATAGCCGAGGCGAAAGCCGAGAACCACATGACGAACATCGAGGTAGCCAGCATATTTCCATTCGTCAGGGAAATCACGGCTGCCGACAGCTGGCTGATCAAGCCTGTCTTCACCAAAGCGCCCACCATGATGAACAGGCCGATGAAGAAAAAGATAGTCGGCCATTCCACATCTCGCAGTATCTCATGAGGAGATTCTCCAGACAGCAGGAACAGCAGCGCTGCTCCGGCCAGGGCTATAGTCGCGGGTTCCAGTTGCAAGGGGCCATGCAGCAGGAAGCCAGCGATGGTCAGCGCCAGCACCAACAGGCACCGGCGCAGCAATGGCGGATCGGTGATGGCCTCGTTTTCATCCATCTGCATGATGATCTGCCTCCGAGCATCGCTCACGCACAAATGTTTCCGGAATATCAACCAGGCGCCGGCGAGGAATGCCGCCATGATGATGATAGCCACCGGCGCTAGGTTACTGATGAAATCCATGAAAGACAGCTGGGCCTTGCTAGCGATCATGATGTTAGGGGGGTCTCCCACCAAGGTGGCCGTGCCGCCGATGTTCGATGACAGAATCTCCATGATCAGGAGCGGCACCGGGTCTATCTTCAGCGCCTGCGAGATCAGGATGGTGACGGGAGCGATCAGCAGCACGGTGGTGACATTATCGAGAAAGGCAGATGCGACCGCGGTGACCATCGAAAGGATGATCATGATAAGGAGAGGTTCGCCGCGGGCGATCTTCGCCGACCTGATCGCCAGCCATTGAAACAGGCCGGTCTTCAGGGTGATGTTCACAATCACCATCATCCCGATCAACAGGAAGATCACGTTGTAATCGATACCGGTCTCTTCGGAAAAGAAGGCTTCCTGCTGCTCCACGATCCCCAGGAGCAGCAACAGGGTAGCTCCGACCAGTGCCGCCACGGTCTTGTTAACCCTTTCAGTGGCGATAAAAAAGTAGGCGAAAGAAAAAATCAAGAGGGCCAGGAAACTTGACATTTATTCTGGTTCGTCCTCGTGATTGAGCAGTTCCCGGGCGACCTCCTGGAATAGTTCGTATATCCTCACCACGCCCACCACCTGGTCGCCCTCGCAGACCGGCAAACGGGTAGCCCCCTCGTCCACCATCAGCTCCAGCGCTTTCATCACCCGGTCGTCCGCCGCCAAAATGTGGAACTCATCACGCGGTGTCATGATCTCGCTCACGGCGCGGCTCTTCGCCTGTTGTATGGAATCCTCGAACAGGCCCTCCCAGGTGATGCCTGCCAGTTGGGATCCTCCGGCATTCTTCAGGTAGGTGGGAGCAATCCCCTCGAGGATGTCGTACATGGTCACAATGCCGTTCAGCTTGCCATCGGCATCCATTACGATGAGTGACTGTAACGCGGGTTCACCCGATCCGCTGCTTTTTGCTCCATACAGCTTTTCCATGGCATCCCGGATCGTAGCATCCTCCGTGATGGTCTGAAACTGCTTTTGCATCAGATCCCTAATCCGAAGATCGCGGGACATTCTGCCTCCAATCACGCGCTTTTCCCCGATAGCTCCGACTTGCTCCTGAGGGTTTAAGGAAGGTTACTATAGCAATCCCATATAATGTATGTCTAACTGACAGCCCCTCTTGAAAACGTTCATGGAGACCCCGTGTTCCTGATATGCATTGAATTTTTTTTTGTCGCCGCGGTGGTGGTCTTTTCCGGTAGCCGCCTGACATTCTACGCTGACGCCATGTCGGTCAAGACCGGTTTGGGACGAACCTGGACCGGGCTGATCCTGCTGGCTTCCATGACCTCGCTGCCCGAACTGATCACCGGGGCCAGTTCGGTGACGGCGGTCAATGGACCCGACATCGCCGTTGGCGACATACTGGGCAGCTGCGTATTCAATCTGACCATCATCGCCGTTCTGGACCTTTATTACCGGCCGGGGCCGGTCCTCTCCAAGGCGGGGCAGGGCCACATCATCTCTGCCGGTTTCGGCATCGTTTCGCTGGTAGTCGTGGGCATGGGATTATTTGCCGCTCAAAAGGGCTTCGACCTGGGCCTTTTCTGGATCGGCCCCTATACGCCGACGCTGTTCTTCCTCTACTTTCGCGGCATGGCGGTCAACTTCCGCTATGAGAAGCGGAAGGCCGCCCAGGAGCATAAGGCGATCAGCGAACATGAGAAGTATGCGGAGATCTCCCGGAGAAGGGTGTTCGGAGGGTTCGCTTTCCATGCCGCGCTGATCGTCGGGTTTGCCACGCTGCTGCCATACATCGGCAAACAGTTGAGCGAGGCGACCGGTTGGGGTCAGAGTTTCGTCGGCCTCATTCTCATCGCTCTGGCCACTTCGCTGCCGGAAGTGGCAACCTCGCTGGCTGCGGTCCGCATCGGGGCTTTTGACCTGGCGCTGGCAAACCTGTTCGGCAGTAACATGTTCAACCTGATGATACTCGGCATCGACGATCTGCTGTTCATGCGAGGACCGCTGTTGGCCAAAGTATCCACAGCAAACATCATGCCCGTCCTCTCGGCTGTTCTCATCAGCGGCATTGCCATACTGAACCTTTTCTACCGGCCGCAGCCGCGCTTTAATCTGAGGGTCACCTGGCTGGCATTGACGATCTTCTTAATCTATGCGCTTAACGCCAGCTTTGTTTTTTTACTCGAGACCCGCTGAGCGTTACAGTTCCAACCGGGCTTCGGGCGTGGTGACAGTGCTGGGAGCGATGATCACGGCGCAGGGCAGATCCCGGCCGACCTGGCGCACGACCCGCTCGGCGGTGCTGCCGATCAGCTGGCGGCCCAGGCGGCGCCGGCCACTGGCGCCCATGACGATCATGGTGACCTCGGGGTCCTCCTGGGCGAAACGGATGATCTCGCGGGACGAGTCTCCGTGCCGGATGAGCGTTTCCATGGTGATGCCGGCTGCGTCCGCCATCGCTTTGGTCTCTTCCAGGATGCGGGCTGCCTGCTCCTCCAGTTCCCGGCTGACCGCCTCGCGGACAGCCATGAACTCCGAGGCGTAACGGTCGACGTCGACCACGCGCAGGGCAATTAGGCCCTGACCCAGCTTTGCGGCAAGCTGAATCGCCAGGCCGGTTGCATCCCTGGCCTGATCGGAACCGTCAGTGGCGATGAGAATCTTTTTGTCCATGGCAAGCTACGTTATCAGATTCCCCATAATCCCCGCAAAATATTCCTGGCTGCGGGAAATAAAATCGCTTCTGCCGCGGGAATGACGACCCGCCGGGCTTTCCTGGGTTATGCAGTGGCGACCGGGGCGATCAGGACCGTGCAGGGAGCCAGGCCGACGACCCGGTCGGCGACGCTTCCCATCAGCAGCTTGGCGATGCCGGTCCGCCCGCGGGTTCCCATGACGATCAGATCAGCGCCCTCATCCTGCGCCGCGGCTACTATCTCCTGATAGGCCTTGCCGACCGGCGTTTTGGTGCTGGCACTCAG
>Ga0172371_10013427_pt1 | contig 10673 bp, 9 predicted proteins | sample Lak12m_FD_114543 | JGI IMG/M metagenome (GOLD analysis project Ga0172371, IMG submission 114543) | Freshwater microbial communities from Kabuno Bay, South-Kivu, Congo - kab_022012_12m | ecosystem: Environmental > Aquatic > Freshwater > Lake | place: Democratic Republic of the Congo: South-Kivu... | reverse complement strand
CTATGTTATCCTTCCTCTACCAAACATTGAATCCGATAAAATTGCAGAAAGAAATCAGAAGGAAATTGGAGCTAATTCGAAAAACGCTACGGTAAGATTATTTTATGATCTAATACGGATTTTTGAGCGGGTGAAGGGAATCGAACCCTCGTCCTCAGGTTGGAAACCTGATGTAATAGCCATTATACAACACCCGCCTTCGCTACGCTTCGGCGGGCAAGCCCGCTTTGCGCATACATTTACCAAAATATTATATATAAAATCGGTTTGCAAATCAATTTTTTCGGGCTGCTGGGAATCGCCCCGAAGTATAACACTTCGCGTTAACTACGGGGTGAAAACCCATTCAACTTGGTCGGGGCGCCGGGATTCGAACCCGAGCTAAATGCTCCCAAAGCAATCGTGCTACCACTACACTACGCCCCGATACACGAAATTACATGTATAAAATAACATACTGCCGGTATATTTATCCCGCACTTGCTTGCATAGTGCGGGACGACAGCCCGATACGAACCCGCCCCATGCCAAAAGAACATGGGGCGAAAAATTTAGTTTGGAAAAACTATACTGTTGGAGCCGCATCACTCTGCGTATCAGTCTGGATCGGAGCCGCTTCGGCAATCTTTTGGGATCGCACCGCTTCCTTCAAGCGTTTTCCCGCCGTAAATTTTGGGGTATTCACCGCCTGAATGGTGATCCTTTCCCTGGTCTGCGGATTGATGCCTTCCCGCGCGCCGCGATGAGTCACCTTGAAGGTGCCAAAACCGGCGATGGTCACTTTGCGGTCTCCGTGGAGCGCGTCCGTGATTGTATCCACGACCGCGTCCACGACAATTTCCACCTCTTTTTTCGTTTGACCGACTTTGTTAGCTACCATTTCCACTAATGTCTCCTTGTTTATATCTGTTGCCATAATACACCCCGCTTTCTAGGATTTCTTTACGAATTACGAATCCGTACGAATATACGAATAATATACTTCACCTTTTCACCTATTTTAAGCCAAATATCAGCATAGCGCAACAGCAAAAATAATTCGCTTTCTGCTCGTTCGTAATTCGCGAGTTTCTACCTCGCTACTTCCACTGCTCTTGTCTCACGAAGAACGTTTACCTTTATTTCCCCCGGGTATTTGAGTTCCTGCTCGATTTTGTCCGCGATTTCCCGCGCCAGCTTGATCGCTCCGAGATCATCCACTTCTTCCGGCTTCACAAAAACCCTGATCTCACGTCCAGCCTGTATGGCATATGTCTTTTCGACAGCCGGAAAAGACTGGGCAACATTCTCAAGGTCCCCCAGGCGTTTCAAATAGTCTTCCAACGTATCTTTTCGCGCTCCGGGACGGGACGCGGAAAGCGCGTCCGCCGCCGCAATGATCATCGCTTCATTATTCTCGAAAGGAAAATCCTCGTGATGCGACTTCATGGCATTGATCACCGCGTTTCCTATGCCAAATTTCCGAAGAATATTCATTCCGATCTCAATATGCGTTCCTTGCACTTCGTGATCGATGGCTTTTCCAATGTCATGGAGGAGTCCCGCTTTTTTGGCAACACTCACATCAGCTCCTAGTTCAGCGGCCAGAGCCCCGGAAAGGTGTGCCACTTCCAAGGAATGAAGCAAAACATTTTGGCCATAACTTGTCCGAAAACGAAGTCTTCCCAAAAGTTGGATCAGCTTCGGGTCAAGTCCGGCGATTCCAACATCATAGGCCGCTGCCTCTCCCGCTTCCTTGATTTTGTTATTCACTTCCGATTTGGCAAAATTGATCGCCTCCTCAATCCGGGTTGGATGGATACGGCCGTCGGCAATCAGCTTTTCGATGGCCAGCCTAGCAATTTCGCGCCGGACCGGGTTGAAACCGGAGAGCACAATGGCTTCCGGCGTATCATCCACAATTATTTCGATCCCGGTGAGCCGTTCCAGTGTCTTAATATTTCTGCCTTCGCGCCCGATGATCCGGCCTTTTATTTCGTCCGAAGGTAGGGAAACCGTCGAGGTGGTCGTTTCCGCGGCATGGCTTCCGGCATACCTTTGCAGAGCCGAGGTCATGATGTCGCGCGCCCTTTTCACCAGATCTTCCTGGTTCTGTTTTTCAAGTTTTTTTATTTTTTTCGCTAGAATATCCTTGTTCTGTTCTTCGGCCAGCTGAAGCAGGACTTTTTTGGCATCCTCCTTGGAGAGACTGGCAATTTTCTCCAGGCGCTTCATCTGTTCCTGGCGCACGCTTTCGGCATCTTTCCTGATTTTCTTGATTTCTTCCGCTTTTTTGATGAGGAGGTCTCTTCCGCGCTCAACTTCATCCAGCTTGCGGTCTAAATTTTCCTCCCGGGATTCGATTCTTTTTTCCAAACGAAAAATTTGTTCCTGACGCTTTTTTTCTTCTTTTTTTGCCTCTTCCAGGATTTCTACCGCTTTGTTTTTCGCCTCAAGCAAAGACGTCTGGGCTTGCGCTTCAGCATCGGTGAGCATCTTATTCGCTTTTCCTTCAGCTGTCCCAAGCTGTTTCTTAGCAATCGACTGGCGGGCGAGATACCCCAGAACCGAACCGACTGCCAAACTCAAAATCACAATAAAAAGAAGACTGAAACTTAATTCCATAATTTTTCGCGCTATTCAGCTGATAACACCTGATTATCATTCTATTTGATGAACTTAGTTTTCGTAGTTTTTAGTTTATTTAGCTAACAATCACAAGAAATACTAAATACAAAATACTAAACACTAGATACTAAATATGTTACCAATTGAAGCTTTGCAATTTAATTTAATAACCAACATAAATGATACCTCCTTTCTTTATTTTTGTCAAAAGGCGGTTTTCTGTGATAAAATTCATGCATAAAAAATAAATTTTGCATTCACCGATGATCAAATCTGTTTTTTTGATAGTTTTGGACGGCTGGGGAGAAAATCAATCCTTTGAAGGGAACGCCATCGCCCAAGCCAAAACTCCGACCATAGACAAGATTACCCGCTTTTATCCCCAGACACTTCTTCAGGCCTCCGGAATTTCCGTCGGTCTTCCCTGGGGAGAGGTCGGAAATTCAGAAGTGGGACATTTGACATTGGGCAGCGGACGGGTGATTTATCAAAATCTTCCCCGCATTACTCTTTCCATTCAAGATGGAACTTTTTTCAAGAACGAAGCCCTTCTGGCTGCTTTAGAAAATGTCAAAAAAAATGAGAGCACTCTCCACCTCATGGGACTGGCTTCCGATGGCGGCGTGCATAGTTCTTTGGACCATCTTTATGCCCTTGTTGAGATGGCCAAAAAAAACGGGCTGCAAAAAGTTTATATTCACGTTTTTACGGACGGCCGGGATGCCCCGCCAACCTCCGGACTAAAAGTTGTCGGAGACATTGAAACCCGACTGGCAGAATATTCCTGCGGAAAAATCGTTTCCGTGTGCGGAAGATATTTTGCCATGGACCGCAATGACAACTGGAAACGCACAGAAAAAGCTTATAATCTTCTTATACTGGGTCAGGGGAAAAAGGAAAAAAGCGTTCTGGACGCACTTCAAAAATCTTATGATTCCAATGTGACCGATGAGTTTATTGAACCAACCATGATTGATAACGGAACAGAAGAGGCCGTCACCATCAAAGAAAAGGATTCGGTTGTTTTTTTCAATTTTCGCGAGGACCGGGCGCGGCAGCTTACCAAGTCGTTCATCCTGCCCACTTTTACAAAATTTCAAAGGGAAAAATATTTCCCCGACCTGGAGTTTGTTTGTTTCACTCAATATGAAGACGATCTTCCCGCCCGGGTGGCTTTTCCTCCTATTGCTATAACCAACAGCCTGGGTGAAATCGTAAGCCGGGCCGGCCTTCATCAGCTGCGGATCGCAGAGACAGAAAAGTACGCCCATGTCACCTATTTTTTCAACGGCGGGCGGGAAGAACCTTTTGCAAATGAAGAGCGGATTCTTGTGCCATCACAGTCTGTTCCCACCTACGATAAAATGCCCGAAATGAGCGCACCGGCTATTACGGAAAAAGTGATAAAAGAGCTTGGCAAAGGAAAGTATTCTTTTGTTCTGGTGAATTTCGCCAACCCCGATATGGTCGGCCATACGGGAGACCTGAAAGCGACGATCTCGGCAGTCGAGACTGTTGATGTCTGCCTCGGCAAAATAATTCCGGAAGTACTGAAAATGGGAGGCAGTCTTTTCATCACGGCCGACCACGGAAATGCCGAGGAGCTGACCAACCTGCGAACAGAAGAAATCGATACAGAGCACTCTTCTTTTCCTGTCCCTTTCTGGCACGTTACGCCCGAAAGCCAACGCCAAAAATCTGAATCGGAAATTATGGAAGGAAAAAATAATGTCCGGGGAATTTTGGGAGATGTCGCTCCGACTATTCTTTCTGCGATGAATTTGAAAACCCCGCCGGAAATGACGGGACAAAATTTGTTGGAAATTTTGAAATAATTTCTGCTTTTTCTATATTCAGCTAACTAACCAGCAACAATCCGGCCATCACCACAATCCCCATGATTATGGCCGCCAGCTGCCCGATCGAGGCGGCTATTTTTGTTTCATGTTTCAGTTCCGGAATGAGATCTGACCCGGCAATATAGAGAAATCCTCCGGCAGTCACAGGAAGCAAGAAAAAAATATTTTCCTGCAGATGCGATCCGGCAGTGAGAACAAGAATGGCCCCGAAAACTGCCGACATCGCGGATAAAAAATTGAAAAGCAGGGCCCTTCGAACGGTCAATCCTCCAAAAATAAGAACCCCAAAATCTCCAATTTCCTGGGGTATTTCATGGAGAATGACGGCTATTGAGGTCGCAATTCCGAGCGGCACGCTTATCAAAAAACTTCCAGCAATGATCGCCCCGTCAATGAAATTGTGGACAAAATCACCTATGATATTCATAGAAACAACCGGATGAAGATGCTTTTCAGGACCCAGCACGTGGCAATGCCGCCAGTGAATGAATTTTTCGAGAACAAAAAAGAAGATTATGCCGGAAAGTACCAGCAAAGAAACCTGGAAACTCGAATCAATTTTTTCAAAAGATTCGGGAAGTAGATGGATTATCGCGTCGCCAAAAAGCGCTCCAGCCGCAAAGCTCACAAGAAACACGACTGTTTTTCTCAATTTCTCCCTGTTGACTGCCAGGGTAAAAACGCCGACCAGTGAAACCAGGCTGACAACGAAAACGCTTGTAAAGCTATATATCCAAATTTCCATAATCAAAAATACTTTAAGGCGAAACTATATTCATCATTTCTTTCCGGATGGCAGGAGATTTCTATTTGTCCTTCTGGAATATTTTCCATAAATTTTTTGAAATTATTTATCCAATCGAGGCTCACAAAATAGTCTGTTGAATCAATTTTAGAGCGCAATATTTTTTCCTTATCCAGACAGCGCGTATTCTTCAAGATGAAACGAACACTATTCCACTGCCCCAGAAAACCTTTCTTGCCAAAACGAATAAAAGGAATATCATGCTTTTTTGCCAGCTCAAGCGCAATTTTGAAGTAAACCGGAAAATAATGCGAGTGCTCATGTGAACTAATCCCGTCCGGCCTCCGGCCAAATATTTTTTGGAATTTTTTAATTTGTTTTTCCCATTCCCGCCTGACAGCCGATGCTCCGCTCCGGGGATTTGCCGGCACGTGCCAATCGCCCCAAACATAATTCACCAAAAAAACAATTCCCTGCCGCAATGTGCTGTCTTTCAGCAGATTCCTTCGCCTTTTTTGCCAGACCATCTCAAAATGAATGTCCAGCTTCACGCCCGTAGCCAAAATTTTTTCAATTTCCTTCCCGCCAAAGTCGCCCTCGATCATGACTGAAATCCGGTCAAGCTTCCCTGCTTCCGCCAAGTGCAGAATATTCCTGTTCGCCGATTCGCTCTTTCCAAAATCATCCGCGGAGATGATCAAATTTTTTTCCGCCCGGGGCGGATCAGCCGTGGGCTGACTTGTTTCATTCAGCATAAAATAAACAGCCATCGCCTAGCGATTCCAAAATTTTGCATTTTTATTTTTTAATTTTGAACTAATTATATGCCCGGGGCGAGATTCGCCCCGCACTATGCAAGCAAATGCGGTGTAAAAACTCACAACAAGTGCCGAAGGTGGGACTCGAACCCACATAGAGCAAGCTCCACGAGATTTTAAGTCTCGCGCGTATACCATTCCGCCACTTCGGCTTTTAAAATATCCCTCGTGCTTGCCCCGCACTTATCGCAAAGCGATATAGTGCTGGGGTAAACCATTCCACCACCCGGACAGGTTTATTTTGAGGCCGCGACCGGAATTGAACCGGTGTACGGGGTTTTGCAGACCCCTGCGTAGCCACTCCGCCACGCGGCCATACTTAATAATGTAAAATTAATTTGAAAAAATGTAAAATCAGAACAACGCCTCCTGTTTATTCTCCTCTTCAAATCTATTTTTTTCTTCCTTATCCTCCATATTTCTCTTTTTATTAAAATCTCCCTTATCTCCTTTTTCAATTGCCTCCAGCACTTTTGGGATTTTCTTGAAATCCGCTTTAAGGATTTCGCGAAGGCTCCCCTGATAGAGTGCCACCGCCGGATGATAGAGAACATAAAACACTTGTTTTCCAATTCCCGGAATTTCGCGCCTCATAGCCTGTCCGTGAATTTTTGAAATTTTCTGGTTGGGTAAAAACCTTTCCATCGCGTGCCGGCCTAAAGGGACAATCAACTTTGGCTTGATCATCTTTATCTGTTCCATCATCCACGGCCAGCAGGAAGCGACTTCCTCCGGAAGCGGATCGCGATTTCCCGGCGGACGACATTTTAACACATTACCGATGAAAACATCTTCTCTTTTTTTGCCAATCAGTGAAAGCATTTCCTCCAAAAATTTTCCCGCCGCGCCCACAAACGGTCTTCCCTGCTTATCTTCATTTTCTCCCGGACCTTCTCCGATGAACATGATTTCGGCTTCGAAATTCCCCTCGCCCGGAACGACTTGCATGCAAGTGTCCCGAAGATGGCATTTTCGGCACGCTTTTATTTTTTCTTCAAGGTTTTTGTACATAATTTTACGAATTACGAATATACGAATTTTTTTATTCGTATATTCGTGCATAATTCGTAATTCGTAAAGTCATTCCACTTTCCATCCTTTTCCGTCATTCACCAATTTACCCTTGATTTCAAAACCGCTCGAAAGCCGATGGCCCCCTCCGCGCAAAAGCCGGGCGATTTCTGAAACATCGGTGTTCTTATATTCTTCGCTGCGAAGGCTTCCTTTTAAACGATTTTCGCCCCGCTCGGAAAGAACCAAAGAAAATTTGGTACCCGAAACAGTATTGAGAATTTCCGCCACTCCCGAAATATCCTCGGCATCCCCGTGAAAATCTTCCAGATCCTGTTTGGTCACATAGGACATAATAGCTCCTGTTTTTGGATTGATTTGGGCCCGCTCCATGGCCCGACCCCAGAGTTTCAAGGTTTCAAGGCGCTTGTTTTGAAAAACGAGGCGGATTATTTTGGTGAGCGATGCGCCGCGCCGCATAAGACTCGCCGCCATTTCCATCACTTTAGGAGTGGTGTTGGCGTGCTGGAAAATTCCCGTATCTCCCAAAATCCCGAGAAGAAGGTACTCTGAAATTTTTCGGTTGATCTCAATGCGATGAAAATCAAAAAAATCAAAAAGTATTTCGCATACGGAGGAATATCTTTCGTCGCTGATGGTGATATCCGGTTCAATTTTTTTCATCCGGAGCGTCGTGTGATGATCAAGCAAAATAATCCTCTGGTTTTTTTCTTTTTCCGTCACGATTTTTTCAAATCCCCGCTCAATCGCATCGCATCCGATGATCAAATCAAATTTTTTGGGAGCCACATTTTTTGTGTTTTCAACTTTTTCGCTGCCCAAAAAGTCATTGAGATACTGAGGCAGGGCATCGAGGCAAACAACTTCCGCTTTTTTTTTCAAACTGGAAACAAGATATTCCTTAAGCGCAAAAGATGATCCGATTGTGTCACCATCCGGAGCCGAGTGCGCCACAATCAAAACATTCCCGGATTTTTCCAGTTCATTTTTGATTTCCGCAAATTCTTTTGCAAATCCATAATTCATAATCTCTTATATAATTTTCTTCAGCAGTTTCTCTATTTTGTCGGCCTCGGCTTCTGTTTTGTCCGCCATGAATTCTATTCTGGGAAGCGGTTTCATGTGGAGCTTCTTGTTCAACTCCCCCTGGATCATATAAATTTTTTTACCAAGATGATCAATAGTTTGCCCGAACTTCTTTTCCGGAAAAACACTCACAAACACCCTAGCGTAGCGCAGGTCTTTTGTCGTGTCAACTTTCACGACCGTCAAAAAAACACCGATAGGAATTTCGGCCTCTTCCTGAATAATTTTAGCAAGGGTATTTTTGATTAGCTCGTTGATACGATCAACTCTGGAGTAAGTCATGAGCAATTTAGTTATAGGCAACGGTACAAGCCATGGGCCTTGAGTCACTGGTTTTTTATTTTCTCACCGCTAAAGACCAATGGCCAAACTCACTGCTCACAGCCTTGTTGCCCACCGCCAAAAATTATAAAGTCTTCTTCACTACCTCTTCGTGGAAACAAACCAGGATATCTCCTTCCTTTATTTTTGCGTCCCCAAGAAATGTGATTCCGCATTCAAGCCCCTGCTTCACCTCGTCAACATTCACTTTGTTCTGCTGAAGATTGGAAAGTTTTCCTCTGCCAATACTTTTTTCATCCCGCAAGACTTCCAGATTTTCTTCGTTTACCATCTTTCCTAAAATCACATTCCCGCCCACAATCATATCGCCTTTTCCGGTTTTGAAAACCGCCAAAACTTTCAGCTTGCCAAGATCCGTCCGAATGATTTCCTCCCCAAGTATTCCTTCGAGCCTTTTTTTGATGTCTTTCACTAATTCATAAATAACTTTGTAGGTTTTGATCTCTACGTTATTCATTTCTGCCAGCCTCTTAGCAACCGTCGTCGGCTGGCTGTTGAATCCAAACACGACCGCTTCTGAATTTTGGCCGAGTTTCACGTCCGATTCGGTGATGTCACCCACACCCTGCTTCACATAGTTTATCCCGACTTCTTCCGACTTGATCGTTCCCAGGATCTGGTCAATAGCTTCGAGCGAACCCTGCACATCAGTCTTCAGTACGATATTCAGCCGGTTTACATTTTGGTCCTCAATGCTTTTGAGTATCGCCTGCGAATCAAATTTTTTTGCGCTGCTCCCTTCCGTTCCAAAATCTTTCTGCATAGCCTTTGCTGCTTTGAGGTCAATCATCCCCTGCAAAACATCGTTTACGTTCGGCGACTGGTTGAGACCAATGACTGTCACCGGCGTTGACGGCCCGGCTTCTTTCATCTGTCGGCCCTTGAAATCTTCGAGTCTTCTCACCCGCCCGACAACCGTTCCCGCGATCACGTCTTGGCCTTCTTTCAAAGTTCCCGTCCGCACCAAAACCGTTGCAATGTTTCCTTTTTGCGGATCAAGGCGCGATTCGATGACAACTCCAATCGGCAGTCTTTTCCAGTCCGCCCTCAAATCCTCGACTTCCGCCACCAGAAGAACCATATCGAGAAGTTCGTCTATTCCAATATTCTGTCTGGCTGAAATTTCCGCCGCGACCACATTGCCGCCCCATTCCTCAATCACAATTTCCCGGTCGGCCAATTCTTGTTTTACTTTTTGAACATTGGCGTTGGGTTTGTCGATTTTGTTGATAGCCACCACCATCGGTATTTTTTTCTCTTTGAGATAATTTATCACTTCTTCTGTTTGCGGACGCACCCCGTCATCGGCCGCCACTACCAAGATGGCAATGTCGGCCAAGCTCACTCCGCGCTCACGCATCGCTGAAAAAGCCTCATGCCCCGGCGTATCAACAAAGGTGATGATTTCACCTTTCTTTTTGACCTGGTAGGCACTGATATGCTGGGTAATTCCGCCCGCTTCTTTTTCCACAACAGAGGTCTTGCGGATGGTGTCGAGAAGCGTTGTCTTGCCGTGGTCAACGTGACCCAAAATCGTCACAACCGGTGGCCGATGCCGCAGATTTTTCCCCGATTCTTTTTCCTTTTTTAAAATTTCATCCAGCTGTTCCAGCGTCATCACTCCGCTTCCTGTGGCTTCAAGGTCGACTTCCGTTTCGAATCCCAGATCGGAAGCTATCACCGCCGCGGTGTCATAGTCGATTTCATCATTGATTGTCGCCAGAATCTTGTTTTTCATGAGTTCCTTGATGACATCCGTCACGCCCAATCCTAAAAGCTCTGCGAATTTTTTCACGGTTACCAATGACGGTATCTTGACTCTGACTTTCTCTTTTTCAGTTTCTTCCATATGAAATACTAAATGCTATATGCCAAATTACGCTTTTTTTCCGGCATTATTTCCGGCATCGGCTCTTTTGATTGCTTCCCGTTCTTCATCCGTGAGCGGATATTTCACCGCTTTTCCTTTCTCCACCGGCTTTGAGTAGACCCGGTTGCCTTCCCGCGTGTGGAGGGCGGAGAGTACCACTCCGGAATTTTCGCCGTCAAGGAGCGCCACGGAAAAACTTTGGTCACCGCCCAGATCCTTGAAAGGGTTGAAACGGACAACACCGACTTTATGGATGGATTTCTTGGCCAGATCATTTATCTGGTTCGAAATCCCGAAGAGATCCTGGATATCCT
>Ga0172371_10013426_pt1 | contig 10673 bp, 10 predicted proteins | sample Lak12m_FD_114543 | JGI IMG/M metagenome (GOLD analysis project Ga0172371, IMG submission 114543) | Freshwater microbial communities from Kabuno Bay, South-Kivu, Congo - kab_022012_12m | ecosystem: Environmental > Aquatic > Freshwater > Lake | place: Democratic Republic of the Congo: South-Kivu... | reverse complement strand
TCGCATCATGAGGAAGCCCAGCCGCAGAGCCTCTACGCGGTCTTAGCCGTAGCTGCCGATGCCATAAGCGCAGCCCGGCCCGGAGCAAGAAGGGAAACCCTTGAGACTTATATTAAACGGCTGGATAAACTGGAGGCAATCGCTAATCTATTCAAAGGCGTGGAGAAATCTTTCGCCATTCAGGCCGGCCGCGAGATCCGCGTAATCGTGCAGCCGGAGAAAATAAACGATAATGAAGCGGTGGCCATGGCCAGGGATATACGTAAAAAGATCGAGGAGGGAATGGAATATCCGGGCCAGATCAAAGTTACGGTGATCCGGGAAATGCGCGCCATCGAATACGCTAAATAAGATGAACATACTTTTTATCGGAGACATAGTCGGCTCACCCGGGAGAAAAGTGATCGCTAAATTACTTCCCGGGCTTAAGCGTGAGCTGGAAATAGATTTTGTGATCGCTAACGCCGAGAATGCCTCCGGCGGTTCGGGGATTACCGCAAAGGTTTCCGCGGAATTATTCGCCTCGGGAGTGGATGTGCTTACCTCCGGGGACCATATCTGGAAGAAAAGCGAGATCTTCCAGCTGATCAATCAGGAGGAGAGGATACTGCGTCCCATTAATTATCCTGAAGGAGCCCCTGGCCGCGGAGCCCATGTGTTTAAGGCCCCAAACGGCCTTAAGGTCGGGGTAATTAATGTCAACGGCCGGGTTTTTATGGATGCCCTGGAATGCCCTTTTAAGACCGCTCTTCGAGCCTGCACGGAGCTGGCAAAAGAAACCAAGATCATTATCGTGGATGTGCACGCAGAGGCGACTTCGGAGAAGGTCGCCCTCGGCTGGTACCTGGACGGCAAGGTCTCTGCTATTTTCGGCACGCATACGCATATCCAGACTGCTGATGAAAAGATCCTTCCCAAGGGCACCGCTTATCTAACCGACGCGGGGATGACCGGGCCGTATGACTCTGTGATCGGCAGAAATGCAGAGGACGTGCTCACCCGGTTCTTAAGCTCTATCCCGGTAAAATTTAACGTTGCCGAAAGCAATATCCAACTGCATGGGGCCATTGTCCGGATAGACGAAAAAACAGGCCTGGCACTATCGATTTCAAGGATACAGAAAAAACTTTTAGATGAATAGAAGGCAGGCGTTTTTATTATCTTTATTCCTGGCGTTGTTTTTATCAGCCGGAACCTCTCTTGCCCAAAGCCAGGATGAATTGGAATTCAATGTAGACATAACCTCTCCCGGCTTACCCCTCCCCAGGATATACAAACCAAGCATTGACTTAAGCGGCAGAGGGGCTCATCGCGATATGACCTGGCCCCAAACATTGGCATCCAAAGGGATCCTGGAAACCTGGCAGGCCGACCTCTCTTTTACTAATTTCTACCGCATACAATATAATCTTTGGGAGATCGAACAACTCGCTAAAGACAAAGCTGCCAAGGACAAGCTTTTAGATAACTATGAAGCGGTGATCAAGCAGATAAGCGACTCCGGCGGGGTAGTTATCCTGGATCTTTTCGGCACCCCTTCAGGACTGGGCAAGGTCCTTGATAAGAACAGCGCAGTGCATAATCTAAAAGGATACAAGCAGCTGGTCAAGGATACTATTTGCCGGTTAAGCTGCGAAAAAAAATATAATATCTGGTATGAGGTCTGGAATGCCCCGGATCTGGAGGATTTTTTCTTAGGGGAGAGGTCGGAGTATCTCAATCTTTACCGCATTGTCGCAGAAGCGGTAAAGGAGCTGCGCCAGGAGGCCAAGATGCATATACCTTTAGGCGGGCCATCGACAAGCTCCTGGTTTGCCAATATCCAGCCCAACGATATCCTTACTCCCGAGCGCAGTTTGATCTACGAACTGATAAAATATTGCTATAGCTATAAATTGCCGCTGGATTTTATCTCATGGCACGCCTATTCTTCGGACCCGGCGCTTGAGAGGCAGCTCAGCATTTATAATAAGCCTTTTATCAAGCTGGTCCGCGAATGGTTAAGCTATTTTCATTTTGAAAGCGCCATCCCCCTGATCATTGACGAGTGGAACTTTGATGCCGCAGCCAATATTTCCCCCAAAAGAGGCAGGGAGGCTTATGTCAGCGCCAGCTTCATCCCTGCACGCCTCAAGAATATGCAGGAGGCAGGGCTAGACTACCAGGTATATTTCTGCCTTGAGGATTTTGGAGGCAATAAAGAGGGGGTAAACAGGAACCTGGGGATCTTTGCATTTGACGGACAGGAGCGTTCCGATTACAGAGGATATGCCAAGGCCAGCTACAATATCTTTCGCATGCTCAATCTCCTGGGCAATGAATTATTGCCGGCCCCCTCAACGGATGAATTCGCCGGGATAATCCCCACAAGGAGCCAGGATTACCTGGCAGTGCTCATTTTTAATTATATCGACCCGCAGGCGGCAATGAATTATTTGTCAAGGGCTATAGTTGATTTAAACAGCGCGGAGAGAAAATACATCATCAATATCATTAAATCCGACCGGATAGAGAAGATCCTTTCCGGGCAAATGGATTTGTCCACTTTGCGCCTGCCGGCTAAAGGCAGGAACATGCTTAAGAGCGCCATAAAGCTCAATAACCTGGCGGCGAAATTTTCGGCGGCTGACCGGAAGATCAAGATTTCTTTTAAAGGGGCAAAAGATATCTATTTGCTTAGCCGCTACAGCGTTGATAGCAACTGCAGCCGCGATTGCGCGTTTAAGGCCTCTGATGGACAAGAGGTTGACCTTAGCCAGGGCTATAACCAAACTATAGAGATGTCTCCCTATTCGGTGCAGCTGTTGGTTTTTAAGAAAAAACCTCTGCCCCCTGTTGAAGTAAAACCCGCGGACAATGCCGCAGAGAAACCGGTAAAAAATGCAGAAACCAAGCCATAAGCATATTTATACTGTCTCCGAGATCACCCGGGTGATCAAAGGCCTGCTTGAGCAAAATGTCGGAGAGGTTTGGGTTGAGGGGGAGGTCTCTAATTTTAAACCCGCCTCCAGCGGGCACTTTTATTTTTCGCTTAAGGACCAGGGCGCGTTGATCCTGGCGGCAATGTTTGCTTACGCCAATAAGGATTTAAAGTTTAAGCTCGAAGACGGCCTGAAGGTAATTTGTTTCGGAAAAATAGATGTTTACGGACCGCGCGGGCAATACCAGATCATAGTTGAAAGAATAGAGCCCAAGGGGATAGGTTCACGGCAACTGGCCTTTGAGCAGTTGAAGAAAAAATTAGAGCAGGATGGATTGTTTGATCCGGGCCATAAAAAAGCGCTGCCATTAATACCTTTTTCCGTAGGCATTGTTACCTCCGCCAGGGGTGCTGCAGTGCGCGATATCCTGCAGATCCTTAAAAAAGGCGCTTCTTTCGTGGATGTGCTTATCCGTCCTGTGCGCGTGCAAGGAGAATCGGCCGCCGCTGAGATCGCTGCTGCGGTAGAGGAGCTGAACCATTTCGGTAAAATTGACCTGATCATTGTCAGCCGCGGAGGGGGCTCAACCGAGGACCTCTGGGCTTTTAACGAAGAGATCGTCGCCCGGGCAATTTATAATTCAGGCTTGCCGGTTATTTCGGCGGTGGGGCATCAGATCGACACCACTATCGCGGATCTGGTTGCCGATGTCTTTGTAGAGACGCCGACTGCTGCCGCCAAGATCATCGTTGATAAAAAGAATGCCCTGATAGCCGAGCTTTCCGCAGCAAGGCATGAGCTGGACTTTTCGGCTATGGACCTGATCAGTAGTCTGAAGAACAGACTTACCGGCCTTACGCATATGCTTAAGAGCCCGGCTGACCGCCTGCTGGAAAAGCAACAATTCCTGGATGAGTTATTTTCCGGATTGAATTATAATATGCGCCATGTTTTGGAGCTGGCAGGGGAGCGTTCAAGCTCATTGATTGAAAGGCTTGGGACATTAAGCCCGCTCTCCATATTATCGCGCGGATACAGCTTAAGTATGCTTATGCCGCAAGGCGAGATTGTCAAAGAGGCCGGTCAGATAGAACCGGGGGACAGGCTAAAAACCGTTTTGCATAAGGGGTCGTTTATAAGCTTGGTGCAGGAGGTCATGAAGGATGAAAGAGAAAGCGGCGTTTGAAGAGGATCTGAAGAAACTGCAGAAGATTGTGGAGGAGCTTTCCAGCGGAAAGATCACATTGGGGGAGTCCCTTAAAAAATACGAAGAGGGGATAAGATTGGCCAAATCCTGCTCCGAGGTTTTAGCCGAAGCCCAGCGTAAAGTAGAGCTGCTTATGAAAAAAGACGGCAAATTTGACCTGGGAAAGTTCGATGATTCAGGAGAAGAGGAAGAGAAGTAAAAAATGATATTAGAGAAAATAAATTCTCCGCAGGACCTTAAAACCTTAAGCCTGGATGAACTTGGTCGTTTATCCAAGGAGACAAGAGAAAGGATGCTTGAGGTGGTTTCCCGGACCGGCGGCCATCTGGCTTCAAGCCTGGGTGCGGTAGAGCTGATCATCGCCTTGCACTATTGTCTCAATACTCCCTCAGATAAGATTATTTTTGATGTGGGGCATCAGGCCTATGCCCATAAAATATTAACCGGACGTAACCTTAAGTTTGCGACGCTAAGACAATATGGGGGCTTGAGCGGGTTTCCTTCCAGGGATGAATCGGTTTACGACCCTTTTACTACCGGCCACAGCTCAAACGCGGTCTCCCTTGGCCTTGGACTTGCCTGCGCCAGGGATCTTTTGCCTGAAAAGGATAAGTTTAAAGTTGTCTGCGTGATCGGGGACGGCTCCTTAAGCGGCGGGCTTTGCTTTGAAGGCTTGAATAACGCCGGCCATCTGAAAAAGGATATTTTGGTAGTCTTAAATACCAATGAGTTAAGCATCGCCCCTAATGTGGGAGCGATCAGCAATTACCTAAATAAGATCATCTCCCTGCCGGTGTATAACCGTGTTCATGATAACCTGGTAAATTTTTTAAAAACCCGGTTGAGTGAGGGAAGCCGCCTGATAAAGCTCATGAACAGATTTGAAGAAGGCTTAAAAGGCCTATTTGTCCCCGGGATGTTTTTTGAGGAGCTGGGTTTTCGCTATTTCGGTCCCATTGATGGGCATGACCTGAATAAACTGACATCTACATTAAAAAATATTACGGCCTTTAAGGGTCCCCGGCTTCTGCACGTAGTCACCAAAAAAGGCAAAGGTTGTTGTTTTGCCGAGGAGGATCCGGTAAAGTTCCACGGCATAAGCTGTTTTGATATAAACACGGGGGAGGCATTGAGCAAGAAAGCCGTTTCCGGCTCAAGGACTTACACGGAAGTATTCGGTGACAAATTAGTCTCCCTGGCGGATGATGATCCAGGGATCGTCGCTATAACCGCGGCTATGCCTGAGGGGACCGGGCTGGCTAAATTCCGCGATAATTTTCCGGAGAGGTTTTTTGACGTAGGTATTGCCGAGGGGCATGCGGTTTGCTTTGCCGCGGGCCTGGCTAATCAGGGGCTTAAACCGGTAGTAGCCATTTATTCGACATTTCTGCAGCGCGCATATGACCAGATCATCCAGGATGTCTCCCTGCAAGGCCTTCCGGTGATATTTGCTATTGACCGGGCAGGAATTGTAGGGGAAGATGGGGTTACGCATCAGGGGATATTTGATATCGCTTATCTTAAAAGTATCCCGAATCTGGTGATCATGGCGCCCAAGGACGCAAGGGAACTGGAGGATATGCTGGAATTTGCTGTACGGCTTGGAAAGCCGGCGGCAATAAGGTATCCGCGCTCAAGCGCGCCTTTACCCGCTAAAACAGTTGCGCCTTTAAAGTTAGGAAAGGCCGAGTTGATCCAGGCCGGCAGCGATTTTACGATTATCGCTTTAGGGAGCATGGTTTCGGCTGCTCAAGAGGCCGTTGACATATTAGGCAAAGAAAATATCTCCGGGGCTTTGATTAATGCCAGATTTGCGCATCCATTAGATATGGATTTAATTAAGGGTATCTGCGCAAAGACAAAGTTTGTTTTTACGGTAGAGGAAGGGATCAGTGACGCGGGTTTCGGCTCTAGCGTTGCCCAGGAATTAGGCAGGCAGGTTACGCGTATCGGTCTGCCTATTGAGTTTGTGCCGCACGGCTCAAGAGCGCTTCTTCTTGAGAAATACGGGTTAACCGCAACCGGAATTGCCGCAGATATCCTCCGGCAACTAAAAAATCATGGCTAAGATCACGATCAACCAGGATAGATGCAAAGGCTGTTTTCTCTGCGTGAGCTTCTGTCCCAAAGGCCTGATCAAGAAAAGCGGCAGGTTAAATAAGCGGGGCTTGAGTTACGTAGAGTTTGACAACCGCGGAGAATGCATAGGATGCAGGCAATGCGCGGTGATCTGCCCAGACTGCTGCATCGAAGTATATAGATAACCGTCGCAGTAGGGACTGTCCCCGACCTGTCTGCCGAGACCTCGATGGCGGGAGGGGACTGTCCCTACCTAGCGAGATGAGTATGGATAACAAGAAACGTAAAAAAGAGTTCCGCAAGATCCTCATTACCGGTAATGAGGCTATTGCTGAGGGCGCGCTTTCGGCAGGCTGTAATTTTTATGCCGGCTATCCGATTACTCCCCAAAATGAGCTTATAGCTTATATGGCTAAATATATGCCTGATAGCGGCAGGGTGTTTATCCAGGCGGAATCGGAGTTAGCGGCGATCAATATGGTTTTTGGGGCAAGCGCTGCGGGTGCCAGGGCAATGACCTCATCTTCCAGCCCCGGGATAAGTTTAAAGCAGGAGGGAATATCTTATATAGCGGGTGCCCAGCTTCCGGCGGTAATCGTCAATATCATGCGCGGCGGGCCGGGATTAGGAAATATTGCCCCTGCACAATCGGATTATTTTCAGGCTACGCGCGGCGGCGGGCACGGAGATTATCATACGATAGTTTTGGCGCCGGCTTGCGTGCAGGAAGCATATGACCTGGCGCAGGCAAGTTTTGAGCTGGCGGATAAATACCGCATTCCGGTTATGATCTTGGGGGACGGTATTTTAGGCCAGATGATGGAACCAATTATCGCCTGTCGCAAATCGCCTGTCGCAAATCGCAACGATAAACGATTAACAATAAGCGATAAGCAAAAACCTTGGGCGCTTTCCGGATGCAAAGGAAGGAAGCCAAATATTATTAAGTCATTTGCCCTGGCCGAAGGCGCTTTAGAGCAGCTTAACCTCAAGTTGCAGCAAAAATATAAGGTTATTAAAAATAAAGAGATACGATTTGAGGGTTTATTTTTGGATGATGCCAAAATCGTCCTGGTAGCCTATGGGACAATGGCGCGTATTGCCAAGAGTGCCTTAAGCCGCCTGAGGCTGGCAGGAAGGAAAATCGGTTTGATCCGGCCGATAAGCCTCTGGCCATTTCCGCAAAAAGTTTTTTGCCCCCGGAACAAAAAAATTAAATACCTGGTAATTGAAATGTCCTACGGCCAGATGCTCGAAGATGTGCAGCTGGCAGTTAACGGCAAAGCGCAGGTAGAATTTCTCGGTCGTTCAGGCGGAGGAATACCCAGCGAAGAGGAAATCATCGGTAAGGTCAGGGGAATATTATAATGGAAAGAATATTCTGTCGTCCGGAATCGCTGTATGATGTGCCTACGCATTACTGCCCGGGCTGCGGCCACGGTATTGCTCACCGTTTGGTTGCCGAGATAATCGACCAGCTGGGCATAAGGGAGAAAACTATCGGCATAGCGCCGGTAGGCTGCGCGGTAGTAGCCTATGACTACTGGAAGTTTGACTGTTCGGAGGCTGCGCATGGCAGGGCTTTAGCGGTCGCTACCGCCATAAAAAGGGTGCGTCCGCAAAATATCGTTTTTACCTATCAGGGTGACGGAGACCTAGCTGCCATAGGCACGAATGAAACTATCCACGCGGCAAACCGGGGAGAAAACCTGACGGTGATCTTTATTAATAACGCGGTATACGGAATGACCGGAGGTCAGATGGCCCCCACTACGCTTCTGGGGCAAAAGACATCCACAACCCTTGATGGGAGAGACCGGCAAAAACACGGCTATCCCTTAAAAATATCCGAGATACTGGCTTTACTGCCTGGGGTACATTATATCGAAAGGGTATCTTTACATAGCCCGCAGGAAGTATTAAAGGCCAAAGCCGCTATCAGGCAGGCATTTGAAAATCAGATAAACAATGCCGGGTTCTCGCTGGTTGAGATACTTTCTCCCTGCCCGACCTGCTGGGGATTGAACCCCAGGGAGTCTCTGGATTGGATCAGGGATTATATGCAGAAGGAATTTCCTTTGGGAAGGATCAAATGACCGAACGCATAATTATTGGCGGCAGCGGAGGACAGGGTGTAATGCTTTTGGGCAAGGTTTTGGCCCAGGCAGCCATGCGTGAAGGTAAATGCGTTACCTGGCTTCCTGCCTACGGGCCGGAGGTCCGCGGTGGAACCAGCCATTGCATGGTTACTATCTCTGGCCAGGAGATCGGCTCCCCTTATATAAACAAAGCAGATACACTGATAATTTTGAACAATCCTTCATTGAAAAGGTTTGGCGCCAGGGTTAAGGACAGGGGGTTAGTGGTCCTGAATTCTTCTTTAGCTAAAGCCGGGCCCGATAAAAGGGTTAAGATACTGCAGTTTCCTTTTACCGATATTGCCGTAAGGTTAGGCAATATAAAAGTAGCTAACATGGTGGCATTAGGCTGTTATTTGAGGAATAGGCAGACCGTAAAAATTAAAAAAATTCTGGAGGTATTCAGATTAATGTCCCCTCCCGGAAGAAACGATATTTTAGAGGTCAATGAAAAGGCTTTGCAGGAAGGAGCGGAACTAGTAGATGGTTAGGGTCAGATTTGCGCCCAGCCCAACGGGAAACCTGCATATCGGCGGCGGCCGCACGGCACTGTTCAACTGGCTTTTTGCGCAGTCGCAAAATGGCAAGTTTATCCTGCGCATCGAAGACACGGATAAAGAACGTTCCAAAAAAGAATTTGTGGATGAGATACTTTTTAGTCTCAAGTGGCTCGGATTTAACTGGGATGAGCTTTACTATCAAAGCCAGCGCTTTGACAGATACCGGCAGCATGCGGATAAACTACTTAAGGCAGGTTTAGCCTATATCGAAAAATCCCCCGAAGGGAAAGAGGCGGTAATTTTTAAAGTTACGCCGCAGCAGATCAAGGTGAATGATCTGATCCGCGGCCGGATCGAGTTTGACGCCGGTTTAATCAAAGACCAGGTATTGATCAAGTCCGACGCTACCCCTACTTACAATTTTGCCTGCGTAGTGGATGACGCTGAGATGAATATAACGCACATTATCCGCGGGGACGATCACATATCCAATACTCCGAAGCAGGTTCTGTTGTATCAGGCCCTAGGATTAGAGCTGCCGAAATTTGCACATCTCCCATTGATCATGGGCATGGATGGCGGCAGGCTTTCTAAGCGCACGGGCGCTACCGCTATAAGCGATTATCGTAAAATGGGTTATTTGCCTGAAGCACTGGTCAATTACCTTTTATTGCTCAGCTGGTCTCCGGGGAATAACCGCGAGCTTATCAGCATAAAAGAAGCGGTAGAATTATTTGACATCAAAAACGTAAACAGGACAGCAGCTGCCTTTGACCTCAAAAAACTGGACTGGCTCAACAACCAGTATCTTAAAGGTGCTGACCCGGAAAAATTGGCAGATGAGCTTATCCCGCTATTGATCGGGAGGAACTATATAAACAAGGATAATTTTGACCGGAGTTATATTCTTGCCCTTGTGAAATTATTCCAGGCGCGGCTTCCCCGGCTGAATGATTTCCTGGACTGGGCGGATTTTTTCTTTCTGGATGAGCCGGTAATGGATGAAGCGGCAAGAGAAAAATATCTAGCCCAGGATCTATCAAAAGAATTCAAGCTTTTTACCGAACAGCTGAATAATCTGGCCAGTTTTGATATTGTTAATATCGAGGGCAGCTTTAGGGAGCTGGTGGCGGAGCTTGGTATTGAGGCCAAGAAATTGATCCATCCCATACGCGTTGCGCTTACCGGAAAGACCATCGGCCCCGGGTTATTTGAAGTGATCTATTATCTGGGAAAAAAGAGGAGCTCCAGGAGATTATTAAAATGGGTAAAGTAAAATATCTTCTGCTCCCCTTGAAATCGGCAGCGGATTTGTGTTATATTTGATTAGAGGCAGGGGGCAAACTACCAGCGGGCAGGCAATGCCCAGGAGTTAAAGCCAATAAAATTTCCCCTTGCCTTTTTTATTTATTATAATAAAATAACTATAAAGCCTTAAATCGCAGGTAAAGGAGGGGGATAATGATTAAAAAGACATTTTTACTGGGCATGCTTATCGCCTTTGTTTTTTTATCCGGCTGTTGTACTGTAGCTAAAGGGACAGCTGGTGCTGCCGTTGGGCTTGCCCAGGGAGCAAAAGAAGGGGCAAAAGACGACTGCAATGCAGTCAAGAAGGCCGATGCCTGGATAAAAGACAATCTTTGGTAATCCCCATAAATAAATTAATATTTTGGTTGGTTTTTTGGGTCAGCGATACTAAGCCGGGATAAACCCGGCTTTTTATCTGATCCAGATGCTTCTTTACATGATTTCTAAAACCAGATATAATTAATCCATTCATAAATCATCTGCCCTGTCGTCTAATGGTAGGACACAAGATTCTGGATCT
>Ga0172371_10013425_pt1 | contig 10673 bp, 9 predicted proteins | sample Lak12m_FD_114543 | JGI IMG/M metagenome (GOLD analysis project Ga0172371, IMG submission 114543) | Freshwater microbial communities from Kabuno Bay, South-Kivu, Congo - kab_022012_12m | ecosystem: Environmental > Aquatic > Freshwater > Lake | place: Democratic Republic of the Congo: South-Kivu... | reverse complement strand
CGGTCGGCGATGATGATGCTTCCGATGACGATGGGTCAGATGACGACGTCTCGGATGATGATGTTGTCTCGGATGACGACTTGGCGGACGATGATACTTCCGGTGGGGATGATGATACCGGCGTGACAACCACGACGACTATTTCGTCATCCACGTCAACATCGTCTTCAACCACGACGACCACCACGACGACCACGACATCAACGACCACCACGACCCAGCCACTGCCGACGGAGAGTTTGGAGATTTACTCCGGGCCGTTTGAGTTCCTATTGAGCTGGAACTGTGGCACAGGCCATCCTTGGCCGGACGAGGAAATCCCCGACTATCCAGCTGTCTGCGAGGATGGCGGGTGGCAAGGATATGTCCAAGTAGCCATCAACATCTCGTCACTGCGATGCGGTGACGAGGATGGTCATGGTTTGTGGTTCACCTGGAATGACGACATGTGGGGATGTTGGGATTTTGACGACGAGCAAGATCCTGAAACCGCCATCCCGACATGGTGGCTAGACTGGGCCAATTTAACGTCGGACCAAGCCGTGGACGACGGTAAGGTCATTTTTATTAAATTAGACGTCTTGCCGTAGCGGCGGCGGACGTCTGAAACCAAAGGCCGATTGCGCGCGAGCGTGATCGGCTTTTTTCTTTTGGTCTAAATTGGTTTTTGGCGGGAAAATGTGGTAGAATAAAAATATTAAACATTAAATATTAAATAATATGGAAAGTGCGGAGGGGAGTTATAATCTCTGGGATAAGTTAAAGTCATTGCCAGCTTATCGAGGTTCTTATAAATTATCAAAAGAGATTTATGTTTTTTGTCAGACGCTAAAGAATAATCGTGAATTTTGGTTTATAATGGATCAGCTAGTTCGAGCCATTGATTCAGTTTCGGCTAACATTGCCGAAGGATTTGGTAGGTTTTATTACAAAGACAAGATCAGGTTTTATTATCAAGCGCGTGGTTTTTTGTTGGAGGTGTGTGATTGGTTAGCTAAGGCAAAAGACAGAAATTTTATTAATGAAGAGTTGGTTCTAAATTTTAAAAGCATGGCAGATAATATATTTAGAGATTTGGAGGTAATGATTAGTAATACAAAACAGCAGGTTAAAAAGCTTGGTAACTAACGGATTTATTTAATTTAATATTTATGCCTTCCCTCCCCATCGACGCCGTCATCGCCGTCACCTATAAGTGTAATTCCCGCTGTACGATGTGCGATATCTGGAAAATGAAAGATCAGCCGGAATTAGAAGTCGGCGAGTATTTAAAATTGCCAAAGAGCCTCCGCTACATCAATGTCTCGGGCGGTGAGCCGTTTGTCCGGCTGGACTTGGTGCGAGTGGTGGAAAATATCCATCGCGCTTGCCCTCGGGGACAGATTATTATTTCCACCAATGGTCTTTTACCCGAGACCATTGGCCGGAAAGTGAAAGCGATTAAGAAGTTTTATCCCGAGATCGGAGCGGGGGTTTCTCTCGATGGCATCGGCGAGATGCATGACAAAATCCGCGGTATCCCGGGCGCCTTTCATCTGGCCATTAAAACTCTGAATGAATTAAAAAAGCTGGATATACAAAATATTCGCATGGCTTTTACCGTGTCGGCGATCAACGTCACTCATCTGAGCCGGGTTTATGAGCTCGCTCACAGCATGGGCGTGCAATTCACTATGGCACTCGCCCAGTCATCGGACTTTTATTTTGGCGGTAAACAAGTAAAAGAGAATATTGAGCGAAACATTTTGAAAAAAGAATTTGATTTTTTAATCAAAAATGAGTTAAAAGGGTTTCGTCCCAAGAGATGGCTCCGCGCTTATTTTGCTGACGGACTTTACAATTTTGCTTTAACTCAGAAACAGCCGCTAGAGTCGCAGGCGGGCCGGCAATTTTTCTTTATGGACCCGATGGGCCAGATTTATCCGTCCGTGGTGCATAATTATGTTATGGGCAATCTGAGCCGGGTGAATAATTTTGGCGAGATTTGGCATTCTGGGAAGGCGGCGGAGGTGAGGGAGAAGGTGAGAAAAGATAAACGCCCGGCCTGGATGATCTGTACCGCGCGCACCGCGATTCGTCGGAACCCGATCAAGGTTTTGCGGTGGGCAGCGGGGAAAAAGTTAGGCAAATGAGCCGTTGGAAATTTGTTATTATGGACAATCTATCTAAAAAATTATTTCCAAATTTTGACCCTGAACATCAGACGCTATACACCGCGATTCTCGCCGTCGTGATTTTTCTCGGTGTGGCGGCGATAATGATTTTCCCGTCGCTCTATGTCGGCGCGGCAATAGTTGGATTTTTGTTGTTGTTATTTTTCGCGCGTTTTCCGTTGGCGGGATTATATTTAGTCGTATTTTTGTATCCTTTTATTAATTTAGTTTTTGTTTATAAAAGTTTGAATATTCCTTATGTTGATCTCGCCGCGATGTTGGTTTTTGCCGGTTGGTTTATTCGCTATCTTACCGAATGGCGACGAGGGGAGCGGCGGCCGGCATTTAAAGATTTTCCCGGGATTATATTTTTTCTCTTATTTATTATCTCTGCGAGTTTGTCTTTAGTCGTGTCAGACAGCTTTGCCGCCAGTTTCAAGTACCTGTTACGACCTTTGTTGTTTTTTTATCTCATGTTTGTGGTTTTACCTTATAATGTGGTAAAAAACAAAAAAGATTTGTTTCGGGTTTTCGGGATATTTTACGCTGTGGGAATTATCGCCGCGCTCATGGGACTGTGGTCGCTGTTTTTCCCCGGGCATACCGGGCTATTTCGCCGCGCGGTGCCAATTTCTATATTCGGTTTGTGGCCGCTTGGTTATAATCAAAATTTAATCGCCGAAGTTTTAGTCTCCATTATTCCGATCGGATTGTATCTCTTCTGGAGTGTGAAAAACGAACTGACGAAACGTTGGCTCTTTCTCGGCGTTTTACTCATGACTTTTATCAACTTTATGACTCTGTCTCGCACCGCCTGGATTGCGACTTTTTTAGAATTTATAATTCTTTTTTTGATAAAATATCGTCACTATTGGCGTCGGGTTCTATTATATAGCGTGGCGATCTTGCTTTTAATGTCCCCGATAATTTTTTATATGTATTCGCTCGTGACGAGCAGTGTAGCTTCCAGTTCCAACTACAATCGAATGTTCCTTACACAGATATCGCTTGACGCTTGGCGCAAACATCCATGGATCGGCAATGGCGCCGGGGTTTTTCAGGATTTAGTATCACAAGAACAGTTTTATATCTTGGAATTTGGCGCGCCGCTTGATTCTCATGGTGTTATTCAAAAGTTGTTGGCCGAGTCGGGGGCTCTCGGACTGGCCACTTTTATGTTGCTCCTGGGCTATGTTTTATGGCGGATCGTCGCGACCTACCGTCGCGCGGTAAAAACCGATTTTGCCGCCTCGCTTGTGATCTTGGTTTGTTTTATGACGGCGGTAGGCAGCATTGTGTTTCAATTTTTTAATACGTCTTATTTCGTTTCCAAGTTGTGGCTGCCGCTTGGCGTGGCGCTCGCCGCTACCAAATTTGTAAGGAAAACAAAAGAAGCCAGAGATTAGATAAAAGAATAAAAATTTTTGCTTCTTTCATCTAATTTCTAATCTCTAATCTTCAATCTTTATCCTATGCGCATTTTGCAGGTCAATAAATTTTTCTACCGCCGCGGCGGATCCGAGGCCTACTTTTTTGATTTATTAAAATTATTAGAGCATTATGGCCATGAGGTGGCGGTTTTTTCCATGCAAGATGAAAAAAATGAGAAAACTGAATGGTCAAAATATTTTATTGGCCCGATTGATTTTTCCCGCCATGAAGGTCTCCGGCGCGATTTGCAAAAAGCCGAACACTTTTTGTATTCAAATGAGGCGGCGCAAAAATTAGAAAAGTTGATTATTGATTTTCGGCCGGAGATCGCGCATCTGCACAATATTTCCCATCAGCTCACCCCCTCAATTTTGTTTATTTTAAAAAAACATGAAATTCCAATCGTTCAGACGTTGCATGACTACGCGCTTATTTGTCCCAACTATCGGCTGTACGCGCGCGGCGCGGTTTGCGAGCGGTGCTACCGCCATAAATATTACGAGGCGGCGCTTAATCGCTGTGTTCGGAACTCAATCTTTGCGAGCATTCTTTCGGCCAAGGAGTTGGCCCTGCACAAACTCATCCACTCTTACGATCGCGTAGACGCGTTTATCGCGCCATCGCGATTTATAGCGCGGACGATGAAGCGCTGGGGAATAAAAAATAAGATTTTTCAGTTGTCTAACTTCGTTGACGAGCAAGAATTTAGTCCTGCGGGAGAGCGTGGCGATTACGGGCTTTTTGTCGGGCGGCTTGAGCCGGAGAAGGGAATTAAAATTTTGTTGGAGGCTTTGAAGGCCAAACGGAAAATTAATTTTAAAATTATCGGCGATGGTTCGCTTCTAAATTGGGGGAGGGATTTCGCGCGGGAAAATAAAATGGACGAGGTTGAATTTCTCGGTTATAAGACCAAAGCGGAAGTAAAAAGATATTTAACCGCCGCGCGATTTTTAGTCATTCCGTCGCAATGGTACGAAAATAACCCCATCACAATTCTTGAGGCCATGGCTTGCGGTGTCCCAGTAATCGGGGCTAACATTGGCGGGATTTCCGAGTTAATTCAGGACCGTAAGACCGGATATCTCTTCAAATATCAATCAAAAGATGAGTTAGCGAAGAAAATAGGTTATCTTTATGACCACGCGGCGATCGCCGGGAAAATGGGATCTTTGGGTAGACAAATCGCGGAAAAAGAGTATAATGGAGAGTCGCATTATAAGAGATTAATGAAGATTTATAAAACAGTGATAAGGGATTAGATAAAAGAGATCGGACAAAAGAAGTTTTTTCCTTTTATCTAATCTCTAATCTTTTTTGTCTTTTTATGGCCGACAGGATTAAAATCGCTTACATTATTGGCGCCTTGGATCGCGGCGGGGCCGAGGTTTTTTTAGTTAATCTTTTAAAAAATCTGGACCGAGAGAAATTCACCCCAATCGTGATTACCGTCACCGGGGGCGGGGAATTAGCCTTGGAAATAGAAAATCTCGGCGTGCCGCTTTATGTTTTGAAAAAGAAAGGTAAGCTGGGTATTGGCGTAATCTTCCAAATTAAAAAAATTTTGCAAAGAGAAAATCCGGCGATTGTTCATACTCAGCTTTTCGCTGGTGATACTTGGGGTCGTGCCGCCGCGATTCTCGCCGGTGTGAAAAAAATTGTGGTCACGGAGCAAAATATTAATCCCGACGAAGGATTTATCAAAAAAAGATTGAAATGGTTTCTATCGCTTTTCACCGACAGGGTGGTTTGTATCACCAAAGCAGTGGAACAATATTCCATTAAAAAAGATTGGATTGACGCTAAAAAGACCATGGTGATCCCGAATGGGATTATTCTAGCCGATTTTGATCCTTATTTTAATACGCGGCGGCAGTTCGGCTCTGAGGCGAGGAATAAGCAGATAATTACTTGCGTGGCTAACTTTAAGCCGCAGAAGGGGCACGAATATTTGGTGCGAGCTTTCGCGCTGATTATTGAAAAATTTTCTCACGTTGAGCTTTTGCTCGTTGGCGCGGGCGTAGGTAAGCACAATACTTTGCCGAAAATTAAAAAACTGGTTGAGAGGCTTAATCTACGAGATAAAATAAAGTTTCTTGGCACGCGCTCGGATGTGGCGCAAATCCTCGCCGCGACAGATATTTTTGTTTTGCCGTCGCTTTGGGAAGGACAGGGAATTGTTTTTTTGGAGGCCGGATATGTGGGCGTACCGGTCATCGCTTCAGATGTTGGTGGAATTAAAGAAGCGGTGTTGAATGGTAAAACCGGCATCTTGGTGCCGAAAGAAAACGAGAAAGAATTGGCGCGGGCGATGATGATGCTACTTGCCGCGCCGGATCAGCGAGAGAAAATGGGTTGCGCCGCTCATGAATTTGTCAAAAATAATTTTGATTTACAAAAGATCGTTCAAAAATACGAGCAGCTATATTTATATCTTTTGTCATGAGAAAAACTCGCGCAAAAAAGTACCGACTAATTAGGGCAAGAATTAGCGCGGTCAGCGGTTTTCTGGCCGTATTTTTTGTTTTGTTGTTTCTTTTTCCTCTTAATTTTGGTTCTACCGCCGATAACGGTTTCCCCCGGCTGGCGAATTATTATCATGTTTGGGAAATTACCGACGCTGAGGCGGTCGCGCTCTCAAAATGGGATATGATTATTCTCGATATGGAGGTCCAAGAAAATAGCCGCGCGGCGCTCCAAAAGATCAGATTATATAATCCCAAGATAAAAATTTTGGCCTATGTCACCTCGCAGGAGATGAAGCAGGATGCGGGTAGTTTTCAGAATGGTCGTCTGAGGGCAAAGCTACTAGCAGGTTTTAATGCTAATTGGTGGCTGAAAAATAGCGCCGGTACCCAGCTGAGTTATTGGCCGGGTAGCTGGCTCATTAATATTACCAATAACGCGCCGGCCGTCATCGGGCGGCGTTGGAATACTTATCTGCCCCAATTCATGCATGATCAAGTCATGTCCTCGGGACTTTGGGATGGAATTTTTTATGACAACATGTGGAGCGGGGTTAGCTTTGTTTCGTCCGATATCGATGCCAATGGCGACGGTCGCGCTGACGACGCGACGACTCTGGATCAAGGATGGCGAGATGGAATGCTACAGATCCTTAAGACCTCACGGCAGCTAGAAGGTAATAGCAAAATAATCATCGGTAATGGCAGCTCCTATGGCGGTTATTTCCAATATGCTAATGGTCGACTTTTTGAAGATTTTCCAACACCGTATGAGGGTAGCGGTAGCTGGAGCGATAATATGGGCAGCTATGATCGGATTCTTTCCGCCGTGCCGTCGCTTCAGACTGTTGTAATTAATAGGACGACGCGCAACGTGGGCGATAATAATAATTATCAGAGTTTTCGTTACGGTCTTTCTAGCGCGCTTTTGGCCGACGGTTATTATAGCTTTGATTACGGCGATCAGGGGCACAATCGCTTATGGTGGTACGACGAGTACGATGTTCATCTCGGTTTGCCGATTTCATCTGCTTATAACGTGGCCGATAGCAAGGTCGCCCGTTTTGTCGCCGGTGTCTGGCGGCGGGATTTTGATCTCGGGGTAGTCTTTGTTAATCCTACAGAAGAGACCAAAACTATTAGCTTGGGTCTGGAGGAATTGGAAAAGATTTCCGGTTCGCAGGACCCGTCGGTTAATGATGGCTCTCTTATTAATTACATCCGATTAGCGCCAGAAGACGGAATAGTTCTCCTGCGGCCGCTGTCAAAAATATTAGACAGCCCGTTCAATAACGGCTCTTTTGCCCGTATTTTTGACGTCGGGGGAGAACGTTTGAGAAGCGGGTTTTTCTCTTTTGACAGCCGTTTTACCGCGAGCGATTATATTGATAACTATGATATTAATAAAGATGGCGCGCGCGAATACGTGGTCGGTAATAAAAATAAGGTTTTAATCTATGACGCCGCCGGCCAGAAGATCACGGAATTTTTTCCTTATGGCGATAAATATGATCGAGGGGTGAATATTGCCGTGGGGGATGTTAATGGCGACGGTTATCCGGAAATAATCACGGGCACCGAAAATGGCGGCGGGCCGCATATTCGTATTTTTAACTATCAAGGTAAATTAATCAATTCCGGATTTTTTGCTTTTGCCAAAAATTTTCGCGGCGGGGTGAACGTAGCGGTCGGAGATCTGAACGGCGATGGTATAGACGAGATCGTCGCCGGCGCGGGCGTGACCGGCGGTCCGCAAATTCAAATTTTTAATCAAGATGGCAAGCTGATTTCCGCTGGTTGGTTTGCCTATGATCGCAGCTTTCATGGTGGCGTCAATGTAGCCGTGGGGGATGTCAATGGAGACGGCGCGGCAGAAATCGTCACCGGTCCAGGTTACGGCGGCGCGCCGCAGGTCAAGGTTTTCAATAGCAGGGGTCAATTGTTAAATTCCGGTTTTTTGGCGTATGATATAAACAACCGCGGTGGAGTTAAGATTTCGGTGACGGATATTAATAATGACGGCGTAGATGAGATCCTGGCCCTTACCAAAAACGTGGTAAGTGTCGCCGGATTTTAAACATTTATTTTATGAAGAAAGTTATCAAATTTATCCTCGGCCCGTTCCGATTTACCGTGGAGCGACTAAAAAATCGTTACCGCGTTCGTTATAAATTTAATAAGAAGCACCTCGGGGCTGATATTTTTTTCTTGCTCTCAATTATCGGATTAGTTATCGGCAATGTTTATATCAGTTTGGTCCTGGTTAAATTTATTGTTTCTTTAAAAGTCAAAGTAGAAGTGGCGGTTTCGCCCGAGGTGGTAATTTCCGGCGATTTGATTACCTATACGGTTGACTACGCTAATACCAATCCGAACCAAGGTCTAAAAGACGGCAAAATTAAATTAGAGCTGCCGCCAAATTTCAAATTTATCTCTTCGTCTTCGTCGGAATATAACTCAGCCGATAACGTTTTTAATCTTGGTGATCTAAAAGAAAAAACGAGTGGCGAATTCCAAGTCATCGGCGAAATTTGGGGTAATGTCGGTGAGGAGCAAAAGGTTTATGCTGTTTTTGACTACCTCCAAGAGTCGGGGGTGAATAAGCAGGTCAATTGGCGTGATGAGCGCCTGACTATGGCCAAATATAAAATAGACGGGTCGGTTCTAGATTTCTCCGTTGATTGCCCCGAGAAAGTCGTTAACCGAGTGGATTTTGATTGTATCTTGAGATATAAAAATAATTACGCTGATACCCTGAAAAATGTTGAGATCAGCCATTCTTGGCCGAAAGAATATCAAATGACCGCCGCCATGCCAAGCTTTGGCGGTGACCGTTGGGTAATTGGCGATATACAGTCGGGCGGCTCCGGGGAGATTAAATTGGCTGGTCGATTGAATAGCGCTGAATCAAAACCGCAACCGGATGATTTTATTTTTCAAGTTGGTATCAGCCATAATAGTAGCCAATTGATCCAGGGGGAGGTAAACAAAAAGGTTGAAATTGCCTATCCTCGACTTTCGCTTAGGGTCTATCGCGCCAGCGATGAGGCCATCAGTCTCGGTGATTCAATAGAATATACAATCCAATATCAAAATAATGAAAACGAGGACATAAAAAATATTAATTTAGTGGCCAAATTGGTTGGTCAGTTTTTTGATAACTCAACGATCGCCGCTCAAGAGGGAACAGTTAAGAATAATGAGGTCACATGGGTGATTCCCGAATTGAAGATCGGTGAATCGGGAGAGAAGAAGATTAAAGTTGAAATTTACAAAAATAAGAAAAATGTAGATTGGCTGGATAAGGGTGTTGGTTTTCTGCAAAATATAGTAACGGCTGATTATATCCTGCCTTCTTCCAATCTAAAATTGGTGGTTAATGCCGAGCCGTTTTTGACTCCGCTAGTTTCCGATCTTAGCCTCTCATCCTTTGGTCGATATTATACGAACGAAGGCGAACAGCTAGGTATTGGTCCTTTACCGCCGATCGTCAACATGCCGACTAAATATTGGATTTTTTGGCAGGTGGGTAATCACCTTAATGATGTGAGTGACATTGAGGTTACGGGCGTGTTGCCGGATAATGTGATCTGGATTGAGAAAGACAATGTTACTGCCGGCAGTAACCTAGAATACGATCGTAATACACGTATGATTAAATGGCGTTTGGGTAATATGGGGAAATATTCCGGCGTAGCGAATCCAAATGAGACCGCTAGTTTTGCCGTACTCCTGACCCCTGTAGCTAGCCAGATTGGCAAAAACGCGCTATTGCTCAATAAGATAAAAATTACCGGTCGAGATGAGACAACGGGCAAGATGATTGAGATCGCCGCGCCAGCGATTAATTCTGATTTGTTGTCTGATCCAAAAGCGAAGGGGAGGGGGAAAGTAGTAAAATAGATACTAAGATATTAGAATGTATATGGAGGAAGGATTTTTGTTATTAAAAGATTTGCATGTTTATAAATTAGCGGTGTCTTTGAGTAGGGATTGTTGGATAATATTTGACAGGATGGATTGGCATGATAAAAAGATAATGGGGGGGGGATCAATTTATTACTGCCGCAGATTCTATCGTCGCTAATATTGCCGAAGGTTACGGCCGATTTCATTATTTAGACCGAATAAAATTTTAATATAATTCTCGTGGCTTTTTGCTGGAAGCGAAGCATTGGACGCAAACTTTAAGTGATAGAGATAAAATATCCGGCGGTGAGTATATAAAAATTATGAGTAGTCTAAACCATTTAAATAGGGCACCAAACAACTTTATTAGCTCTTGTTACCGAACAAAAAATATCTCGATATCCTAATATCTTTATATCTTTTTCCAAATAACGACTAGTTTATTCGATTAAGGACGGTTTTAAACCCGTTTTTTTTTGTCCTACAAGACAGTTGACATAAATCTTCAAATATGCTAAGGTTATGGGTCAACAATTAAAATTAAGTAATTATTTGATTTTTTATAATTTATTGGCTTTTATTAGCCAAGATTATCTTGTCTCTCGCGAAAAACGGGGCGAGAAAAAGATATTTGATGGTTAAATTATCTATATAAATTGAAATATTTTATGCGTATTGCATTTATTGGACAAAAAGGAATTCCGGCCCATTTTGGCGG
>Ga0172371_10013423_pt1 | contig 10673 bp, 10 predicted proteins | sample Lak12m_FD_114543 | JGI IMG/M metagenome (GOLD analysis project Ga0172371, IMG submission 114543) | Freshwater microbial communities from Kabuno Bay, South-Kivu, Congo - kab_022012_12m | ecosystem: Environmental > Aquatic > Freshwater > Lake | place: Democratic Republic of the Congo: South-Kivu... | reverse complement strand
GGGAATTGGGGCTCAACGGGAGCGCCAAACTGCGAAGGATTCACCCCGGAAGAATTTCAGATGCTCGATTTCTCGCAGATAGACCTGTCGGAGATGTTCGGCAACATCTCCCCCCTACCGGCGCCCCAGTTGCAAAACGATGTAAAGAGTGCGGTCGAGGAGTTTCAGAGCAAGGTGCGGTAAAATAGCAGTGGATATTGACAATTAGTCGCTATCCGCTAAAGCTGGGTTCGGGCATGATTCCCGACAAAAATCTCAAATAGAAGCTTTGCTTAATGGTAACTCTTATGTTACCATTAAGACAAAAGGGCTATTTATGAAAATTGTTGAATATCTTACCGCTGATGGCGTTAGCCCATTTCATGTCTGGTTTACTGATCTTGAAAGCCGAGCGGCCGCTAAGGTGACCACCGCGTTGATAAGACTGGGAATGGGAAATATTGCCGGCAGCAAAAGCGTTGGCGGCGGAGTCCACGAATGCAAAATTGATTATGGCCCCGGCTATAGAGTGTATTTCGGCATGGATGGCGAAGAGTTGGTCATTCTGGTCGGCGGGGGAACGAAGAAGCGGCAGTCAACGGACATAAAAAATGCCGGCGACCGTTGGGCTGATTACAAAAGACGCAAGAGAAGCATTGGAAAGGGAGGCTGAATATATGCCACTGACGAGAGATTTTAGAGAAACGGTCATGGCGCGGGCCAAAGCGGATCAGGGTTTCAGGAGCGAGTTGATTATCGAGGCAACTAACGCTTTTCTGAATGGCGACTTGGAAACAGGAAAAGCCTTGCTGCGGGATTACTTGAACAGCACCGAATCCTTAACCGATGTGGCCCGTGAATTACAGATAAACGGGAAGAGTCTGCGGCGGATGCTCGGCCCGAATGGAAATCCCACCCTTAAAAATTTCGTCGGAATCCTTCATGCGTGCAGCTCGATCGAGCACCTTACTCTCAAGGTATGTCACCACTGATCAAGCCCCCGTTATTGCCCCGATCTCTTCCGGGCTCACATTGAGCCGAAGCCGCCAGCGGGCGATGAACTTGCCCTCCTCCGGCAGCATCGGGTCGAGGAGGACATAGGTGGCAGTAAGTTTCTTCCTCAGCAATTCCAGATGGTCCCCTGCTTCTACCTCGAACAGCTCCAGCAGGTAGCCAAGACGACGGGAAACCGCACCGATGTCCAGCATCAGCGCATATTCCACCAGCTTTTTCACCTCCATATCCTGCCGCCTCATCCAGAAACCCTTGGCCACCTCGCTGAACCCACCGCAGTATTCCGGCTGCTTGAGCCCGTCAATCACCGTCCTCTCAAGGTCACTGACTCTGATCTTCCGGGTTTTTGTCGCCCAGTGATCCATTGCGCCGAAAAAATGTTCCAGCTTGCAGCGCACGAAACGGAATTCGGTTCCGAGAACGGAGCGCGGACGAATCGCCCTGGTGGTGGTCGCGAACACGACGAGTTGAGGCTGAGTGACCATCTGGTGGACATTCATGGCCGAGGCGTGGGAAATGAAGTAGTCGGGGCCGCCAACAATTTCCGCAGCGGCAATGTACGGATCGCCGAGATACTCCCGCTCATGACCGAGATCGGCCGGCACCAGAATGAACAGGCCCGGCTTGAGCCTTGTCGCCAGCCCTTTTCCAACGAGGCGAAGCGCCAGCCCCCGCGCCGATTTGTGGCTGAGGCCGCTAATCGCTTCGACATCCCTGTTGGAGAAAATCGTCTTGCGCCGTTCATACAGCTCGGCAACCAGAAAGGCCGATCTGGGGCCAAGAGTTTTAGATTTCTGATTACTTTTCATCTGCGACAAGCTCCTTAATATGGGGTTTATCGCACACAGAATATAATTTGTCAACTCTGTAATTATAGTTTGATTGCAATAAGCTATGCAGAAAAGAGCAATCTGCACGCCTGAAATAACCTCATCCTATTTCTCTCCCCTTGCCCCAAAAAAATGTCACCTCCCCGGAAAAGAGTGAATAGCAGGTCATAACCGCCTCATTCTTTCAACTTTTCCATCGGGGGACAGGTGCGTTTTCGAGCCATCTTTTTAGCCATATCCGTCTTTCTCCTTGGTGCAGGGGTCTGTTTTGCCAAACAACTCGGCACGGTGGGAGCGGTTTATCCGGTGGCGGAGCCGGACGCCCTGGCCGAGATCAGGGCCGCGGCCGCCAAGGTGGACTGGGGAAAGGCCCTTGACCGGCGCAAAAAACTGGAGGCGATCAAAAAGTTCCGGCCCGCCGATCTGCATCCGCTGCCGGCCGCCCGGGCGAACCGTTCCTTCCTGGTGGACATGACCTACACCATGGACATAGACATCCCGGACGGCAAGGGAGGTATTCTGTACCCCAGGGGCTATTCCTTCAATCCCCTGGACTATCTCAAGCTAAGCACCGTGCTGGTGGTCATGGACGCCGGTGACCGGCGGCAGGTGGAGTGGTTCAAGGCCTCGCCCCATGCCGATGATTACCGGACCAGGCTGCTGCTTTCCGGGGGCGATTATTTCGATCTTACCCGGGAGCTTGACCGGCCGGTGTTCTACCTCGCGGACACCGTAGCCAAGCGGTTGCGCCTTGCGGCGGTGCCGGCGGTGATCCGGCAGCAGAACAACATGCTGCTCGTGCAGGAGGTCTTGCTGCCGCATGAGTAGATTTTTTCTGCTTGCCCTCCTTTCCCTGACCGCCTTTTGTCCACCGGACGCCAGGGCCGCGCTCAAAAGCGGCCAATTCGTCAACCCGATAACGGATGTGGCCTGGCAGGAAATTTTCCCGGTCAAGATCGCCGGGATCACCATTGCCGGGGCCTCCGGCAACTACGACACTCCCGACCCCGCCTCCTATCCGGTCTGCGCCTGCCCGGCCCCGCCGCCTATTTTTTACCGGATCGGCATTCCCGTAAGCTTCTGGGAACCGGCGCGGATGATCGAGACCGTGGCCACTCCCTATTATTTCCCTTCCCTCGGGCTTGGCCTGAACCTCGGCCTCAGTAAAGGCTTTCTTTCCGGCGGCAACCACAGCCTGGACGATGCTCTTCCCGACCAGGCAACCTTTGCCCAGGCCCATTATTTGCTGTTTCCGGTCTGGAGCATGCTGGAGCTGTTGACCGATTTCGTCTGCGTCGAGCATTCCGGCTTCGATGTGGCCTATATCACCGAACTCGATCCGCTCTGGCAGGATGACGAGCTGGCCTTCATCATCCAGCCGGAAGCGCTGCTTTTCGCCAACCCCTTCGCCCAGATGGCCTGCGTGGCCGACTCGGTGGCGGTCAATGCCGGCCGTCCCCTGGAATCCCTGTTCTGGTGCGTGGGCAGTGGGGGGTCGGCCTACCCGATGACCGGGCATGTGGATGACGACAACATCATCCAGGCCAATTCCACCATCGCGGCCCGGCTTATCTACAAGCTGGCCCGGCAGATGCTGATCTGCGACACCGGCCTCGACCTCTGCGGCTGCACCCCGACCCCTGTCTGGTACAAGCCCAATTACAAACTGCACGCCATGCGCCCGGCGGTCCGCAAAAAAGCCTGGCCCATCGGCAAGAGCGCTTTCTTTTACGGGGCAAACCTCAATCCGCCGTACCGGAGCGGCAAAGGACCGGGAGATGAATTTTTATGGATGGTCTTCAGGAAAAGAGCATGCTGCGCGTTTTGAAAAAGATGACCGGACTGGTGACGGCGTTCTCGTTCTCTCTTGCTGCCGGACTCGCCTTGGCGGATGGCGGAACGGCGATGCCGCTTAAGACGAAGGACATTTCCGGGGTTTTCAAAGAGGCCCAGGAAAAAGCGAAAGAGATGCGGCTTCCCGATGATGGTCAGGCGGACGACTGCGGCTGCCGGGAAGCGGCCGGAAAGGTCATGGAAAAATTCGAAGCCCCGGAGCACCAGGCCATGCTGCAAGAGGAGCGGCAACGCCTGCGGGAGGGGATCTTCAAAAACATCCTCCCCGATCCCGCCGGGCAGGCCTATCCCGATTCCCAGCCCAAAAGCGCGGCGGGCGGCGGGCAACGGCTCTATCTCTTCGTCTCGAGCTCCATGCCCATGGCCACCCTGCGCAGCTACGCGGCCACGATTTCCCGGGCCGAAGCTTCCGGGATCACCATGGTCATGCGCGGCTTTGTCGGGGGGATGAAAAAAATCCGCCCCACCATGGAGTTTATCGGCGCGGTCCTGAAGAAGAATCCAGCCTGCGACTTCACGAAGGAAAAATGCGACAGTTTTCAGGTGAATATCCAGGTTGATCCGGAGCTGTTTCAAAAACTCCAGATCAGGGAGGTGCCGGCCTTGGCATATCTGCCTGGCAACGAGAGCGAGACGGCACAGGCCGACGCCATGATCGTTTATGGAGACACGGGCCTTGACTACCTGCTGGAGAAAATAAACCGGGAGGCGCAAAACGAAGGGCTGCAGAAGCTTATCGCGTCGTTGCGGGGAGGTAAACTTGAGCAATAAGGACATGGACAGCCGGACGGGAGATAAACCCATTGTCCCGGCCAGGAAAAGCGGCCTGAGCCTGCTCGCCGCCGGCCTGATCGCCCTGCTGGTGAGCCTGGTCACGGCCATGATCGTAGTCGCGGTTTACGATTATCGCTACGCGCAAAAAATCGTGACTCTGGACCTCGCTGGTTATGTCCGTGCTCAACGGGACAAGGTGGTCAGCGGGGAGATCAGTGATGAAGAGCTGCGGAAAAACCTGGATGCCATGGAGAGGGCTCTCATGGCCGAACCGGCCAACCATGTCGTGCTCCTCAAGGAAGTGGTGCTGCGCAATGCCGGAGAGATCAAGCCATAGAAGAGCATGGTCATGGCAAAGCCTGGCGGTCATGAGCGCGGCCCTGCTCCTGGGCCTGTGGCTCCCCGGCCATATCTGCGTGGCAATCACCCCATCCCTGGGGCACCGGGTATTTTTTCTGACCGGCGCGGAACAGGCGGAGTTCCGGGAGGGCGAATACCTGCTGTTCAAAAAGCGTCTCGACAAGGCCGGCACCAACCGGCTGCTCAAAAAGGTAGGGTGCAGCGGTGGGCAGAGGTTGTCGGTAAAAAATGGCGAATACCGGTGCGAGGGAAAATATCTCGGCCGGGCCCTGGCCGTAAACTCCCTGGGCGAGCCGCTGTCGCCTTTTATTTTCAACGGGCCAGTCCCGGCCGGCAGCCTGTTTATGATCGGCTCGCATCCGCGCAGCCATGACAGCAGATATTTCGGGTTCATCCATGCCGACACCGTGCTCAATAAGGCTTATCCGCTCTGGTAGGTTGCTCCTGTCGCTCTGCCTGCTCGCGGCGGCCATCGTCCCCGCAGACCTGCCCCATGCCCGGGCCGGGCAAGGGGGCAAGTTTTACGACGAGGCCAAGCGGGGCTGGTTCTGGTATGAAGACCCCGCCCCGGAGCCCGAGGAAAAACCCAAGCAAATGCCACCGGCCCGGCCTCTGCCCTCCATGGCCGACTATTCCACGGAGCGCTTGTGGGAGATGCACCCCGACGACTTCCAGACCCTGCTTATGGACTTTCAGAAAAAGGCGGTGCAAAAGCCGACGGAAGAAAATGTGCTGGAATATCTGACCATGCAGGACCTGGCCCGGAGAAAGGCGGCGGTCTATGCCAATGTCGCCTCCTATGTGGTCCAGAAAAACGCGACCCTCGATGTGGGCCGGGATTACCCGGTATCCGCGCCCGGGGTCATCGCCCGGGTCAGGATGCAGAACGATGAAATCGCCGCCACCATCCAGGGGGCGGCCGCGGACCACGCCCTGCTCTATTTTTTCAGCCCCGGCTGCGGGTACTGCGTGGAGCAGCGGCAAATCCTGCGTTTTTTCACCGATCGCTACGGCTGGCAGGTAAAGGGGATAGATGTGGGCGAGAGGCCGGAAGCGGCAGCTAGGTTCAATGTCACCATTACCCCGACCCTGCTGCTCATCGGCAAGGGCAGGGAAGGGTACATCCCGGTGGCTTCCGGGGTGGTGGCCATGGATGAGCTGGAAAAGAGGCTCCACCGCTCGATCCGCCTGCTGAACGGCCGGACCACCCCCCAGGGGTATTCCGTTTATGAATTCCAGAAAGGAGGCGGGCTTGATCCCGAATCCATCCTGCCCAGGAGGTATTGATGCCGCCGAAAGCAAGCGCAAAAATCCTGGCCGTGGCCCTGGCCGTCATGCTGGCGATCCCCGGCCCCTGCCGGGCGGGCTGGGTTGATGACTGGCTGAGCCAGAACACCTCCAATCCGCCCGATTACTTTGCCGGACAGAAGCGGGGCTATTATTCCGGGGGCAGCTTCAGCGCCCGCTGGCCCAACAACGCCGCCTACCCGGTAACCGTGGAGCCACCCCGCATCAAGAGCGGTTGCGGCGGGATAGACATCTTTCTGGGTGGCTTCAGCTTTCTGAACTTCGAGTACCTGGTGCAAAAACTCCAGCGGATCCTGATGAGCGGCGGCGCGGTGGCCTTCGATCTGGCCCTGAAAACCCTGTGCGAACCTTGCGCCACCTCGATCAAATCCTTCGAGGCCATCGCCGATAAACTCAACAGCCTGCAACTCGATGAATGCACCGCGGCAAAGGATATCCGGGCGGTGCTGCAAAAGAGCGACGGCCAGGGCTTTGCCTCCATGGACACCATCGAGCGGCGGCTCGGCAACGCCATCAAGGAAAACAAGCTGAGCCAGGGGTTGGCCGACCTCTACCAGACCATCACCGAGGAAGACCGCGCCAACCTCAATCTGGCGCGAAAACCCGATGTGCTGCGGACGATGTCCGGCTGCAACGCCGAGATCAAGGAAATCTTCCTTTCCAATCTGAGCGACGGCGGGGGCTCGCTCCTCGATAACCTCGGGGTGGGCAAGCTCGGCCTCTCTCCGGATTATGTCGCCCTGATCCGTGGCCTGGTCGGCGATGTCCGCATCGAGGGGCCGGACAACGCCTTCAAGGTCACCTTCGTCTCCCCCTGCCCGCAGAATACCCCCGATGATGTCAAAGGCTTTGTCGAGGGCAAGGTCATGGCCAAGAACAGCGCCGGAGCCTGCACCCTGATCAGCGACGCCAACGCGGACCTGGCTCGCTATGTGCAAACCCGGATGAACTCGGTGGCCGGCAAGATCAAAAACCGGACCGCGCTCACGGCCGCCGACACCAGTTTTATCCAGAACAGCCCGCTTTCCCTGGGGCTGGTACTCAAGACCGCCGTGGGCACCGAACAGGAGGCGGCCACCATTGCCACCCTCTCCGAGCTGACCGCCAAGGCCTATGTTTTGCAAATGCTGGTGGATCTCTACAGCCGGGCCACCCTGGTCATGGAAAAGACCAAGGAGCTGCTGAGCAAACGAGCGAGCGCCGCCGCCGGCCAGGATTCGGAAAACTGCAAGGCCGCCATCTTTGCCGATAACCTCGACGACCAGGTGGCCGGGATGAACGAAAAGATCTACCGCCTGCAGCTCGCCGCCAGAACCAGCTATTCCGCCTCGGCCATGGAACTGGCCACCATCTTCAAAATCCTGAACCACATGCAGAGCGTGGACAGCCGCCTTTACGCCCTCATCGCCAAGAAATACGGAGCCGGGGTGGCGGAACGGACCCTGCGATGATACGCTGCCTGCCTCGGGGCTCCGGAACAGGTTTGCAAAGGGCGGTGCTCGCCGGGGCCTTGGCCTGCATCGTGCTTTGCCTGGCCGAACCCGCCCTGGCCCTGGATATGGAGTTTTACACCTACAACGGCTTCGGGCCGGTGAGTCAGGCCTTCCGCAAGCTGGCTCTAATTTTTTCCGACGCCGGTTACCTGGGCCTGTTTTTCACCGCCACGGTCCTCGGCATCGTTTTCGGAGCCATGGCCTTCACCGTCAAGATGGCCACCGGGGCGCGCATCGTCCCCCTGGTCTGGGCCGCGCCGGTTCTGTTCGGGGTGGTGCTTTACCTGGGTCTTTTCGTGCCCAAGGGCAGTCTCACGGTCTATGACCCGGTGCTGAACCGTTTCGAGACCATCGGCGGCATTCCCAACGGGGTGGTGGCCACCGCCGGCATCCTCAACAAGATCGAGCGGGGCCTGGTGGAGATCATAGACACCGCGGCCCTGCCCGGCGCCAAGTACCGGGAGTCGGCGGGCGGCATCGGCTTCACCGCGTTAAAAAACGCCATGGCCTCCGGCCCCAAGGACGCCTACGCCCGGCAGAGCATGGCCGCGTATTTCCGGGATTGCGCCATGTTCGAGATGGTCCGGCCCGGCAGCACCATGTCCGCCGACACCATGCTGTACACCGCCTCCGATTTTCTCCCCGAGCTGGCCAAGGCGGACAACCCGGCGCTATTCACCGCCTACTACGATGCCGCCAATCCCCAGGGCCAGACCATGACCTGCCAGGGGGCCTGGGCTAACCTTTTGCCCATCTACAACAACGCCGCCACCTTCGGCGACGCAGTTAAAAGCGCCTGTGGAGCCTCGCTGTTCGATCCGGCCAACGCCGCGGAAATAAGTACCTGCCGGGACCTGATCAGCGATACCCTGACCCGGACCACCGGCCTGACGGTGAGCCCGGAAAACTTCATCCGGCAGGCCAGCCTCACCGGTCTCATCTTCCAGGTGCTGAACCAGGCGGACCCGCAATCGGCCATGCTGGTGCAGGGCAACCGGCAGGTGGTCTCTTCCGGCCTGGGCATGGCGGCGGCCATGAACGAATGGCTGCCTCTGATGCGGGCGATCATGACTGCGGTGGCCGTGGGCCTGATTCCCTTTCTGGCCTTGTTCCTGCCCACCCCGCTTCTGGGCAAGGCCCTTTCCGTGATGGCCGGGTTCTTCGTTTTTCTGACCACCTGGGGGATATCGGACGCCATTCTCCATGGCGCGGCTCTGGATTACGCGGTGGAGGCCTACGAGGACATCCGCCAGAGCGGGCTCGGCTTATACGCCTGCGTAACCTTTCCCGAAACCTCCACCAAGGCCATGGCCATGTTCGGCATTGTCCGCTCCTCCGGCATCATGCTGGCGAGCTTTCTCTCCATGATGCTCATCCGCTTCGGCGGCCACGCCATGGCCATGATGGCCGGCAGTCTGCAAGCCGCCATCCAGGGCGCCGGGGCCCGGGCCGGAGGGCTGCTCACCCCGGAAGGCAAATCCGCGGCTCTCGATCAGCAGGTCGGGGCCACGGTGCCGCTGGAGATGGCCAATCATTACGGTTTCTCCGCCCAGGCGGCGAGCAGGCAATGGCAGGCCCACAAGGGCATGCAATCAACGGGCGCGGACTGGCAGACCCTGGAGGCGGGCAGACAGGCCGGAGTCATCCCCGGGGAGATGGGCAATGTCGAGGCCGCCAGAACGATGTTCACCGCCAATCGCTCCCTGGGCGGCAGCCAGGGCCCGGCCCAGGTGAGCACCGATCAAGCCGGCAATCTCGTTTTCAGCAGCGGCACAACTATGACCGGCCAGGGTTTTGTCCGCCAGGGGCAAACCGGCCCGGATGGCAGCGGTGTTTCCACCTATACCGGCGGCGCGGGCACCATGGTTGCCGCCAGGGGCAAGGACGGAGAAGAATCGGTGACCAGCGTCAACACGAGAAACCTGAACATGAACTTCGCCCGCAGACAGGAAGAGCGCAGCCTGGAAAAAGCGGCCCACTCCCTGGCCAGCAGCGAAAACTACGCCAACATGCGCAGCCGGCTCAGTCAGGACAGCCGGACCAGCACCGAGGCCCGCACCTTCAGCGAACAGCTCAGCAATGCCGAACAGGAGAAATGGTCCCGGAGCGTGGATAACGGCTCGGCGTTCTCGATGGTGAAAAGTCAGGAAACCAGGAACATGCTGGAGGCCAACGGGGCGGCGGGTTTCAATCTCGGAGTCGTCAGGGCCGGGGGAGGTTACAGGCTGCAAGGAGTGGGAGCGGATGGGGAAAAACTCAACATCTCCATGTCCGCGCGAGAAGCCCAGGCTTTCGAGGACAACCGCCAGCGGGTGCGCGCCGAAGCCGTCAGCCAGACCTTGCAGAACACCCACAGCCTTTCATACGCGGACAACCTATCCAGATCAATCGGAGCCTCTGAAGCCCACTCCCATCTGCGCGAAGCCCAGAAGATCAACAGCGCCGCAGCCTTGTACAACAACAATCTGGAAACAGCCTTCGTTAAGGACTATGCCGCCTTCCGCTACGGATCGGACAGCCCGGCAAATGTGCAAAAAACCATGACCTTCCTGAACAGCCAGGCCATCGGCTCCCGGGATGACCAGCAACACCTGCGGGAGCTCGCCGACGATTTCCTGAAAGGCCGGTTCAGCGCCCTCGGCGCCACCGGCGCAGGGAAGACCATCGAGGACAACGCCCTCGTCGTGCAGGCGAATCAAGGGCCGTTACGGGCACAGGCATCTTCACTGGCCAGCCCCGCAGCCGGAGGAACCGGCCATGGCGGTGGTCCCGCCCTTGCCGGATCGCATCAGGAAAAATTGACAGCCCCAGACAGACACGCGGTCGAGGCAAAGTCGGAAGCCCGGCAGGAATTTTTCGCGCAGGAGCGGGACGGCCAGGGTCGTATTCAAACCAATGCCGTGGGCATGGCGGGCCAAGGCCTTGCCAAGGTTGATCGAGCCATCGGAAAGCTTGTCGGGAAACCGGAACAACCCCAGCAAAATGTCATGGAAATCGGCGCCCCGGATCAGCCTGGGGCGTCACCGCAGAAAACAACCGTGGCGAAAACGAGCCCAGGTGC
>Ga0172371_10013418_pt1 | contig 10676 bp, 12 predicted proteins | sample Lak12m_FD_114543 | JGI IMG/M metagenome (GOLD analysis project Ga0172371, IMG submission 114543) | Freshwater microbial communities from Kabuno Bay, South-Kivu, Congo - kab_022012_12m | ecosystem: Environmental > Aquatic > Freshwater > Lake | place: Democratic Republic of the Congo: South-Kivu... | reverse complement strand
TTAAAAAATAGGAAATAAAAATTGAAGCTGAATAGGCTAATCCCGATAATAACGCTCTTTTTCTGTTCCCAGAGGCTAAAATAGTGGCAATTAATATTAAAAGAACGGCAAATTCACAAGGATTAATAGAATCAACCAGAGCCGCCCCGATTAAAATCGGCATGGTCAGAGATTCTGAAAAATTATTTTTTATATCATCTGTATTATTTATTAGACTATCAGTTTCAGTTAATTTCTGCTTTGTAGATAAATAAGAAATGATTTGTTTGTAACCAATAAAACATTCATTCTCAGCATAGAGAAAAGGTACCCCCCTATTCATTAAACTTATTCCTTCTTCGGAACAAACTCTGTTAAATTCTTCGGCATTAGCTTTATTTTGATATATTTCTTTTTGTTCAATAGAAAAATTAAAAGTGTTATTTTTTATAAAATCCTCAACTTCAGCGCAATGAGGGCAACCGTTACCATAATATAAAATTACCTGATTATCTTGCGCTAAGACACTTTGAACTGAAAGAGTAAAAATAAATAACACGCCAATAACAAAAAATATTATTTTTTTCATAAACTTATTTTATAATCTTTATGGCCTTACCTCTAATGAGAGCGTCGGCAATTTTTTTATAAGCAGAATAAATAATCCTCTGATATGTGCTAGCCGAGGTATGCATTTTCAAGGCTGCTTCTTTTTGATCTAAATTATCTAAATGTCTTAGGCGATATGACTCCATTTCCTCTATCGTTAATTCAATAACTTCAAGATCTCTCATAGGAATACCTTGGGGTTTAAAATAAGTTACCTCAGGATTAAATTCTATTTTTCGGGGCAATCTCGGTCTAGGCATAATCTTGAAAAATTATCTAATATTTGTTAGCTTATAATTATAAGAGAAGGCTCTCCGGCCCCTTTTTATTAAGAGGCCGGTTCCATGCCTTCTTTTATTTTTGGCCTTTTAAAGCCTCTTTTTCTTTTTTGACCGCTTCCAGGTCTAATAATAATGCTTTTTCTTCTTCATCCAAAGCTTTTAGTTGATCTTTGGGCGACAAAGAGAGTTTAAAACCGCCTCGGCCCATCATTCTTCTGCCACACCAGAACATTCTTTCTCCACTGGTGCAGCGACCCATACCTCGACCTGTTTGTGGTCCCTGGCCCATTGGTCCAGTTCCGTTCATTCTTGGCATAAATTTATTATTAACATTTTTTATAATGACAGATCGACCTTTGCTCCTGTCTATTATGATTATATACCCATAATGATTTAATGTCAATAAATTTCCGAGCCTAGAACTACAAACTAAAAAACATCCTGGTTTAAATTAGGATATTTTTTGTTAAGTCTATTTTGGATAATTGGAGATCGAAATAAAATTCTGTTTTACAGCGATATTTTTCATTTTTTTTCCCTTCTACCACTAAAGATAATTTTTTATTTTGGTACTTATTTAATATTTTCTGTTGATATTTTTTTTCTAAATCCTCAGATAATCGCCTAAGAATTTGAGAACGCCTTTTTATTTCTAGTTGGGATACTTTATGAGGAAAATTAAAAGCCTTAGTTTTCTGATGAGCAGAAAAAGAAAAAACATGAATTTTGCTAAATTGTATTTTTTGAGCAAATTTATAAGTATCCTGGAAATTAACTTCCGTCTCTCCAGGAAAACCAACAATAATATCAGTAGTTAAAGCTACTTCCGGTAAAGCCCTTCTTAAACTATCTACCTTTTTAGTAAAATAGGTGGTTGTATAGGGGCGATTCATTAATTTAAGAATTTTATTTGAGCCAGATTGGAGTGAAATATGTAGATGGGGACAAATTTTTTTGTTTTGTTTAATTAATTTAATTAACTGAGGAGTTACTTCATTAACTTCAATAGAACTTAATCTAATCCGACCTAAATTTTCTATCTTTAATATTTCTTTTAATAAATTAACTAAATTAATTTTACCATCTTTTAAATCTTCACCATAGCGACCTAAATGAATGCCACTAAGCACAATTTCCCGATAACCATCTTGGGTGGCTAAAGTTATTTCTTTAATTATTTCTTGGGAAGATCGGCTTTTTAAACGCCCTCGAGTAAAAGGAATAATGCAATAGGAACAAAACTGATTACAACCATCACTAATTTTAACAAAATAGCGAGAACGGTCGGTCGGTGCTATCAGGTTGGATTGTGGAATTATTTTTTGATCTAATTCTAAAGAATATAATCTTACTATCCTCTGAACTAATTGTTTAATTTTCCCTACACCCCACCATAATACTTCTTGATCAGAAAAAATTTTCCTAATTCCCTGATCAATTTCTGACCAACAACCCATTATAACTATACGGCTTTTAGGAAATTTTTTTATCAAATGGCGAATCAAACGTTGATCTTTGATAATCGCATTGTGAGTTACCATGCAGGTGTTAACAATAACTAATTTAGGATAACTAGATATAACAAAGCCTCGCTGTTCCAACTGGCGACGCAAGACAGCTCCATCATATTGGTTTACTTTACAACCCAAAGAATATATTTGAAATCCGATTTTAGACATAATTAGTATTATTAGTATAAATTCAAAACTAACCCTTGTCAAAAATAAAATCTTTTGTTATTATCAATTTTGTAATAAATTGGCTATTTTTAAAGCCCTTTTATTTATTTGCGCTCATAGCTCAGTTGGTAGAGCAGCTCCCTTTTAAGGAGAAGGTCGTAGGTTCGAATCCTACTGGGCGTACTTTTTTTCTTATTTGCCATCTTAGCTCAGCTGGTAGAGCAGCTGTCTTGTAAACAGCAGGTCGTCGGTTCGAGCCCGACAGATGGCTCTCTATTATAAAACCACCTAATCTAGGTGGTTTTATTAATTTACTACAACTAATAAATTATCGACCTGTCAACCTCTTAATAACTAGTTAATAACTAGTTAATAATTGGTCTTGAAAAATAGAGTAGGATAGGATAAGATAATAAAACCTAAGCTTTTCGTGCTTAATAAACCCCAGTTATATGGCCGAAGAAAAAAACTTACTCGCTAAAATTCCTCCCCATAGTTTAGAGGCCGAAGAATCATTACTTGGTTCTCTTTTGATTGATAAGGATGCTATTATCAAAGTGGCTGACAATATCATGCCGCAGGATTTTTATAAAGATGGTCATAAAATTATTTATGAAACTATTAAGGAGCTCTATAATAATCAGGAACCTATTGATATTATTACCCTCTCTAATCGTTTAGAAGAAAAAAAACAAATGTCGGCTATTGGTGGACGTACCTATTTGGCTCATTTATCAAATATAGTGGCTACTTCCGGTAATGTTTCCCACTATGCCAATATTATCCAACGCAAAGCTACATTACGTCGTTTACAGCAGGCTGCAGCAGAAATTTCTGGATTGAGTTTTAATGAAGAACGAGAAATTGATGAAATTCTAGATGAAACTGAAAAAAAAGTTTTTGGTGTTTCTCGAAAATATCTTAAAAATGCTTTCTTACCTATTGATAATCTACTAACCGAAGCTTTTGATCGTATTGATGAGCTGCATAAACATAGTGGTAAATTACGAGGTTTACCCACCGGCTTCACTGATTTAGATAATCTATTAGCTGGCTTACAAAAGTCTGATTTAGTCATCTTAGCAGCTCGTCCTAGTGTAGGTAAAACAGCTTTAGCTTTGGATATTGCTCGCCAAGCTGCTATTAAAAGTAAAGAGGGAGTAGCAATTTTTTCTTTGGAAATGAGCAAAGAACAATTAGTAGATCGCATGCTCTGCGCTCAAGCGGGGGTTAGTCTATGGAAAATGCGTACTGGAAACTTATCAGATAAAGAAGAAGATAATGATTTTGCTCGTATTGGTGAAGCTATGGGTAAATTAGCCGAAGCTCCTATTTATATTGATGATTCTGGTACACTGTCAATTATGGAAATTCGCGCCAAAGCTCGTCGACTACAGATGGAAAAAGGTCTAGGTTTAATTATGATTGACTATCTTCAATTAATGGAAGGTCGTGGTAAATATGGTGATAATCGAGTTCAGGAAATAGCTGAAATAAGTCGTGGCCTAAAATCTATTGCCCGAGAATTAAATATTCCAATTTTAGCTTTAGCTCAATTATCTCGCGCTGTTGAACAAACTCATCCAGCTATCCCTAAATTGTCCCATCTCCGTGATTCTGGATCTATTGAACAGGATGCTGATGTGGTTATGTTTATTTACCGTAAAGCTGCTGACCGTGGCTATAACCCTAACGATTTACCGATGGATGAAAAATACAAAGCAGAAATTCATCTTGCTAAACATCGTAATGGTCCTACTGGACGAGTTGATCTATTTTTTGATGAAAATACCGTAAGTTTCAGAAACATCACTAAAAAACTAAGTGAACCAACCACTCCGGTGGAATTTTAATAATTAATCTTAATTCATTATGTTCAGTAAATTAAAACAATTTCGTGATTTACGTAGCCAAGCTAAAACCATGCAGGACGTTCTGTCTCAAGAAACCATCACCGAAGAAAAAAATGGTGTTAAAATTGTCCTCAATGGTAACATGGAAATAATTAGTATAAATCTTAATGAATCTTTATCTAAAACCTCTCAAGAGGAAGCTATAAAAAATTGCCTTAACGAAGCCATAAAACGAGCCCAAAGAATGATGGCCAAAAAACTACAGGATATGGGTGGCTTCCCGGGATTAAATTAATGCGCTATCCCCAAGCTATTCAAAATTTAATTAATCGATTAGCTGAATTACCCAGCGTTGGACCAAAAACAGCAGAACGCTACGTTTTTTATTTACTAAAACAATCTAAAGAAAAATTAAAAGATTTAGCTTTAGCTATTGATGATTTAAAGAATAAAACTACTATTTGTGAGACTTGTTATTCAATTGCGGAACAAAATCCTTGTTCAATCTGTAATAATGCAAATCGTCAAAAATCAATTTTATGCATCGTGGAAAATACTCAAGATTTGTTAGCTATTGAAGCTACCAAACAATATGATGGTCAATATTTTATCCTAGATGGCTTAATTAATACCATTAATGATATCAAGCCAGAAGATTTGAATATTGAAAAATTATTAAAACGAATTAAAAAATATAAAATTCAAGAAATCATTCTAGCTTTAAATTTTACTTTGGAAGGAGAAACAACTGCCTTATATCTAAATAAGATTTTAAAAAATAGTGTAAAAATAACTCGATTAGCTAAAGGTCTACCGGCTGGATCTGATTTAGAATATGCCGATGAAACAACTTTAGCTAGCGCCTTAAAATATCGTAATGAAATTAAATAAATAAAAATCAAGGAGGATAAAATAATGGTTACTCTAATTATCATATCAATAATTGTAACCATTATAGCTATCGCTCTAATGGTTCTTGGAACAATGTACATAATTGGCTACTTCAACGCCAGAGCTGAAAAAGCAGCTGCAAAATTACGGAAAACTCTAGTAGCTATCTTCAAATTCGTCAGTGCCATTGTTAGAATGCCAATAAAAACTGGGCGATACATTCAAAATTTAAGTTGGCAAAAGAGAAAAAAATTTCTAGCTCTTTTCTACCAAAGACCAATCAGAATGATAAAATTTCTAAACCATAAAAATGGTCATTAAAAAAATCCATTTCTTCAAAAGAAAAAATGGATTTTTTAAAACTATTGATTGGACTTAAGCAATTTTATCAATCTTTAACGAAGTGAATGGTTGACGATGGCCAATGGTCCGTTTATAGCGAGTTTTATTTTTATATTTTACCACCGTAACTTTCTTATCCTTACCACTAGTAATAACTTCAGCCTCAACTTTTTGCCCCAATGAGGGTTGTCCTAAATCTAAACTATCGCCTTCAGCGATTAACAAAGTTTCTAATTTAACTTTCTTACCCGGTTCAGCAGTCAGTTTTTCCACTTTAATCGTTTCTCCTTCCTTAACCTTATACTGTTTACCGCCGGTCTTGATAACTGCGATTTTTGCCATAAATTTAAAAAATTAACAATTTTTACTTAACATTACTCAATAATAGCAAATATTTGAAAAATGTCAACAAATAGGTTATAGTTATTGCAGAAAATAATCTATACAAATATGCCAAAATTCATTATTACTGGAGGCCAAGAATTGGTTGGTGAAATAGAGGTAAAAGGAGCAAAAAATAATGCTCAAATTATGATACCAGCTGCTTTGCTATCCACTGAAAAAATGACCATAACTAATCTCCCACACATTGATGGAGTAGATAAATCACTAGAACTTTTAAGTAATTTAGGGGCAATTATTAACAATCAGAAAAATTCAGTTATTATTGACACCTCATCAGTGAAAAAAAATGAACTAGATCGACAAATAGCTGATAAATTTCGAACCTCTATTATGTTTGTTGGCCCTCTTCTAGCTCGTCTAGGGGAAGTAAAATTTCCTCATCCTGGTGGTTGTGTTATTGGAGCGTCTGGCCGACCTATTGATTTATTTCTTGAAGGTTTCAAGGCTATGGGGGCTAAAGTAGAAATAAATGAAAAATACTATCATATTAAAGCAGATAAATTAACTGGCTGTGAAATTTTCTTTACTACTGTAGCTGTCACCACTACCCAAAGTATGGTAATGACAGCTTGTTTAGCTGAGGGTAAAACCATCTTACATAATTGTGCCATGGAACCGGAAGTGGAAGCATTAGCTAATTATTTGAATCAGCAAGGGGCTAAAATAAGTGGCGCTGGAACACCGACTATTATTATTGAGGGAGTAAAAAAGATTAGTGGAGGAACTTGCCAAATTATTCCCGATCGTATTGAAGCAGGATCATTTGCTATTATGGCTGCAGCTACTAATTCGGAAATTAAAATAACTAACTGCAATACGGATCACTTAGCTAGTTTACTAACCATTTTTAATAAGATAAATGTTAATTACGAAAAAGGTCCTAATTGGCTATTAATCAAAAAATCAAATAATATCAAATCCTATGATATAAAAACCCATGAGTATCCAGGTTTTCCAACTGATCTACAATCTCCTTATGTAGTATTAATGACTCAAGCTCAAGGAACGGCCTTAATTCAGGAAACCATCTATGATCGTCGATTAATCTGGGTTGATATGCTTTCTCAAATGGGGGCTAGTATTATTATGTGCGACCCTCATCGAGTAGTAGTTAGTGGGCCGACTAAACTTCATGGAAAAAAATTAATGAGTCCCGACATTCGAGCGGGAATAGCCTTAGTAATTGCTGCTTTAATAGCGGAAGGAAAAACTGAAATTGATAATATTTATCAACTCGATCGTGGCTATGAAAAATTAGATACTAGACTAAAAAATCTAGGGGCTATTATCGAAAGAATTGATTAATTATTACCTATGTCAAAAAAAATCCGTGACTATCTTTTTGCTACATTCATCATCCTCTTTTTAATTTTAACTATTTTTATTTCTCTCTATGCTTCTGGCTATAGATTTAATGTATCTTGGCCATTACGTTTTGATCGATTACTACAAAAAACCGGGACTCTAGTGTTAGATACCGTTCCTAGCGGAGCGGTGATTTATTTAAACGACAAACCACAAAAAGACTCCTCTTGGCGTCCTTGGAAAAAAACCTATCTAGTGACTCCAACAAAAATAAAAAATCTGTTACCAGGAGAATACACTTTACGATTAGAAAAAATTGATTATTGGCCTATTGATAAAAAAATAGCTATTAATTCAGGGAAAACAACCTTTGTAGAAAATGTTAATCTGTTTAGAAATAATCTCCCTCTACTGACAGTTGATTCTAGCAGTCACACAATTAGTTTTAGCAGTGATCACAAATATCTCTATCTAGTGGATGATAAAAAAATTATTAATTTAAAAACCGGTCAAGAAAAAACATTAGAAATATCTTCAACTGACAATGGTCAATGGTTATTAGGAGGTGAAAAAATACTGATTCAGGGGACCATTTTTGATCCAGAAAAAAATAATGATATAAATTATCAAAAAATTATTGGATCCGAAGCTGATCTATGGTATTGGGAAGACACTACTGGACGTTTATATTACCGCTACAAAAATTCTTTAAACAGGTTAGAATCTGATGGTAAAACTAATTTAATCCTTATAAAAGATGAAAATTGTTTAGCCTACGAACCACGTAATGATCACTTATTTTTTATCAGCCAAAATAAAGAAAAAACTATCCTGAAAGACTACTCTTTTAAAAGCAATTTAGTAGAGGCTGAATTAGATTTGCCTAATGTAGGAGACTATTATTTCTATCAAGATAATAAGAAATTTATTAGTCTCTATGATCAAAAAAATAAAACTTTATATCTCCTAGACCCAAACTCTTTGAAAGATAGTGACGAAATTATTAAAAATGTTACTAGTTGGCAATGGTTAAATGATGAACAATTATTATATAGCAATAATTGGGAAATATATCTATTTGATCTTCGACAAAACCAAACTACTCTCATTACTCGAGTAAGTGAAGAAATTAAAAATCTTCTTTGGCATAAAGGTAATGACTACCTGATTTTCTCCACAGCTACTAGCTTAAACGCAGCTGATTTTAGAAATGGTACTATTACCACGATATTCAAAACCGAACAACTTAGTTCTCCACTATTGGACAATAAAAATAATGCTATTTATTTTTATGCTAAAATTGGGCAACAGGAAGGAATTTATAAACTATCTTTACAATAATAACTTGACAATTTTCTATAGTAAATATAGTATTATTTATAAACTTAACAACTCTTTGATCATTAACAATTAATCTAAGCAGCCATGGATATTTACCAATTTAAGAAAGCTATTGACTTTCAAGAACCACTTTTATGTATTCAAGGAGATATCTTTGAAACTCCGGCGGATAATATCGCTTTTGCAGTTCATTACCCCAACGAAAAAGGACATTATAATAATTCCAGTGGTTTCGCGGGAGATGTTTGTCAACAAGCTTGGCCGGAATTAAAATCCATTAAATTTGTTAAAGGTGAAACTCGCTCTCATCGTTATGGAGGGAAAACTTTTCACGCCATGGCCGTTCATTCTAATGAATTGAATGGCTGGAAAGATGCTCCTGAGTTGATTGAATTATGTTTAAATAAATTACCAGTTAGCAGTATTGAGGTAATTGCGACAGTTTTAATAGGGGGTGGAAAATCTGGAACCAAATGGAATGCCAGTATTCAAAATATAATCGGTATGTCTCGTTCTTATAAAACAATTGTTTTATATGTTAAAGAACGAGAATATTACAAGGCTCTCTTAAACGCTCAGGTTATTTATTCTCAAATTCCACTCAACTTTTTACCTAAAACTATAAAATTCCGTCGACAATTAGTAGCCTAAATAAATTATAAAAGACTCCACTGCAAAGGAGCCTTTTTTAATTTCTAATTAAATTTTATTATTTCCCCAATTCTTTAATTAATTTTTTTAAATCATCTTTTATTTCTGGATCTTTTAGACCAAATTTAAGGGTAGCTTTAATAAAGTTAAACTTATTCCCCGTATCCAGCCATTCGCCTTCTATTTTCTTGGCGTAGAGGGGCTTACCGGCCTGAAGCATCTCATCATAGGCATCAGCTAAACGAATTTCTCCTGATTTGCCAGATTTCATTTTAGCTAGAGTTTTTATAACTTCCGGAGTGATAATATTAATACCCACCTGGGCTAGACGAGATGGCGCCTTGTCTACCGGCGGCTTCTCGACAAACTTTTTCACTTCATAAACACCATTACCCAAATCAATTCCATCGATAACACCAAATTGGCTAACCTCTTCTTTCTTAACTTCTGATAAACCAATTACCGTATCACCATATTTCTCATAGACATCAATTATTTGCTTAACTGGTGATATTTTAGCATCATAGAGAGTATCGCCGAACATAACCAAAACTGGTTCATCGTCTTCAATTAGGTGGGAAGCACAATAGACTGCATGGCCATCACCCAAGGGGACTGGCTGACGAACATAGGAAAATTTAGCTAAACTGGAAATCTCTTTAACCTTCTTAACTAAATCCAACTTATTCTTTTCAACTAGTGTTTTTTCCAATTCAAAAGAATAATCAAAATGATCTTCAATGGCTCTTTTACCGCGACCAGTAACAAAGATAATTTCTTCTATGCCAGCCCGCACTGCTTCCTCTACTAAATATTGAATAGCTGGTTTATCCACAATAGGCAGCATTTCTTTAGGCTGAGCTTTGGTGGCTGGCAAGAATCTAGTGCCAAAACCGGCAACTGGTAAAATAGCTTTTTTAACTTTCTTCATATTTTTAATTTAAAATTTTATTCCCCATTTGAGAAAATATTTTAACCAAGAGTTAATATGTCTCCAAGCTAAACGATCCAAAAAAATAGCTAAATACCAAGGGTGCTTAGCACTTTCCCGGGCATGGTCATGGATAACTATAGCCTCTGGATTATAAACTACCTTGAGACCATTTGTCCAGATTTGACGACACAAATCAGTATCTTCAAAATACATAAAATAACGTTGGTCAAAGCTGGGTTTAAAAAATTTTCCATTTAATAATTTAATTTCTTTCTTAAACATCAGACAAGACCCCATTAACCAATCTACTTCTTTAATGGTTTGATGGTCAAAATCTATCATTTGAAAATGATCTCGCAAGATTGAAAAATAATCTCCTAAAAAAGTCCGCCGGAGAATGGGCATA
>Ga0172371_10013417_pt1 | contig 10677 bp, 7 predicted proteins | sample Lak12m_FD_114543 | JGI IMG/M metagenome (GOLD analysis project Ga0172371, IMG submission 114543) | Freshwater microbial communities from Kabuno Bay, South-Kivu, Congo - kab_022012_12m | ecosystem: Environmental > Aquatic > Freshwater > Lake | place: Democratic Republic of the Congo: South-Kivu... | reverse complement strand
GGCAAGTTCGGTTTGAATCCTTTCCTGGGCACGCTTGCGTTCGGTGATGTCTCTGGAAATTCCTATCGTGCCTATTACCTTTCCATCATGGTCGTGAACAGGGGATTTCAGGGTTTCTATCCATACCTTCTCTTCCTTCGAGTGCACCAGGGTTTCCTCGATAACCTTTCTGACTCCGGATCGCATAACTTCAACATCGTCGTCTCTATATCTCTGCGCCAGATTGGCAGGCCAAAAATCAAAATCCGTCTTCCCGATTAGTTCCGTCTTGCTTCTGCGTGAAGTTTTGGCGAAAGCTTCATTCACGGCCAGAAATCTGCTTTCCACGTCTTTGAGCCAGACGATGTCGGGAATACTGTCCAGGATTACCTGTTGCATGCTCAACAGGTTGCGGAGTTGCTGTGTGGCTTGTTCGCTGTGGGCCTTTTCTGTTTCCAGTTCCCTTATCTTCTGCTGCAGCTCGGACAATTGGACTGTCAGTTCTTCGCTGTTTTTCTTTTGGTCGTTCACGGTCTTCCTCCCAAGTCAGGACCCCGGCGGCGATTGTTAGAGTGAAGCGCATTGAATTTTGCGGAACATCTCATATCAGTTTGCGAGCAAATAATGAATGATAGGATCAAGCAAGCACGGACCTGACAAGGCTCAGGTCCGTGGCACACCTAACCCAATATTGATGGGATGTTGGGTGCCACTGACGTGGGAACCAGGTCAGTGCTATTTTCACTTCAAACTGATCTTCACCGTTTGATAGCGAACCAGTGTCAAGTGGGCACGGAAGCTCTCTCAAAACCGACTATTTAGCTGGGCCACCCGTAGGGGCGGTTCGTGAACCGCCCGGAATTAGGGCGCTTCTCGAAGCACGCCGTACTCGACAAATTCGGCGGGCCATAATTTTGAGACGGCCTCCATGCCGTGCCCAATGAAACCATGCCTTCAGAGAGGGATCTCATAGCCACAGCAAATCCCAACGTCTAGCATCATAACAGCAGGAATAGCGGCGATCACATATCGTGCTCCGGTCCGATGGTCCGTTTCAACGGCCTTAGGATCATTAGAATAGCCAATCCCGCTGCGAATGCAATTGCTGCGATCATGAGGAAAAAGGCATCCTTGGTCATTTGCTCCCAATAATGGCCAAGGAACCCGGCGGCATAATTTCCGAGAAAAGAAGATAAGAACCAGATCCCCATCATCATGGAGATAATTCGGGCCGGCGCGAGCTTTGTCACCAGTGAAAGGCCCACCGGAGAAAGATACAGCTCGCCCAGGGTGACTAAGAAGGTGAATGACACGAGCCACCACATGCCGACCCGTGTCCCGGCCTCCTCATGCATCATCGCAGCCGGAATCATGACCAGGAAGCCGCCGGCCAGCAAGAAACAGCCGATAGCCATTTTCAAGACCGCCGACGGTTCCTTGCTCTTTCTTGATTGCCATGACCAGAAAGTGGTTACCAGAGGAGTAAACATGAATACAAAAGCCGGGTTGAGAGACTGAAACCACGATGCCGGGAACTCCCAGCCAAAAACACCTCGGTCGGTATTAACGTCGGCCCAAAGCGCAACCGTGTTGCCTTGTTGTTCGTAGGCAGCCCAGAAAGCCACGCTGATCAGGCATATGGCAATCAAGCCCCATACGCTGTTCTTTTCGTCTCTTGTAAATGACTCTGAGGGGTGTTTTTCTGACGATTTTCGCTTCATCAGATTGTCCGGCGCGAGCCATCGCTGTCCCAGCAGATAAATGCAAAGTCCGATGATCATTCCCACACCGGCTGCGCTGAAACCGTAATGCCAGCCGTAAAGCTCCCCTAATGAGCCGCAAACCAAGGGGGAAAAGAAAGCTCCGATGTTAATTCCTACGTAAAATATGCTAAAGGCTCTGTCTCGCCGCGGGTCTCCCACAGGATACAGGTTGCCGACCTGTGTGGAAATGTTGGGTTTGAAGGCGCCGTTTCCCAGAATCAGGAACAAAAGGGCAGGAAAGAAAAGGGACTGGAAGGCCATCAAGAAATGGCCTATCGCCATCAAGACCGCGCCGAGAATTACCGCTTTGCGCTGCCCTAATGCACGATCAGCGAGGATCCCTCCGAAAAAGGGAGTTAGATAAACGAGACCGGTGTAAAGGCCGTATATATGCGAGGCCTGGGCCTGGGTAAACGTGAGCTGCTTGAGCATGTAGTAAACGAGCAAAGCCCTCATGCCGTAGTAAGAGAATCGTTCCCACATCTCGGTGAGAAACAATACGACAAGTCCTCTGGGATGCCCGAAGACACTTGTCTCAGACCATGTGCCCACGCTTAACTCCTTCTATTCGGGAGCAAAGGCTTCTTTCCCAACGCCGCATAGAGGACAGACCCAGTCGGACGGCAAGTCTTCAAAGGCTGTCCCTGCAGGGACGCCATTTTCCGGGTCTCCCATAGCGGGATCATAGACGTAGTAACAGACATCACACACATACCGTGTCACTTTTACCTCCGTTCGGTCGACTATTGAAGCCGGCTTTCCTTGAAACTATCCGGGTCTACCTCGCTGTAACATATTTCATTCTTGGTTTCTATGAACCGTACTAAACAGGCCCTGCGGAAGTTGCTTATATGCCGGTTGCCAAATTTTTTTTCCGAATAGCATCCGGGTAGCTGTCACGAGCCATCAGGTTCCCAAACGACCTTTGCCAATCACCACATTACCGGGGGCTCAGCCCGCGTTACCGAAACCGCGTCTCGCCCAACTGTAGCGTGGGCTATGAACGCTCATTGTGGATGCAGGTGGTAGGCTCCACAGGAACATCTTATAGGACAGTTGTTTTGGCGACTGTTTTAAGAGCTTCCGTGAAGCCAGGGGACCAAGCTTTCTGGAAACGCATCTCACAAAATGTTTGCATTACCGGTATAGAATGGGAAACAATGAATTGGGCTCTGCAATTCGATTTTTTCCCCGAGCATCTTCTTTCGAAGGGGGCACCTTGCTGGAAAAAGACAGGCTTGATCTTTCACATAAGAACCCTCTCGATATAATCGTTGATCAGCGCCGAATCCTCGTTCTCATCATCTCTGTGATGACAGCGATCCTCGCCTTGTTCGTGCCGAACCTCAAAATGGACTGGGGACTGCAATCCGCGATCGTGTCCAACTCATCCGCCTATGCTCGGTACCAAAGCTTCTTGGAAGAATTTGGCAGCGACGAGTTTATCTTCGTGGCCATAAATTCCGAGTCCGGTGCTGATGATCCTCGTTTTCTGCGCTCGCTGGACGCCATTACCAGGAGCCTTGGGACGCTCGACAAAGTCTCCGAGGTAATTAGTCTCGCGAACTTGCGGGTCTTTCAGCAGAAAGGCGAAAAGTTAGGGATTCATCCGGTGATGTCAACCGCGAGTGAGACCCCTGCGCTGCCCGATGCCACTGCTCTGGCAAGGATCAGAAGGGCCCTGCCCGTGATGGGCCTCCTTTTATCCGACGACCATCAAACTGTCGGTATTTTGGTTCAAGTTAAGGAGGAATGGAAGTTTGATCCGGATGTCACAACCCGGTTGGTGGCAGCCATTTCGAAGACCGTTCGCGAGCATCTTCCACCCGGCGCCGAAGTAAGGATAATTGGCGCGCCGCTTCTACGCGTGGCCGTTGCGAGCTACAACATCCAGACCGGCTTGATGTTCGCCCTGGTCAGCCTGCTTATTTGTTCCGTGGTCTCGCTGTACGTGTTCAAGCAGGCTCAAATGACCCTCGTGACAAATGTCATATTGTGCATATGCGTCCTGTGGGTGCTGGGGCTGATGTCCGCCCTGGGCATTCCGTTGAATTCCACCACAGCCCTTTCCTTCGGATTCATCTTGATCACCACCCTGGAAATAGTCATACACATGGTGGTTCGGTACCATCAGTTCTATCAAGGCTCCTTCCGGAAGATCGGCGCAATCAAGCAGGCGGTACGATGGTTGGCTCGCCCCTGCTTTGTCTGTTCCGCGACGACAGCGGTGGGCTTCGGAACCCTGATGATAAGTTCCATTCCTATGGTTCGCCAGCTCGGTTTCATCATGCCGTGCGGAATGATGATATCGTATGTCTTGGCCATGGTTCTCACCCCGGCATTTTTTCTGCGGATGAAGTCCCTCGACCTACCGGACGATTCGGGAATGTTAAGGGATTGGTTGGATCGGGTACTCCTAGTATTAGAACACAGCATATTCAAGCAGCCTCGACTTTTGGTATTTGTCGGGATACTGGCAGCGGCCGTCCTGCTTGCAGGAACGCCGATGATCCGCAGCGATACACAGATCCTGAGCATGCTAAAGGCTTCGACCAAAGAGGTCAAAGACATTTCTTTTGTGGAAGAGAGGCTTTCATCGGTTCAATCTCTTGAGTTGATTATGGAAGGAGAGGACAACGCATTCAGAAAGCCAGAGATGTGGAAGAAGGTGGCTGAGCTTGAAAAACGCCTCGACGAGACGCCGGAAGTTGCGGAAGTGGATTCGATCTTGCCCTTTTTGGAGTATCTTAACGGTCTTGTGGGCAGTGAAGCAAGCAAGCAGGCCAGCCTTTTCTCGCATCCGGCCCTTGTCCCCCAACTGCTCACTATGACTCGTTTTGGGGCCGGAAGTGAACGAATCATCGACAGATTCCTTAACCAAGGCCAGGATAAGCTTCATATCTCCGTCCGGATACGGAATTCTCCTTCCGTTCCTCTCCGCGACACCATACAAAGAATCCAGTCGATGGCCCAAGAAGTCATGAAAGGCCACTCAAAGGTGTCTATTACCGGAGACTTGGCCGTGGTGTCCGAACAGTCTTCAGAACTTATAAAGGACCAGATCCAGTCGCTGTTTATTGCCGGGTTCCTTATCACGGCGTTGATGATGATCCAATTGGGATCGCCGATGCTTGGGCTGTTGTGCTTGATTCCCAACATTCCCGCGGTAGCCGCGGTCTTCGGAGTGATGGGCTGGCTTGGTTACACGCTTGACAGCGTGACGGTTTTCACTGCTACAGTGGCAATCGGACTAGCCGCCGACAACACGATTCACTATCTGACCCAGTTGAAACGCGAGATAAAGCTTCACCCTGAGCAAGGAATCGAAGCGAGTGTAAGTCGCGCGTACAGGCTTACAGCCAAGCAAATCGCAGCATGGACTATTGTGACGCTCTTTGGTTTTCTCGCGCTGACCTTTTCCCCGTTTCGTCCAGTCGAGTGCTTCGGGATAGCCGGAAGTACGGCAATTCTCATCGGCCTGTACGGGGATTTGATTTTGGTTCAAGCCCTTATATTATCTTCGTCGACCATCCGAAACAGCATGCGGAGGCTTATCGAAAAGGAGTTGCACAAGTGAGCATGCCGGAGACATGATCCCGTAATTCCTCAGTAACACGGGGATCTGGAGATGCCGTTTCACCTCACTTTCCTGAGCTAAGAATCCCCGTAACCGAAGGATTAGATGATTCCTTCTGTTTTCATTGGCGACAAGCGCAAATTCGTTTATAATGCGAAATTCCATTTTCCCTCCGCGCTCCATCCTTTGGGAGTGAAATTTGCCTGAACTGGAGACTTCCATGAAAGACGCGTACAAGACCAAAGCGCAGCTCATCAAGGAACTGGAAGAGCTGCGATTACGCGTTTCAGGCTCCAAGGAAGCCGATGCAGAGCGCACACGAATTGAAGCCGAATGGCGGAAATGTCAGCAGAACCTTGATGCCTTCCTCAACGCGACTACCGAACTGGCCATGATAATTGACTCGGAAGGCAAGATCGTTGCCCTGAACCAACAGTTTGCCAACAGACTGGGCAATAGCGTCGAAGATCTTGTGGGTCGCGCGGCTATAGACTTTGTCGGGACGGAATTTGCCGCGCTGCGAAAAGGACAAATTGATAAGGTGATCGAGACCGGGAAACCTCTCAGGTTTGAAGACGAAAGGGCTGGCCGGGTTGTTGACCACAATTTGCATCCTGTCTGCACCCCCGAAGGCAAGATTGAAGGCATCGCTGTTTTTGCCCGCGACGTAACGGACCGAAGGCGGGCGGAAGAGGCTCTGAGAAGGAGCGAGGAGATGCTGAAGAATATTTTGTCCGCTTCTCCAGTGGCGATCAGTTATGTGGAGGCAGGCAAGCTAAAATGGACGAATCAGGCCATGATCGACATGTTTCAATACGAGCTGGGAGCTGATTACTTAGGAAAGCGCGCAAGATATTTTTATTCATCTGACGAAGAGTACAAGCGGGTACTCAAAATTTTCAGAACAAGCCTGAAGGATGGTAAGCTACCGGAAACGGAGGCGAAATTCAGACGCAAAGACGGCTCGATCTTCTACGGTCAAATGAAAATCAGCGCCCTTGATGCTGAGAACCTCAGAAGAGGAACGATTTCGGCAATAGCGGACATTACGGAGCAGAAGAAAGCGCAAGAGGCATTGCATCGAAGCCGAGAGGAGTTCAGGCGGCTGTACGAGCAGTCCAAACGAGCCGAAGATCTGTATCGTTCCTTGCTGAATTCATCAGCGGATGCGGTCATCGTCTATGATCTTAAAGGCAACGCCCAGTACGTAAATGAGTCTTTTACTCAGATATTTGGCTGGACACTGGAGGAACTACAGGGCGACCGATGGCCTCATGTTCCTGAATCGCGACTGGATGAAAGCAGGGCGAAGGTTGACCAACTGATTCGCGAGGGAGCGCCCCTTAGAGGTATTGAGACCAAGCGACTGACTAAAGAAGGTCGACTGCTGGACATTAGCGCCAGCGCATCGCGTTATCACGATCACGAGGGGAAGCCTGCCGGGATGCTCGTGGTTCTGAGAGATGTGACCGAACGCAAGCGCCTGGAGGAACAGCTTCGGCAAGCCGTCAAGATGGAAGCCATTGGACGATTGGCTGGGGGAGTGGCGCATGATTTCAACAATCTGTTGACTGCGATCATCGGCTACACGAATCTTCTTATGCAACAAATTCCAAGAGAAAGCTCCCAACGCGAAAAGCTAGGCCAGATTTTTCGAGCTGCCGAAAGAGCGGCTACTCTTATAGGTCAGCTTCTTGCGTTCAGCCGAAAACAAGTACTTGCCGTAAAGGTGTTGGATTTCAACCAGGTGGTAGGATGTTGGGAAGAAGTGCTCCGGAGGCTCATAGGGGAGGACATCCAACTGACCATCTCTCTGGGTGATTCCCTAGGACGAGTGAAGGCCGATCCCGGCCAAATCGAACAGATTCTCATGAATCTAGTGGTAAACGCCCGCGACGCCATGCCTTCCGGCGGCAAGTTGACAATAGAGACCTCCAATGCAGTCCTCGATTACGAATACAGCCAGACTCACCCGGAGGTCGAAGCAGGGCCATATGTGATGTTCTCAGTGAGCGACAGCGGATATGGGATGGATGACGACACTCTCTCACGCATTTTTGAGCCCTTTTATACTACCAAAGAAAAAGGACTCGGCACGGGGCTCGGGCTGTCAACAGTCTACGGTATAGTGAAACAGCACCGAGGGCACATATCAGTTTATAGTGAACTGGGTAGAGGAACCACTTTCAAGGTATATCTGCCTCAGGTGGACCAATCCGCCGACCATTCAGAATTCATACCAGTGACCACGCTGAGACCGCATGGCAAAGAAACCGTGCTGGTTGTTGAAGACGAGGAAATAGTCCGAGATTTGGCCTCCGAAGCTCTGAACATGCTGGGCTATTCGGTGCTTGCCGCAGCCGATTCTGAAGAGGCCAGGGCCATGAGTTCCCATCATGACGGCTCAATAGACTTGCTGCTGACGGATGTGGTCTTGCCCGGCATGGATGGCAGGAGCCTGTTTGAGATTTTGTCACTGCTGCGGCCGAAGATGAAGGTGCTTTACGTGTCCGGGTACACAGAGAACTTCGTGGTGCATCACGGGATCTTGGACCCTGGAGTGAACTTTCTGCCTAAACCTTTCACCGTGGACGGTCTGGCCAGAAAGGTGCGGGAAGTGTTGGATCAGAGAGGTGCTCGGGGGTCTTGAGAAGAAAATCATGGGTTCATGAATCCCTTTTCGCCACGATTGCATCCAATTTAACGAAGAGAGCGGTGTACCCCTGACAAGGAGAACAAAAATGGATACAAACATACTCAATGCAGTTGGCATCATTATACTTGCCATAACCGGTTTCATGTTCCTCGCCATAGCCCTCTTTGCCGCTAATAGGATCAGGTCGCGAATTGGAGGCTCTCCTGTGGAAAGGATAGAAGGCGGCGTTGAGGAGTCAATGGGTGGCAAGGACGCCGCGGACAAACCCGAACCCTCTTACGGGGCCGAGGAATGTTATCGCGATTGCGTGAAATCTTCCCATTGGTACTCAGAAAGGCAGTACCCATCCTGCAAAGAGGTATGCGGATTGAGTGCGTGAACCCAGTCGAAGTTTCACGGTCGATGGTAGTGGTTCACCAAGCTTGAGGCGGCTCTGCGCCCCGTGAGGATGGAGGAGGAGACCATCTCCCCTCCAAACCTGCCCCATCGTGATTCCGAGGGCTTGAGCTTGACCCGGTGAACGATTTCCGGCCATGTTTGTTTTCTGGGTTTGATGGACAGTCGGGCGTCAATTCCCCGCATTTCAGGAGATTGGATTTTGGGTGGCGCACTTGAATTCGTTGGGCGGAGGCATGGATTCTTTATAACGTATAGATCAGCTGCCGAAACAAAAGTACGATAGTACGGTGCGCTGGATGCTATTGCCCACAACCCGGAATCGTCGGGCACAGCCTGCCTTACGATCGGACGACACGCCCCCTGCAGGGCGGCCTGTGCCCCGTCTTAGGGAAGTTCCGAAAAGTGATATCGGAAACTGGAGTCGTCCCACCGAACCTTGTGTCCCAATTCGGACAGAACTTTTGGCAACTACTATTGGGGTCCAGAAAACGCGAACCAATAAACCGGAGCGCTTCGCTCGGAGGGTTCCGGTCAATTGACTGTTCCCACACTAACGTCTGGTTTTTCCCATTTTCACTCCCCGCAAAAAAATCCGTTGACACACCGGTAAATTCAGAAATAATGGTAATTACGGAAAAAGTGGACATTTCACCCATTGCGCTTCTCGAAAGTAATGGCGGATTGGCATGGGGGCGTCCCGCCAACGGGGGACTGGCTTGTCCAGCAGTGCGATCCGATTCAAAAAGAACTTTTGAGAACCACTATTATATAACCCAACTCGGACGGGAGTTGCCAATGGAAGTCCTCACCGTATATCAGGCCAGCAAGTATTGCAGCGTCTCTCCCAAGACCGTTTCCAACTGGATTGACGAAGGCCACATCAAAGCCTTCAGGACAGTGGGCGGACATCGTCGGATAAGGAAAGAAGACCTGGACGAGTTTCTTCGTCGAATGGGCATGCCGATTGCCGAGGAATTCGGGCTGGATGAACGCAAGAGAATCCTGGTGATCGACGACGACAAGTTGATTGTGGAAACCATCGTTCATTGCCTGGAGGAGGAGCCCCACGACTATGAGATCCTTTCCGCGTCCGACGGCTTTGAGGCTGGACTACAGGTGAGCCACTTCAAGCCTGACCTGCTTATCCTCGACATCATGATGCCGGACATAGACGGTTATGAGGTCTGCAGAAGGGTACGAGAAAATCAAGCTACTTCACACATTAAGATCATTGTCCTTTCCGCATACCTCGATGAGGAAAGCTACGAGAAGATGAAAAAGCACGGCGCGGACATATGCTTCTCCAAGCCGCTGCCTCTCGAGAAGCTCAAGACCGAAGTAGCGTGCCTTCTGGGACTAGCCTAGCCTAAGCCCACCAATTGGGAGGAGGCTGTGTCGTGAGTCTGAAAGAATCACTGGAAAACAAGAACTTTCTGGTCACCTGCGAGATACAACTCCCCCACGGGAAAACTCCGGAAGACTACGTGGACGAAATCTGCGATCTCAGGGGTCGAATTGACGGGGTCCGTTTCGAGCCTTTATCAACCGACGCTACGATCAGTGATTCGTTGGCGCTCTGCCGTCTTCTTCGGGAAAAGGGATTTGACCCTGTGTTACAGGTTGGCGCCAGAGATCGGAATCGTCTGGAAATCCAGGAGGCCCTGGTTCACGCTTCGGCGGTAGGAGTTGAGAATCTCCTGGTGTTTTCAGATGATTATCGGATCACTGGTGATTCCCTTCAGGAAATGATGTTCTTTCACGTGGACATGGGCAAGTTCTTCTCGGTAATCGAGGCCCTGGAACAAGGTATTGACGTACGCGGAAAGGAGCTGGACGGGCGAAAAGAGTTCCTCATTGGTTCGGAGGTCGAAGCCGGCTTCGGCGCCAACGTCCCTGACACGCAGCTCCGCGCAATGGAGACCTTGGTGGAGAGGGGGGCCAAGTACTTCCTTGCCACGCCGGTCTTTGACGTGGAACAGTTCGCCAGATTCGTGAAAAGGGTGGCCCCGCTGGGGGTTCCCATAATAGCGGAGCTGCTCATGCTTCATTCCGGCAGAGGAGCCAGGATGCTGAAAAGAGTTGCCCGACTTAACATTCCCGGTCACATTATTCAGAGACTTGAGAAAGCCCCTGTGAAGTTCGACGAGTCCGCCAAGATCCTCATCGAGACCGCGGACCGGCTTAAAGACATTTGCTCAGGCATACACATCCTTCCCTTCGGGTGGGAAAACAAGATCGGCAGGCTTCTTAAAGATATCAAACGGACAGAAACGGTTTCGCAAGCCTGAGTCAAGCCTGTGGAG
>Ga0172371_10013414_pt1 | contig 10678 bp, 8 predicted proteins | sample Lak12m_FD_114543 | JGI IMG/M metagenome (GOLD analysis project Ga0172371, IMG submission 114543) | Freshwater microbial communities from Kabuno Bay, South-Kivu, Congo - kab_022012_12m | ecosystem: Environmental > Aquatic > Freshwater > Lake | place: Democratic Republic of the Congo: South-Kivu... | reverse complement strand
GGGTTTGAGGAGAGAGTTAGATTAAAATCAATAAAACCATAACTATATACAAAGAGAGCGAGTGTGACTATAAGGAACAAAGTTCCAAACACTCGCTGTGCAAGGTTCGGAACTAAATTATTTGTCATACTTGCCGAGCATATCATTGATGCGAACACGCATGATTTCGAAAAGCATTTCGAGACTTTCCTTAACGAAATTACGAGATTTCCCACTGCTAGTATCTTCGTTTTTCCAAAGGACACGGACTTCTTTAATTGGTTCCCCAAATTTTTTAGCAAGGTGGAGCATCTCAACATCGTAGGCCGTAACTTTCCAGCCAATGGCATTATTGGCACGACCAAAGATACGCATATGCTTAAAGATTCTCTGAGCCAGACTAGTTTTCATTAGTTTAAAACCACATTGAGTATCTTTGATTTCGGGAAGGAGGATAAAGCGGCGAATATAGAGAAAAATGACGGAAGCTAATTTCCTAATTGCACTACTATCAGCGCGACGGGCCCCACGACTTCCAATCACAACGTTATAGTCTTTAATGAAGGGCATGAGCTTGCTAAGTTCGGTAATAGGAGTGGATTGATCCATGTCAGTTAGGAGGACAAACTCCCCTTTTGCGGCGTTAATACCAGCGCGGAGAGCATAGGGTTTGCCAGCATGTTCATTTTTGAGAATGCGAACATTTTTCTGAGAACTAGTAAATTTGGCAATGAGATCTAAGCTATTATCGGTCGAGCCATCGTCCGAAATAATGATTTCAGAAGCAAATTTTTGTTTGGATAGATAGTTAATAACAGTAGTTAAGACGCCGCGCTTCACGTTTTCAGCTTCATTGTAGTTAGGGAGAAGAACGGTAATTATGGGTTTCATAGCTTACATTCTATCAGGGTTATGCTGATAAGTTGCGATGTAGGTACCATAGGACACTGGTTCATTCGATTTTTCTGACAAAGAGAGCTTGTTATCGAGCATCTGGGGATGTCCTAAATATTCGGCAATGGCAGGGTGAGTTGGGCCTGAGGCTAAAAGATTGGGATTGTGGAGGTCATTATCTGGGCATGGACCATTCTCACAGATATTAAAAATAAGATCAGTAATGGTAGTGCTCGGACGCGTGGAGCTAAGGGATAAGTAATATTCAACTGGAGTTGTATAGGTTCCAGCAGTTCCCACAATGTTATACGGTTTCCCACCGGATCGCTCGATAATGTATGTAGCAAGTTCGCGCGCGCGCACGGGTTGAACTGAGTCAATAACAAACAAGTTGTATTTAAGAGTTGGCACGAAAAAACAAACTAAATATAGTGAAAAAATAATTGTCCCGTATCGCAAAAAACGTCTCGACGAATTTGCCAAAGAACCGAGTAACAAACATGCAACTGGAAAAAGATGAGCGAGGTAATGAATATTTAATGGTTCTTTGAGAATGGAAACAACAATGATTGTGCCAAATAGATAAAATGATAGTTGGCGTGAGGAACGACGAAAAATGGCCAAAATTGAGAGGAGACCACCAACTAGGAGGATAAATGATGGCAACTGTTGAACACTTAGGGTGGAGCTCCCAATTACTCCTTTAACAAATAGAATAAAGTTGGCGACGAGGCGAGAAAGGTAGGGACTGGCAGGGACGTTCTGTGTTGGAGGATTAGTTAGAAAGACATAAAAAGCTTGGATATTGACCCAATTGTGTCGGATTTCGAAGAGCCAAAATGGAGAGGAGGTAAGTAGAAAACCGGCTAGACCCAAAAGCAGGTCATAAAGGTTAAATTTGTTATAGAGTTTGACGAGGGCAACTAAGACAACTAGTGTTAGAGCTACATAATGCAGTTGGAAGATAATCCCGGCGATTAAACCGAATAAAAACCAAGAGAAGCGCGAGCGAGAAGAGGCAGTAGCAAGTAAAATGAGGGAGAAAAATGGAACTAAATTAGGATTCCAAGAAGAGCGAGAATAATGAATCATTACTGGGGAAAGAGCATAAAATAATGCGGCGACAGCTCCCCCAGTGAAGCCATACCAGCGTGTCCCAAAGAAGAATAATAAAAGAGTTGTTGCGACTGCGAAAAGGGCAACTAGAACAGCGGGACCAACCGGATCAAAATTGGAAAACAGGAGCGCGGGAGTAATCATGTAGTAATAAATAGGCCCCAAATACATGTTGCCAATGGACGTTTGGGGGCCGAGGAGAATCGGTGTTTTGCTATCCCACATTTTTTTGACAATTAACACATCGCGAGCTTCATCGTTATGGAAAATATAGGTATGATCAATACGAAACAGGTGAGTAAAGGCAGTTAGCGCAATTAGCAATATGATAAAAAGAGATTTTAGCGAAATTAGTGATTGAATTCTTCCCATAGTTTAAAGCTTTCACGGAAGGCACGAAGAATCACGCTCGGGTGGCTACCCGTTTGGATACCACGCTTCCGGGGATAATGAATAACTGGAGTTTCATAGATAGTTAGACCCATCTGCTTAAGCTTAACCATCATTTCGGTCACGGTAATGGCACTTTCGGTAATTAGGTGGAGACGACGGACGTAGCGGGTGGGGATCAATTTGTAGGCACAGTCAACGTCTTTCATAGAAAGACCAAAGAGCAATAAATTCCAGTACTTAAGAAGAACTTGGGCAATGATGATACGGAGGATTGGGTCACGACGTTTAAGGCGACGACCCACAATAATGTTGGCTTTGTCTCTTTGACTAACAAAACGAGGTAGTTCGTCAAAATGAAATTGACGATCTGAATCGGTAAAGAAGAGCCAATCGTAGCGCGAAGATTTTAGTCCAGTTTTAACAGCGGCACCGTAACCTTTGTTAATTGGGTGATTGATAAGCCTAACTTGAGGGTGCTTCTTAATCAGATTTTTGACAATAGATTGTGTGGCATCAATACTTCCGTCGTTAACAACAATAATTTCATATTTTTTAGCAACTGCGGGAGCGTAGCGCAGGGCATCTTTAATGGTAGCTTCGATATTTTCTGCCTCGTTATAGGCCGGGAAAAAGATACTGAGACTATTAAGCTTGTCGGTCTTAGTCATAGAGAAAATTGTATCACCTCTGATAGATTGCGAGTTCGGGAGTTTCGGTTAAGAGGTGAACATTAGGCGACTTGGCAAGGGCGTCAATTAAGGCTGGTCCACCGAGATCGGCGCGATAGATATAAAAATAATCAACGGGAAGATTGAGAATATTGTTGGGCTTAACATTAATTATTTCCTGACGTCTTGTCTCGTAATCAATACGAGTCAACATGAGTTGATCAACGTCTAGATAGTAGGCAGTTTGACCAGAGAGGGCGGGAACAATTGCATTTTTGAGTTCGGCATTACTAATGTAGACAGTGCCTTTAGGGGCATCACTTAGCTTTTTGAGCGCAGCAAGCTCGCTATCTGGAATTAAGTTCTGGGGAGCGGTCAGGTAGCGAAGTTGTTCAATACTGTTAGGAATCGTCAAAAGGATGATTATGCCAACAAGAATTTTTGACCAAACCTTCTTTATGGAAACAAGGTGGGAGAGGACAAGTCCCGCATAAATACTCGCGAAAAAGATACCGTAATATAGAAATTGCATGGTATTAAACCAACCCCCATCCTGAACAAAAAGCGTTGGCATCAGAAAAGTAAAAATAATAGTTGCAATAATGACTGCGTCGTCTGCGGAAAGGAGACTCCTGATTTTCTTAATAGCGAAGACGGCAATACCAATTAACCTAGTGCCAAAGTTCATGATAGCCAGTAAAAAGACGGTATAGGATTCGAGGGCTAAGAGACGGGGGGAGCGCCAGCCCCCATTTTCGTAGAGATAGTAGCGGGCTAAGGTCCAACTATGATTATTGAAGAGTACGGGATCATCGAGCAAGATATGAGGGAGGGCAAGGGGCCAAAAAGCGAAGGGAAAGCCATCTCCCCCACTTCGACTATAGAAAAGCGAGCGAGCGAGCAAATCACCCAGTAGAATGGCGCCGAGCTGAAGGAAGCGGAGTGAAATGTGATCTTTTTTGAGTATTCGAAGTAAGATCATGCCCCCCAGAATAAGTGAGAGAACAATCCCCCCATAGAATTTGAGACCTGAGATGGCAAACATGAGTGGGATTAGAGCTATGGCGGAAGCGAATTTGGTCGATTTTTTGAAAAGTATGAGAGTGAGGAGAATTAATGGGAGTGAGAGAGCGAATTGGAGGTTGAGAAACATCATTCCTGGCTGGATCGAAGTAATGACCGGGAAACCACGCATACTGGAGTAAAAGAAGGTACCGCCAGCATAAAGAGTCGCAAGATAGGAGAGCGAGCTCCCGAAAAAGAGGAAGCAGATAACAGAGTTGATCTGGGTTTTGGTTTTAAAGAAGGTTAGCGCAAACTTAATCGACATAGTAATGTAGAAGAGCGAAATTAGAGTAGGAAGTAAGCGGAAGAAAGCAAAGAATGGTTCGATCCCGATTCTACTTAAACAATAGAGAATGAGGTCAATAAAATAGTTGTAGCCAAAAACATTTTCACCAGCGTAAAAGGGGTGAGCAAAGGGCCAACTATTAAAAGCAATTTTGGTCATGCTGATGTGCCAGAAGGCGTCATGCATGTGCCACTGACCGACATGCATTCCACACCCTCCCCACCAGCAGTTGATCATGCCATTAGTCACAATAAAGGAGAGCGAGAGGAGAAAAAAGAGCACAGATTGGAAAAGCAATAACTTATTGTGCTTGAGCTCAGAAAATACATCACCCATACAATAAATGAGTATAATGGAATCATGAAGAATAAGCACCTGGGGATAGTATTGGTAGTTACAATTTTGTCAGTAATTGGATTTTGGTTACCTTTCAAACTACAACCAACAAATTGGTTGGGAATCAATTTTAGTCATACGGGGATGAATCGAATTGTCCAGAATTTCGACGGAATCAATTTTTTAATTGTTGCCAAAACTTGGTATAACCCGAAATTAATTGAAGCGAATTACCAAGATGTTTTATCTGGACGAAGACCATTATATTTCTCTGCCCATTACCCAGGATTACCAGCAGTTATTTCAATATTCGATCAGCTAACAACTGGACCCAATGCCCTACTTTTGGCAATATTAATCAGCAACTTACTTCTCTCGACGGGTTTGTACTATTTTTCCTTTGCTTTTACGAAAGATAAGACGAAGGCGATGTTAGTATCTTTATTTGCGCTATTTTTCCCAGCACGAATGTTGGCAGACCGAGTAGTTGGATCGAATGAACCATTATTCATCTTCTTATTATTAATGTCACTGGCTTTTAATTATCAAAAGAAAGATTGGCTATCAGCGATCATGGGGGTTGGAGCTGTACTAACTCGAAGTCCAGGAATCTTGTTGTTTGCGGCGTATTTTGGCTCATGGCTCATGGCTCATGGCTCATGGAGAGATAAAATTAAGCAATTTGTACCATATTTGTTAATTCCCCTATCATTACTAGCCCTATGGACGTTCTATGGTTACCAATTCGGGAGTTTCTGGGCATATTTCCAAGTGGGAGGAAACTTAAATATTGAGTTGCCCTTCTCGGTATTTGAAAGTGGGAAGGATTGGGTGTCTGGGATATGGAACGAAGACTTGATTTACTTGTTCGTATTAATTGCTGTCGGAATTGCCGGGATTACCAAAAAGTACAAAAATACGGGAGTAGCATGGCTTATTACGCTGTACGGGGTGTTTGTAATGTGTGTAGCACACCGAGACCTCGCGCGCTATAGTTTGCCAATTATGCCGATCATCTTATTATTAGGCGCAGATTATTTAAATAATAAATATGTCAAGATTGGAGTATTAATCCTCATAGTCCCAATATTTATGTATGCTTGGCAGTTTGTCCTTGCGAACTATCAACCAATCATGGATTGGGCGAATTACTTATGAAAAAGTGGGCATTTTGGTTAATAGTTGGAATTGCTTTTGTATGTCAGATGGCAGTAGTAGTACCGAGCGGGAGTAGATATTGTAATGACGGGGTGTGTGGAACATATTTTTGGGGTGCACATGAACATGATGGAGTCTGGCATCTCTCCATAGTGAATAGTGCTTTAAAGAACTGGAGTTCACGATTCCCGACATATGCTGGAGAGGGGCTCTCTGGATATAACATCCTACTTGACTATTTACTTAAAGGTGCAAATCAGCTGACCTCAATCTCTGCGATTACTTGGTATTTTAAGATAATGCCAATAATATGGTTCGTTGTTACGGTTTGGATTTGGCAGAAATTTGCAAAAGCCTACGACAAAAGATATTCATACTTGTTGTCGCTACTATTCTTTGTGTTTTGGGGTAATTCATTCTCATATTTGTTGCGCTATTTCCATGAGAGGTCAATCTGGGGGGCAAGTGGACTACTAGCAATGCAATCTCCTCAGATGCTCAACAATATTCAATTTGCACTGACTTTGCCGCTAGTTGGTGCTTTGCTTATTATTTTGATGCGGAAAGCACAAACTTGGGAAAGTGGGATAAAAATTGGAGTGATTGCTTTTTTGATCATGGGACTGAAGTTTTACGGAGGTGTCGTTATTGCAGCAATGCTCGGAGTATACGGATTACTATTACTTATTGAGAAGAGATATCGAGAGTTAGCAATGGTCGGGATAACCAGCATTATTGGGGCATTAGTGGCTGTACTGTGGTTTTACAATCCACTGCAGAGTTTTCATGGTTCCGCGATTTTGACATGGAAACCTCTAGCAACAGTACACCCCATTATCGAAGAGTCGGGTTTAGTATTTTTGCCGTGGGTTGCTAACCTGCGAAATAACCTTGCGGCTGCTGGTGATTTGAAATCATGGCGACTTATTATAATTGAAGGATTTACGATTGCCATCTTTATTGTTTTGAATTGGGGAACACGGATTGTTGCAGTGTTTAATAAACACTACCGAAATATTGACTTTGTGATTGGAGGCGGTATTGTTGCTGGCATTTTGATGAATGTTTTGTTTATCCAACGAGGCGAATGGTGGAATACAGTACAATTTTTGTATTACGCAATGTTTTTATCTGGCATCTGGGCGGCTAAAGTACTTGCAAATTATTGGGAAAGTAAAGTTTGGGGAAAAATAGCAGTAGTCATAATCGTGGGACTGACTATCCCAAATGGAATCGATACGATGCGCATATTCACATCATTTCCTTCGCATAGTTATGTCTCAGATCAAGAACAAATAGCGCTCAACAAACTTGCCGAAATGCCAGAAGGGGTCGTACTTGCGCTGCCCATAGAACCAGTAGCGGGTCACGAAAATCAATCACCTAGACCGCTTTTCAACATGTATGACACAGCATATGTCTCGGCTTTTTCGGGCAAACAGACTTATCTTAACGATTTAGTACAACTACGTTTAGTGGGGATTGATTATGCTGAGAGATTGTCTCAAGTTAAAACAAAGAATTGTCACGTACTTTCGCAAGTTGCTTATATCTATATTAGCGGAGATTATAGTCCTATGCTTGGATGGCAAAAATGCCTTGGATATGAGCTTAGGCTCAGTTATGAAGGTGGGGATACGAGAATTTACTCTGTGATTACTGATACACCAAACCAGAACTGATAGTTTTTCAATATTTCTTCTTTGGTGTAAATAAAGCCATTGGTTACCATAAGCTCAGAGTAGGGTTTGATAAAGAATATGTAAGTTAAACCATTATTCTTCATGATTTTGGTCTCACCATCTTCATAGAGAAGTGTTGCATCGGGGAGATTGACGAGATCTAATAATTGATTTGTATTAACTAGAGACTCGTAGCTATGCAATTTTGTTGAGCTATATACAAGGATTGGGAAAGTATTGGCACGTTTGAGATTAAGCATAGTTTGAGATTCGAAGTCGGCAATGTTTTGATCGGTTAGACCATCCTTAAAGACGTAGAAGACTCCTGGATAGTAAAACTCACGTGTTTCCCAGTATTGTTGAGGGTTAAGGCTACGATTTGCCTGAGTCTTAGAAATTAGAGAATTAAGAATGATGGCTCTTGCATGAGAAGAGAAATAATTTGGAAGACGTGGCTCAAACATGAAAAATAACGCAAAAACGAGAGTCGCCAAAATTAACGAAAAGCGCATAGTAAGTATTATATAATAATTAAAGTTATGTATTTTCTATTATCAATACTAGTTTCGCTTTTGCTGGTCGCTGATTTGTTTTTAACCCCTGGTCATTCCGCTTACATGGACGGAATTGCTCACTTAACTACGTTAACCCAATTCTATGAATCAATGAAACAAGGTATTTGGCGAGTTGCATGGACGGATGGTTTTGCTAATTATGGAATGCCAATACCGCTCTATATCCACCAAACAGTAGGATACCTAGGAGGCTGGCTCTCGTTCGTTTTTCGAGGCGACGTTGTCATGGTCTACAAGGTGATGTTTTTAATTGGGGCAGTAGTATCGAGCGCGGTCTTTTATCGATTTTTGCGAATATACTACAAAGCTTTGCCATCATTTCTTGGAGTATTAGTCATGAACTTTGCCCCGTACAGAATTATGAATCTGTATATCCGAGAGGCATTGCCAGAGTTTTTGGCAGCGGTAATGTTCCCCGCCATTCTTTTGGCAACGTATAATTTTGTGAAAAAGAAAACATTGGGATCGAGGATTACTTTGACTATAGTTTTTACGTTGATTGCTCTGTCACATCCAATGATGTTAATTGTGGGAAGTGTGTTATTTGCTTTATATTTTCTATTTTTAATTAGAGATGAGAAAGAGAAGATAAAAATAATACTTGATTATGGCTTGCATATGGTGTGGGGAATTGGAATTGCTGCGTATTATTTGATTCCGCTAGTATTAGAAAATAAATATTTTTATTATGGACTGCAAGCAAATCATTTGACCGGAGGACAATATCTTTCTCTCAATAATTATTTTAATCCGAGATGGTACTACTTTTTTATCAGAGACGTAGCAAACAGAGGGCATTTTGTTAAGGGCGGGTTGTTGGAATCGATAATTATGGTAGTTGGTACTGGGACATTAATATGGCAATTGGCAAAGAACAAAGTTAAAACTATTCAGCTTTGGCATTGTGCATGGGCAGTCGGTGTAATCTTGATATTTTTGACAACAAAATATTCTAATTGGCTCTATACACACATCAATATGCTGGCTAACATCCAGTTCCCATGGCGCATGTTATCTGCGTATATTTACATCCCTGCTATATTGGTTGCGGCTTTTTTTGAGAAGATCCGTACGTCAAAATACTATAAACTCACTGTCTTGGTATTTGTGGCGATGGTACTAGGAGCGAGATATCCACAGATTTACGCAAAAAATAATACGATGCATGATATTGCGCGATATTACTTTACACCAATAAATTTGCATTCAACGGTGATGAACACTGTTTGGACGGGCGAAACGACCGAGTATCCGATAAAAGATCACAAAATCGAGGTTATAGAGGGTGAGGCAGAGGTACAAGTAACTGACAACCGATACGGGAGACGCAAATATACTATTAAGTCAGATCAAGAGGTTAGGATGGTCGATTACACTTTCTACTTCCCTGGGTGGGTAGCAAAGGTAGATGGAAGGCTAGTTGAGATTGAGTTTCAGGATCCAAACTACCGTGGAGTTATCACTTATCATGTGCCTGCTGGAGAACACACAGTTGAACTATTTTTTGGGGATACGAAGTTGAGGAAAATTTCAATCTTGATATCAGAAATAATGCTAGGACTATTTATCCTCTACATTGTGTGGTTGAAGGTATCTCACTTTTTCTTCCAAACAAAGCGACTGTAAGCAAAGAAATTCCAGAACATTCCAATAATGATCCCAGTTGCTGAGAAGATAAGACCTGTGTCGACGCTAATTGGGACAATGGGAGTAGTGAAGAGGTAATGCAAGCCAACAAAGCGCTCACCTAAGAAGGCAATGATTAATTGAATGATGATCGAGCCACCAGAAGCCAAATTGAATTGGATAAACTTGAGTGGAATCTGACTAGCTTTGAGTTTGCGGTCCGCAAAAGTCCATAAATTACTTAAGGTAAAGTTACTAACAATTGCAGTCTCGATCGAGAGGAAGTTGGAGAGTTGGTAGCTTAGTCCAAAACGGTAAAAGTAAAGCGCGATAATTTGAACCAGGGTACCAGTGCCACCGGTTACGAGAAATTTAAATATACGACTATGGATTATTTCTTGAAACCTAACTTTCATAATGTACCTCAAGGTATTAATAATATATTCGGGACCTAGTTTGGAATTGCCAAATGTGCGGTCTCGAAAGACATAAGGCACTTCTGCGATTTTAAAATTATTTTGAATAGACTTGACCAAGAAGCCAATTTGCCAGGTATAGCCAGCAAAGGCAGTGTTACGCATTTGAGGAAGAATTTGCTTAATTACCTCACTTTTAATCGCGCGATACCCGGTGGTCCAATCTCTTATATAGAGTCTCCCCATTACAAAGCGAATGAATAAATTACCATAAATCGAGAGAAATTTGCGGTAGAGGTACCAGGTTTGAGGTATTCCCCCACCCTGCATATAGCGGGAACCTAAAACAAGATCTGAACCATTTTCAATTTGCTTGAGCATGGCGGGAATAATACGAGGATCATGTTGTAAATCAGCGTCAAACTCAAAAAGAATATCAGTTTGATACTTGTCCATTGCAGTTAGGAAGCCTTTTTTATAAGCG
>Ga0172371_10013412_pt1 | contig 10681 bp, 5 predicted proteins | sample Lak12m_FD_114543 | JGI IMG/M metagenome (GOLD analysis project Ga0172371, IMG submission 114543) | Freshwater microbial communities from Kabuno Bay, South-Kivu, Congo - kab_022012_12m | ecosystem: Environmental > Aquatic > Freshwater > Lake | place: Democratic Republic of the Congo: South-Kivu... | reverse complement strand
CAAATCTGGGAGGGCGGCTTTTCTCGCGATCGTGGCGGACGCGGCCGCGCGAGCTACGCCCTTTCCACGTGGAGAGAATCCCCCGCCGGACGGTACGGTCACTCCTCAAAATGCCTGAATCACCTCAACGAAACGCTCGCCAGGGGGGTTGTTGGGGACACGAAATCTCGGCCTTCCGAATCGCCATGAAGACACGCTTGTCTACTGCCCTACCGCCGTGATAATCTAAGAGAAGGGTGTTTCATTTCAATGCACCCCATGGGGTGGTGGGCTCCGGGTTCGCCGCTACGTGGAATCATGCTGGGACTTGGGTCGTAGGTCGGGCTCTTCAGCCTGACGATTCGGCCGTCAGGCTGGAATGCCTGACTTACGTGTCTGGGCGATTTCACGAGCACCGACGGACCTACGATTCTGCGAGGGCGGCCGTGCCAGACATCGCCTATCTGGTCATTCGCGAAGGGTCGAAATGGACCGACGTGTTCCGGCTGGTGCCGGGACAGGCGGTGACCATCGGGCGCGCGCCCACCAACCAGATCGTGCTCAAAGACGACCGTTGCAGCCGCAATCACGCCGAGCTGTTCTTGGCCGGCGATCAGTGGACGGTCCGCGACTTGGACAGCCGCAACGGCACCGTGGTGGGCGAGGAGTTGCTCAAGCAGGACCGGGTCCTCATTCCCGGCGACGTAATCCGCATCGGCCGCTCGCAGTTGGTCTTCGTCCACACGCTTAGCCAGGCGTTCTCCGAGTCGACGGCGGTCGTGCGCCGTCCGGAGCGGGAATCGGCCGACGATACGGGCTTCCCGGTGATGGACGACGAGTCGGACGTCCTGGCCGGCTACGACCCGACGACGATCATGCACCGTCGCGGGCAGACCCGGTTCCTCGAGCCCGGGGAAGGGAGCGCCAGCGGGATCGCCAAGGCCGGTGAGGCGGCCACCAAGCTGTGCCGGCTCGCCTTCGACCTGGCCCGGGCGCCCGACGTCGCCAAGATGGCCGAAGTGGCCCTGGTCGGCCTGTTTGACGCCGCGAGCATCGACGCCGGCGCGGTCCTCTTGCTCCCCCGCGACTACCACGGCACCCCGATGGGCACCGACCTGGTCCTGGTCGCCTCGCGCACGAGCTCGGAGCGGCGCTATCACCGGGTGCCGAATTTCCTGGCCAACACCGTGATGCGCGAAGGGGAAGCGGTCCTGGCCCGCAACGTCATGGGCGACAGCTCGGTGGGCAGCCGCGACAGCAAGGGCGAGATCCCGGCCACGAGCGTCATTTGCGCCCCCATCCGGCGAGGCCAGGACGTCTTGGGCCTGATCCACCTCTACTCCACCGACCCTGAGCGCGTGCCGGACCCCGAGGACCTCGAGTTCACGCTCGCCGTGGCCGACACCATCGCCGTGGCCCTGACGAATCTCAATCGGCAGCAGGAGCTCACCGAGCACCTGGTGCAGATCCGCAACGAGAACGTGGAGCTGCGCGAGCGATTGGGCGTGCAGAGTGAGATCGTCGGGCGCAGCCCCGGGATCCGCGAGATTACCGAGGAGATCGCCCGGGCCGCGGCGAGCAAGGCCACCCTGTTGATCCGCGGGGAGAGCGGGGTCGGCAAAGAGCTGGTCGCCCGGGCGGTCCACTTCTCCAGCCCCCGGCGCAAAGCGCCGTTCGTCTGCTTGAACTGCGCCGCGTTGTCGGAGGACCTGCTGGCCAGCGAGCTGTTCGGCCACGAGCGAGGGGCGTTCACCGGGGCGACCGAGCGGAAGATCGGCAAGTTCGAGTCGGCCGACACCGGCACCCTCATGCTCGACGAGATCGGCGAAATGAGCCCGGGCATTCAGGCCAAGTTCCTCCGCGTGCTGGAGGGCCATCCCTTCGAGCGAGTGGGGGGGACCAAGCCGGTGAGCTCCGACGTCCGCGTCATCGCCGCCACCAACCGCGACCTGGAACGCGAGGTGGCCGAGGGCCGATTCCGCCGCGACCTGTTCTTCCGCCTGCGGGTCCTGGAGATGGTCGTCCCGTCCCTTCGCAAGCGGCCCGACGACATCGTCCCGCTGGCCACGCACTTCCTCGAGCGTTTCCGCGCCGAGACCGGGCGCAAGATCCAGGGGTTCTCGCCCGCCGCGATCACGCAACTGTTGGCCTACCGCTGGCCGGGGAACGTGCGTGAGCTGAAGAACGTGATCGAGCGGGCCGTGGTGCTCTGTCGCGGCGAGTACATCGACCAGGAAGACCTCCTCCTCTCGAAACTCTCGACGGCGGGCGATACCACGGAGCAGAGCACGGCCGACCCCTCCTTCCGGCCCGTTTCGCTCGAAGACATGGAGCGGCATCACATCCTCGCCACGCTCAACCACACCGGCTGGAACAAGAGCCGCACGGCCGTGCTCCTGGGCGTCGAACGGTCGACCCTCGACCGCAAGATCCGCCGTTACGGACTCACCGAAGACTCGGGTCCTTCGTCGCCTTCCGTCGGCTCGCGAAGTTAATCGCCTCGAACGTCTGCGCAACTTGCGAGGCCCATCGCTCACCGAAGTCGACGCGCCCGTGACACACGATGGAGGACGCGGCCCTTCGGCCTCTCACCGTTCCCAGTTCTCTCCTAACGCATACGCCTCAGAGGGGCAGGGGGTGAGGGCGAGCCGCCCTTAGTCATGTTGCTCATCGGCTCCTTGTCGTCACCGGCGTTGCTCCGGCGCCGCCGCTGCCGGGCCCGACCTCGATGGCTTGGACGAACGCCTCGCCTGCGATTCCGGCCTTCGGGTCGCCGCCGGTGAAGCGGAAGTCGATCACGCCGCCCAGCGGTTCGAGGTCATTGAACACCAAGTCGACCGCCCGATCCGGTCCGCCGGCTGTGGCGGCCACGTCCATCTTCTTGACCACTTCGCGACCGTTGATGGCCACGGTGACGCAGTTGCGGCTCGTATCCAGTTTGCGCGTGGCGGCGAACTTGAGCCGGGCGTGGTACTTGCCGGGCCCGACCGTGACGTTGACGACGAACTCTCGGGCGTGGATGCCGTAGCGGTAGAGGTCCGGGTCCGCCGTGCCGGCAAGCCCGGGGGTTGCAACCCCCGGGCTTTTGGGCGTTGCGGAATCAACCGGAGATCGTGCCGGCGCGGGCGTGGTCCACCACGTGCTCGCCACGCTATCGGCCCCGGAGCCGAGCCGAACGACGAACTCCGTGCCCGGGCGCCAGAGGTTGCCCGCCGAATCCTTGAGGTCCTCCCGGCCCGTATAGCCGAAGACCATCCGCTGGGTATCGGTGGGTCCGCCGCCTTCGCCAAAACCGCAGACCCCCGTTTTGACGGACCAATCCGTTGTACTGATCGGAACCTTCGTTCCAGCCGACCGTGGATTCTTCTTGCCGAGGACAACGACTTTGAGTGTGTGTTCGCCGTTGGGCAAGCCATTTCGATAGTAGAGTGTTTGCGAACTACGGAACTTGGGGTTCCAGCAGTCGATTCCCACGAGTTGCTTCGCGCCATCGAAGTAAACGTCGGCCAGCCCGCAGTCGGGCCCTACGTTTCCGCTAAGTCGGACTTGGTTGCCGGTGAACTTGACGGTTGCCGAGGCTCCGTGAGCGGTCGCTGCACGGGCAAGGACTTCGGAGTGTGGCCAATCGCCGGTGAAGGCAATCTGCGGTACAGGCGCATCGAACTGCGTCGGGGTGGCAGCGGCGAGTGAGCGGTCCTCGGCGTCAGTTCCGAGAACGACGATCAAGTCGTGGCGACCGTCGTGGCGAACGCTGACGAGGTAGTCGCCGCCCGGCAGCGGCTTGATCGTGTATCCGTTCTCCGCCAGATCATTGCGCTTTGGCAGTACGCTCGGCTCGCCCCACCGGGCGGCGACAACGCCCGGAACAAATCTCAGACGCAGGACGTCGATCGTTCGTTGCGGCGCATCGAAGGTCGAATAGGTGACGGCATTGCCGCAGTAGCACACGTCCTTGACCACGGCGGTGCTCCGCACGATGTGGTTCTCCCGCGCCGGGCCGAATTCCTCCGGCATCCACGCGATGGTAGCCAATAGGTGCTTGAGGGCCATGGGGTGGGCGATTTTGAACCAGTCGGCGTTGACCACGAAGCCGCCGTCGATATTGTCCTCGGAAACGCCCGTCTCGTGGCCGTCGTAGGTGGCCAGGATTTGCATGCGTCGGGCCAACTCGCGGGCCCAAGGGCTGTTCGCCTCCACGCCGTACTGCGCGAAGGGGACGGCCAACTCCATGGGCCCGTACCACAGCGACCGGCCGCAGCAGGAACTCGACTCCGGAAACGCCCACGCCCCGCTATAGACCTCGCCGGCCGACTTCGGGCAGACGCTCGTGTGATTCAAGAAGAGGGAAAGGACATTGCGGACATCGTTGCGCCAGTTGGGGAAAGCCTCCTTGTTGTCCATCATGTACCGGGCGACGAACTCAGTGACATTCTCGGCCTGGACCGGGTCGTTCCAGTCCCAGTAGTTGCGGCCCCAGGTGTCGTTGACGGTCCAGGCCGGCAGCAAGACGTCGCGCAGGTACGCCCGGCCGGCGTCGCGGGCCTGGACGATCTCGTTGTTCGTGCCCGTGTGGTTCAGTCGGATCAGCTCGTCGAAGAAGTACAGGAGAAAAGCCACGCCGCCGGTTTGTTGAACGTCCTTCCACGGGGCGCATTCGGGGTTGGCGTAACGGCCCCAGGGGGCGGGTGCCACGGGCGGCTTGTCCGCCCGTGCGGCGAGGCCACTGGCAGACGAGCTGCCAGTGCCACCCGACCGGTTTCGTTTGGCGGCCATCAGGTCGCCCCAGTGCTTGGCGGCCTCAAACCACCGCTTGTTGCCGGTGATCTGGTACGCTCGCAACAGCGGCACGCCCACCTCGGCGACGATGTCGAGCTGGATCATTCCCTTGGGGTTGCACTTGCCGTAGGGCTTGCCCTTGACGGGCACGCTCACCAGGAAGTTCGGCCACGGATGGTCGGCCGGCGTGCAACAGTGATCCAAGAGGGCGTCGGCCTGGAGGGTCATGATGGCGATGGCGGCCGGATCGCCGCTGTAGCGGTAGTAATCGACCATGGCCGAGAGGATGTACGCGGCCCGCTGGCCCAGGTCGCCGTTGTCCCAGTCGTTGATCGGCACCGGCGCGATCGCCCCTTCGGGCGAGATCTTCCAGTGGCCGTTGAACACGTAGTGCGGCGCAGCACTCGGGGCGGCCGGCGGCTCGATCCAGGGGTAACGCTTGAGGGTCTCCGCGGCGATCCGCAGGCGGAAGTCGCACTGCCCGTTCTGCCCCTTGTACCAGGGGGCGATCACTCCGTACTTGTCGTGAACCGCCGGATAGGCGTAGTAGCGTTTCTGGACCTGCGCCGGCGAGGCGATCGAGGGCGGCCAATAAGCCGCAGCAAGAGCGACCAGGACAACGACGATCGGAAGGCGACGTGACGCATTCATGACGGCACTCCTTGATGGGGACGCCATCATCTTGTGCCAGCGCGGCGTGAACGTCAACCAACGCAGGACAGGTTTTCTGAATTCCGAGCCGGGCCGTGCCGGCCCGGCGTACGATGCGAATGACGGATTGAGGAATACAGACCGGGCCGACACGGCCCGGCTCGGAGTTCCGTTCCGCAGCGTCACCCCTCGGGGCCGGCTGCCCGGCCTAAGTCAGGCTTTCCAGCCTGACACGTCGGGCGTCAGGCTGGAAAGCCTGACCTACGACGGGTTTCCTTGACACTCACATCCCGAGCGGGTACACCAAGGGCACTCAGGCAGGCCGGCGGCCAGACGAACCGCGCCGGGCGTGCCGGATGATGCGGCGTTTTTGTCTTCTGGGAGGAGGATCATGCGGTGAAAACACGTTTCTGCTCGATGGCGTTGGTGGGTCTCGTGTTCCTCGGAATATGGAGCCTCGGTCCCGCGAGCGGCTCTCTTCAAGCGGCCGAGCGGTTTGAAGGGCAGTTCTATCAGGGCGAGGGCGATATCGAGTACCTCCAGCTCTTGGACATCGCGCGGCGGATGTTCGAGCCCGACCCGGAGTTCCAGAACATGCCGATGCTCTACACGCCGGCGTGGAACGGGCTGGTGGAAGGGCCCACCTGGGGCGCGTGGTGGATCCAGAACAGCTACGGGCCCACGTATTGCGCGCTCCCCTTCTGGCAAGAGCCGCTGGTCACGTTCGTGCAAGACTCCCAGGACCTCTGGTTCGACCAGATGGGCGACGGCAAGCGGGTGGGCGGCGGCGACTGGAAGTGGGTCGCGCCCGACGGCTGCCTCTGCGACGCCGCGGCGCCCAACTGGATCTACTACAAGCAGGGCGACGGGCGCGTGGCCATCCACGACTGGGGCATGGAGTTCACCGCCGCCGGGCTCGTGCTCCAGGCCGAGGCCGTGCTGGTGAGCCGCGACCCCAAGGCCGTGGCCCATTATCTGCCCAAGCTCGAGCGGTGCGCGAACTTCATCGAATCGCGCCGCGATCCGAAGAACAACCTCTTCCTGGCCGGGCCGGCCGGCAATCTGCTGGCCCCGAGCTATGCCGGCTGGAAGCGGCCCGACGGCACCTACGACAAAGCGTATCTGGCCGGGCTGTCGATCAATTACATTGCCGGGCTCGACCGGCTCATCGAGCTGGAGAACCTCGCCGGGCAGCCCGACAAGGCGCTCCTTTACTCCCAGCGGCGCGACCTGGCCCGCAAGGGCTTGCCCCTTTTGACGACCGACGAGGGATACTTCATCAAGTACCTCGATCCGGACGGCACGAAGCACGGCGTTTACGGGGCGGCCAAGCACGGGTATTTTGAGGCCATCTGCAACCACGACGCCATCTGCTTCCGTGTGGTCGACGACGCCCAGGCCAGGAAGATCTACAACAAGATCGCTTCCATTCCCGAACTCCGCCGCTACGACCTGGTGATCACCAACTGTCCCTCGCTCGACGACATGTACGAGAGGCCGGAAGGGCTGTGGCGATTCGGCAACTGGGTGAACGGCGGCCACTGGTCGACCTGCGAAGCGCGGATGATGATGGCCTACTACCGCCTGGGCAAGCAGGACGACGCGCGCAAGTCGATGAAGCGGATCCTCGACTTCGCCCGGCGATTCCGCATGGACAACAACCTCGTGAACTTCGGGGGCGAGGTCTATCAGCCCAACGAGCCGATCAACTGCGTGTACGACGCCTGGGGCATCCCCGCCGCCTTGATCCGCGGGCTGTTCGAGTACCGCTACCAGGCCGGTCAACTCGTCCTCCTGCCGCACGTCCCGCCGGGGATCACGGAGCTCCAGCAGCGGTTCCCGATCCGTTTCGGGCAGAAGCGGCTCGTGCTCAGCACGGTGGGCCGAGGTCCGATCACGGGGGTGACGATCAACGGCGAGCCCTGGCGGATCTTCGACGCCGAGTCGATCACGCTTCCCTACGACAAGGTGCCGCCAGCGGCCCAAGTTCAAATCCTGCTGGGCGGGGTGGCCGAAAAGCCGGTCCGGCCCTTCCAACCCGACAACTCCGTGCCGCCGCCGGCCACGATCGACTGGAAGGCCGTGGCAGCCGACTCGTTCCCGCTGATTTCCAGCAACGACCTGCCGCTTCGGATCGGCGCCGACAGCGGCGGCGGGAACCGCTTCGTCGGGCAGATCGGCCCCTGCCGCGTATTCTCCCGGGCGCTCAAGCCCGAGGAAGTCGCCTCGCTGGCCCAAGGCACCAGCGCCGCCCTGGACAAGGACCCGGCCCTGGTCGCCTGCTGGAAGTTCGATCCGCAGAAGGCCGGCCTGATGGCCAACGCCCTAGGCGATTTCCTCCCGGCCAAGATGGTCGGCGACGTGAAGCTGGTCGACGGGCCGAAAGGGAAGGCCGTGAGCCTCGACGGGCGAGGTTACCTCGAAGTGGCCAACGACCCGCGCCTGAAGCTCACCAAGGGCTGTACCCTGGAGGCATGGATCCGGCCGGGCAAGCTCGCGCCGAACGGGGGCCGAATCCTCGACAAGTGCCGCGTCGGCACGGCCAACGGCTACATGATCGACACCTTCCCCGGCGGCTCGCTCAGGCTCATCGTCGAATGGGGTTCCCCCAGTTGCGACGCCAAGCTCCCGCCCGAGCAATGGTCCCACGTGGCCGCCACGGTCGATGCCGACGGTGTGATGGCCCTCTACGTGAACGGCAAGCAACTCGTGCAAACCAAGCCGCTGGCCATGCCGCCGGAAATCGCCTCACTGGACGCCCGGGTCGCGCGGGTCCGGCGGTTTCATTCCCAGCTCGCCGCGGCGGGCAAGGAGGAAACCTACGAGGCTGCCCACGCCCGCCTCGTCGTCCGCTACTTGGCGACCTGCCAGAAACGGCTGCAAATGCTGGCCGAAGGCAAACTCGGCCGCTTGCCGCCGAGTTCCCAGTACGCGGCCGACCGATCGTACTTCAACACGACCGTGCGACTTTGCGAGGGCCTGGAAAAGGTGCTCGACTCCTACGCCAAGGCCGCCGACCCCGAGAAGAAACGGATCCACCAGTTGTGGATAGGGACGAGGGAGTAGGAGGCCGCTATCCCCTGCGATCGCCCGATAGGGTGATCTTGGCGAGTGGGCGCGCAGCTCCATGCCCCGGAGGGGCTGTTGATACTAGCCCGGCGATTCATCGCTGGGGCGGAGAGTGGGGTCGCGCGTGGTGTCCCGTAGAGACACTCGAACCGCCCGTTGCGTGTTTCAAGCGTCCCTACGCCACGCAGACTTCCGAAGTCTCCGAGACTTCGGAAGTCTGAGGGCCATTGTTGGGTGAGTTCCAAGACTCTCAGAACCCCAGGTCGTCTTCGCGGCCGGTCAGCTCCGCGACCCGCCGTTCAATGAGCTGCTCGCGGTTCTTGACGCGGCGTTCGATCGCTTCGCGGAGTCGCTGGAGTTCTCCTTCCAGCCGCTTCAGTTCGAGCGTACGTCGTTGCTGACGGACCTCGAACTGCTTGCTCACCAGTTCGTGGACTTCCTTTTTGATGCGTTCACGTTGTTCGGGCGGGGCTTGCCGGAACTGCATGCCCAACTCGCGCGTGTGCTGATCCAGCTCGTTGTCCTCCTGGAGGAGCTTGAACATTTCCGGATCGTTGCGGCGCATCGCCTCAAAGTCGGGCTGGCGCGGCCGACCCGGTTGTCCGGGCATGTTGGGCCCCATGGGCCCCATCGGCCCGCCGGGTTGGAAGCCCTGTTGTGGCTGGAAACCCCTGCCGGGCTGACGGGGTCGATTCGGGCCTTGAAGCCCATCGCGTCCGGGCGCCTGCGGCGGACCGAACTCGTCATCCGGAGGCGGCCCTTCCGGTCCGCGACCTTCCGGAGCTGGTCGCCCCTCTCGATCCCGTGGCGGGCCCTGAGGTCGGCGACCCTCCGCTGCCGGTCGACCCTCTCGATCCCGCGGCTGTGAACGATCGACCTCGCCGCGAGGCCTCTCCGGCGGCTGCAACTGGTCGCGAGAGGGAGGAGGCTTGGGGCCGTCCGGCCGCGGGCCGTCCTCCGCGGACCAGGCTCTCCCGGCCACCACGAGTCCCACCGCAGTCACGGCCGCGATCGCTAGAACCCATCTCATTCGCGTCATCATTTCCTCTCCTCGAAGTTGGCGGCGTGGCAGCGCTCCGCGTCGGATGCTCGAAACTGCCGGCGTGCCGAAACGCACGCTCGCCGCGGTGAATAGGATCAGAGTTGGCCGGTCTCAATCTCCGCGTGGATTTCCTCTAGCCGAGAACGGACCAGATCGAACGCGTCGGCGTGAAGAGACCAACCCTGTTGTGCGGAGATTAGTTCTCGGCCGACCTGAGCGATCTGGTCGTCGAACAAGTCGTCCCATTGCGACTCATTGCTCGTGCCGGCGGCCGGCGCGCGCCTCGCCGCCACCAACGGCGCTTTCGTATTGGCCGGACCCGCCGTTGCCGGCAAGGAGGACGCCTGCTCCAAGTGCCGTGCCGAGCCTGCGATCCAGGCCGTTGCGGCGCCGATCGCCACGCTTGCGGCCAACAGTCCGGCCGCCGCCGCGAGCCACCGGCGCCGGGCAAATCGCGGGGCCATGCGCCGCGCAACCGCCGGGTCCATCGGCGTCTCGGCCGTCCGGAGCAACCGCCCCCAGACGCGCCATGCCTCGCGCAGGGCCGCCGTGTTGGCATCCATGTCGCATTCCGGAGGGGCCGTCGAGGCCGTCGCCCGCTCCAGGACTCGCTCCAACTCTTGAATATCTTCGTTCATGGGCACTGCTCCACAAGCAGCTTTCGCAACGTTTCCAAGCCGCGATGGCAGTGGCTCAGGGTCGTGTTCAGCGGGCAACCCGTCATCGCGGCGATTTCCGAGAAACTGAGCTGACCGTAGTACCGCAAGAGGAGCACTCGCCGTTGCGCGGTCGACAGCCGATCGAGCGCCGCGGCAAGCTGTTCCGCCTCCTCCGCGTGCTGGACCGCACGCGACGGATCGGGCAATTCGCTCCGCGGTTCGTGCTGCTTCCAGCCCGCCTCGTCCAAATTGAGAGGCGCCGGAGAGTGCCGGATACGGTCGCAAACCAACCGATCGGCGATCCGCAGCAGGTAGGCACGGGGGGTCCCCTCCTCGCGATACCGGCGCCGAGCCTGCCACGCCCGACAGAAAACCTCCTGGCTCACCTCGTCGACCAGGTCCCTGCGTCGCAACATGGCTGCGAGGAACCCCCGGACCGCGGGGCCGTGGTCGCGGACCCAACCTGCGAAGCGATCGTCGTCGTTGGTTTCGCGTCCGGGCACGT
>Ga0172371_10013410_pt1 | contig 10681 bp, 8 predicted proteins | sample Lak12m_FD_114543 | JGI IMG/M metagenome (GOLD analysis project Ga0172371, IMG submission 114543) | Freshwater microbial communities from Kabuno Bay, South-Kivu, Congo - kab_022012_12m | ecosystem: Environmental > Aquatic > Freshwater > Lake | place: Democratic Republic of the Congo: South-Kivu... | reverse complement strand
TGCTCGAGAAAGGGGCCGATGTGCTGGCCACGGACAAACAAGGGGCCACGGCTCTTCAACGGGCTTTGAGCAAAGGCCACTACAAGGTCGCGGCTCTGCTTAAGAGACACGCGGAGGCAGCGAGCGGCCTGTAAAAGGTAATATGAAAAGCAATCAGGCCAGAGGTAGTTCGTGATGGCTTTGTTGTTCGGACGGGATAAGAGCAAGGCCTTGTTTGAGGCGGTTCAGAAAGGCCAGGCCGCTACGGTGAAGGAGTTGGTGAGCAAAGGGGTGGACGTCAATTCCAGAGACGACACCGGCGGCACGCCGCTGATAAGGGCTGTAGCCGCGGGAATACAGCAGGTTGTAAAGGTTCTGTTGGAGTGCCGGGCCGACATCAACGCAAGCGACAACCGCGGGTATACAAGCCTGATTGCAGCAGCACAAGCCGATCAACGAACCATGGCGAAGGTCCTGCTTATCAAAGGAGCAGATATTAAGGCCCGGGATAACGACGGAAACACTGCTTTGATGGTCGCAGCCCAGCAGGGTCGCATGGAGATGGTGAAGCTGCTGCTTGAGTGCGGGGCAGATCCCGACGTGAGGTCTAGGGACGGGAAGAGCGCCCTGATGCTGGCCCTCGTCGCGGGTCATCCTCTTGTGATGACTCGCCTGCTGGAACGAGGCGCGGATGTAGACGCGGCGGACGCAGCCGGTTGGACTCCTCTAATGCGTGCCGCGTTCGACGGGCATCTGGGAATCATGAACCTGCTTCTCAAGCGGGGATCTGACGTGCACATCGCAGACCAGGCTGGCCGTACGGCACTGATGAAGGCAGTGTACAGGGGGCACAGGCAAGCGGTGGAACTACTCCTGGAAAAGGGAGCCTCTCCCGACACACAGGACCGCGCGGGGTGGACCGCCCTCATGGTAGCTTGCGACAAAGGCTTTCCGGCTGTGGTCAAGTTTGTGTTGGACAAGGGAGCATCCATCGATCTTCAGGACAGGGCAGGCCGTACAGCCCTGATGTGGGCATCGAGAGCAGGCCGAGCGGACATCGTGAACATGCTGGTGGCCCACGGCGCTGACCTGGACATGGAGGATGCGGCAGGCATGAGCGCATTGGTCTGGGCATCCCAGGAATCGCACGAAGCGGTCGTTGAAATACTTCTCGAGAAGGGCGCTTCTGTCACATCCGAGGCGGAAAAGACTATCGAAGCCATGCTCGAGGCCTCTGGCGAAGGGCATACGGAAACCCTGGAACTTACGCTGGACCGAGGCGTCCTGGTTGATCTGCGGGACAAGTACGGCAAGAGGGATCTGGTAGATGCCGCGGGCGGCGGGGCTCTGAACGAAGTCAAGCTGATGTTGGACACCGGGGCAGACGTCAACGGGTATAACCGGTTCGGCCTCACCGCGCTGATGAGAGCTGCCTACCGGGGGCATCTGAACGTGGTGAAGCTGCTTCTGGCCCGCGGGGCCAAAGTGGATCTGAAAGACAAGGATGGAAAGACCGCCCTGATGAAGGCGTGTTCCAGCGGCCATATAGCGGTCGTCGAGACGCTCTTGGAATCGGGTTCTGACGTCAACGCACCCAACGCTTACGGCCTCACCCCTCTCATGAGGGCAGCATACAAAGGTCACCCCGAGGTAGTAAACAAGCTGATTGGAGCTGGAGCAGGTCTCGACGCGAGAGACAAGGCAGGATTTACTGCGGTGGCCTGGGCATCCGTTAAAGGTCACGTAGACATTGTCGAGATACTTCTGGCGGCCGGTGCATTGGTGCACATCCAGTCCAGAGACGGAACTGCTCCGGTCTCGGGTGAACCGACCGAAGTGGGAGTACCGGAGCCCCAAGCCGCCGGGGCAACGGACAGCCCGGATGAAATGGCTGCCGAGGACTCTGAGGCACTAATAGAAGCGTGCATACAGGGCGACCCGACAGAGGCGTCTCGTCTGCTTGAAGCAGGACTTGACGTGAACGCGACAGATAAAGCAGGCCGGACGCCGCTTATGTGGGCATGCTACAAGAACCGAGCAGATATCGCGCGACTTCTTCTTAAGAGCAAGGCTGACGTAAATATCAAGGATAAGGGTGGCCGTACAGCCCTGATGTGGGCATCGTTATATGCGGATGTCGATCTGGTGGAACTGATTTTGGACGCGGGAGTCCAAATTGATACACAGGACAAGAACGGGCGCTCGGGATTGATGTGGGCGTGTCTCAGCGGTAAACCCGAGGTAGTGAAATTGGTGCTCGCAAGCGGCCCTGACCTGGATCTAGTGGATAATGACGGCAGAACTGCGCTTATATGGGCGACCGAAAAGGGCCACTACGGTGTCATCGACATGCTCCTTGCCTGGGGAGCGGATCCTGACGTAGCCGATTATTCAGGCAAGACCGCCATTGCTCATGCGTCCACACGGGGTCTTACGGAAGTAGAGAAACTGGTAGGCAAGTATTCGCGAATGAGGTGATCAGGGCCGGTATCCGAGGGTCCCCATCACGTGGTTTTTATCGAAACGCGAATTGGAGCAAGTAAGACGAAGCTGTGTTCAAGATAAGGAAAGCGGCGTGCCGACTCGTGAAGCAAAAACGTCAGGCTGCAAAGTCAGCAGTTTCCTGCCAGGACTATTCGTGGTAGTCTGTCTGGTGTTGTGCATCCGACTAGAGGCCGCGAGGGCCGATTTATACGTGGTGCAAGGGGCTGCGTCTTTGTCGGGAGTTGCACAGGTTCAGACAAGCACGTCCGGCGATGGCCCCGGGGACGATAGTACCAGAGCTCAATACATGACACATAGCTATGAGAATAGTAGTCCAATGATGCTGCCACAGGACCTGTACGAGTCCTACCTTCCGGGAAGAATTGCACCGCCCCTTACGGAGCTGCAAGGCATCAGACGAGGGGTGAGCAGTTACGGAAGGAGCATGCGCAGCATCGACAACAGCATCAGAAACATGAACACGAATATCAACAGAATCAATACCCTAGGAAGGCAATTTCGCAGATAGTTCTCCGTGCAAGCCTCGAAGCATTCCTTGGCCTTTAGGGCCATTTCCAGCCTTTTCTCTGGTTCTTCAGGAGTCTCCCGCAATTGGCCCTTCCCCGTACCATCGCACACCTGTTCGTGGACAAGAGCGACAGCAGCGTGGTGCAATTACTGCGTTACACCATGGTTGGCGGTCTGGCTTTTGTAGTTGATTTCGGCATTTTGGTGTTTCTCACTGCCGTGCTGGGGGTCCATTATTTGCTTTCAGCGGCTTTGGGTTTTCTGGCCGGGCTGGCCACCAACTATGCACTTAGCGTTTCCTGGGTGTTCAGCAGACGCTCCCTTACAAGTAGATCAGCTGAATTTACCATCTTTGCCTGGATCGGTGTTGTCGGTCTGGGCCTGAACGAGCTGTTGATGTGGGTATTCACAGATTGGCTGGATTTTCACTATTCCTTATCAAAGGTCTTTTCCACATTTGCAGTGTTTACCTGGAATTTTGTCTCTCGAAAGGTCATACTCTTTAGAGGAGCGGCCGAGTGAACCGAAAGACAGCCATAATCATAGGCGGAGGACCGGCCGGTTTGACCGCTGCCTACGAACTGCTCGACAATAGCGACATAATACCGATAGTCTTTGAAATGAGCTCAGAGCTGGGAGGGATATCCAAGACCGTCAACTACAAGGGAAACAGAATTGACATAGGTGGTCACCGGTTTTTTTCAAAATCAGACCGAGTGATGCAATGGTGGGAAAACATTTTCCCTCTTCAGGGGGCCCCTGCGAGGGATGATCGAATCCTCGGCAGACAGATCCCTCTCAGTGCGGGCGCTTTTCATCGAGAGATCGGATGTAAAGAGCCCAAGTACGTTCCCGGTCCCGATCCCGAAACACAGGACGAAGTGATGCTGCTAAGGCAGCGCCTGTCTCGAATCTACTTTGCACAGAGGTTCTTCGACTATCCGGTATCTCTCAATAGCAACCTAATAATCAATCTCGGGTTCAAGCGGGTGGCCAAAATCGGGGCCAGCTATCTCAACAGCCGAGTTTTCCCGAGGAAAAGCGAAGATTCACTCGCGGATTTCTTCATAAACCGGTTCGGCAGAGAACTCTATTTGACTTTTTTCAAGGATTACACTGAAAAGGTCTGGGGGATACCTTGTGAACTCATCAAACCCGATTGGGGAGCCCAACGTGTCAAAGGGTTGTCGCTGTCCACGGCGCTGATTCATGCTGCCCGGAGCCTTGTCTCTCGTGGTGCCAGGGGAGGTATCTCTCAAAAGAACGTCGAGACATCGCTCATCGAACAATTCATGTACCCCAAGCTCGGACCGGGTCAATTGTGGGAAGAGGTGGCCCGAAGGGTTCAAGCTCACGGCGGACAGGTTTACACTTCTCACAGGGTGGTCGGGTTCACCAACCATGAGCAGAGAATCCTGGACGTGGTAGTGAAAGACGAAGTCTCGGGTGCCACACGCACCCAGCCGGGAGATTATTTCGTCTCCAGCATGCCTGTGAAGGATCTGGTGAATTCATTTCTTAACCAGGTACCGGAGCAGCCTCTAAAGGTGGCGCGAGGACTTGCCTACAGAGATTTTCTCACCGTCGGCTTGCTGCTCAACAAACTGAAGATACGCAACCGGACCAAGATACGAACCATCAACGATGTCATTCCGGACAACTGGATCTACGTTCAGGAGAGAGAAGTCAGGCTGGGAAGGATTCAGGTCTTCAACAACTGGAGCCCGTACATGGTTCATGACCAGGATAAGGTCTGGCTCGGCCTGGAGTACTTCTGCAACGAAGGGGACGATCTGTGGACCAGTTTGGACTCCGACATGATAGCGCTTGCAGCCAATGAACTCACGGCCATCGGTATCATAGATCGACGGGACGTGCTCGACGGGGTTGTAGTGAGAATGCCGAAGGCTTACCCCGTTTACTTTGGGGCGTACGAGCATTTCTCTGTTGTCAGAGACTATCTCGACCGCTTCGAAAACCTCTTCCTCGTTGGCAGGAATGGCATGCACAAGTACAACAACGCTGATCATTCCATGCTGACAGCGATGCTCGCCGTTGAAAATGTTATTTCAGGCAACCCGGCCAAGGACAACATATGGTCCGTCAATACCGAAGAGGAGTATCACGAGGAGAATTAAAGTTCCAGTTCCTGTCGTCCGCGGCGTGGAGGTTCGCACCGCATTCGTAATTTGAGACCCATCTTCCTCCCTGGCATATCTCATACCGATGCCCGGTCACAGAAGTGATGATGGATGGTTCATGTCCTGCCAAATCTTTTCCGCTGCGAACGGCACAGCCTGACTTCGCTCCGGAGATCTGCCAGGACATGCAGCGAACCAACGTCTCAATGTCACTCGTACGAAAGCGCATCGGTATCAGACGACCGGGGTGAAATCGACGGCGGTTTCGGTTATTATCGTGGAACGCCAGAGGCACGCGCCTGCTCTGAGGAATCGGAACCACCGGATATGACGGAACCCTTACAATTGCTCAGTGATGAGGACTTGGTGTCCCGGGCCCAAGAGGGCTCGGAGGCCCATTTCAACTTGTTGGTGGACCGATACACGCCGCTGGTTTACAGGGTGGCACTCGGCATCACCGGGTTCCACCAGGAGGCGCAGGATATAGTACAGGAGACCTTCGTCAAAGTGTTCAGGCACCTCGACGGATTCTCATCCTCCAAAGCAAGCTTTCGAACCTGGCTGCTTACCATAGCCCGCAATCAAAGCATCAACGTGTTTCACTCGCTGAAGAGGCGGACTCTCGGTTTCCTCAACGAACAACAGAGTGACGCGGCTGCTGCGCATAACGAGAGCAATCTCTTTTTCAATCATCCAAGGAACCCCGAGGACCTGTTGAGCTTGAAAGAAGAGTTTGCCCGGGTCCAGGCAGCGTTGCAAAAGCTCCCCGAAAGGCAGAGGACCGCACTTTTGCTCAAGACTCAGGAAGATATGAGCTATGAGGAAGTGGCTGCGGTTCTGCAAGTATCCGTCTCTTCGGTGGAATCGCTCATCTTCAGAGCTCGTCGCAAACTTATCTATGTTCTCGAGGATTAAGTATGTCATTGTGCGCGGGTTTTGCCGTAAGTACGGGTATAAAATTGAGGAGGGAATTCCTATGAACTGCCTCAAGTTACAAGAAATGATCTCTCCGCTGATCGACGGCGAGCTTAGCGAAGCCCTGAGTGCTCAGCTGAGGGCGCACCTGGACTCCTGCAGCCAATGCCAAGAGACCTACCACCGCATGTTGGCAATAGACGATAGGCTGAAGATCATGGGAGCCGCACAGCCTGACCCGCGGCTCGGTGAGGCGATAAAAGTCCGCATAGCGCGGCGGAAATATCGGTCTGAAACGAAGGAATTCCTCCCTCTCTGGATCAAAGTGCCGCTGATGGCCTCCGTAGTACTGCTGGCAGTGGGGGCGGGGGGATTGGCAGGCGAGTCTCTCAGTAGGTTTCTCGCGGCTGACCAAAACGACAATGGAGTCGAGCTGCTCGTTCCACAAAGTAGTTTGTCCGTCGCCAATGCAGTTCTGGACGTCGGCGCGGAGGAGACAGTTCGATGAAAAGGGCCTTTTTCGTGAGTCTGCTCATAGTTTCCCTTGCCGCCAATCTGGCCGTGGCTGCGACTCTCGCATGGCATCTCTGGCTGAACAAAGGGTTCGGGACGGCTACCGGCGCTGTAAGCACCGAGCTCCGTCCGGACCAGGTTCGGCTGATTCGCAACATGTGGTCAGCAGAGCGGCGCCACATGATGATGGAGACGCGGGACAAGATCTTCGAGAAAAAGGCTGAAATCCTGTCTGCCATTGCCAACGACCCGGAGAATTTCAAGGCTCTGGAACCGTCAGTTAACGATCTATTGGTGTTGCAGGGCAACGTCGAGCGACAAGCGCTGGAACGGGTCAGCCAGGTCATGGCCACGCTGCCTAAGGAAAAACGTTCCGATTTGCTCATATTCCTTCAAACTAGGGCCTGCATGGGACGAGGGGCGGCGTGTGGCCGCGGCATGGGTCCAGGCATGGGCATGGGCCCGCGGATGCGATGCGGCTGGGGGGACCAGAGTGTGGGCTCAGGGGGCGCGCGGAAGACCGGGCAAGGCCCCCTAAAGTAGCAGGTCAGCCCGAAAGAGACCTTTTCAAAGGCCCCCTCCCCAAGAGCTCCAGTGATGCCGCCTTTGCCACATTCTTGGCGCCGGCTTGCGGGGACGGCGTTCGGTCCCACGGAAAGTCCTGGGCCCTTACGCTTCCCGGATGCTCTATTCAAATCAGCTAAATCAAGCGGGGCAATCTCGCCCATATGGCGTCCTTGGGGAGGAGGGGCTTGGGAGAGTCCTTTTTCCGAAATTGAAAAGGATTCTCTGTTGACATGAAGAACTGCCAGTTGACAGACACGGAATCCCGGCATTGCTCAACCTGATTCTGCGGGGCTGTCGGGTATCGATGCCAGGGATCTGGCCAGCACCTCTCGAGGCCGGCTGGTTCCGTCGGATGGGCCGATGATTCCTTCAGCTTCCATAGCCTCTATGATTCGGGCAGCGCGGTTATAGCCTATTCTCATGTGACGCTGAATAAGCGAAATCGACGCGTGCCCCAGTCTTGCCACCAGTTCAACAGCCTCGTCGTACTTTTCGTCTTCGATTAAATCCGCTCCTACAGGCCTTGAATCGTCTTCGGACACATGCTTTGCGAGCTCCTGGAGGTAGACAGGCGCTCTCTGGGCCTTGATGAAGTCCACTATTTTTTTTATCTCGTTCTCCGAGACGTAAGCGCCGTGGATGCGGCGCATCTTGGAAGTGCCCGGCGGGAGAAAAAGCATGTCCCCCATTCCCAGCAGGTTTTCCGCTCCAGTGGTGTCAAGGATGGTCCTGGAATCGGGCCTTGCCGACACCTGGAAAGAAATACGAGCAGGGAAATTGGCTTTGATCACCCCGGTGATCACATCTACGGAAGGCCTCTGGGTGGCCAGTATCAGATGAATGCCCGCGGCTCTAGCCATTTGAGCCAGTCTGGCTATGGAAATTTCGATATCCTTGGCCGCGACCATCATGAGTTCCGCAAGCTCGTCCACGATGATCACTACGTAAGGAAGCTTTTCAGGCCCGGGATCATCTGCATCGCCACTCAATTCGCCGGCCATAACCTGCTGATTGTAACCCTCGATGTTTTTTGCACCCGCCTTGCTCAACAAGTCATAGCGCCTCTCCATCTCCTTTATGGCCCAGCTCAGTACCTTGGGGACCTTCTCAGCCTCGGTCACCACCGGATGAAGAAGATGGGGAATGTCCTGGTAATAGGAAAGTTCGAGCTTCTTGGGGTCTACCATGAGGAACTTTACGTCGTCAGGATGACAGGACATGAGCCACGAACAGATCAGGCAGTTGAGCCCCACGGACTTGCCCGTGCCCGTGGCTCCGGCAATGAGAAGATGCGGCATCCGGGCCAGACTGCTGGCAACAGGCTCGCCGTCGATGCCCTTTCCCAGCGACATCTTGAGCGGCGCGGACAGGTCCGCGAACGCAGCGGACTCGATTATTTCCCTGAAATAAACTATCTCCCGGTTTAGATTTGGAACCTCTATCCCCACCGTGTCTTTGCCGGGAATGGGAGCCACGACCCTGGTTGAACCCGATTTCAGAGCCATGGCCAGGTCGTCGGATGTGTTGAGAACCTTACGAAGTGGAATCCCCGATGCAAGAATCAGCTCGTACATCGTGATAACCGGACCGGGATGAACCTCCACCACGTCGCCTTTTATCCCGAGGTCGGCCAGCTTCTGCTCCAGAATGCCCGCGTTGGCTTCGAGAAGACTCTCGTCGATGGATCGCCGTGAAGCCGGGGGAATGTCCAGAAGATCCAGCGGGGGCAGCTGATAATCGTCGTCAGTGTCGCAGTCATGCCGCCGCGCAGGCTGCGCAATCTTTTCATCAGCTCTTTTGGCCACTTTTATAGGTCTCGGCTGCCCGTTCTTCGGCTGACTCGACAGAGCCACCGATCTCGACGACCCAGTCCCTTCCCATCTGACCTCTTGCTCCAGATACTCGTCAATGGCAGCTTCAAGCTTTTCCTGTGTGGCAGCGTCGCTGGGTGATGCTGGCGGGCTCCCGACCGTGTCCACACGCTTCCACGGGACAGCGTCATCGCCGTTCAAGCCGCTGCCCTCATCAAGATCCTGACAGACCGGACTGCACTTTTTGTCGGAACAGTAGTCTCCGCCTCGGCTTGCAGGCTGAGTGGCTTCTGTAGGAAGGAAAGATATTCTCTCCCAGGAGTGAATGTCGCACGCGGACGTATCCAGGCGCTCGTCCAGGGTCTCTTCCGGCTCGCACTCCAACGGGGTTGTCGATTGATGCCCCTTTTCCCGGATCGCGATGGGGAGGATCTCTTGATTTACTCCAGGCAAATGCCCGATTCCGCTATGCCGATCTTCATACCATTGCCTGAACCTGTCCCAGGCAATAGCGGCCAGACTCGTGGCCAAGACTGCCAGGGCAGCCGCATGCTCTGCCACGCTTCTCACAGAGACCTTCACGAGTTGAACGACGCACAGCAGAATCAGGGTGAGGCTGAGGACGATTTCACCAGCGCTGCCAAGGAGTCTGGTAACTGATGCATGCACCACGCTCCCGAGCGTGCCTCCCGCGTGCTGAACAGAAAGACCCAAGAAGTAGCCCACCTGGAACCGCTCCAGCAGTCCGGACAGTCCTGCTACCAGTAGAATCACCGAGCAGACCCCTGTCCATCCCATGCTCAGAACTCCGGGCAGGAAGAGTCTCAGTGCCGGAACAGCCAAGAATACCGGAACAACCAAGGAGGACAACCCGAGGAGCTGGATCAAGGCATCAGCCACATGGGATCCTATGAGCCCGCACAGGTTCGACACAAACGGCCGATCGGTGGCAACATTGAAAGAAGGGTCTTTCGGATCGTACGAGGCGAGACAGAGCATCAAGAACACTGCTACGGCAAGAAAGACTATGGCCGAGGCCTCGCCTGCTCCTGAACGCGCGTGGCATCCGGAGACGCGGTAGGGCGTCTGGGGGGAGGGTTTCTTATCAGTTGATACTTTCGGCATGAACCAGCGTCACAAACCAAGAGAGATGCCTTCGGTTTCACAACCGATGACATCAAATTAAAAACTTAGGGGATATCGGATTCTCAAATCATAATACCACAAAATAGTCTGGTGTTTCAATATGATTTGACTATTAATTTGACTAACACGGCTGTATTAATAATATCTATGTAATATTACATCAAAATACTTGATAGGACTAATGGGACGGTGTGGCTTCATTGCTGTGGAGGTTTCATGGGGTCGGTACAATTCAGATGCATGTATGGCAGTGAATTCAGATCGAGGCGTGCAATTCTGCGGTTCACTCCGCTCCAGCGGTTCGGCAATTTCGGCGTATGTATTCCAGCCATTTCTCAATATCCAGGCCGCAGGCGAAATGGTCAGAGCCGAGGTCTGGAGAACCGTACTCCTCAAAGATCGTGTCCGAATTCACCAGGCAAACCGGCCAGCCCGGAACGTGGTGCCTCAACCCGCTGTTTTCTATCACGCGGTAGACCATGAAGGCATGTTCATCACAGGAAACCCGATAACGGGCCCCATCCAATTCCAGGGAGAGTTCGCGGCCCAGCAGACCCAGATCGGAAAAAAAGAGGCGTATGCTCTCGAATACGGCAC
>Ga0172371_10013409_pt1 | contig 10681 bp, 9 predicted proteins | sample Lak12m_FD_114543 | JGI IMG/M metagenome (GOLD analysis project Ga0172371, IMG submission 114543) | Freshwater microbial communities from Kabuno Bay, South-Kivu, Congo - kab_022012_12m | ecosystem: Environmental > Aquatic > Freshwater > Lake | place: Democratic Republic of the Congo: South-Kivu... | reverse complement strand
CCTTCATAGCTTAAACGCATCTTATCAATAACAACTTCTCTTTCAGCCATCTAATTCACCATACATCATAATATGCATTTCCTTTTGATTCCATATCTAGATATTCTTTAGCTATGGTTTGAAGTTTATAAAGATGATAGTAAAGTTCATCCCACCAGTTTGCCAATATCTTTTCTTCCTGGAAGACCAGACTGTTTAATATGCTAAACAGTATTTTTCCAAATTTGCTTTTACCGAAAAAATTGCCATAATCCAGCTCAATATCTCCGTCTATCTCAAGCATCAGCCTGCATTTTGTAAGTTTTACTTTCTCGCCATCTTTTATAACTTCTATATCTTTTGCATCCCATATATAGAAGTAGACTCTGACGTTGAATTTAGTATACTCATTGATCTTTCTCCAAGCTCTCCAGACCCATTCATATTCAACACCAGCAGCGCTTCCAGGCCTAACCCTTGATGTTGGCTCTTCAAAATAATACTTATAATCATAGAACCATCTTCTCATTGTTTTGTATAGCCCATCTAGGTCTATAATACCTACCTTCTGGACTACCATCCTCCTAACACCAACCTTTTTAGACATTATATATAAACATAGAAAATATTATTTATAAAAGTATCTATTATTTAAGGACAAGAATGATGCAAAAAATGTTATTGAGGAGGAACCAAACCTTCTTTATCTCCAGAACCTAATGTCGGCCAGAATTCATGGCCTTCTGTTGTGCTCATATATCTTTTCATTCCTAGATAAGTTTTAGTAACTTCTTGAACCTTATAGCATTCTCTATAGATCTCATCCCTTCTTTTTTCTATCTGCGTTTTAAACATCCTTTTGAAGAACATCTCATGAAAGGGTTTTAGGATAGGATTATCTCTCCATTTTCTTCCATAATCACATTCAACCCTTCCTCTAAAAACAAGCTCAAGATCAGCATTTTGTGTCTTAAACTTGTTGCCACCTTTCATAACTTCGATATCTTTTATCCCCATCAGGTGCCAGAAAACATCCATATGAAACCTATAATAGCTGCTTTCTGAGGCATTACCAGAAGCTTCAGGAGAAGCAGGAGCTTTTTCAAATCTCCACCAAAACCACATCTCATTACCCCTTGTTGGATTTTCTCTAAGCAAGAAAAAAGTCTCTGGCCAGTCAGCATCTTTATTTCTTTCTACCCATCCTTCATGGACAAACCAGTCATGCAGCATCACATATAGGTTCTTTACATGGAATTCCATCCTATATCTGATCCTAACTTCAGGAGTAGTAGCTTCTATATACAGTTTATCACTATAAGTTTCTCCTTTTAGCCTTTCTTGTGCCATATTAATATTCTTATTCTTTTAATATATAAAATTATCTATAAACCCAAAATTTATTAAACATCTGATAAATCCTTTATTATATGCTAGTAGGAATCGTTGGAAAGGCAAACGTAGGAAAATCAACTTTTTTTAAAGCAGCCACTTTAGCAGAGGTTGAGATAGCTAATTATCCATTCGCAACAATTAAGCCCAACCATGGAACAGGTTATGTAAAAGTAGATTGTGCTGAAAAATTCTTTAATGTAAAGTGTAATCCTCGGTTTGGTTACTGTATAAATGGTATAAGATTTGTACCTATAGATATGTTAGATGTAGCAGGATTAGTTCCAGGAGCTCATGAAGGCAAAGGCATGGGCAACCAGTTTTTAGATGATCTAAGACAGGCAGATGTTTTGGTCCATGTAGTTGATATGGCAGGTTCAACAAACGAAAATGGAAATCCTATAGAGCCCGGAACTTATGATCCTGCCAATGATATCAAATTTTTAGAAGAAGAATTAGATTTTTGGTATATAGGAATATTGAAAAAAGGATGGGATAAGTTTGCTAAAGAGACACAGCAGCTGCATAAAGAGGTTCATAAAGCTCTTGGTAAACAGTTATCAGGCTTAGGCGTAAATGAAAATATGGTTTTGGAAGTCATGAATAATCTTGGTCTTTCAAAAAAAGGGATAACATCATGGGATGATTCTGATCTGCTCAGATTAGCCCAAGAATTAAGAAAGATAACAAAACCTATGATAATAGCCTGCAATAAGATGGATATCCCTGTTGCAATGAAGAATTTTGATAGGATAAAATCTGAAGAAAAAACCAGGATACTTATCCCATGTTCAGGAGAATCCGAATTAGCTTTAAGAGAAGCTGCTAAGCACGGTCTGATAAATTATATACCTGGAGAATCAGATTTTAAGATAAAAGATGAATCTAAGCTTAACGATTCTCAGAAAAAGGCATTGAATTTTATAAGAGAGAATGTTCTTAAGAAATTTAACAGTACAGGTGTACAGCAGGTTTTAGACAGATCTGTATTTGAACTTTTGAAATATATACCTATATTCCCTGGAGGGATAAACAAATTAGCTGATCAGGATGGAAACGTTCTTCCAGACTGCTTTTTATTAAAGCCGAACTCGACAGCCCTTGATTTTGCATTTAAGATACATTCAGATCTAGGAAATAATTTCATAAGGGCGATTGATGTAAAGACAAAAAGGACAGTAGGCAAAGAGCATCTTCTGAAACCGGGAGATGTAGTCGAGATAATCTCTAGTAAATGATCAGTAGACAGGACGGTAGCTCCATCCAAGAACATAATCTTTTTTTATCCTTGAATCATCTACCTTTTTGTTGTCCAGCACATTTCTGTAAAAAGCAACAATATCTTTGACATTTTTTTCAGTATCTACAAAAAAATTATTGATTCCAGCATCATTCAATTGCTTGCTTTTGCTTAACAATCCCAATTCTTTCTCGTTTATTATCTCGCTTCCGTTAAAAATCTTGTTAACAAAGAATCTAGAATTTCTCTCATCTTTTATCTCACAGCTGTTTAAGTTATGCCTTAAAGTCATCAATCTTATCTTTCCATGTACTAAAACAGCAAATTTTTTGTTCTTAAACTGTTTTAGTTCATTAAAACTCAATTCTGGAGAGATGATAGGCATTGCATTAAGCTTTTCATAGTAATCTATGTTTAGATCGTTGAAGCAATTAGAGTTATAATCAACATGAATAGGTAAACCTAAGTTATGGTTCAATAATCCTATATTGCCTATCAACAAACCATCTGGTTTTTTATCTTTTATAGCATTTAATATCATATCAATATCTTTGTCAAGCATTATCCTTGGAGTGATTCCAAATGTTTTGCAGGATAAGATATTTTTTATCTCGGTAAAATTCTTGTCTAAAATATCAAAATAAACAATATCTGCTCCAGAATCACAAGCTTCTAAAGCATCTTTTTTGTTATAGACTTTTACCAATAACTGTTTCTTGTTCGAGCCTTCTTTTATTTTAGGTAGTTCTGCCTTTATATTTGTTCGATTTACTTTTAAATTCCTGTAATTTACATTATAAACCTCTTTTATATTCTTAGGATTGCTTATACCTGCTCCTTGTTTGACATTAAACATATCTTTTTTAGAACTAAACCAACCCTCTGTAAATTCTCTGCTGAATGCGCTGTCTAATTTCAGTATCATATCTTTAGTTACTGTAAAATTACCTTTGTAAAAGCTATCTATCGCTTTTCTGTATACATCAGTTACTGAAGCAACATAATAAGGAGTTCTCATCCTGCCTTCAATCTTGATTATATCTATTCCTGATCTTATTATTTCAGGTATCTCTTTAATCAGGCATAACTCTTTTGTAGACAAAAAATAACATCCATTATACTTTTTTCTGCAAGGCTGTGCGCATTTTCCTCTATTCCCAGACCTTCCTCCTAATAAGCTTGAAAAAAGACAGCTTCCTGATATCGAGACGCATAAAGCTCCATGGCAGAACATCTCTAATCTGTTCTTATAATTTTTTCTTATCTCTTTTATCTCTTCTTTAGTCAATTCTCTTGCCAATGTTATGCTGTCTGCTTTTTTTAACAGGTTTGCTTGATTTGAGTTCATGATCCCTGCCTGTGTAGAGATATGTACTTCTAGGCCAGGATAATTTTTCTTTATTATGTCCAAGAAAGATATATCTTGGATGATTACAGCGTCAATTCCAGCAGAATAAGCAGATGATAGCTGTTTAAAAAAATCATCAATCTCATCATTTTTTACCAGAGTATTCATCGTCAGATATAATTTTACACCATTTGAATGGCATATATTTACAGCTTCTTTCAGATAGTCTTCATTAAAATTAGTTGCAAATTCTCTTGCATTGAATTTTTGCATACCTAGATAGACCGAATCTGCTTTTTTATTTACAGCAGCCTTTAGGTTTGCCATGCTTCCTGCAGGTGCTAAAAGCTCTATCTTTTTATTGTCCATATGACAAGTTAAGAAGTCTTTACTTTTAAACTATTTCTTTGTTTTAGGAGTTTCTCTTAATTTCTTAAATGTTTCTGCAATATCGATTATATATTTACCATCTTCAAGCTTGAATATAACTGGTTCTCCTTTGAACAAGTTCACTAGATCTAGCTCATACTGCCCTGGTTTTTTTACCCTTATAGATTCTAGATCAAGGATTACAGGTTCATCTCTATCATGATCAACTCCTACAATATCAAAGACATCTTTCTCGATCTGAACTTTTTCTTTATCATCTAGATTTAAGACAGGATTCATCTCTTTGGCTTTCTCTAGCCTCTCTTTTTTGATATAGAAGAATAATTTTCCGCCGCAACCGCATCCCTTCAGGATCTCTGCTGAACCGTCTTCATAGAATTTTCCGCATCTTACGCATTGGTGAGGCATTTTTTTCTCTTTATTTCGTGGGATTTCGAACAAAGTGAGAATATCCCACTTAAATGGTTTTTACGAGATTTTTTTCAAAAATCTCTGAGGCATTTTACCTTTTTTTCTTTGATTTGACATCTTTTGTCAAAAGCTCTATCTTCTTAGGATCTTTCTTTATCTCTTTTACTATGTTTGCAGGGCCTATAACAGTCAAACCCTGTCTGTTTCCTAAGAGTACATTAGCGACATTTTGTCTTAAAGCGCCCAGTCCGTTTTCAGGTTCAGGCTCAATAACTGCCAATTCAACACCTTTAAAATCCTTATTTATCTCTTCCATAGTTGTTTTGATAAGTTCAGCTTCTTCATCTTTTGTCAATCTTCCTTGGAGCAATACTATCTTATTTTCTTTTGCTACATTAAGAAGTTTTCTTATCCTGCCTATTGAGCTTAAACCAGAAATTTCAGCATATGGGACAATTTGGAGAGTTAACATATTTACACCAGCTTGAATAATGATTTATAGAAATCATCAATATTTTCTCCGTATTTAGCAGATATACCTACAACATCATATTGAGGAAATGCAGATCCTATCTTGTCCAGGTTTGCTTTTTTAAGATCTATCTTATTTCCAACTAATAATACCGGTATTTTTCTTGCCTGAAGATTACCTATGATAGTTATATTGACCTGGTCATAAGGATCTTTTGTTGCATCTAATACAACAACTACAACATCCATCTCATCAAGCCATTTAATAGAGTCTATAACTCCTTTTGTAGCCTCTTTTGCTCTTTTCTTAGCTTCTTTTTCTTTCATGCCTGCTTTCATGAACTCTTCATAATCTATCTTAGTTGCTATTCCGGGAGTATCTACTAAGTTAAAGCTCAGCTCTTTGCCATTGCTCTTTATGCTAATCTGCTCTTTGATCTGGATCTCTCTTGTTTCATGAGCAACATTAGAGACAGAACCCATCTCTTCACCTAACCAATCTTTGCATATCCTGTTAGCCAAAGTTGTTTTTCCGCCGTTTGGAGGTCCATATAACCCTAACTTGACATGTCTCTTTTTATTGAAGATATTATTAAGAAATTTACCAAAAAAGCTTTTTATCAATGTAATCAATCAAACCACCACATGCTAAATCTAAGATAGTTGCTTTAAATACTTTTCTATTTTCGAGTCTATATTACTATTAAGTATAGACGGACCTATCGTCTATAAAACCACAAAGTTTAAATACTATTAAGTTGTATCGTCTAGTAAGTCATTTTTTTGACAAAAACTAGGGGTGAAAAGAATATGGCAAAAGAAGTAGCAAAAGTAGGCGTAAAAAAAGAAAAAGGATTTCTATACTTTGTCGACAAAAAAGGCAATGTAGCTAGAGCTAAGATGGCAAGAGGAAAGAAGAAAGGCTCAGCAAAGATTGAAGTTGTTGCTAAAGTCGGCATAAAGAAACAGGCAGGTTTCCTATATTTTATTGACAAGAAAGGAAACATTTCATGCGCTAAGATGGCAAGAGGAAGATAAATTCTTCCTTATTTTTTTTATTTTTTCTAGTTCTTTACAATAATCTTTATATAACCGGTTTATTTCTTATCCATTATGATAAAAGGCCAAGTAATAGCAGGCGGTTTTGGTAAGATAATTGTACGTGAAAAATCAGACCAAAGCATAGAGATAGGAGAATTAGTTGTTGCTGACACTCCAGAATCTAAGATTATTCTCCAAGTTTATGATCTGGCTTATGGGAGCCAGATATCACAGCAGAATCTAGAGCTTATCTCTGGTATGAAGCTTGAAGAAAACTCTAGTTTTGATTTTATGGACGCTGAAATAAGGAATTATAACCTAGCATTTATGAAAAATCTTATAACATTATCCAAAGAAAAAGCAAATATATGCAAAAAGCTGCCTTCTTTCTTCTCGGTTGTCAGACAGATAACCGAAGCTGACCTTAATTTTTTGACTAAATCTTTAAATCCACTATATATAGGGAAACTTAGATCTGGTTCTAAAACTCTAGAAGTTAATCTATTCTTAGATGGCTCAAAAGTATTTGCCCATCATATACTTGTAGCAGGAACAACTGGTCGAGGTAAAAGTGTTCTTATTTCTAATCTTCTTTGGGACATAACTGACAAAGATTATTGCGGAATGTTAGTGTTAGACCCTCATGATGAGTATTATGGCCGTAATAAGTTTGGATTAAAAGATCATCCTGCCAAAGATAAAGTTGTTTATTATACAACTAAAAATCCTCCTACTGGCTGCAGGTCCTTAAAGATAAATATTGAGTTGATCAAGCCCCATCATTTTGAAGGTGTAGTTGAATGGTCTTCTGCACAGCTAGATGCTTTAGTAGCTTATTATAGAAATTTTGGATCTTCCTGGATATCTTCAATCATATTAGAGAAAAAAGTTGTTGGATTCAATGAAGCTACAATATCTGTTGTCAAGAGAAAGCTGATAAACATCTTAAATCTAGAATTTGATGGTCAGTCGCTTCATTCTAACGGCATATTTGATCTAAATGCTGGATTGACAACTATACATGATATCTGTACTGAGCTTGAGAAATCTAAGACTATAATTATAGATACTTCTAGTTTTTCTGGATCCAGCGAATTGCTTATCGGTAGCTTGGTTGCTAATGAAATATTGTATAAATATAAGGATTATAAGATAAAAGGTACCTTAGATTCTAAACCTGTTGTTTCTATAATCTTAGAAGAAGCTCCTAGAGTTTTAGGAAAAGATGTTTTAGAGAAAGGCTCTAATGTTTTTGAGACAATTGCTCGTGAAGGACGTAAGTTTAAGGTTGGATTGACAGCTATAACCCAATTACCTTCACTTATCCCTAGACAGATATTGGCTAATATGAACACGAAAATAATCTTAGGCATAGAGATGGCACCTGAACGACAGGCAATTATAGAATCTGCATCTCAGGATCTGTCTGAAGATAACAGAGCGATTGCTAGCTTGGATATAGGTGAAGCTATAATAACATCTAATTTTGCTAAATTCGCTTTGCCTGTAAAGATATTGCCTTTTGATCCTGATTCAAAAAAGACAAATTCAAAAGATATCAAGAAAGATTTTTCTGCTATCAGCTAGTTATATTCAATGTGATATTTGGTAATGTTAAAGATGTTAAATTTACGCAGGAACTTCCACATTCTTGGTTATTCTTTATAATTTTTCTTAAAATTAAAGGATATTCTCCTGTATAATCAAGATTATAGAATGTTAGAGATTTAGTCTTGTTCAATGTAGGATTTGCTTCTGAATCTATAGATATAAAATTGTTACTTATATCCATCTGGCCAGGCAGTACATAGAAATTTGATGCATTGATTGTTTTATTATAAACAATCTTTCCAGCAGTCTCATTTTCATAGATTATAACTGGTAAATTATCCCAGGTTGTATTTGATAGATTGATTGCTTGATCAAATCTTATCTGTAGATCTCCTGTTATATTCTTTGTTATATTTGCATTAAATATGGTCAAATTAGTGAAGTTCCAATAATTGACATTATTCGTGTTAAAGAAACTAGTATTAACACTTTCATTAGATTTTCCAGTCAATCCTTGGAATCTGAATCCGTCTTTTATTATTGCAGCATTATTATTCAGATCCACAAATATTAATGTACCATAATATCCTGCTCCTTTAGATGAAGAACTACTTATTCCATTAAATGTAGAATAATTATAATAAACTGCTATTCTTCCTGCACCGCCATTACCACCACTGCCTCCACTTAATCCACCATTTGCTGAAAAACTTCCATTTCCTACAAGTTTATATGTATTTAAATAAATAGAACCTCCTGCTCCTGCTCCATAATTAGTATCAGTCCCTCTCATTCCTTCTGAATTTATTGTTCCTGAAACATTTGCAGTATCTAAAATATTTATTCTTATTATTCCTCCTCCCGAGCCAGCATTAAGACCATTATAATAATCTCTTCCACCTGAACCAAAAGTATTCGGATTCAAAGAAGAACCATATATTATTGTCCCTCCTGTTGCAGAATAAGCTCCATAACCTCCATAACCTGCATGTGAAGCTCCTCCACCATAAGCATAGCCACAACAACCTTGTCCCCCTTGACCAGGACCCTGACTGCTAATATAACCTAAACCTGTAGCAGTAATCTTTGAATTCTCAATTAAACTTAAATTATTTACAAATATTGTAATATTTCCTCCAGAAATGTTTGAATTCTTTTGCATAGTAATTGATGTAAAGTTTAGAACAATTGATGCTCCATGATTTGTTCCAGAAGCATTTTTAGTATAATTCGCAATACTGCCGTTGCTACCAATTATCAAATTTAAAGTTGAATTTAAATTTTCTCCATCATAGAAATAATAAGTATGATTCAACAAGCAGTTATTGCTTCCGATATCTGTTGTCCATGATGGACATGTTATACTTTCTAGGATTGTTATATTTCTCTCTTCAGTTTCATTTTTGTTTCCAGCAGAATCAACAGCATACGCTTTGAAAGCGTGCAGTCCTGAACTTAAGTTTGTGAAATTATTGATATATTTGTTTGCAGAAGCGTTGTATAAGCTTAAAACTTCATTTGAAGATAAGCTTCTGTTAAAGATTAAAACTTCGTCTATTAAACCATTGAAAGGATCGCCTGGAGATACTTCATCAAACTTACCTATCTTGAAGTTTACGTTGTTGTTTATATCAGTAGGAGATGATTCTGTCTGAGATGTATCAAATGAACCATCTATATATATAGATAAATTATTTGATTTTCTTACTGCAACTATATGTGTCCAGTTATGAGTAGGTACTGCTGAAATCGAATCTAGATAAGTTCCAACTCCTTGGCTTGAATTCCTTGTTCCAAATCTTATCTTTTTATTGACTTTATCCGGGTTGTACTGCAAGAAATATCCTGTGTAGCTTCCAAAATTATACGTATCTTTTCCAATAACTTCAAGCCACCAATCTCCTCTTAATGGTTTTATCCATGCAGATATAGCAAAATCCTTTGTTCCAAAATTCAAATTAGGATTATCAGACACCCTGATTATATCATCTGATCCGTCGAAACTATAGCTTCCATTCCACTTTCCAGTAGGATTAAATGATGGGCAATATCCTGAAGCATTGTTGCAAGTTCCATTATTCATTCCAGTATCATCAACAAAATAAGTTCCGTTTCCTTGCTCTAATCTCCACCAAGCAACTAATGATCTGTCAAAATCAACAAAAGCATAATGATTTGAAGCATCTGAAGAAGAAACATTTACAACAAGACTTCTATTTGTTGTGTTGCTTCCAGACTCGGGAGTTGGTGAAACAAAACTTATTTCAGGAGCACTGTTTAGGTTTTCAAGTATAGTTACATTGCTCGAATTTAATTCATTTCCTGCCGCCAAATAATCATAAGGCATAACTCCAACTTTCCAGACATCTCCTACTGATGTTAAATCCGAACTTAATTTATTTCCCCATAATTTTGAACCATCATAAATCATTTTTATTTCAGAAGCATTTAATGTACGATTAAAAATCATCAATTCATCTATTGAGCCATTCCAGTAGTATCTCCCTCCAGAACCACCTTCAGCACCTATCAAAAAATCATAAGAATTAGAAACATTTTCAGTTCCAACACTTGTGTTATCTACTTTTAATCCATTAAAATAGAGTTCTACTTGATCTCCATTTCTTTGCAGAACAACATGGTTCCATCCAGTATAAGTAGAAGTAAAATCATAAGCTACTTGATGAGGATAAGTTCCATTACCCATATAACATCTTATAGCCGCCCCTGTATCAACCCAACAAAGGAATTTATTACCTCCATCATCACTCACTCCTTTAGAAAATAGAGTATCTGCTAGGCAAAGACCATAATTATAGCCTTTATAATAGAACCAAGTTGAAATAGAAAAATTTGAT
>Ga0172371_10013408_pt1 | contig 10682 bp, 11 predicted proteins | sample Lak12m_FD_114543 | JGI IMG/M metagenome (GOLD analysis project Ga0172371, IMG submission 114543) | Freshwater microbial communities from Kabuno Bay, South-Kivu, Congo - kab_022012_12m | ecosystem: Environmental > Aquatic > Freshwater > Lake | place: Democratic Republic of the Congo: South-Kivu... | reverse complement strand
CCCCTGATGAAAATGCAATGCCCATAAAAATATCATTATTTGAATTTATATCAACAGAATGAATGCCAATGCCAGGGGGTGTTTCAAAAACTTCCCAAAAATCCTGTGCCTGGGTTATTTTTATGAGGAGCATTACCAGTGCTGCAATGAGTAAAATTCTTTTCGTCATATTTTTTTAATTTAAACTAAATTGGTTCCGATGCTTTAGTAAAACCTTTAGTGTTTTCTTAAAAACTTACAAGGAGCTAAAGCTAAAAAAAATTACAATTCCAAATTTATTTTGGAAAAATGTTAAAATTTGTAAATATTATTTTTCTGTAAATTTATGGTAAATAGTTCAGAATCTATGAACCGCATTAATCCTTTACTTATCAAATTTTCGAAGTCAGCTTTCATTCTGTCGCGACAAATGTTTTTTTTGTCGGCAAAAAGTTTTATCAATTGAGCAATGGTTTGTTGATACTAATAATGGATAAAGTTAATATTGAAATCCTGAAGATATGCCAAATCCATTTTAACCTGAGTTTCGGTAAAGGAAGGCCTTTTTAGGTATCGGATTCTTCAAACTGCGGCTGCCCGATGGCGACTTCCTGCTTCGGCGTTCCTTCCCCAATCTTCGGTACTTTTCAAATAAAAATTCTCACCAATGACTGTTAAAGAGATATTTTACTATTTTTGACAATCAATTTAGGTATTCAAATGATTAATTAACAAATTATGAAATATGTAATACTTTCAATTACAATTTTCTATGTACTCATTTCCTTCGGTGTGAGTGCCCAAACCGCACCGGTTGATGGTAAACAGGAACTTCTCGGGATTTTTGAAAAGCTTGACCAATTTGTGCCCGACGACGTGATGCTTACAAACGAGCAGGGGGAATTGGTGAATTTTAAAAGCCTCATCAATAAACCGACGGTGCTTACCCTGGTTTATTATACCTGCCCGGGAATCTGCAGCCCTTTGCTGGATGGCGTTGCCGATGTGATCAGCCGGACCGATCTTGTACTCGGCAAGGATTACCAGGTATTGACCGTTAGTTTCAACGAGAAAGAGAATTATCAGCTTGCCGTTTCCAAAAAGAAGAACTATGTAAAACAGGTAAAAAAGAAAATCGACGAAAGCCAGTGGAAATGGTTTACCGGCGACAGCCTTAATATCGCGAAACTTACCAACAGCGTAGGATTTCGTTTCAAACGTGAGGGCGATGATTTTGTGCATGCCGCAGCCATCATGGTTTTAAGTCCCGAAGGTAAAGTGACGAGATATCTTTATGGTACTTACTTTCTGCCCTTCGACCTTAAAATGGCCATTGTTGAAGCTGCCCAGGGCCGTTCGGGGCCAACCATCAATAAAATCCTGAATTATTGTTTCAGCTACGATCCCGAAGGGAAAACGTATGTGTTTAATATAACTAAAATTTCGGCAACAATTATCCTGAGTTTTGCTGCAGGCTTGTTGCTTTATCTGATACTTGGGAAAAAGAGAAGAAATCAACAAAAATCGGTTTAATCAAAACGGTTATGGCTGCTATTTCAGTACCAAAGGAATATGTCAATTTTTTTGACATTAAAAAAGGAATTGCTTCCTGGATTTTTACGCACGATCACAAGCGGATTGCCTTGTTGTATTTTTACAGCATAGTTTCCTTTTTCCTGGTCGCATTTTGTCTTGGTTTGCTTATGCGGCTCGAATTGATTGCACCGGGGCGTACAATTATGGGGCCCCAGATGTATAACCAGGTGTTTACACTTCATGGGGTAATCATGATCTTCTTGTTTATCATCCCCGGGATTCCGGCAATTTTTGGAAATTTCATCCTTCCGATGACCATCGGTGCTCCGGATGTTGCTTTTCCAAAAGTGAACCTGATTTCATTTTACCTGTACCTGATAGGAGGTGCCCTTGCACTTTCGACATTACTTTATGGTGACGGCCCGGCTGATACCGGCTGGACATTTTATGCCCCCTATAGTGTAAAAACCGGGACAAACGTGACGGTTGCAGTTTTGGCGGCTTTTATCCTCGGCTTCTCCTCCATTCTTACGGGCCTTAATTTTATTGTTACCATGCATCAGATGCGTGCCCCGGGAATGGGCTGGATGAAAATGCCATTATTTCCTTGGGCACTTTATGCCACTGCCTGGATTCAGGTACTGGCAACTCCTGTTATCGGAATTACTCTGCTGATGATCATTGCGGAACGTACCCTGGGAGTTGGATTATTTGACCCGGCACTTGGTGGCGATCCGGTATTATATCAACACTTGTTCTGGATTTATTCGCATCCGGCAGTTTATATCATGGTATTGCCTGCGATGGGTATAGTTTCGGAAATTATTCCTGTCTTTGCAAAGAAATCTATTTTTGGATATAAGGTCATCGTTTATTCCAGTCTTGCCATTGCATTTATCGGTTATTTCGTATGGGGGCACCATATGTTCACTTCGGGTATGAGCGCCGAAGCACGTATTATCTTTTCGGTACTCACTTTTTTTGTTGCGATTCCAAGCGCTATCAAAGTTTTTAACTGGATATCTACATTATACAAGGGCAGCATTGATATCAAGACTCCCTTGCTTTACGCTCTGGCATTTATTTTTCTTTTTACAATTGGAGGTCTTACCGGTCTTGTGGTTGGGGCTTTGGCTACTGATATTCACGTTCACGATACTTATTTCGTGGTCGGGCACTTTCATTTTGTGATGTTTGGAGGAGCAGGTTTTGCATTCCTTGGAGCTCTTCATTTCTGGTACCCGAAAATCTGGGGGAGGATGTACAACATGAAAAGGGCGAATATTGGATTTGCAATTTTTATTGTCGGGTTTTTAATACTGTATTTCCCGATGCTTGTGCTCGGAATCATGGGTATGCCGAGGAGATATTATGATTATTTGCCACAATTTACAGTACCGAATGAGATTTCAACAGTCGGAAGCTGGATCCTTGCCATAGGATTGATCGTCATCATTTATAACCTCATTGCCGGACGTAAAGGACCAAAAGTCTCCCATAACCCATGGGGTTCGGTTACCCTCGATTGGACACACACCCAATCCCCACCCACTACATTTAACTTCGAAGAAATTCCTGAAGTTACCCGTGGTCCCTATGATTATTCTGATTACCAGGCAAGCGATGAACAAATTTAAAATCCGAAACCTATGAGTTCAGAAGCAGGCACACACGACCAACTTTTTCATCGCGACGATTATGCCAAAAAAATGGGAATGTGGTTGTTCCTTTTTACCGAAGTCCTCCTTTTTGGTGGTCTGTTTATTGTTTATGCCGTTTACCGCTTTAAAAACCATGAAGCATTTCATGAAGGTTCAGAAGAGCTGAGTACACTAATCGGTACAATTAATACGGTTTTTCTGCTGACAAGCAGCCTCACGGTTGCCCTCGCGATTACTGCCATTCAAAAGGGCCGTTCGAAAAGAGCAATCAACCTGATTATGGTTACCCTCGTGCTGGCATTCGCCTTCCTGGTAAATAAGTATTTCGAATGGAACGTAAAATTCGAACACGGTCTTTTCCCCGGTATGGAGCACTATAAGATGCTGAGCAACGGCGAAGCCCAGTTTTTTAACCTTTATTTTTTAATGACCGGACTCCATGGAATACACGTAATTGTTGGTGGTATTCTCCTGCTGATCATTGCTGAAGGAATTAAAAGGGGAAATATTAACCAGGGAAATTATATCTATCTCGAAAACGCAGGACTTTACTGGCACCTTGTTGATGTGATATGGATTTACCTTTTTCCGTTATTCTATCTTATTACCTGACCATCAAAAACCATCGAATATGTCAGAAGAAAAAAATACCCATGTAGTGAGCTCTCAGCTAAACATTTTAATTTGGCTTGACCTCCTGATCTTTACACTGATAACCGTTGAGGTGGCTCAATTCGATTTTATGGCACTTACTGTAATTATGGCGCTTTTGATTGCGACAACCAAATCTTTTTTTGTAGGGTCGTATTTTATGCACCTGAAATTCGAAAATGTTCTTTTAAGGTGGTTGGTGATTGGTGTAATTTGCTTATTTGTTGCAGTTTTAATTCTGCTATTTTCCGATTATTTGTTTTAAAAACCGGAGGTTAAAAAATGAATTCAGGAGCATCAAATTTTGCTGAAGGCGTTGATAAGGCTTTTTATCTGATCCTGGGCACTTCAGTGGTTATTCTGATTGGAATAACTACCGTAATGATTTACTTTCTTTTTAAATACAATAAGAAACGACATCCAAAAGCCGATACTTCCATTACTGGGAATAATACGCTCGAAATTATCTGGACAGTAATTCCTACCATGATTGTACTGGTAATGTTTTATTACGGCTGGGCTGGTTTTGCACCGATGCGTAATGCTCCCAAAGAGGCTATTCAGGTAAAAGCCATTGCCCGGATGTGGAGCTGGTCATTTGAATATTCAAATGGTAAAAAAAGCGATAAGCTGATTGTGCCCGACAACCGACCTGTAAAAATAAATCTGACCTCCCTTGATGTAATTCATGGGTTCTATGTTCCGGCATTCAGAGTTAAAGAAGATGCAGTACCCGGAAGGAACAACATGCTGTGGTTTACGGCAGATCAGTTGGGGAGTTATGATTTGTTTTGTTCTTCCTACTGCGGATTGAGGCATTCCTACATGGTAACCACCGTGGAAGTCGTGAATGATTCGGCCTGGAACGCTTGGATGAAGACCCCGGAAGGGGAAAGTAATTTGGATAAAGTTGCCCTTGGATTTAAATTGATGAAAATTAACGGTTGCGTGGCTTGCCATTCATCTGACGGAACCAAATTGGTTTCGACGAGTTTTAAAGATATGTGGGGTAAAACTCACAAGGTAATTACCGGTGGAAAAGAAAGGGAGGTTTTGGTGGATGCCGATTACATCAAACGTTCTGTTTACGAGCCAAACGCTGATGTGGTTGTAGGATATAAATCCGGTTTGATGCCATCATTCAAGGGTCAGATATCCGACGATGAAGTGAGCGAAATTGTTGCCTATATTAAGTCGCTTGGCGCCGATGAAAAGTAAAAGATTCAGGTTTATTTCGTTGTTTGCTGAACTGAGCAAGATAAAAATCCCTTTCGCCGTTTCCTTCAGTGCAGTTACAGGTTATATCCTGTTTAAAGGTGTTTTTGATATGAAGGCACTCATAACTACGTTGGGTGTTTTTTTTCTTGCCAGTGGATCGGCGGCACTCAACCAGTACCAGGAACAACATTTCGACAGCAAAATGCAGCGAACCCGGAACAGGCCAATTCCGAGCGGAAGATTTCCCGCCTTGAATACACTCATATTCTCGATAAGTTTTTCGGTACTTGGAGCAATGGTTTTGTGGCTGGGCGCAAACCTTACGGCCTGCCTGGTGGGTTTGCTGACAATGCTGTGGTACAATGGAATTTATACACCCATGAAGCCAAAAACCGTTTTCGCAATTCTGGCAGGTGCCTTTGTGGGTGCTTTTCCGCCAATCATAGGCTGGACGGCTGCCGGAGGACATATTTTCGATAAAGAAATCCTGTTCATTGCTGCTTTGTTGTTCATCTGGCAGGTGCCGCATTTTATTTTATTGTTGCTCAGATATGGCAAGGAATACGAAATAGCAGGATTTTCGGTGTTAACTTCTTATCTCAGCGAACAACAGCTTCATAAAGTGATTTTTATCTGGATCCTTGCAACAGCTTTTTCCGTGGTGATCATTCCTATCGCAGGAATCATCAGTTCGACGGTGATCGTTGTTTTGTTACTTATTTCCTCACTTTGGTTAGTGCTAACTTTTTATTTTCTTCTAAGCAGACAACATGTTAATCTGCGGCTGGCTTTTATACAGATAAATGTCTTCCTGCTTCTTGTACTTACCCTTTTTTCGCTGGATAGTCTGATGTAATTTGTGCTGTTTTTTATTGCAGACAGATCGGAATTCAGGCTACAGACATCCATAAAACCTTAGTATTAATACTGAAAGTTCAGTTCGTATGTAAGTGTTCATTGCCTTCGAACATCGGTTAATAATTGAATGGATAATCAACATACGATGAAACACAGGACGTCATCAATTTTCCCAAAAATTTCTCAGATGAACTGATTAAAAAATAATTTCAACTTTTGAAGATGAAATTTTACGAACAGATAGTTTCTGATGAAAATATTTACCAACGCCTTTTGCCAACCCGACAACAAAGTCGATTAGCCCCCTGGGAGAAATATAGGTTAGAATTAACGTATTTTCGTTTTTCCATTCATATTCAAATTTTGGCGGCCTCGCATTTGGGATATTCCTGGTGACCTTGTCGTGAATTTCGCTGAGTTTCAGAAAGAAATCTTTGGCCGTCGAATTCGTCCCATAGTATGGTTTATAGATTTTTACTGCATAGGAATTCATCCAGTGATCGCCAAAAAAGTCGGCAATTTGCTCCATGCTTAAATTTAATATCCTGCAGGAATTTTTAACAATGTTCACAACCACAGCATCATCGATATCCACGGTAGCGAGGATAGCCATGCCCGGATTCTGACCTGAGGCCGTCATGATTTCATTCCATTTTGGAACTCCAAATTTGGAAACAATTACTTCTTTCAGGCAGATTGCAATTACACCCTTCATAATGCTTGAATTAAATTAACATAATATGTGAATTTGCCTGTAAAAATTACTTATAATGTTGTGCAGCTACCCAGGCAAGGAAATGGATTTTCCAAATTTCCAACAAGTTTCTGCACACCAAAAGTAATGTAATTTTTGGGGGTTAGGTAATAAATTATCATCGTTTCCAGATGCGATTATCTTTTTAAACAATATAAAGTACCATTTATTGTTTCAAAATTTTTGTTGAAATTATTTCTGTCCCTGTGTGAATAGAGAATATATAAATTCCATTTTCAAGTTTAGATAAATCAATGATTCTATTTCGATGAATTTTTTTTAATTTCAATTTTCCAGTTAAATCACATATTGTTATTTGCTTTATGCTTTCTTCATCCAAATTAACGTAAACTAAATCGTTTGTTGGATTAGGAAAAACATTGCATAATCTATCATATGATTTCCTTTCTGGAATATTCACTGCAAGAAGATTTTCGTACCATGCAATTTTATTATCATGTTCTGATGCTGAGATCAAATCCAGATCACCATCATTATTTAAATCTGAAGTATAAAGTGATTTAAATTGCTCACCAGACGTGGTAATTATTGTATGATCAAAGAAATTGCCTTGACCATTATTTAATAAATAGGCTACTTGTGCATTTTCATAATCATCGGTCGTATACAGAATATCCTGATCACCATCCAAATCAAGGTCAACTGAATATACTCTGTTGATTTTGTGGTTGTTCCAATAAATTGTATTTGCAACTCCGAAATTACCTTCCCCGTCATTTTCATGCCATTTTATTATACCAGAATTACCACTTGATGCAGTAAGTATGTCAAAATCGCCGTCATTATCTACATCCGATGGATAAGCCCATTCATAATAGATTCCACTACTCCCTTCGGCAATAACTTGTTTTGTTCTAAAACTTCCATTACCATCAATATGTTCATACCAAAAAATTTCCGAGCCCCCACAAAGAATATCTTTATCATTGTCACCATCAAAATCCACTGGATATATACAATAAGTAATGGATGCATCTGATGCAATAAATTGTTCGTTACTAAAGTTTCCATTTCCATCATTTTCAAACCATAGAATTTGAATTCCAGGTATTTGCTTATCGCAAATAATATCGTTATCCCCATCCATATCTAAATCTACTATTGATACAAAATGTAAAGCATTTGCAGTTGACGAAATAATTTGCCCAACAATGAAATTTCCCAAACTATCATTTTCGTACCATACAACTCTGTCACAAAGATTACCAGCTGCAACTATATCATAATCATTATCATTATCTAAATCACCTGCTACGGCAAAGGTTGCACCATCCACGTAGGTGTCAATAATATTTTGCAGATTAAATGTACCATTTCCCAGATTTTTATACCAAGCCACTCTATCATCCCAAAAAGATGTGGACAAAATATCGTTTAAACCATCTCCGTCAAAATCAATAGAATAAACTGAGGATGCTCCTTCGGCGGATTTCGATAAAATTTCCTCTGGTTCAAATCCGCCAAAATTATTATTTTTATACCAGGCTATTTTATTATCTTCTGTAGATGAAGAAATTACATCAAGGTATCCATCATTATTTAAGTCAGATGCAAACACCGAGGATGCTCCATCTGATGTTGATGAAATAATTTGTTGTTCACCAAAATTGCCTTGCCCCTGATTTTTATACCATGCAATTTTATCATCCCATGCGGAAGAAGATAGTACATCATTATCACCATCATTATCCATATCAAATGAAATTACCCTTGTGGGATAATTTACTAAACCTGATATAATTTTTTGTTCGCCAAAATTTCCAGCGCCATCATTTTCATACCATGCAATCTTATTTGTGTTTTGCTGATTAGCTGAGATGATATCCTGATCTCCATCACCATCAAGATCGGCAGAATAAACAGAAACAGCTTTTGATGCCTGATAAGTAATGCTTTGTTGTCCACCAAAATTTCCAGTTCCATCGTTTTCATACCAGGTTATATGATTAAAAAAGGAAGCTACAATAATATCAAAGTCCCCATCATTGTCTAAATCATCAGAATGAACACAGCGTACTCCATCATCCGATGTTGATATTATATTTTGGGGCCCAAAATTTCCATTACCATTGTTTTCATACCATGCAACTTTATTATCAGTATATGATCCCGATATTGCATCCATATCCCCATCATTATCCAAATCAGCGGCATAGACTGAACTCGGATTATCTACTAAATAGGTAATAATTTGTTGACTTGCAAATGAGCCATCTCCCAGATTTTTATACCAGACAATATTATCACCAGAACTTGATAAAATATCATAATCACCATCATTATCCAAATCAACAGGACAAATTGGTCCAGCTCCAATTCCAATTTCAGAAATATTCTTTTGATAACTAAAGTTTCCATTTCCGTAATTTTCATACCAATACACTGTTCCTCCCCAAACTGATGCAAAAATCACATCGTTATCACCATCATTATCCAAATCAACGGAAGTAAGAGAACTAGGATAATTTGCGGATCCTTCAATTATAATTTGTTGAGGACTAAAAGTTGTTTGAGAAGGAGAATCCTTAATTAATATGAATAATGAAATTGTCATGATAATGTTTCTCATAAATTGTTTTTAACGGTTGACAATATGAAACGGCTGGGTTTTTGATCTGTGTATGTATCCAACGAGGAAAAAGTTGATTTGCAAACAAAATGCTCGCAAACCACAGATTCCCAACTGTTTTGTGCTGTGTGTTACAGGCTTTCCTTTATTCATTTTCATTATCTTTTTGTTCTTTCCATATTCCTAACTTATTATCTATTGCAAAAATCTCAGCACTTTTAATTTGTTCAATGAAAGTTTCATAAACCTTTTTGTCCATTAAAACTTCAACATTGGCTTTTCATCGGTTCCTTCATATAAATCTTTTTCCCATTTTTCCATTTCGTCCCAGGTTTTTGGTTTTATGATTGTTCCACCTGGGAAACACCCATTTTTAATTCGATAGTAATTTAAAGTGTCTTTATCTTGAATAACCAAACAAAAAATCATTTTAGAATTTGGGTCTTTTATTTCAGTTGGGCCAAATTTTGAAACAGGAACAACAATCGCATTTTTATGAGTATTTATCCACTCAAATATTAAACTATCAGAATTATCGGAACTAAGTGTCCTGAAAAAGCCAGAACCTAATAAACAATAAGTCGTTTTTTTGTCAGATTTTGTCATCCCAAAAATTGATTGGAATTCAAAATCTGAAATTTTTAATTGGAGTTTATCAGTGCCTTGTCCAAAACATGAAGTAATAATGAAAATCGAAATTAAATATGTTAAGAAATGTTTCATAGCTGTTTTCTTTTAGGGTTGCCCAAGGCTCTTTTTACCCCTGAACTTTTCAGGCAGCCCCAACGAATGCATACCGACTACCCCAGAAAAGTACTTGTTTTTATTTTTTCAAAAGTAAAATAATTTTATTGAAATACGTCATCAGAAGGTGATTTGATTTTTTGCAAACTTTGTGTACATACACAGAGTAAAATCTCATTTTTCACTTTTCACTCTTCATTTTCTATCTCTACATGGATAAACCGCCCCAATATGTGCCAGTCAAACCGGAACGATGGTATGCCTGATTGAAAAAGAAATTGAGAAATCATCTTCCTTTCAGTCAATTTTATCCTTGTAAAAAGCTATTAAAAGCACAAAAAAACGCAAAATTTCAAAGAACATCTGTTCAGGTTATCATTCAAAAACTGCCTATAAATTATCGATAAATCCCGGCCTGGCCACTGGCGTAATTTGAAGTTCAATCCGCCAACTGGCGGATGGGGTCTTGCAGACCGATCAGCGTCCTGTTTGTCAACTGTTCGTTGCTTTTTCTGAGGTCGGTTGATAATAAAATACTGTTGCACCCGAATTTAGGGATTTTGTCTTAAGGGGATTTAAAAATATTATTTCCAATTTTACTAACGTTAGGGCCAAGAAGTTATCTATTTCATAACATTAATGTTCGGGTAAAATTAATCTTGACTATTGTAACCATGTTTCGTTAACCCTG
>Ga0172371_10013404_pt1 | contig 10683 bp, 9 predicted proteins | sample Lak12m_FD_114543 | JGI IMG/M metagenome (GOLD analysis project Ga0172371, IMG submission 114543) | Freshwater microbial communities from Kabuno Bay, South-Kivu, Congo - kab_022012_12m | ecosystem: Environmental > Aquatic > Freshwater > Lake | place: Democratic Republic of the Congo: South-Kivu... | reverse complement strand
ATGAGGTGGTGGTCGACCTTTGCTACGGTCAAGTGCGGGGGGACTCGGAGAAGCTGTTCAACCGCAACATCACGGCGATGGTCTGCGAAGGCAGGTCATCCGACGGGGCGTGGGCATTCAAAGGGACCGTGCCCTGCGAAGAGACAGGGGTATACGGTTACAAGATAAGAGTCCTTCCGTTTCACCCTTATCTATTCAATCCGTTGTCCATGAACCTCGTCTCATGGGGGTGATCGTATCGAAACCCGCGGCATACCGATTCGTGAAGACCTTCGTAACTTGCTTGATCCAGGGGCATACCCTCTTAGCTACGGACGGCAAGCCCCGGTGTTACAGAAATAATTGAGAAACGGTGTCAGGCCTGTCCCGAATTGCAGGAGCTGAAGCCGATCTCAAAGAGAAGAGGGTGCCATGTCCTGCAGGAGCGAGTGTAGCAAACCGTCCGTTACTCTTTTTTTCCTTCTGTTTATTGTTCTGGTGACAGGTGGTATTAGTGTCGAGGCCTCCACCGAAGATGACGAGGCCTTGTTAAGAGCGTGTCAAGCAGGCCGCCTGAGTGAGGTTGACAAGCTACTTCGATCCGGCGCTGCAGTGAACACCAGGGCACATAACGGCTGGACCGCACTGATGCTGGCCTCCTGGAGAGGCTACGCAGACGTGGTGAAACGGCTCCTGGAAGCGCGGGCCAACGTTCACCTGAAGGCCCCATACGGTGCCACCGCGTTGACGATTGCCGCGAACAGCGGTCATCCCACCGTGGTGAAGCTTCTGTTGGAGCACAATGCTGACCCCAATGCCAGAACCGTGGACGGAGTCACCCCTCTCATGATAGCCTCGGCCAATGGCTGGCTGGACGTCATCAAGCTTCTGTTGGACCGCGACGTGGATGTGAATGCAAGGTCCAACGAGGGAGTGACCGCGCTGATCATGGCGGCTACTGCGGGGCGCCTGGAAGCTGTGAGATTACTTCTGGACCATGGTGTTGACGTGAATGCCAGGAGCAACGACGGGAGGACGGCTCTGATGGCCGCAACGCAGCACGGCCGAAACGACATCCAGGCACTGCTGAAAAGCCATGGAGCCGGGTATTAGGGTTCAGATGGGCAGTTGAAGTTAATGCGCTGCCGACTCCATCACGGTGTCCAGGAGGGGTCGTCTGACCGCTTTTTTTGACGCGCATCCCATTCCTTTCTGGCGTCCGAGGGGGGCGGGATGAGGTCGGATAGGGTCTTCAGACCCGGAATGTATTTCGAGATCCATCCATCTGCTTTTTCTGTTTCGTACGCGGCCTTGACCGGGTTGCCGAGTCTGAGGCCGGTGCACGAAGTAGTGAAAGTCAGAGCAACCATCGCGGCCAGGAGCGGCACCAAGATGAATCTCATATAAAATTACCTCGATTCACAATAGGTTGGTCCGATGGGACCCGACGGCGACGAGCTTATACACACTATTATCTGTTACAACAAGAAAATTAACGCGAAGCTAAAAAAAATTTCCCTTATAATAGGCGCGAATAGGCATCTGTTATACCGATTCGTGAAAAACAGCGTAACTTCCTTAAACCGGGGGCATACCTCCTCCGTTACGGACGGCAAGACCTGACTTCACTTCGGAGGCTACCCTTTTCTTGGGCACAACGAATCATGCAGGCCCTAGCCTTCCTGCGACACTCGGTGGGTTCTCACCGGACATGGGTGGCAACAGCGCACGCTGCGGCGTTCTGCGAATTGTAGGGGCGGCACATGTGCCGCCCTCGGGCGAGTCATGACTCGCCCCTATCCTGATATACCCGGCCTGGGGTACTCCCTGCCGAGTGCTTTCACAGGAATTCGCGTTCAAAGTGAGAGGAAGATCCCCCCTAACCTCCACAGGCGTCAAAATACAGCCTTGACCCGAGAAATTTCAGTTAGTTGATGTAAGCAGCACCCGTCACCCCAGCGAAAGCCGGGGTTTCGATGTTATTGAAAAGACAGGATTCCGGCTTCCGCCGGAAAGACGGACAAAAGAACAGTTCATACCGATGCGCGATCAAAGGAGTGACAATGAGTGAAGCCGGCCCTGCCAGATCTCCAAAGCGAAGTCAGGCTGCGCCGTTCGCAGCGGAGGAGACCTGGCAGGGCCAGCACTGAATCAGTTTCTCAATGTTACTTGTATGAAAGCGCATTGGTATCGGCCTTGACTTAACGCCTGTGGGAGTCGGGGGGATGTTCGGTTGGTATTACCGCTAAGTTAACCCGTGTGGAGGCCACGGGAATGGGGACCGCTCGCAATTACGCCTGCACGTCCATTATGTTAACGCCTGTGTATGGCGAGACCAGTCTCCCCGTCAAATCACTGCATATCGCACTAATCCTTGTTGTGCCGTTTGAGAAACTGTTCCCAGCGTTCGTCGGTAAACTCTTGAAGCCGTTGAATCTGCTCCTCGGTTATCCTCTTGAAACGCGTCTGCCCTTTGACATAGTCGGCTACGGTCTTCTTGCGCCCCTTTTCAGCGAGCGTCAGAGACCTGGAAGTCAGCCTGAACCTTCCCTCCCGGATCTCGAAGAGCACGTGAACTCCGGTGTCTACCGCAAGCTTGCCGATCTTGATCAGATCCTTGTTGGGAAACCCCCACCCCGGCGGACAAGGCGCGAGTACCTCCACGTACCTGGGGCCCGAGATATCCTTGGCGACCCGCATTTTGTCATAAAGGTCCAAAGGGAAAGAGGGTGAAGCAGTAGCCACGTACGGAATACGATGCGCTTCCACGATTCCGATCATGTCCTTCTTATGCTGCAGCTTGGCCAAGACGGGCGTAGTCGTCGTTACCGCGCCGGCAGGACTTGCGCTGGAACGTTGAGTCCCGGTGTTCATGTAACCTTCGTTGTCGTAACAGACGTATATGAAGTCCGTGCCGCGTTCCAGTGCTCCGGAAAGCGATTGTATTCCTATGTCGTAGGTGCCGCCGTCACCGGCAAAGGCCACCACCGTGTAGCCCTTCTTACCCGTTGCCTTCAGGCCTGCCACGATGCCGGAAACAGACGCACCAGTCGCTGCAAACGGGTTGTTCACGCATACGACCTTTACCGGCGTGATAGGGTACACGCCGTGAAGAACCGTCATGCAGCTCGCGGGAACCGCGACAATTGTCTTGCTGGGATCAAATGCCTTCAGCGCGTGGCGGTAGGTCAGCATCAGGCCACAGGCTGCGCAGGATCTGGTTCCAGGGAGTATGTATTCTTCCCTGGGTAATTCTCTCGCCAATTTCGTCGCCATCTTGAACACTCCGCTATGTAATGCCAATGCGCATCCAAAAGAGTAAGATCGGGAGGAACCCTTTCTTCGACTTAATCTCAGCGATTTTATGAAAGAGCATCCGGGGAACCCTTTTTTGTTTAGAAAAAAGGGTTCCCCGGACCCCTCACAAGAAACGCTAACATTATTGCGTCATGAACTGCTAGCCTCGCACGTCTATCCAACCGTATGTCGTATTTTCGGTTATAGCCTGCGTGGCTGCCTGGCTGAGCTGCTCGGGTCTGACGTCCCGGCCGCCGAGCCCTGCCACGAAAGACGCAAACTTGGGGCGAAGGCCTTTGTCAAAGAGCGCGGCCTTCAGATCCGCGGCGAGTGCGCCCGCGTACCCGTAGCTGATGTCTTTCTCGAAAACGGTAACAGTTTGGGCATCCTTGAGTGCCTGACCCAGCGCTTCTGCCGGAAACGGTCTATACGCGCGCACACCGACCACTCCGATCCGGAAACCTTGTTTACGCATGGAATCCGCGGCAAGGGTGCTCTCCGAGGCCAGCGATCCCATGCTCACCAGCGCATGCTCTGCATCGTCCATTCTGTATTTCCAGACCAGTCCTCCCCATGATCGGCCGAATCCGGCCTCGAATTCTCGATCAGCCTTCTCTATTGTATCAAGCGCGGCCAAAAGATCCTGGTGCAAGCGAAAACGCAGATCCATGTATCCGGGCATGAGGTCTCCGTGGGCATTTGCACGAGGCTCGCTCAGGATCAGAGGATTGATATTCATGGGCGTGTCCCCGGACAGACTTATATTTCCGTTGTACGGGGGGAGAAAACCGTCCACGTCTTTTCTGTCGGGCACATCGACCGGTGTGCTGGCATGAGACAACACGAACCCGTCGTAGCAGACCATTACCGGGAGGAACGCTTGTTCCGCGATCCGATACGCCTGGATGATAGTGTCCATGACCTCCTGCCCGTTTCGGCAGTAAAGCTGAATCCATCCCGTGTCGCGCTGGGATATCGAGTCCTGTTGATCGTTGAGGATCGTCCACGGCGCGCCTACCCCGCGGTTTACGCAGGCCATCACCACGGGCACTCGGCTCCCTGCAGCCCAATGCAGCATTTCATGCATGTACAAGAGGCCGTTGGCGCTGCTTGCCGTAAAGACCCTTGCCCCCATCTGAGATGCTGCCACAACGGAAGCCATGGCCGAATGCTCGCTCTCCACCGTCAAGTATTCCGCCTGGAGTTCGCCACTTTCAACCATAGCGGCGAGCTTCTCCGTGACCGGTGTCTGAGGAGTTATAGGATAGGCTGCAATCACCTGAACTCTACACAGCAATGCAGCGAGCGCAGCTGCCGTATTGGCAGTCATAATGCTTACGTTTTTCATTAGATCTTCCTGCAAAAGACTTTGTCGTGTACCAGAACCGCCAACGCCCTCGGGCGTTTATGCCTTGTCAACTGGACGAGGATCTCTTCCCTCCACCATGGTGATGGCCTTGCGAGGGCATTCTTCAGAGCATATCCCACACCCCTTGCAGTACTCGATGTCGATCTCCAGGGGGAAATCCGGCGAGATTAAGCCGTCGGGGCAGTAGAGCCAACAGAGTAAGCAAGAATCCTTTTGCGAGCATTTCTCGTGATCTATAACCGGAGTCTGAGATCTCCAGTCTCCTGTTCTGCCGGCCTCACCAGCTGCGGGCATCGATATGGCCAGAACGGTATCTTTTATTTTGTCAGTCATAAAATCCTCTCGTACCAGTGCGCTTTGACCTGTGAACAGCCTGATCTACACACCGCCACACAAAGACGCGTATTCAAAAACCTGGGCGTTTATTGAAGCAATACCTGAACTCCCGCTTGCAGTGGGGATTTACCAGGCACGCTATAAAAGTCCCAAGACCTTGAAACTGGTGCTAAGCTCCGGTGGAGGCTAGGGGAACTTCGTATCTGAAGACCTTGGTGGCTGCACAGGCTAATTCGAGGGCCTTGAAATTTCTTTCCAGCGCCCGTCCCTTGAACTTCTTCTTCAGAGCCTTTCGAATATTCTCGATGCTCACAAGGTTCGACGCTACAACGAACGGACCGAGTATCGACGTGGATATCAGGACGTTTCCTTCAACGATCAACCCCGCCGCCTCGGAACAGTGGAACGCATCCGACACCGCCACGGAAAACGGGCCCTGTATACCAAGATCTTGAGGGGTCCGCCTTGAATTAATAATGAGCAATCCCCCTTCCCGCAGATTTGCCGTGACGTTTACCATGTCCAGCAGATTGTCATCCAACACGACTGCTATGTCAGGATTCATCACATTGGCAAAAGTCCTGATCGGCTCCCTGGAAATACGGGTGTGCACACTTACCGGAGCTCCACGCCTCTCGGAAAAATACGTGGGCTTTGCGCTCACACCTTTGAAGCCTTCATAGTACGCGGCTTCGGTAAATATCTTGGCCGCGGTCACCGCTCCCTGGCCACCGCGGCCATGCCAGACTATTTCGTACGATGAGTTCATAGATGCCGTTGACCTTTAGTTGGTTTAAATCGCTTTAGATTAATCTACTGGGGCGAATTCGTCAATATGGAAACCGCGGATCGCAACCCGTGAGTCACACGGAGGTAGTCTAGCCGACCTTTGCCATTGCGAGCGAAGCGAAGCAATGACATGCCCCCGAGAACTTGCTCCCTCGCGTAACTGAAGGGTCACCAGTCACAAAGGCAAGAGCCCGCTAGAAATTTTGGAGGCAATGTTTCGTGCGGATCGGGCCCGTGACATACCGAACCCATGACAAGATTACGCGGAGAGGGAACGCTCTGAAAGGCGGGAAAGACGCTCGTTACATATGGCGATGTACGCCGGATCAATCTCGTATCCCACGAATCTTCTGCCCGATCGAGCAGCTGCAACGGCCGTGGAACCGCTACCCATGAACGGATCGAGTACGGTTTCTCCTCGAAACGTATAGAGGTGAATGAGCCGCTCCACAAGAGCCACCGGAAAAGGAGCAGGGTGCCCCACTCTGCGCGCGGACTCGGCGGGTATGTGCCAGACACTGGTCGTTGCCAGCATGAAGTCATCCCGGGAAATGGTCGACTCGCCCTTGTATGGCCTGTCAAAACGCTGCTTCGAAAAGACCAGCACATATTCATGCAGATCCCGAAGAGTGGGGTTGGCCGCGGACATCCACGAACCCCACGCGCACGATCCTGAGGTACCCTTTCCTTTCACCCATATGATCTCCCCACGCATCAGAAAACCCAGATCACTAGCCATTGCAGCAACATGGGCATTAAGGGGAATGTACGGCTTGCGCCCGAGATTCGCAACGTTAAAGGCCACCCTTCCTCCCGGAACCAGCACCCTCAAGGTTTCTGCCAGCACGCGCTTCAGAAAGTCGAGATACTCCCCCATGGACAGATCCCGGTCATAGGATTTGCCCACGTTGTACGGTGGCGACGTGACCATAAGAGCCACTGAATTGTCCGGGAGCTCGTTCATGTCTTCTGACGAGTGTGACAGCACCGTGTCCAACAGGTCGGGCGGTACTTCGCTCACGCACGCCGGCCTTTGATCCCGGCCGATCTCTACGCAAATTTTCCTTGAATAAAAGAGGGAAGCGTCGTGGCTTTCGCGTTTTCCTACGCCGAAGGTTTGGGTGGAAGTCCTCTTGGTCAATTGCGGCTCGCCAGGCCCGGCATTTTTTGGGGTATCTCACCGGGGCACCTGGCGGAGGGTTATCACCGGAAGGGCATATAGTCAATAAAAATACATGATATTAATAAATTGTCATGATTTATTAAAGTATTTTATAAAGTTATTCGCCGCGCCCCTGGCAGAATCCTCGATCACCCCAGCCAACCCAATGCAACAGCCGCCAGCCAGACGCCGAATATGGTTGCTGTGGCTATTCCCATCATATTGAGCCCCTTGCTGTTCCCCATCACCATGTTGACAACCCCCCCCAGAAATCCCAACGGGGCCAAAACAGTCACGAGTATCCAATCTGCAGTCGTGAGGCCGTAGCTTTTTTCCCGCCGGAGTCTGGCCCCGGCCATTTTTCGGGCGCAGTCAGGGCATGGCACTATCCCGGATTCGGTCGGGGTTCCGCAGAATGGGCAGAATTGGTGAGGAAACGTTTCGGGGTGGCCTTCAGGGCTGGCTTCTTTGGGGGAGTCGGCGATTTCATCGGCCACAGGGGGTGCCGGGGCTGATGCAAGCGGGATGGGGATCTGCTTGCCGCATCTGCCGCATCTGCCCATCAGCCCGCCTCTGTCCGCAGGGACCTCAAACTCCGCTCCACAATCGCAAGAAAAACGTATGGTCATTTCCAGAAAGCCTCCACGTTCAAGAGACTCTAGCGTGCCTGGTCTACTCGCTATCATCGGCGACGAAGACGAATAGACCACGCCAGCGAGAATTTTTTGGAAAGGATGCTGGGCAGCACGCCTTTTTTCAACAAGGTTATCCCCAGATTACTTCTTTGAAAGCGGCTTGGTACTAGGCCTTCTTCAGAGACACCGAAGCCGTCGGGTTTGCTCTCCGCCAGGTTCTTTACGGAAACGGTGCCCGGGAATCGGCACCCTATAAGCTTATCACAGTATCCTTGCCTTGCAAGGAGGTAAAACGTTGTGGTAGTCTCGATAATTCCAGTCCGTACCTGGGACCGCATCGAGCCACGGGGCTAGCTGCCGCATCCTCTTTGAATTCAGACACCAGAGGGCAGTTTCATCTCGGTGTGTGTCTAATGTATCAGATGCGAGAGACTCGAGCTATCCTGTGCAGGGCTTTGCGCAGGAGCCCGAGCAGCTTAGATCAAATAAGAAGGCTAGCGACATCCGGAGGTGTCATGACCGGTGCCGAACTGCGCGAGAAGTTCCTCAAGTATTTTGAGGGGCAAGGCCACACGATAGTACCAAGTGCCTCGCTCATTCCGAGCGGAGACGCGACGCTCTTGTTCACCAACGCGGGGATGGTTCCGTTCAAGGCCGTGTTTACAGGAGTAGAAAAGCGCCCGTACGTCCGTGCCACCAGTGCTCAGAAGTGCCTCAGGGTGAGCGGAAAACACAACGACCTGGAGAATGTGGGCCACACGGCCAGGCATCACACCTTCTTCGAGATGCTGGGAAACTTCTCTTTCGGCAACTACTTCAAGACGGACGCCATCGCTTTCGGATGGGAGTTTCTCACCCGAACGATAGGGCTTCCCAAGAAACAGCTGCATGTGACCATCTACAAAGATGACGATGAAGCCTTTGAGATATGGACAAAGGTGCTTGGTCCCGGGGCCAATCCCATAGTAAGGCTGGGTGAAAAAGACAACTTCTGGAGTATGGGCGATACAGGCCCATGCGGTCCATGCTCGGAAATTCACATGGACCAGGGGGACCGATTCCAGTGCGACAACCCCGATTGCGGGCCGGAATGCGATTGTGACAGGTTTCTCGAACTTTGGAACCTGGTCTTCATGCAATTCGACCGGGACGCGTCCGGAAAGATGACGCCGCTTCCCAGTCCCTCAATAGACACCGGCCTGGGTCTGGAACGGTTGGCAGCAGTGGTTCAGGGGAAGGACAGCAACTGGGAATCTGATCTGTTCAGGCCTCTGATCGGTCATGTGGAGGCTCTTTCTGGCAGGCGGTGCCACGCGAAAGACCTGGATTCGGTGGCCATACGGGTCATAGCCGATCATACACGTGCGGCAGCTTTTCTCGTGGCGGACGGTGTCCTTCCTTCCAACGAGGGTAGGGGATATGTGCTGAGAAGAATCCTGCGAAGGGCGCTTCGGTACGGCAAGTATATCGGATTGCACGATCCGTTCATGTTCGATGCTTCCCGCGTTGTAATAGATCAGATGTCGGAAGCGTATCCCGAGCTCGAAGCGCACCGTGTACTAATTGAAAAGGTGATACTCCACGAAGAAGAGCGATTTCTGGATACACTGGCAAGAGGACTGGTGTTGTTCGAGGAGGAGGAGGCCAGAATGCGTGCTTCCGGCACCGACACGGTTTCCGGAGAAGTTGCGTTCCGGCTTTACGACACGTACGGCTTCCCGTTGGATCTGACTGCTGACCTGGCGCGGGAATCCGGCTTTACGCTGGACAAGGCCGGCTTCAATAGAGAAATGGAACAACAGAAGGCTAGAGCGCGGCAGTTCAGCCTTCACGGTCAACATGGCCTGGTTGTCACGCTCGAGGCTGTCGAACCGGAGTTTACCGGTTACGAGAGTTTTCAGGACTCGGCCACTCTAAGTAAGATTTTCAAAAATGGAGAGGCCGTAGACACCGCTCGTGCTGGAGACGAAATTCAATTGATCACCGACAAAACACCGTTTTACGCGGAGTCAGGAGGCCAGGTCGGGGATAGAGGTGTCATTATCGGAAGCCAAGGTGAGATGGAGGTGCAAGACACGATAAAGACCCCGAAAGGATTGACGATTCACAGGGGTGTCATGAGAAGCGGCACATTCTCCGCCGGGGATTTGGTAGTGTTGCGTGTCAACGAGAGTCGCCGCCTTTCCACCATGGCCAACCATTCTGCTACGCACCTGCTTCAATGGGCGCTGCGGGAAGTCCTCGGCGATCACGTGAAACAAAGAGGATCGCTTGTGGATCCGGAGCACCTCCGGTTCGACTTCACGCATTTTTCCGCCATCTCTGCCGAAGAGTTGGCCCGGGTGGAAGATCTGGTCAACGACAAGATCCAGGAGAACCACGAAGTGGCCGTCGCCACAATGTCCATCGACGAGGCAAGGGCAAGGGGGGCCATAGCCCTCTTCGGCGAGAAATATGGCGATACCGTGCGCATGGTGTCCATGGGAGAGTTCAGCAAAGAGCTCTGCGGCGGCACACACGTGAAGCGAACTGGAGACATAGGATTGTTCAAAATCCTCAGTGAAGGTGGAATTGCCTCGGGGGTTCGCAGGATCGAGGCGGTAACCGCCAAGGGAGCGTTGGAATACGTACGGGCCGTTGAGGTAGAATTGGCACAGCTGGCTGAGCGGCTCAAGGGCTCAAGAGGCGAGCTCGTCAAGAAGCTTGACAGACTGATCGACGAGAAGAAGGCCGCGGAGCGAAGGGCCGAAGAACACAAGGCAATGTTGGCTCGAGGGGTCACCGCGGACATACTCGAGGGCGTGCGCGAGATTAAGGGAATAAAGGTCTTGGCTAAGGTTCTTGACGGCGTCACCTCTCCGAAAGATCTCAGGGAATTCGCGGACCGGGTCAGAGACAGACTGGGTTCGGGTGTGGCGCTTCTCGGAGCAAACGCGGACGGCAAGGCGATGCTGATCGCCGTGGTGACAAAAGATCTGACCGATCGCTTCCACGCGGGGGCAATAGCGAAAAAGGCTGCGGCTACTGTTGGCGGTTCGGGCGGGGGACGCGCAGACATGGCCCAGGCCGGCGGCCCCGATGTGTCGGCATTGGAACAGGCGGTGCAGACTCTGGAT
>Ga0172371_10013397_pt1 | contig 10687 bp, 11 predicted proteins | sample Lak12m_FD_114543 | JGI IMG/M metagenome (GOLD analysis project Ga0172371, IMG submission 114543) | Freshwater microbial communities from Kabuno Bay, South-Kivu, Congo - kab_022012_12m | ecosystem: Environmental > Aquatic > Freshwater > Lake | place: Democratic Republic of the Congo: South-Kivu... | reverse complement strand
TCAATCCCGACCAGTGCATCAGATCCTGGGCGGTGGCCGGGCCATGGCTGGTGAAGTAACGCGTCGTCAGTTCGGCCAACGCCTCCTCGCGCGGCCGCCCGCCGGACTCCGGGACCCATTCGTCCAGCAGCACAAAGGTCTGCTGTTTGCCGCGCGGCACGCCGAAGCAGATCAGCCCATCCTGCGCGGCCCGCGCAAGGAGGTGGTAGCCGCGCTGGCCGGTCGTGGCGATGTTGGCTTGCGCCAGCGCTTGCAGCATTTCGTCGCGGGTGAGTTGCTGCCCGCCCTGCAGCGCCCTGGCGAACACCTCTTTGCTGCGGTCAAAGGTCGCTTCGTCCAATTCGAGCTGGCGATAACGGCCGGCGCTGTGCGCGATCACCCGCGGCGTCAGGAGCGCCAGCAGCCAGCGGACGTCCTGGCTGGCGACGAAGTGCAGCGTGCCGCGCAGCGGCCAGGTGCGCACGATGGCGCGCTCGCCAAGCGCCTGTTCGATGTCGCGTTCAGTCGCCCCGGCCGTACGCAGCCCGATCGCCCACAGCGCCCCGCGGTAGTCCTGGGCCTGCAACGCGCCCAGCCAACGGACGGCGTCGCCCGGCTGGGCGCAGGTCGGGCCGGCAATGCGCTGGTTCATCAATCGGGAGAGTGCGATACTCATGCAAAAGAATCCCTTAGCGCTCTCAACCAAACCATCCCTTACGGACGAAGTACCACAACTCGGCCGCCGCGAGCGCGACCATGAGGGCCAGCACGATCAGGAACGCATAGGGGGAGGCAGCGCCCGGCAGGCCGCCGACATTCATCCCCAGCACACCCGTGATCAGGGCCAGGGGCAAGGTCGTCGCTGAGATGATGGTCAGGATGCGCAGGCGCTTCTCCACCCGGTCGCTGCCGGCCATCTGGTAGGCCGCATAGAGGTCATGCATACGGCTTTCCAGGCGATACGCAGCCCGCTGGGCGATCTCCGCTTCGGCGGCCAGGTCCTGAATGTACGCCTTGCGATGCGGCTCCTGCAAGGCCGCGTTGTCGGACGCACTCAGGCCGGCGATGCAATAGAGCTGATTTTCGACCAACGACACGAGCCCTTCCACCTGGTCGCGTAGCCGGCTCAGATCGCCCGGGGTCACTGTCTCCGGTTTCTCGGCCAAGACCTGGGCCATGGCGGCGGTCTGGCCGCGCACGTCCATCCCGGCATCCACATTCGTGTCGGAGAGATGATCGAGGATCAAGTAGACGAGCTGGGGCAGGTGCTGGACGGCCGGCAGCTTGTCTTCCCGGCACTCCTGCAGCAGGCCATCCAGGACGGGCAGTGGGGTGTGGCGGATCGTAACCAGCACGGGCGCTTGGAGCAGGAGGGTGACGTAGGTTGGGTTCAGGTTCGTCCGCCCGGTGGCGGTTGGAAACGCGAGCAGCGTCGCCCGTTCGATGCTGAGCACGCTCGGATCGGTGGCCGGTCTGAGGCAACGATCGAGGATCAGTGGATGCAGCGCGAGGGGCATCAGGAACTGCCGCAGCTCTTCCGGTTCAACTTCGCCCACGTCATACCAGATCTTCCCCGCCCCCGCAAGATCGGCAGCCAGCAAGGTCTCCGAGGCCGCTTGCTCCTGCACCTTCTCAGCGATGATGGCATAGCGATTGATTTTCATGTTGTGCGCCCTGATTGGCTCCTTGGCTGAATGACCGCTGCTACCGACCGCGTTACGATCCCCAGCCTGCCAGCCGGTCGATCTCCTGCGGTGACAGATAACCGAGGTCGCCGCTGCCCGTGAGTGCCGTGCGCAGCCACCGGATCAGCGGGAACAGCGCCCGGCATGCCGCCACGATCTCGTCCACTACCTTATCCGCGCGCGCCAACCAGTCCTGCGGTTCGACGCCGGCCGTGAAGCTCTTCAGCTTGATGAACTCGATGCCCGGCGTCGTTTCGTCGTAGCCCTGGGGCGGCCGCTTGAGCCGCTCCCCGGCGAGTGTCCCGAAGGTGGCCACGAAGGTCGGGTCCTCCAGCACCGCGGCCAGCCGCTCGGGGTGCTCGGCGACGTGTTGCCGGATCTGGCCCAGGATGGCCGGCTCCGGCATATAGACGCCGCCGGCGATCAGGAGCGCGCCGGTTTCGGTGATGTGGAAGTAGTAGACCGGCAGCCCGCTGGTGCGGCCCTGCGGGCAGATCGCCGCGCTGAAGGTCGTCTTGTAGGGCCGTTTGTCCTTGGCGAAGCGCACGTCGCGGTTGATGCGGAACAGCGTATCTTTGGGGGACACGCTGCCCACGCTGGGGTCGAACTGGGCGATGCCGGCGCTGATCTGGCCGACGAATGCCAGCCACTCGCCGCGCAGACGTTCGTAGGTGGGGCGGTGTTCCGCGAACCAGGGCTTGTCGTTATGCAGCGCCAGTGCGGCCAGAAATGCGATCAGGGCTGGCAAGTCCATCGTGCGCTCCTCGCGGTAAGAAGTCGGATCGTGCGGCGGTTGGCTAAACCTCGACATAGTCGCCCAGGCTGAGCGGCACCTGCGCCGCCGTATCCTGCGCTGCCGGCAGCTCGCGCAGGGTCGCGCGGGACGCAGCCGTCAGATCCGCCAGCCCGGTGGCCCAATCCAGGTCGAAGATCGCCTGGTAGTAACGAGCCAGCGGCGCGTAGTCCACGAGCAGGCCGGCCTCCCGGTTGCGCGTCACCGCGCAATCGGACCAGTTCTGGGAGCTGACCAGGACGCGCTGGCCGTCAACGAGCAGCAGTTTGTTGTGGCAGTGAACGAAGTAAGCCGGATTGAGGTAGCGCACGTGCGCGCCGAAGTGCAGATCGAACTCGGCCAGCGCAGCCAGGTCGGCATGATCCGGGTCGGGCGCGCCGTAGGGCCGCGCCAGCACGATGCGCACCTGGAGCGCAGGGTGTTGACTGCGGGCGGCGCGGATGGCCTCCAGGAGGGTGCGGATGGCTGGTTGGTCGCCGCGGATGTACTGCTGCTCGATGGCAATCGAGCGGGTGGCCGCGGCGAGCAGGTCGGGGATCACCTGCATGTAGTTGTCGGGCGAGAGCACCGGCTGCACCGGGATCGGGCGGCGCGGGCGGAAGCGGCGGCTCGGAAAGCGCGTGGGCGGGATTTGCGGGGGGCTGGTCGCGGCCAGGGCGATCCCGGGTTCAGCCGGCGGCTCCGCCAGGCCGCGGCCGGGGGGCGCAGCCTGTTCAAGCTGCATGTCGCCCGTGAGCACCCCGGTGAAGAAGGCGGCCAACGGCGCGGAATGGACGGCCAGCCCCATGTCGCGGTTGCCCGGCACGAACCGGGCGGGGTCGCCGCCGTCGGTCGTGTTCTGCGGGATGCTGGCTTCCGAGTAGTTGCCGCTCTGCACCAGGGTCCAGTTGTCGTCAATGACGATGACCTTCTCGTGGCACGAGGGGAAGTAGCGGGCAGAGACGCTGGCGCAGGAGGGCGCCGGCACACCCACGCAGCCTTGCGCCAGCAAGTCGGCCCAGAGCTCCGGCTCGCCTTTGCGCTGATCCAGATCGAGCATGACGCTGACCTGGACCCCGCGTTGGACGGCCGCCACCAGCAGATCGCGCACGTAGGGCGCCGTGAAATCGTAGATGCCGATCAGAATCGTATGCCGCGCGGCGGCCAAGAGGCGCCGGGTCACCGCGAAGGTGGCCTCCGGCGAGGCATAGGCGATGAACTGATCGGCGATGGCGAAGCCCGGCACGGCCTGCGGGGTGTACGCCTGCAGGCGGCATTGCCGCGGCAGCAGGCGGAGTTCAGGCAGTGTTGGCAGGTGCGCGAGCGTGTCGGATGGCATACGTAGGCTTCTTTGTCGGGGCTCAATCAGTCGTGTTGATACGCCGGTAGGTCAGAGCTCGGCCCGCTTTGCCGACCGACGCCCGCGCGCCCCGAGTCAGTCTATGCCAGAACACGACCAGTGAGGCAGAAGTCGCCCCAGGGGTGTCAGGCCGGCTCCGCCGAGTCGTCTGCGCGTCTGCGCGCGCCCGTGCGCCAGGGATCGTGTTTGGCCGGGCCGAGGCGCTGCATCTCGGTGACGTACGCTGCCAGGCTGGTTCGTTCAAACCAGAACAGCCCACCGCGCTGCACCGCTACGAGCTGACCCTCGTGCACCAACTGGCGCAGGTAGCGCACGTTGTAATGTGATAGGTCGGCGGCTTCCTGGGTAGTCAACCAGGCTCGGGGATCGAAGTCTTCAGGCATGGCACAAGCAGTGACCTGGACGAGGATCGCGGCGACCAGTTGGTCAGCGTGACGGCAGTATAGCACGGTTGCCTGGGGAAAGCTAAACGCCGCCATCCGGTAACATTATCATTTGACTTGACACGAACGCTCACTTCGCAATGGCGGATAACGTTAGCGCGGGTGAGACAGCGCCTTCGCTGTCTGGTCTGCGCCAGTACTCACATGTGAAGGCTACGGTAGCCCGCTTGCTGCGGACTGACACCCCTACGCACATTCATGGTCGCGGTCTGGGTCATCGAGAGCTCGCCTTGTAGTTGACAATCAGAACAAATGAGCGTATTATCTATCAGTCATACCGGATGTTAATTCTGACGTACCTGGGCTTCCGGATCTCAAAGCGATGGAGAGTACGATGCTGACGAAACGCTGCGCTAAGTGCGGCCAGGAGAAGCTCACGAGTGAGTTCCATGTGAACGCCGCCAAGCGGGATGGTCTCTGCATCTGGTGTAAGGCCTGCCGCAACAAGACCGACCGCCGCCGCCCGCACTACCCGGGTGATACGGTGCGTACGAAGACCTGTCGGAAATGTGGCCAGGTGAAACCCAGGGCGGCGTTTGCCAGAGATGGCGACCGCCTTGACCAGCGGCGCTCCTATTGCAGGCAGTGCGATAGACTCTACACCTTGCGTTCCGTCGAGCGAAAGCGCGCCGCCCTGGCGAACGCCCTTGCGGCGTCCACGGCAGGAGAGCACTGACCTTGTGTGAAGGCCAGGCGCGCGGCCGCTGGCTCAGGCCGCACTCGGTAAGTGGCGCCTGAGCCAGTCAGCCAGCGGAGAGGGCGGCCGCGCGGGTTACTCCGTGATGAGAAATCGCGCATCATGCCGCCGCGGCCTGGGTGCGTGCGCGCTGCGCGGCCACTCGTGCCTGCAAAGCACGGGTGAACAGGCGCACCTCGGCGGGCGACATGATATACAACGCGCAGACGAGTTCCCGCTCCTGAGGCGTTGCCGCGATCGTGGTCGTCGCCACTTGCTCGGCAGCCAACCGGAGCACGGCCACTTCGTCGGCGCCGAGGTACCTGGCCAGACGGCGCACGGCGTAGGCGTTCGGCATCACATCCTGTTCTACCGCCAGTCGGATCTGCGTGGCGGTGAGGCCGCAGCGCCGCGCCAGTGTGCGGCAGCTCAGTTGCTCCTGGCGCATCTGGGCGCGTAGCCATGCGGTGAAGGTTGCCATGTGCGTGATCTCCGTGTGTAATGGGTAATCGGCTGGGTGTGTCGAAAGGGCGCTCCTGGCATCAATGGGGCTGACGTTTGGGCGGCCGCGCCCCCTGTGTGCGGCGGCTGAACGCGCGCCGGCCCGGCCGGAGCAGCGCCAGCAACTCGCGCAGCCACTGGATCACCCCGCGGCGCACCGGCCGGGGCAGGCTGATCGTCGTGGCGCCCAATTGTGCAACCTCCTGGGAGAAATGGCGGGCGGCAGCGCGTTGACGGCGCCGACGGCCCCGTGGAGCGCGGGGGCGGCTGGTTGGGTGCTCGGCCATGGCGGCGAACTCCAGGTCTGCAGGGTGCCTGCGGCGCGAGCGCGGCCGGTCAGGGTGGACGCAGTATAGCACATCTGTTCTGTGATGCAAATTGCACCGAGCACCCAGTGGGGATTGAAAACTAAAGTGGATTTTATTGGACAGCGACGTGGCAACCGGCACCGCAGAGGCTGAGTGTTGGGCGGTGGGCGGTTCAGCGCGCCGCCAGGCCGCGTTCGGCCTGGATGCCTTCGAGCACGGCGCGCCAGGCCTTGATCACAGCCCGGCGCAGCGGCGGGGGCAGTTCCTCGACCTCGGCCGCCAACGCCACCAGCTCCGGGGGCCAGGTCGGGGCGGCCGCCGGCGCCATGTGGCCGGCCAGGCGCAGCACGTCTTCCAGCGGTACGCCGAAGAAGCCGGCGAGCCCTTTGCAGATTTCGAGACCCGGCTGCGTGCCGCGCACGATCGCGGAGATCGTCCCCTGGCTCAGACCGGCGCGGCGAGAGGCCTCGGCCCAGGAAAGGCCGCGGGTCTCGCAGGCCTGGATCAGCCAGGCGACCAGTGGGGTCTGCGACTTGGACATAGGCGTGTATACTCCTCGCGCCGACTGCCGCGCGTCCGGCCTGGGAGCCACAAAAGGCCAGGGCCGAATTTGACAGCGGCGCTGAGATCGTGTAGGATACGAACAGTTGTGCTACTCGACGCGATCCTGGCGTCGGGCAAGAGCCGGCTGACAACGCCGCCAGGCGGGCTCTGTCTGTGCGCCAGGGCGCGCGTGGCAAAGCCAGTCAGCGACCTGGTCGAGGCCCGGCGCGGCTCAGCCGCAGCCCCCGCAGCGCCAGTCGCTGCGCCACGCAGTCAGCTGTAGGCCGTTCCGACGGCCTTTCTTTAGCGCCCGAGCGTCCGAAAAATAATACACATCATAGGGTAGACGCCACAGCGGGCGGGCGCGTTGCCTGGCTGTCGGAACGACCGGACGCGGCACGTCCTATCATACCACAGAATCCGACGCGGGGCCGCATCGAGGCACCCAATTTGCGCTGGCGAGGGGCAACCGTGAAACGACAGAACCTGGTCATGCTCACCGGCAAACTGGCCGACTACGCCGAACAGACCGATACGGTTGGGGGTCGGCCAGCGTACGTGATCACCGCCACGCTGGTCACCGACCATCCGGCTTACGGCGGCCACCACCGGGTGCTGTTCGCCGAGCGGCTGGCGTTGGAGCTGCGGGCCTTCCGCGAGGTGAGCCAGGCGACACCCCTGGAGGTGACGGTGGACGGCTGGCTGCGCTCCCAGCGCTGGCAGGCCGTGGTGGTCGCCGATCGCGTCATGTACCACGTCGGCGACGCGGTGCGCCAGGAGGCGGCGCGCCTCACCGATCGGCTGCTGGCGCTGGCCGCGCTACGGCGTTAGCGGCAGTCCTGTACCACAGAAACACGGAGACAGCCCAGGATGCCGCGCCAGCCCGCCCGGCCTGCCGATCCGCCGGCGCTGGCCGTCCGCCCGGAGGCCATCGAGGACGTGGGCGACGAGTTCTGCTACGCATTGGCGCTGGCCATGCGCCGCATCCTGGGTCTCGACGCCCAGGCCGACGACACGGAGGACGACGATGACAGCCTTGATCCGCACGCAACCGCCGAACGTCGGTGAGCTCGACCGCGAGCTGGCCGCCATCCTGGGCGGCGCGCCGGCCCTGGGCAAGGGCCTGGTGCGCGCCGCGGGCTACACACGCGTCTCCAGCTTCATGCAGGTCGAGGATGGCAACAGCCTGGAGGACCAGGCCGCGCGCATCGCGCGCGTCGTCGCGGAGCACGGCTGGGAGCTGGTCGAGGTCTTCGCCGACCCGGCGCGCTCGGGCCGCAACGAACAGCGGCCGCAGTTGGCCCGCCTGCTGTGGGCCGTGCGCAAGAACCAGGTGGATGTCGTCGTGATCGACCGCATCGACCGGCTCTCGCGCCACCTGTTCGGGCTGCTGAGCACGGTGCAGTACCTGAAGTCCCACGGCGTGCGGCTGGTCTCCCTGCGCGAGAGCATCGACTTCACCACCCCCTGGGGCCGCCTGGTGATGTACGTCCTGGGCGCCCTGGCCGAGTTCTACGTGGCCGCGCTCGCCGAGGAGATCCGGCTGAGCCGCCTGCAGCAGGCGCGCAACGGCTACCTGACCGGCAGTTACCGTTTCGGCTACTGCAACGGCCGCTGCGCCGACTGCACCGACCCCAATGGCCCTGATTACTGCCCCTTGGCTGGCGGCCGCAACCGCAGCGCCGACGGCACGCGCGTGCCCCATCCGGTCGAGGCGGCAGCCGTGCGGCTGATGTTCGCCTGGTACGCCACCGGCGAGTACTCCGACGACGACGTCGCGCGCCGGCTGAACCGCGAGATCTTCGTCCTGCCGGAGGGCACGGAAATCCGTTTCCGCACCAAAGGGCTGCCCGGGTCCTATGCGCCGCAGGCCTTCGACAAGGATGCGGTGCAGGGGCTCTTGACCAACGCGGTCTATGCGGGCTACGTCACCTATGCGGGCAGCGACGAACAGGGCAACCGGCGGCGGAAGCCGGTGGAGTTGTTTGAGGGCAAGCACGAAGCCCTCATCAGCCTGGAGCTTTTCCGCAAAGTGCAGACCATTCGCCAGAACCGCTATCACCGCAGCACGACGCTGGCCAACCCGGCGCGCATCTATCCGCTCACCGGCGTGCTCTACTGCGCGATGGAGCACAGCCCGCTGCGGGGCATCTCCTCGAACGGCGGCGCCAGCCGCTACTACGTGGACCGCCTCTGCCAGCAGCGGCTGGATAAGGCGGAGTGGCACCAGCCCAACCTGCGCGCCGACTGGATCGAGGAGAAGATCCAGGAGCTGGTCACGAGCATCCGGCTGCCGGGCGACTGGCGCGAGCGCATCCTGACCTATCTCTTCTACGACGAAGGCACGGACGAGATCGAACGCGAGAAGCTGGCGATTCGGGAGCGGCTGCGGCGGGCGCAGGAGCTCTATCACGACCAGGATTACACCCGCGAGCAGTTCGAGCGGGTCAAGTCGGCCTGCTTGCGCGACCTGAAGGCGCTGGCCCCGGCCGCGACGCCGACCGGTGGGGAGGCGCTGGCGCTGCTGGACAACCTGCCGGCGCTGTGGGTCGCGCTGACCGCGGACGAACAGAAGACGCTCTACCGCCTGATCTTCAGCGCCATCGAGGTGGGCGATCAGGCGATCGTGGCGATCGAGGCGCGCGGGCCGTTTCGCGAGCTGCTGGCTGGGGCATTGGCGCGGCTGGACGGCGCGCTGGGCCGGCTGACCGGCGCGGCGCGGCCCCTCATCGCAGCTTAAGCGAGCCGTGTGCGGGGACGGCTTAAGTCTCGTCTCTGCGGCAATTTCTGGCGCTTGGGCGCCCTTCTGACCCTGGGTATAATGGGTCCATCCCCAGCGAAAGGAGGGTTTCCTACCATGCGCGCGGTTTCTTACATCCGCGTTTCGACCGAGGAGCAGCTCGAGGGGCACAGCCTGGACGCCCAGCGCACGACCACCCGCACACTCCTCGCTGACCGGCAGTGGGACTTTGCCGGCGAGTACCTCGATGCCGGGATCTCCGCCAAATCGGATTCGTACCGGCCCGCCCTGGCGCAGCTGCTCGCAGATGCTGCCCGAGGACGCTTCGACGTAGTGGTGGTGGACAAGATCGATCGCTTCTACCGCCATCTCAAGGGGCTCTTGATTGCCCTGGACACCCTGCGCGAGCGCGACGTCACCTTCGTCTCAGTGCAGGAGAAGATCGATCTCTCGACCCCGTGGGGCAAGCTGACGCTGACGGTGCTGGGCATGCTGGCTGAGATCTACATCGACAACTTGCGCTACGAGACCCACAAGGGGCTGCTGGCTCGCGCCCGCAAGGGCTTGTGCAACGGCAGCATCCCCCTGGGCTACTGCGACGGGCTGTGTTCAGCCTGCACCGACGCCAACGGCAAGGACTACTGCCCGCAGTACGGCGGTACTGACCGCTCAGATGGCCGCCATCTGGTGATCCACCCGGTGGAAGGCGAGGCGGTCCGGCGCATGTTCGCCTGGTACCTCACCGGCGAGTACAGTGACGGTGAGATCGCCGAACGGCTGAACGCCGAGGGGGTAGACCTGCCCGCTGGCCGGCGCATCCCGTTTCGCACCAAAGGCCGGGCGCCGGCCCGGCCGCCCACGGTTTTCAGCAAGGATAGCGTCCGGGAGCTTCTGCAGCACGAGGTTTACAGCGGCGTGGTCGCCTTCTACGGGGTGGACGCGAAGGGGCGCAAACGCAAGCGCAAGAACCCGCTGGAGGTCTTCCCCGGCGAGCATCCGGCGCTGGTCAGTCCTACTGACTTCGCCCGGGCGCAGGAGCTGCGCCAGATGTTCGCCCACCGGGTGCGCCTGGGCCGCACGCAGCCGTGCATGTACCCCTTGTCGGGGCTGCTGCTGTGCGACACCTGCGGCCGCAATATGCGGGGGATGACCTCGGGCGGCCGGCGCTATTACCGGGACGTCACGCACGTCAACCACATCGGCAACTGCGTCCAGAAGACCGTGCGGGCCGACGAGGCGGAACAGCAGGTCGTGGACCTGCTTTGTGGCGTGAAGCTGCCTTCTGACTGGCAGGAGTGGGTCATGAGCAACCACTTCACGCCGCAGGAACGGGCGGCGCTGGCCGAGACCGAGCAGGCGCTTCAGGCGCGCTTCGACCGGGCGACCGAGTTGTACCTGGCCGGAGCGATCACGAAAGAGAAGTATCAGGCCGAGAAGTGGCAGTACCAGACAGACAGGGCCGGTTTGCGTCCAGCGGCGTTGGATGCTATCATAGAGGCCGGACACGTGCTTGAGGGGTTCGCCCAACGGTGGGCGGCGGCGGAAACGTCCCTGGAAAAGAACGAGCTCCTACGACTGGTCCTCGTAGGAGCTCAAATCAAGGGACATTCGCTAACCGCACTTGTGGTGAAACTGCCGTTTTATCCACTGATGCGACATTGTCCCAGCGGGGACGACGGG
>Ga0172371_10013392_pt1 | contig 10689 bp, 8 predicted proteins | sample Lak12m_FD_114543 | JGI IMG/M metagenome (GOLD analysis project Ga0172371, IMG submission 114543) | Freshwater microbial communities from Kabuno Bay, South-Kivu, Congo - kab_022012_12m | ecosystem: Environmental > Aquatic > Freshwater > Lake | place: Democratic Republic of the Congo: South-Kivu... | reverse complement strand
GTTCCATGAAATTCTCGCCATCCGAATACCCGGAGTTGAAACTCCGGGCTATTATCAGTCGCCCCTTCAGGGCTTGAACAGCAATGTTTTTGTCCCGGAGGGACAGCCGATAATAGCCCGGCATTTCAGTGCCGGGCAGACCGAAATACCCTTAAGTTAGCGCCTATGCCCCTAACCCCCCTTTACTAAGGGGGGTATTGCGCTATGCCGTTTTGCCCCCCTTTTCAAAGGGGGGCAGAGGGGATTTTATGCCGCACGTAACTGAATGCTTGCCAGGTAATCGCGGTCACAGGTTCCGGACGATCCGGGTACGGGCGACCGGCCGGTCCTCTCTATGATTTGATCTTCCGCTTCAGGCTTTCGATTTCCTTTTCCAGTGTTCGCACGCGTTCCTTGAGGGTACGTATTTCATCTTGCGCCCGTCCGAGACCCTTTTGGAAAGGAAGACTCCACAGGAACAGACCTGCCGCCATCACTCGTTCCACGCTGTTGCGCGCCTGGAGGCCCGCGTTGAACATGTCGGAGACGGAGCGGCGGAACGGGCCTGACCCGAAGAGCTCCACGAATGCGGTTTCGTTGCAGGAGATCCAGATCCGGGAAAAAGGCGGGATCGTGTCCGGGCCCGTCTCCTTGAAGTCCGATTCGGCGACGCGCAGCAAAACCCTTTCCACGGCCTTGCCTGCTGCGCGGACAAATTGATCGACGAACGCTGCCGCGCACTCGAGAAAACGTTCCTGATCTGCCAGAGCGCGCCTCACATCCTCCTGAAACCCGGTCGTCCCTGATTGATCCTGCGCGGCGGTCAATCCGGTCACAGTCTTTTTCCACGCCTCAGCCCACACGCCGAAGGCCCCCGTCTCCGCGGGTATTCCGAACGGCGGAGCAAAGCCCCACAGTGAACTTGCCAGCGACAGATCCGGGAAGAGCCCGCTGGTGACGCTCGTGGGGCCCCCACCGGAACACACGTCGAGGAACGACTTCCATTGACGCCGGACGCGATCCGCGTCCGAGATCCCCGGAACAACCAAGGCTCCGCGGATGAGCTTTTCGTATTCCCGGAGCCACCTCTCTTTTATCGACGCCGGCGGAGGTTTCTTTCCGCGGCCCTTGATCAGGGCCGGAAGATCCTGTACCGTCTTGGCGTACATTTCCTGGATTACTGCGGCCAGCGCCATCGGATTGGCGATGCGAGACGGCATTTCCTGGGTGATCCACGGGAAGACCCTTTGCAGGTCGGGATCGTCCGCTGTCGAGACTCCGGCGCCCTTGAGCCAGTCCGCCCAGGCGGACGAGAGGCGACCCGCGGATTCGGTCAGTTCCTTGAGCACTTCTGCCTGCGTGCCGGACATGCTTGCCGTCCTATGAAAGGTCAAATGCGGTGGGAGACCTGTCTGGGAAAAGGGTCCTCCCCTCGCACCCTTTCCGAGAACATTGAATATGTCGTCGGCTCTCATGAGAGCCGTTGCAGTGCTCCTGCAACTGTCGCATGAAGTTTCTCATAACGCCGAAATTCCGTAAAGGGAAAAAGGGACTGCAAGCCTCTTGCGGGCCGTCGGGATTCGTTCGGGCGCGGCCGCCTCATACCAATGCGCTTTCAACGGAAGTATTCTTTCCTGAACCTTGTTGAGCCGTTTCGGGGCGATCTCCTGCGCTTCGGAGGGCGAAGCCTGACTGCGCTCCGGGGTCCCCCCGACACCACCGCCACGGATGTTCCGTGTTGGAAAGTGCGTTGGCATCGGTCCGGGCGGTCTTCGGAGATCTGCTGCCGCGCGGCCCCACAAGAACCGTTGATATTCCTTCGGGTTCGCCTTTTTGTCTTGCGGGTTTTCTCTGTCATGACGGGCGAATTTTATGATAATATGGTAACAGGTAAGGAGAACACTTTCAGCCCGCGTGACGGAGGGATCATCGTCCGGACCCGGAAGAGACGGGCATGCGGTACGAATCGATACCGCTCAACAGAGGCTGAGTGGTTCCGCCGGGATGAAGTCGCCGAAGGACCCTTTCGTAAGACATGGTGAAGTTTCCACGAATCAGAGCGGATCATCAGTGAAGAAAATCAGAATTGAAGATGTGCTCAAAGACCTTCGCGCCGGACTGCGTACCAAAGGGTTCCTGTCCAAGTACGGCTTCACGCTGCCTCAATTCGAGGAACTGCTCAAGAGCCTGATTCGGAAGGGGCTCTTCACCAAAGAGGAGTTCAGAGTCTGGAAGACGCGACGCGTAGAGCCCGAACCTTCTCCAGCGCCGCCGCGGCCGTCTCCTCCGCCCCCGCCTCATTCGGAGGAACCGTCATTTGATGTTGAGGAGGTCGAACCTCCTCCCGGTGAGAAATCGGATCACAGTATTTCCACGTACGTCATACGAAATCCGGAACGAAATAACTCTTGGGCTCTCCAGTTGTTTTCCACCGCGAGGGAGCGTATGAACGGCGCGCAGTTCAAGGTCAACCTCCAGGGGAAGAAGTACTCTTTTGTCGTGGAGAAGATGCTCTTTCGAGGCTCGGTGGACATGCTTTCCCAGGGCGAGGGCTCCGACGCGGATCGGAAGAAAAAACGCGAAGTGGCTCTCCAGAACATTGCCAAGCACGGGTGGGCCGCTTATCTGGAAACTCGGGCCTTTGAAGCCAATTTCGGGCCTGAAGAAGAGGCGGAACCTTCCAAGAAGGCGCGGCTGGTGCTCCTCCACTGCCGCAACGAGACGTTCTTCGCGGCTCTGCACACGCCGGCCCCTGCGATCAACCTCTACGTGGGCTCCTCGCTCGAGAAGATTCGCGAGCGACTCTCCAAGACCGTAGACACCCGCGGGCTGGGTATTTGAACCCGCCGTTCCGGACCGCGTACGCAAATGTGCATCTACAGTCCCTGTTTCCTTCTCCTGAGATTGCCGCTCTTCGCTCGCAATGACACGCGCGGGAATTGTCATTGCGAGGAGCAGAGCGACGAAGCAATCTCTCTTGGCAAGCGTTCAGCGGGATTGTTGCATGAAAGTGTCAGCGAGCGTGTTGTCCGTGTCCCCATCCCCCAGCCCCTTCCCCAAGTGTGAGGAAGGGGAACCGGAACCCCCTCTCCAGACTTGGAGAGGGGGCAGGGGGTGAGGAATCGAATCGGTGGTGAACGATCACGAAATCAATTAAGCCACGGTTGGTCCATCAACGCCTCTTGGACCTCTTGTCGCTTCGCGCCCCGGACGTATAACGTCCGGGCCACCCGGCGGTTCTCAGGGGTATCATTAGAGCGCCATAATTTCGGTGACGTATTTTGCAATGGAGATTGCTTCGTCGCTACGCTCCTCGCAATAACAGGTTTCGGGGGCGTGTCGTCACGACAGGTCACTACCCTAACCCCTCAATCAGCTTCACAATCTCCTCGGTCTTCTCTTTCAGGAGCTTCTTGTCCTGTCGCGCTTCCACGTTCAGCCTGATAACGGGCTCCGTGTTGGAAGGACGCAGGTTGAAGCGCCAGTTCTCGAACTCCATGGTTGTGCCGTCCGTATGGTCCAGAAGGAGCTCCTTCCCTTTGTACCGGGCCTCCACCTGCTCGATGACGTCGTGTGGCCGCGCCACCTTCAGGTTGATCTCACCGCTCACGGGGAATTTGTTCATCCGGTCTTCGATGAGCTCCGAGAGCGGACGCCCCGCCTCTGCGAGTATCTGAACGAGGAGCAGCCAGGGAATCATCCCGCTGTCGCAATAGGCGAAGTCCCGGAAATAGTGGTGCGCGGACATCTCGCCGCCGTAGATGGCGTCTTCCAATCGCATCCGCTCCTTGATGAACGCGTGGCCGGCTTTCGTCATGACCGGGACTCCGCCCGCGTCGCGGACCATCTCCACGGTGTTCCATATCAGCCGCGGGTCGTGAACGATCTTCGAGCCCGGCTTAGCCTTGAGAAATGCCTGGGCCATGAAGCCCACGATGTAATACCCTTCGATGAAATCACCCTTCTCATCGAAGAAGAAGCACCGGTCGCAGTCGCCATCCCATGCTATTCCCACAGCAGCCTTGTTCGCGACCACCGCGTCCGCGGTGACGGCGCGGTTCTCGATGAGAATGGGGTTGGGAATGCCGTTGGGGAACGTTCCGTCCGGCTCGGGGAACAGCGAGACGAGCTCGAGCGGCAGGTGAGGTTTCAGCATTTCGAGGATCGGGCCTGCGCATCCATTCCCGCAATTGGCCACCACCCGCAGCCGTGACATTTTTCGAGGGTCCACATAGGTCAGGAGGTGCTCGATGAACTCATCCTTGGTGTCCATGACCTCCACGGACCCTTTGGTCTTTGCTTCGGGTCGGAAACTTCCCTCGATGATGATCCGCTCGATGTCTTTCAGCCCGGTGTCAGCGCTGATGGGACGCGATTCCTCCCGAACGAACTTCATGCCATTGTAATCCATGGGGTTGTGGCTCGCGGTCACCATGATGCCACCGTCCAGCTTCAGGTGAGAGGTCACGAAGTAGATCTCTTCGGTGGGACAAAGCCCGATGTCCACCACGTCGCACCCCTGAGCGTTCAGGCCTCTGGCAAGCGCGGCCGCGACAGCCTCGCTGGAAAGACGCACGTCTCTACCGACACAAACCTTCGAGGGGGAAAGAAGGGTGGCGTAACCCCGACCGATCTTGTACGCTAGGTCTTCGTCCAGTTCGTCGGGAATCCTGCCGCGCACATCATACGCCTTGAAGCAACTGAGCCCCTTGGGTTCCGAATTCGCCATGGCTTATCCTTTCACTTCATCCTCAGTGCAATTCATCTGCGGGTACGTGCCGTCCTTGAGCACAGCGCCCCTTTCGATTCGGCTCTCTTGGCCGTCGCGCGCCTCAACCTTCACCTTGCCCATGATTTTCACATCCCGTTCGAAGAAGACCGCGCCCGATACCTCCAGCGACCAGGCGTCCACCAGAGAAACGGTGGTGGACTTCTCGAAGCGCTCCGCCATCCTGAGAGGCGACTCCAGGAAACCTTCGGAGAAGACGACGCGCGGCATGAACGGGAGATCCGGAGAGCGAAATGGATTGCGGCGCAACCTGAACATAGGGTCCAGAATGCACGCGTCCGATTGCACGACAAACAGGTCCGCAACCCTTTTGGTGGGGAAGAACCGCTCTCTGCCCACCCTGAGGCCCCTGGCCCGAGGAAATGAACCCACCGCCGCGCCCATGGCCGTTTCGAGCTGGATAACCTTCTGCCGGAAAACCCGTTTGTGGTTCTGAATGATGGGGAGGTTCAACGAATCGCGGTCGAGTGCGTCGGCGAGTGCGTCGAGATCGATCCAGACGTTGTTCGTGTTGAATACGCGAAACCGCTCGATGTCCATGAACGCGTCCCTCTCGTGAGGGGCAACCATAGCAATTTCCAAAAGGTCCAGGTTGTGGTTCCGTACGACGAGGGTGCCCCCCTTGCGGTCCGCACGGGTGCGGTCGGTGACTTCCAGCAGGAACTCGATGCCTTCGTGTTCGATAAGGCCGAGTATCCATGGTTCCACGCAGGCTGCAAGATTGTCGAGATTCGAGATGAAAGCCCACCGGATGCCGTCTCTCCGGAGCCGGTCCAGGAGGCCCGTCCGCTGGAGGCTCACGTACACGTCCCCGTGACCCGGCGGCACCCAGTCTTCATCCGTGCCGGTATCCAGCGGTTCCAGGGTTTCCTCCACAAGTCGGGGAACCTGGTTTTGAATGAATGTGAGAACCGGAAGATCGAACCGACGCACGACCTCCAGGGTGGGCTCGTGGGTGAAGAAGCTGTTCATGAGGACGAGTGGGATATCGACCGAACGTCGGTCCCGCAATGCCATCATCTGCTGAATAATGATTTCCAGGTACGAATAGCCGTCCTTGGCTTCGAGGAGACCCTTGGGAATGCGGCCGTCCATGGTGGTGCTCCGGCCGCCGTTGAGCTTAACGACCGCCACCTTGGACAGGAGCGCTTCCCCGCGTTCTTCGATTTCTGCCAATTGGTCGGGATCAGCGGGTTTCTCGAGAATGCCCTCGGTGTGAGGGGCCGCCACCTCTTCCAGGGGTACATAACCGAGGTGTTCGTTGCGAACGCGGTTCACCATACGCACGAACCCCTGGATGGCGACGGAATCGACACCTCTGGAATCCATCTTCCGTCTAATTCGTTCTTCCACGTGATTGCCGTTCATGCCGCCCCCGGCGGGTAATCACCTGAGATTATCATGGTTCTGGTGCATCCGCAACGGTGGAGTCAGCTGGGTAGTGGGTAACGCGGCGATACGGATCGCACATCTACAGTGCCGCTCATTGAAATTTGCGGCACTCTTCACATACGGGAAAGCCAGTGAGACTTCGTTGACGTTGAGTAAGATCCCAGCGTGGCGGTCATCCACAACTTCTCGGAATCTCATGGTTATGGCCGACTGATAGTGGAGCGCGCTTCCCCAAAAGGACGTTGAGCCTTCTTCGACATTCAGCTTCAAGTTTTCCATCCTTTTCAATGCGCTCCACTATAACTCTCGCCGGAAATCACAAGTCCTCGAACAGATCACCATTGAGCGGTCGATAGATCGGGGGTCTGCGAGCCTCGTTTGGAACGGGCGGAAGCTCTTCGGCCCCAAACAAGGGACCGGCTATTACGGTATCCAGTAGTTCGGCCTGCTCGGCATAGCCGTCCACGGTCGCTTCCAGTACCCAGAGCAGTTCCAGCAGTTCCGTGGTGAATTGGCTGGTCCAGCACTGGGGGCGGATGTCGTCAAGGGGCGATGATTTCTTTCCTGCGCCATTCTTCATACGGTACTTGAGCCACGATTGAACGACCTTAAGGCCGGAGACCTCGAAATTGAAAACCTCGGCAGCGACGGGCCGGAGCTCGCCCGCGCCGACGTGAAGCGTCCGTGTCGCAGCGTTGTGCTCGAATGAGCCGGGATAGCCGTCTCGATCGCCGGGGATTGCCTTCACGCATTTCGCCTGACCGCGCGGGACGCGGCCCGGCCGTTCACCTTCCGGCACGAACCATTCGCCATAGGTGTGGAGCCAAAGCAACCGTGCGCCGATGCCGCTCACTTTTGCGAAGAGAGCGCCATCCTTCGTAATCGGGACGCGCAATTCACGGCTCTCCAGTTCATTTGCATGTTGCGCCGTGAAGGCAGGCTGTGCCAAGACGCCGTACAGGTAAGCCAGAAAGTCCTCTGGTGTCACCTGTCGCTTGTAGGCTTTGCCCAGCAGGTGAAGCAGGTCGGGCAGGATGTTCGGTTCCGTCGCCCCGGCGTCGCGATAGAGGGGGATGCAGTCTTTGGCACCTCGCCCCGAGAAGTGATGAAGATCGGGCACTGCTGAACAAGCGGTAAGAGGTGGCCCGCTCCCGAGAGGGCTTGTCAAAAGGCTTGTCAGATACACCTGTTCTTTGCCGTGGGCACGCCAGAGTTCTGGCCGAAGAAAGTCGCCTAGACGGCTATCGGCTAGCACCCACTGCCGGTCAAAGGAACGGTAGGCATAGCGTTCTACGTGAGGTGTAGAAGCATCCCGCGAAAGATCGTTGACCGGTTGGTCGCTCGGATCTCCCGAGCGGAGAGGCGGGTAGGAAGTGGCTATTTTTCGGTCCCGGGTTTCCTTAAATAGCTGAGCTCTTTCGGCCGATTTCAGCAACGCCTGCCAACGAGCGTCCAGCGTGCTCTTGTCCGGACAAATGGGCCAAGTTCGCTTATATTGGGCTCCCGAATGCTGCCACGGCATTAAATCGGTCAGAAGCGGCCAACCAAAGTACTGGCCTTTGCCCGCCGGGCGGAAAGGGGCAAACCAATCGGAAGGGCAGTCTTGCCACTTCAGGCTTGTGAAGTCGCCAATGGCATCGAGCGCAGACAGTTTGGCATCGCGAGCTCCCTCGATGCAGCAGTACCGAACGTTCGCAGGTTCATCCTGCTTCTCCCTTCCCGAACGAACAGCGATGGCGATAGCAACGGGAGTCTGGATCGCGAAGACATTGTCACTCTTGTGGGTTCCTCGTCCCTCGCCGCCAAGGTCGAGAATCCAGATTTCGTCGCACAAACGGCGCATGTGCTCACGCATTCCGCGAAAAGCGTCGCCGTCGAGATAGCTGGACGCGCTAATGAAGCTCACGACACCCGGACCACTGGCGCTTTCATGCTCGAATACTTTCCAGAGCGCCCATCGCCAAAAATACACATAGAGATTGTAAAGATTCTTCAGGTGAACGCCGTGACCCGTGGCAAGCGCGGGTTTGACGAAATCCTTGTACAGAATCGAGTGCTTTTCTCGTAATTTGAGAACCTGTCGAGGGCTCGTAGGATTACTTTTGTAACGAATAGCGGTACCGGATTTTCCCTTTGCGACGGCGCTCACGTCAACCGGATCGCCAAAGCGGACCCATCCACCCCACCGGCTCAGATGCTCTCCCGCCTTCAGATCGACGGCCGGATGCCGATCATAGGGTGGATTGCCCAGGCAGACGATAACTGGAACCTTGCTCTTCACCGTGAGCGCCTTAGCGTGCTGCTCGGCAATGGGCTTGAGAAAGAGAGGCAGTTGCGGCGGCTGTGCATGAGGGCTTTCGAGCGTGTCGGTCAGATAGACGTGGGAGCCGTCGGGCGGGAGCTTTGCGCCGCGATCGTGAAGTACCCGGCTCACGCGTAATTCGGCCACGGCAAAGGGGCCGACCATCACCTCGAAACCGTACAGATTGGCCGCCAAGGCGGAAGCCTGGCCCGGCACGGCTCCCGCGCCCTGTTCAGCCTCGACGCGGCCGAGAGCATGGTCTATGACCCCGAGGAGGTAGGTGCCCGTGCCTGCGGCCGGATCGAGCGTGACTACCCCGGGGTCGGCAAAACCGAGGGGCTTACCGAAGCGATTCACGAGCAGATCGTCGACCAGACGAACCTGGGCGTGGACCACTTCGGGGGGAGTGTAATAGGCCCCAACATCCCTGCGGAGCCTGGGGTCGTACGCGGCGAGGAAGTCTTCGTAAAAATAGAGCCACGGATGCTCGGGGCTGCTCAGCGTGCCAGGGGGCACAACCGCGATGATGCGCAGGATCAGGTCCAACGATGCCATCATCTCGGCCCGAGCTCCAGGGTCGGTGAGGACTTGGAGTGCGCGGGATAGAAGACTGTGCTGGGCGGCGAGACTGTCCTTGGCTCTGTCAAGGGTCAGCGGCTCGGCTCCTTCGGCGCGGCCCAGGAGGAGCGCGAACGTGACGGTCTGGGCATACGCGTCCGCGAACTGCTCATCCGAGGCATCGGGAAAGAGGAGTTGCCGCCAGTCCTTGGCGAGCTGGACAAGCGGGGAGCCCAAGTCCCGGAGCGCTTCGGTCACATCGTCGCGCAGCATGCGGCAGAGCGGGGCGAGCAGTTCGGCAAATCCTTTGAGATCAACCTTCCCTTTTCGATCTGTGGGAATGATGGGCTGCCAACAGAGGAAATTCCTCAACAACCTTTCGACACGGTCCGCGTCGGCGGAAACAACCGCCTCATTGCCCTCTGCGACGATATTTCCGGAAACGTGAACGATCTTGTCCACAAGCTTGCCGTCACGATAGAGGGCCCATTCGTTCCCGTCAGAGTAGACGACATTCGGGAGGAACCGAAAGCGCTTCCACTGTTCACGGTTGTGGCCGGAAAATCGCTTGTAGTCGGCGCCCACGCCAGGGGCCTTCAATTCAACGTAGCCGGCAAGCAGCCCGTTGAGATGGACCGCATAGTCGGGTTTGCCGAGTCGGTCAGGCAGCCTTGTTTCCCCCGTGCAGACTACGTTCCACCCCAGCGTACCAGCGAGATCGGCCATAAAGTTCTCGAAGGGACCCCGCAACTGGTCTTCCGGTTCGCCTGCCGTCAGCGTCGACATTTTGGCACTGACGGTCTCGGCAAATTTGCTGAGCGCTTCCTGGATGGTCATGCCCCCGTTCTTACCATTTTCCGAACTGGAATTGCCATGACATTTGCAAGTGAAGAAGATACCGGCCGACTCTCCACGGTCTGCCCTGAAGTCCCATCATCAGGGACACGGCGAGACCAGGGGCAGGCGTTGATCAAGTACTCGTGCGCGGATTTAGAGGGGCTGGACTACAGCTTTGCGTGAGCCGATCCCACTGTCAATCCTGTTCCTCTTTCTGCGGCGTGGCCTTGCGTGCTCTCTCAATGAGCTCGACGAGGGTGACGATCTTGGAGGGGGGCGGCTGCGAGAAGCAACGCTCGAATTCCTCGGGAGTCAGGATCTCTCTGAAGAGCGCTTCCACATCGAAATGGACGCTCCAGCAGATGAGCGCTCTCGAACAGGGGCGATCGTGTTGTTCCACACGGCAATATTCAAAACTTACCTGGTGGCCCAACTTGGGGCAACGGATTTCCTTTTCTTCATAGGGCGTGCTGGACGGCGAGTCTGGCATGTGACCGGATGATTGGGAAGAGATTCCCGGGAAGGGGCTTCGTGAAAAAAGTCTCTCCCCGGGCGCTTCCTTAGAAACCATCGTGCCTGGTATCAGGCACAACGGACGATGAAAATGTTACCCTTGCGCCCACGTCCGGGTTGGCAAAGTCCAAGCCGCGACCAGCGGGAGCCGCCGATATATTTGAACTTTTTGGAAGGGGGGAGCGGGGGCATAGGGGCTAACTTGAGCGCTCCGAGGCAGAAATACGGTCACGTACGGAACCCCAAACCCTGGCAACCCCGCCGACAGTTCAGAACCAAGCCGAGCGCTCCGTCATTCCGACGAAAGTCGGAATCCAGT
>Ga0172371_10013391_pt1 | contig 10689 bp, 10 predicted proteins | sample Lak12m_FD_114543 | JGI IMG/M metagenome (GOLD analysis project Ga0172371, IMG submission 114543) | Freshwater microbial communities from Kabuno Bay, South-Kivu, Congo - kab_022012_12m | ecosystem: Environmental > Aquatic > Freshwater > Lake | place: Democratic Republic of the Congo: South-Kivu... | reverse complement strand
TCTTCTTTTACTCGCTTGAGAATTTGCTCTTTCATCTCGTTTGAGATTTTAAACGCTTTTTTCATATGTTTCTAGTTTAGTAACACATGGAGAAAGTGTCTAGTGTTTGGGGTACCTTCCAATGAATACTATGAGGCCGGTATTGCTATTCACGACTTAGCATACAGAGCCAAAGATATATATTTGAGCAATAAGGCGACTGATGATGATCGTCGCTTATTATTAAGCTATGCGTTCTCAAAAATGACTTTAACCAATGGCGTGCTTACTGCTGAATATTCACCGGCTTTTGAGTTTTTAAGTAAATTTATGGACAAGCTAAATGCTACTTCCGAACCGGTAATTTTTGGCTCATATTACAGAAAAGCAGACGCTTTCGCGACTGCTTATCCTGATTTGCTCGGGGATAGGGATTCGAACCCCAATAAACAGGACCAGAACCTGTTGTCCTACCGTTAGACGATCCCCGAATTTTAGAACTATCTCAATATAAACAAAAACAAATTATTTTTCAACCCCTCCCCTAACCCTGCGCCAGAGTGATAAACATGGCAATGGCGGAGGCGGCCATGATGCCAAAGGTGGTCCAGACTAAGATATTGGATATTATACTGCTGCGGTAATCACCCATAATCTTTTCACTGCGCGCAATGCGGGCAATTAAGAACAAGAGCGGCACGGAAACTACACCATTGAAGACGGCGGTAAAGACTAAGGCCTTGATTGGATTAATCCCCATAAAATTAATCATCAGACCAATCAACGTTGCAATGGTAATCACGCCATAGAAGCCATGGGCTTTCTTCAATTTCAGATTTAGTCCTTCCCTCCAACTCATCGCTTCCGACAAGGCATAGGAGGCCGAACCGGAGAGAACTGGCACCGCCAAAAGGCCCAGACCAATAATTCCAATAGCAAAGATCATCTTGGCAATCAGCCCGGCGTTAGGAAAACTACTAACCAGAGGCTCCAAAGCTTTGGCGGCATCAGCGGCGGTGCCGACATTGGTAATGCCATTCTGGTTCAAAACGGTAGCGGCTACGATGATAATTGACCAAGTGGTAGACTGAGACAGAAACATGCCGAAAAGATTGTCCCAACGTAGGTTTTTCAAAAACTTCCTGAGACCGCGCGGTCGTCCCAAAACTCGATAGAGATGTTTGGCTTTCAACTCTTCCACTTCTTGAGATGATTCCCAGAAGAACATATAGGGTGAGATAGTGGTACCAATAACACCAGTAATGATGAAGAAAAAGGCGAAGCTCATTTCAATATTCGGCACCAAAGTCGCCCGCAAAATAGTCGCCCAGGGCTGATGGATAATGAAAAGAGTGATGGGATAGGAGATGAGTGTGAGTACCAACCATTTAAGAATCTTGGAGTATTTGCGGTAAGAAATAAAGATCTCCAAAACTAGAATCAAGACCGTAAAACCCAAAGTCAGAATCACAAAATTAATCGGCAAAATTAATTGAGCCGCTCCCGCCATCGCTCCAATATCCGCCCCGATATTAATGGTATTGACGATAAAGACCAGTAGAACGGCCATAAACAAGACTTTTTTGTTGTAATGTTCTTTGATATTAGCCGCTAAGCCTTTGCCGGTTACCGCTCCAATGCGGGCACAGGCCTCCTGAGTAGCTGTCAAAAAAGGCAGAGTCAACAAGGCTATCCATAATTGGCCATAACCAAATTGAGCGCCAGTCTGAGTGTATGTCGCAATACCGGAAGGATCGTCATCAGCCGCCCCAGTCACTATGCCGGGACCGATAGTTTTGAAAAAGTTCCTAGTTTTCTGCCACAGTTTATTCATAACTTTGAAATAATAATTAGTTAAGTTCATTTTAGCAAAATCCGGTGTGAAAAACAATAAAGAGGCTCATATCTAAAGCCTCTTTAATCAGCTATCTAACATTAATCATTTTTGGGTTTCATGAGTGGGAAAATCTGACATTCGCGTCCGGTCTTATTCATCAAGAAGCTGAATAGTCTCTCCGAGAAACCAAAACCGCAAGTAGGCGGCATACCATACTCGAGAGCCTCCACAAAATCATGGTCGTGCATCTGAGCTTCATCGTCACCGGCTTCGCGCAGTTTCTGCTGATCCAAGAAACGACCTTCTTGATCAATCGGATCATTAAGTTCACTGTAACCATTACCCAATTCCGAGCCGGCAATAATCGGCTGGAAGCGCTGAGTGATCTGAGTGTTCTGGTCATCGCGTTTAGCCAGGGGCGAAATAGCCACTGGGGTGTTTACCAAGAAACCCGGTCCGGCAATTTGCTTCCGGCAATATTTCCATAGATTATCAATCGCTCTGGTGATATTGAAGCCCTTTTCGTCATATTTGACGCCTAATTCTTTCAATTTGGCGATAATTTCCTTTTCATTGGTATTTAAGACATCAATACCGGTATATTTTTTGACGGTTTCGACATAGTCATAGCGAGCCCATTTCTGGCCTAAATCAACGTCAAAATCTTTGATGTGGAATTTCATAGTACCGAAAGCTTCCTGTGCAATATATTTGTACAGCTCCTCCACCAGCTCCATGCCCTGTTCATAATTGGCATAAGCCCAGTAGAATTCCATTTGGCTATAGTCTTGCAAATGCTCGGCATCCATACCCTCGTTTCGGAATTGACGGCCAATTTCAAAGGTCTTGGGAAAGCCGGCTACCATTAATTTCTTCTGCCATAATTCACCCATAGAAATACGGAGATAGACATCAATATCTAAAGCATTATGATGAGTGGCGAATGGTTTAGCGTCAGCTCCACCGGTAGTAGTCTCTAAAACTGGGGTTTCGACCTCTAAAAAGCCGTGATTATTCAAAAAAGTCCGAGTTGCTTGCCAAAACTTGCTTCTTTTTTCGATCATTTCATAAACATCCCGATTAAGCATAATATCCAAGTAGCGTCGGCGCAGTTTCTCATCTTCGTCACTTAGCCCGTGCCATTTCTCCGGCAGGGGTCTAAGAGCCTTGGTCAGCAGTTTCCACTCCCGAGCCATAATACTATTTTCTCCTTTGTGGGTTACAAAAGGCACGCCTCTGACTTCTACGAAGTCGCCCATATCAATGAATTTTACCAGAAGCTTGTAGGCCTCATCGCCCACCTCTTTTTTGGAGACCGCGATTTGAATTTGTTCTTTGCCGTCTTGCAAGTTGGCAAAGGTCAAATTACCGTGAGTCCGCAAAGTACGCAAACGACCGGCCACCACAAATTCTTTCTGAGATTGATTAAGGTCATCGAAGTTAGCCAAAACCTCCGCCACCGCTAGGTTGCGCTCAGACTTGGCCGGATAAGGGTTGAGGCCTTTTTCCTTTAGGGATTCCAGTTTTTTGAGACGTTCGTCCCTCTCGGAACCCGGATTAGTATTTGGGGTTTGATCTGCCATATAAACTTATTTAATATCAATAATCTTGTATTTGACTTCACCGCGTGGGGTTTCCACCACCACCTCATCACCCTTGCCCTTGTTTAAGAAGGCGAGGCCAATGGGAGATTCGTTAGAAATTTTACCATCAGCCGGACTGGCTTCATTAAAGCTGACAATAGTGTACTCTTTCTCTTTACCGTCATATTTGACGACCACGGTTGAACCCATGGCCACTTTGTTGTGAGTCTTCTTTTGATTATCAACGACAACCACATTCTTGAGGGTTCCGGTTAACTCGGCGATGCGACCTTCGTTTAATGCTTGGGCGTCCTTGGCTTCGGTATATTCGGCGTTCTCACTTAAATCCCCCAGCTCTTTAGCTTTCTCAATGCGATCAGCAATCTCACGGCGTCTCACAGTGGACAACAGCTCTAATTCATCCTTCAATTTGCTGTATCCCTCGGGCGTAATGATTTGTTGTTCTGGCATAATGTTGCTTGTTATTAAAACGTTTTTTATTAATTTGATGATATTAAATATACAATATTTAGAAAAATAAGACAAGACCGACCCTACAACAAAACCTGAGACATATAATGGTCCACCGGAGCATAATCATCGGTAATCATCTGGTCTAAGGGGGTAATTTGGCCCTGGTACAAGTTTCCGAGCATTGATTTGAACTTCGGGTCGGCTTGGCTAAAATCTAGCTTCTGGGACGATTTTAGGGCTACTAGCATGATGTTCTGAGCGGCCTCCGGCTGGTCCGGCAGATTGACGGTAAAGACCAGGACTTGAGGAAAAACCGCTTGGTAGGCGGCATACTCGGCCCGCAGAAACAAGCTCCTTTTCCCTTCCGCTGCGGAGATCAGATTAACCATAACTATTCCATTTTCGTTTAAAGAACCAGAGATTTTTTCAATCGCTTCCCGACTCGACAGTTGAGGCGGAACAGAAATGGAATTGAAGGCATCCATCAGCACGACATCATACTTGGTGGTATTTTGGTTGAGAAAGACGCGACCATCAGCGTGACTTATCTTGAGGCGCGAATCGTCTGAGAGCGAAAAATATTGGCGCGCCAAGTCCGTCAACTTCGGATCAATTTCCACCACATCAATAGTAGAGCTGGGATAGTGTTTCAAATAATAGCGCGGATAGATGTAGGCCGCACCGCCAATCATCAGGGTGTTTTTGAAGTTCGGCCGAAAATATTCCATCAGACCATAAAAACGAAAATATTCTGACGCTAAATCATCGCCATCCAAAAACATAGTGGACTGCCGTCCAAAACGATCAGTTGATAGATTCAAAGTGGGGCGACCGGTCCCACTCTCCGTTCCCTCGAAAATAGAGACTTCGTTGTATGGAGTACTGACGGCTATTTGGCCGGTGCGAGCAAATTGATTCTGCTCCGACCAAGAAATAGCTAGAACCGAAGCTAACAAAAAAACTAAGACTAATAGGCGGGCCGCTAATTTGTCACTCACCAGAAACAAGGATAGCAAAACTAAAACGGCGGCGAGTAGGAAAATAATTTTAGTGACACCCAGAAGTGGGATAATTAGGAACCCAGCCAGAAAAGTACCAATGATGCTACCGGCGGTCGACAAGGCATAGAGATTGCCGACGGTTTGTCCCGAGCTATTCAAGTTCTCTATCTTTAATCGCACCGCATAAGGCGAGACGATACCCAGCAGAAAACTAGGGACAGAAAAAAGGACCAGAGATGACAATAGAGCCGCCCAGGTTAGGTTGCGGAATAAACCAAGCAGCAACTCTAGGGTGGTGGTTTTGATAAAAGCCGGAATGAGGATGCTGACGCCGGCCAGAAAAATAATCCAACCTAATTTGGCATAGGTGGCTGATTTGTCCGCCAGTTTTCCGCCTAACCAATATCCCAGGCTCATGCTAGCTAGGATAATTCCAATGAGCGCCGTCCAAACATAAATGGAGATGCCCAGGTAGGGTGCCACTAGGCGCGAACCAACGAGTTCAAACACCATCACCACGGCACCACTGACAAAGACGGTAATTTCCAACAAGTATTTTTTCATAATTATTTTTTATTCAGCTCTTGATTATAAACCCACAAAGCCGCAAGCATGACCCAGGTAATTCCCAGCGGATGGTTGGTATAGGGAGTAAAAATATTAGTGACTATCAGCGCCACGATACTGGCCGAGAGAGCAATATTCTCTTTCCAGGATTTTTTGATAATTAAAAACAATAGATATAAATAGGCCAAGAGCCCCAAAAGTCCCAACTTCAACCAGACATCCAGCCAACCCCATTCAAAGGCATAAGTGGTGTACATTTTATCGGCTGTCGTCTCCGCTACGCGCGGATCGCTGGATTTGTAGGTCACTAAAGTTCCAAAACCCGAGCCCAAAATCGGACTTTTTATTAACTCTTTTTTTAGAGCGTCCATAAGCGCCCAGCGGGAAGAAATAGCTGATTCGTCTTGAGTCAGATTAGCCCGGTCACTGAAGAGCGACAAGTTGAAACCACCGGCCACCGGCGGACAAGGAAATTTAGCTAACGCCAAAACCAACAAGAGGGCCGCCCCCAAAATCGCCAAGTACTTCAGTTTGTTAATCACTGCCAATCTAATTCCATTCCTCCGCCAGATAACTACCAGCAGCAAAAATAAAGCAGCTAAGAGAGCCAACCAGAAACTGCGCGACATGGAAACTATCACTCCGGCCCAGACTAAAATCAACAAGCATATCAAAGCGCCAGATTTATTTTTCGGCAGTCGCCAAACTAAAAGCGGCGAGGCTAACAATAAAAAGATATGCGATTGAAAAAAGATTCGGAAGAATCCACCCCCTGCCGGGGTAATTTCTCCGACCCCGCTCAACCTCACCCAGCGATACAAGTCCGGCAGAATCGAAGGAATATTATGGGTAAAAAAATATAAGAGCAAGAGGGTTTTGCCAGAGAGCCACAAAACTGCCAAGAGTAGAATTTGCTCCAAGCGTTGCCAATTCTTTTGTTTATTTTCACTAACCACAAAAACTTCATAGCCGGGCAGAAGCAGAGCAAAAAATAACCAACCATTGAAATCAAAAAATAAATTAGAAAAATCATGTCCGCGCAGATAACCATTCAAAAGTCCTAAGAGCACAAAGAATCCCAAAATCCCAAAGGCTTTCAGAAAAGGAAATTTGTGGACTTGTGGCCAAGGAAATTTCTTGGTCCGGAGCCAACGCGAAACAAAGAATACCGCCCAGACACTCATCACTATCAACCATAAAATGATGCGAATGGATATCTGTAGTCCCCCGGATTCAAAGTAAAAGAGATAGCCCTTGGAACCGATAAATAACTCCACCAGGAGGAGCAAAACGCCGTATTCTAAGCGGTAGAGGGTCAAAATTAGGGCTAGGAGCGCAATCAACACCACGGCCAGATTATTGAAACCGGGTACATAAAAAGTAAAGACGGAAAAAAGCTCCGCCGCTACAATCAGTCCCAATATTAAAGCTCCGCCGTTGGCAAAAATCTTCTTCATAATTTTTATATTAAGCCGTGTTTAGTTTTGACAATTTTGACCGCTTGGTTATATTTCTGGACTGCCGGTAGAAAAGGAAAAAGTTTGTAAGCGGCTGCCGGTAACCAAGAACTAATAGTTCCTCCCGGCAAAACCTTAAACAATACTTTGTCGATCCAGGTACCGCCATGTCCCTGCTCCAGCATCGTCAGCCACAAATCCCAATCCTGCAATTTCTTGATACTCTCGTCCCAACCGCTAGCCGGAAAATCACTTTTGCGAATCAAAGACATGGTATGAATATAGGGTGCCTGTTGTAATTTAGCACCATCGAAAGGACCGAGCTTAAATAATTTTCCACCCCACATAAAAGAAGAATAGACGTAACTGGCTTCCGGATGAGCCCCCAGCTCGGCCAACATCAACTCCAAAGCTTGTGGTACTAAAGTGGCATCGGCATCGCAGAATAGCAGGTAGCCACCACGCGATTTCCGCCAACCGTTATTCCGCGCTGAAGGAGCGCCATGGTTCTGCTGGTGCACGATAAAAAAAGTATTATTGGATTTGGTGGTATGCAAAAACTTCTCCAGCGCTCCATCCAGATTATCCTTGGAACCGTCATTAACAATAATCACTTCAAAATCCTGATAAGTTTGTTTGACTAAACTCTCCAAAGTTCTGGTAATCTTGTCGGCCTGATTGTAAACCGGAATAATAATTGAGATCATATATTAAGAATTGAGTGCCGTATAAAACTTCTGGGCTTGATTTTTCCAATTAAAATTAACTTGTGCGCGCATTTGGCCTTTTTGTCCCAGAGTCTGTCTCAGCTCAGCGTCGTCCATTAGTCTTTCTAAGGCCGAAACCAACTCATCAGGCTCTACAAGTAAACCATTTTCATTATTAACCACCGCATCATGAACGCCACCGCTATCTAAAGCCAGAACAGGTTTGCCAACTAAATTAGCCTCCAGATAGACAATGCCGAAGCCCTCAAAGTCGCCGGCCATATTTCTGGCCGGCAGAGCAAAAATATCCGCCAACTCCAACCAGACCCATTTATCCTCTTCACTGCTCTCACCCGCAAAAACTACCAAGTCATCCAGGCTCAAGCGGTGACAAAGATCTCGCAAATAAACTTCATCCGGACCGGCACCCACCACTACATAGCGCCAACCTGATAGCTGTCTGCGTCCTAAGGAGTTAATGGTATCCAACATAGTATCAACACCTTTTCTTTTCACCAAGCGTCCCATGGTCAATATAATCTTGTCATCCCGCAGATCATATTTCTTTTTCAAGGCTGCCAATTGCTCCGCCTTGACTACTCCTGCTTCAGCCACTCCTGGATTGACGATTACGACTTTGCGATTGAGATTGGCAGAAAATTCTTTGACCAATTGAGCAACATAGCTATTAGCACAAATAATTCTTTTCGCTCGCGCCAGAATCATCCGAGTCAACAACCTCTTTCTCCAATTGACCAGCGCCAGAGGAAAATCCATGCCGTGTAAAACCACGGCGTATGGTTTAGAGAATAATAAACTGAAAGCTAGAGCCACGGTTCCGAGGGGTAAAATCTGTCCGACAATAATCTGATCAATCTGACCTTCTTTGACACTTTGACGCAAATCAAAAAAATACATTAGATATTGGAAAGGGGTCGGAAAATATTTCCGAAACAGCACCGTCAAACTACCTGCCTCCGGCCAGTTTTGAGTTAGATTATAATAATAGCTGGCTACTCCACCCTTGAAGGGCGGATATTCCATGGTGAACAATAAAGTCTTCATAGTTATTCAATATCGCCGGTCGTCTTTTCTTCAGAGACAACTTCGGCCGCTCTTCGGGAACTCGGCTTTTTAAAGGAAGCGATGATATATAAAATATCGGCTTTCCGGAAACCGCCCAAAAGATAAATCAAGGAAAAATAAATTAGCATGGCCACTCCGGTAATCAGCAGAATGTTTATCCAGGGCTTGAGAATAAAAACTGCCAGAGACATAATCAACGAGGCGGCTAGGGCCTTGGCAAAAACGACCAGATTCTTCCGCGGACTATAGACAATGATTTTCTTGACCCAGACAATACCCAACACAAACATCAAGAAATTCGTCAGAAGCACCGTGATGCTGGCACCGATCGTCTTGAAGATCGGAATCAATATCAAATTCAAGCCAATACTGGCCACCATGACAATGAACATATTGAAGGTATTGCGGCGCTGGCGGTCACAGGCATTGAGGAGCGAGCCAATGGGAAAATTAACGAAGATAAAGAATAGGGCCGTAATGGTAATTTGCAGTGGCAAAACCGCTTCAGCGTAGTCGCTCTTGAAAATGAGAACAATCTTGTCGGCGAGCATAATTGTCCCGAAGATAATCGGCAAAGAAATAATAATCAAATAGTTCATAGCTCTTTCAAAAGCAATCGTCAGTTGGGGTTTGCTGGAAAGCCAATAGGTGCTCATCGCTGGATACAAGGAAGCAGTAAAAGCTAGAGGCAAGAATTGCAGAGCGAAAATAATCTTGAAAGCTACTTGATACAGACCGACATAATAGTCGCCCGCCATTAGCGACAAGAAAACCGAATCCAAATAAGTATAGAGTCTTTGAAAAATAGCAAAAAGCGCAAAAGGTAGGCTAATTTTGAAAATGCTTCTGGTTAGCTCGGAATCGTAGAGTAATTGCAGTCTAATTCCAATCCGGTGACGGAGCACCCAGAAAGAATAACAGAAGTTATAAATACTAGCCAAAGCCAAAGTGCCCAAAACTAAACGTAAATTTAAACCCAGTTCCATCGCGACTAAACCGAAAGACAGTACAATCACCTGGAAGATCACGGACGAGATACTTTCGTATTTCAGATTATGAAAACCTCGGATGGTAGCAAAAAAAGTGGTACTGAAAGAATCCAGCACCATGCAAATAATCGAAATATAGACCAGGTCTTTAGTTAACTGATCATGATTGAAGAGGTTGATAACCACCAAGACCAAGGCGGTGGTAATAAAAGTCAGGAGTAATTTGATGCTCAGGATGTTACCCAAAAGCTTGGCGGCCGCTTCTTGCTTCTTGGCCACTTCCCTGGTTAGAAAATTGATAAATCCCAAGTCGATAAAAATGGCAAAAATAGTCGTAAAAGACAAAGCAAAATAATACTTACCCAAATTCTCCGGCCCTAAATTTCGCGCCAAAAAAGCAAAATACGTAAAAGAAATCACCTTCTGGAGAATTAAGGCGATGGTTAAATAAGAAGTATTTTTGGCGATATTATTGACTTTGGTCATCTGGCTAGTATTATAACACAATCGTCGTGGGAATGTTAAGGTTTTTTTGACAAAATAATTGTTTCCTGTTAATATCACCTTAACCAATAAAAATGAGCATGAAAACAATCCTGTTCCTTCTCAGTTTAACATTCTCTCTATCTCTCTCGGCGCAAAATCAAGTCCTTGATAGTCTGGTGGTTAAATACTTCCCGCAGATGAATGCCCAAAGCTATTTCCCTGCCAAGATAATCGCCTCCTATCACCACTATTACGACTTGGCGATTCCAGACGAGCTGAAAGCTCTAGCTTTTAGCTCGGAGGAAATTGATACCGGTTTTCAGAAGGCCGTCGCCCTTTATCTGAGCGACGAGCAAAACTTTTCGGCGCTAGTCAAAGTCTGCCAAAAATACGGAGAAAATTTGGAAGGTACCCCAAACACTAGACACTTTCTCCATGTGTTACTAAACTAGAAACATATGAAAAAAGCGTTTAAAATCTCAAACGAGATGAAAGAGCAAATTCTCAAGCGAGTAAAAGAAGA
>Ga0172371_10013389_pt1 | contig 10690 bp, 8 predicted proteins | sample Lak12m_FD_114543 | JGI IMG/M metagenome (GOLD analysis project Ga0172371, IMG submission 114543) | Freshwater microbial communities from Kabuno Bay, South-Kivu, Congo - kab_022012_12m | ecosystem: Environmental > Aquatic > Freshwater > Lake | place: Democratic Republic of the Congo: South-Kivu... | reverse complement strand
GGCGAACGTCGCCCCGCTCGGCGTCATCGTTTCCGGAAACGGCGGCCCCATGGACTACAAGGCTGCTGCTCATTGCCTCGCACTGGGTGTACGCACGGTTCAGTTCTGCACGGTGGCGATGAAATATGGCGTCGGCATCATCGACGAGCTGCACTCGGGGCTGAGCCATCTCTTGCGTGCCCGTGGCCTCCACTCCGTCCAGGAGCTCATCGGCATCGCGCTTCCGCACCCGATCACCGATTTCATGGCCCTCAAGGCGGTCAAGCGCGTCTCTTCGCCAGATCACGACCGGTGCATGAGCTGCGGCAACTGTACACGCTGCGCGTACCTGGCCATTTCCCTGGACGCGGACAAGCACCCGATCGTCGACCCCGCCCGCTGCATCGGGTGCAGCCTGTGCACAAAGAAGTGCTTCGCGGGGGCCTTGTCCATGCGAGAACGCACCACCGACGAGCTTTCAGCCCTGGTGGAGGCGTGAGCCTGCATATTCTCGCCTATGACTTCGACGATGATCTGATGGACGCGACCCGGTCGGACTGGCTCATGGACGGCCTGCGCTCCGCCGGAATGCCCCATGTCACTCCTTCTCGTTCACCTCGATCAGCCCCGGCGTGACCCCGGCCAGCTGCGTGGTCTTGCCTGACGGCCAGAGCACGGTCACGCTTTCAGCCTCGGGGGCCGCACCCAAGCCGAAGTGCAGGACGGAGCTGTTCTGGCAGCCCACACCCTTGCCGCCCTCTACCTGGCGCACGAGCAACTTGCCACCGGCCTGGACCTTCACGATGGCACCGATGGCGTCGCGGTTCGACCAGCCTGCATTTCCCTCGGGCGAGGCCCCGCCCGTCAGCTTCACCTGAAGGGAGGGGCCGGCGCCCGCCGACTCGTTCACAAACAGCCGGTTTGCGATCAGGTCAAGGTCACCGTCTCCGTCCACGTCACCGGCGGCCGCACCCCAACCGTTGAAGTGTCTGATGCCGGCCAGATACGTCTGATCCGTAAACTCGCCCTTCGAGTCGTTCGCATACAGATAGGAGCGCCTCCCTTCGTAGACGGCAGTCAGGAAAAGGTCGAGATCCCCGTCGTTGTCATAGTCGAACAAGACCGAGTCCGAGTGGGTTTCGTCGTACACGACCCCCTTCTCGGGCGGCTGGAACCCCTCGAACGTCCCGTCGCCCTTGTTGAAATACAGCCACGTCTGGTCGGAGAAGTCGATGAAGCGCGGGTGCGCCAAATTAGGCACAACCAGATCGAACAACCCGTCTCCGTTCAACTCACCGAAGCTCGGTCCAATGGTGTGCCCATATGTCGAGCCGCCCATCCCCGGGTTGAAGACCCCCATCACCCCGGCTTCCTTGGCCTTGTCGGCAAAACCCTTGGTCGCGCCCTTGTTCTGCCAGAGCTGGTTGGGATCGAGCCTGTAGTTGCCCACGTACACATCGCTGTCACCATCGCCGTCGTAGTCCGCGGCACACACGCCGCGGCCATGCCAGTACAGGGGCGTGACCGGAATGCCGTATTCCTTTGTCTTGTCCGTGAAGGTGCCGTCGCCGTTGTTGTAGAAGAAGAAATCCCTGAACGGTTTTTCCGAGTCGGCCAGCGTCCCGTAAGTGGCCGCATAGAAGTCCAGGAAACCGTCTCCGTTCGCGTCGAACCAGGTCACCCCCTGGTTGTTGGCTGCCATCACGATCCCGGCGTCCTGAGTGACCTGGATGAACGACCCGTCGCCCTCATTGTGCACGAGGAAAGGAGTGCCTCCCACGCACACAATGTCCCGGTTCCCGTCGTTGTCGTAGTCCCCCCAGACGCACTCGCCTCCGACTCCCGCCAGCCCAGCCTCCTCAGTGACTTGCAGGAACTGCCCCGTGCCGTCGTTGCGCCACAACGTTCCCCCGCTCAGGAAGTCCTCGTCCCCGTCGTTGTCGTAGTCGCCGAACGACACATGCCCGCCGACCTGCGGCCCCAGCGCACCCAAATCGTCGAATACATGTTGCTCCACCACCTCACTGGCCACTATTTCCGCACGCATGAGCCACACCAGAGGCACATCGTCTGCCCCGACGAAGTTGCTCATGGACGGGAAACAGGTCAGAGTGTCGCCCGGAATGTCTGCGATGAGCCCGCCGTACGACTCATAGTCGCCCGGCTCGCGCGGGGCAGGGAGAGACAGAGCCACCCGAGCTTCCCCAATGTGCCTGAAGATCACGAAGAATTCATCGTACCCCAGCAACTCGTGCCCCAGCTTCTGCACGTCAAAGACCCTCCAGCCCGGAGTCTCTCCCACGTCCATCCTGTACGCCTCCCCTATCGGGTAGAGGTCTTCGCCCGTGTTCTCATTCAGGCACGGATAGTGGCCCCCGGGGAACCCCGTCGAAAGCTGCATTTCAATCTGCCCCGCCCCCCCGGCCGTGTACATGTAGATCCGCTTCACCTTTCCCGGGTGCGGCATGCGGAATCGCATCCAGGGACGGAAGTAGATCGTGACGCCATTCTGCACCACGTCGTACTCCCCCTTGGACGGTCCCTCCGGCTCCCACGACCCGTCCCAAGTGTCGTGCGAGATGACGAAGCAGTCGTCGCACGTCGGCTCAGCGGCAGCGGCCGTGGTCTCCGAGACTGCGACGAACTCGGGTTCTTCTGCTGCCTCTGCCTCCGCCGCATCCGGCACGGCGTCGCCCGTACCGGTCGTGTCCGACCCGTCGGTGGACTGGTCCTGCGCGTCCTCGACGGACGGGACATCCCCTGCCTCCAGCGAAACGTCCGCGGTCGCTTCGACCTCAGTGCCCCCGTCCGACAGGAGCTCGGCGCGAACCTCGACCCCGGCATCGCCAGCCCTCTCAGACTCTCCCGAGCACCCAGCGCAAAGCCAGGTTGCCCCAGCCAACAACAGCAACCCCATAAAGACAGCAAGACGCATCGTTCTACCTCCGTTCGCGAATTTCCCGGGAAAGCTCAGCGGACCCCGAGAACCTCCTGCGCCCAACTCTCGGGATTATACAACGACTTGGAGGAGGAAGGACAGAGCGGAGAATCCAGGTACACCTCCACCCTCTCGGTTTCCTCCACCCGTGCGTGAAGCGCTCGATAGTAGCTTTCGCTCAAAGCGAACATGTCGATGTGCTTCCCTTCCAGCGACCAGCCCGTGTCCTCGACGACGAAGCAGCCGTCGTGAAAATCGAAGCCTCCCTCGTCTCCCGGAAGAGGCATGCCGTCGAAGTCCGGGATGTAGACCACGCTGCCCCGGCCCAGCTGGCCGTCAGGGACCGCTATGGTCCTGAACGGATGCAGCGGAGCGTGCGAGCCATACCCGAACGGCGCCGCCGAACGGTTCACCTCCGAGAAACACCAGCCGTACTTGGCAAACATGCACTCCTCGGAGAGGTTCAGGATTCGCCCGTCCCTCATGATCCCCGTGCCCTCCATGCTGACCTGCCGGGCAAAAGACTCGGACACCACCGAAAGAACCTTCCCCTTCAAGTCATAGAGCGGCACTGAAGGCTTGCCCGCAAAGTCCTTCTCGAACACGATCCAGTAGTACGTCAGCTTGAATTCACCAGCGCCGTTCCCCAGCTCCTGCGCGTCCGAGATTCCCGGGACCCCGATCAACCCGGCAAGCACCGCCACCAGCAATGTCCTTCTCAACCCCATCGGTTCTCCCTCACCCCTGACCCCTGACCCCCGACCCCTCATTCTACGGCATCCCCATGCCGGAGTTTAGCCCGCCGCTCCATCCGCCTCCCACGAATCACGAATCACGAATCACGAATCACGAATCACGAATCACTACTTCCACCCCATGTGGGGTGGCAGCGCCGGCTCAGCGTTGACCTGCTCCGCCATCAGCTCACCGTAGCCCTTGTTCGACAGCGTGGACCACGCGAAGACCAGGTATCCGGGGGCGCCCTTCTCCCGCAGATACGCGACTTCCGCCGCGATCTCCCCGAAATCGGGGTAGTCCGCCTTGAGGCCGACGTACACATGCCTTCCCGAGGCCGCGGCCAGATGATCGTCGGCAAGTGTGGCGAAATCGGTCCACCCGCCCTTGGGGGATGTCAGCGGCCAGTAGACCATCGGGCAGATTGCGTCCACGGACTCTCGGGCGAGCCATTCGTGCGAGTCCTGGAAGTAGTCGAAGTAGCCCTGCGAGGTTCCGCCCCAGCCGAAGATGTCCTTGTAGATTCCCCACACAGCCGCAGTGACCTTGACATCAGGCGTAGCAGAAACAACTGAGGCATAAAGCTCGGAAACGAAAGAAGAAAGCGTCTCCCGCTGAAAGTCGCCCCAGGAAAGCGAAGGGGTCTCTTCCTTTGCCTTGGCGTAGGCCGCTTCCGACGACTCGTCGTGGGAGTAGCCGGGACCGGCATACCTGACGTAGTCCAGGTGGACGCCATCGACGTCGTAGTTGCTTGCGATCTCGGAGGCCACCGAGATCACGTGCTCCCGGACTTCGGGGATGCCTGGCGAGACCCACGTGTAGGAGTTGTTCCAGTCCATGGGGTTGCCGTCGGCTCCTGCTTGCCTCCACTCCGGGTGCGCGTACAGGATGTGTGGGGGGGTAGATGACGGCGGGGGAGTAGTGCCCGACCAGGCCGTGAAGGTATTCATCCACGCATGCACCTCCAGCCCCCGGGCATGTCCGGCCTCGACTGCGACGCCGAGCGGATCCCAGCCGGGGTCTTTTCCCAACACACCGGTGAGGTCCTTGGCCCAGGGCTCGATGCTGGACTTGTAGAACGCGTCGGCCGTGCCTCGCACCTGGAAGAAGACCGCATTGAAGCCGTATTCCGCGACCGCGTCGAAGATGTCCTCGATGTCCTGCGCATCGTTGAAATCCCAACGTGTCACCCAGATTCCACGCATTTCCCATGCGCCAGTCCATACGACCGAGTCCTTGCCGGACGCGGCATCGGGCAAGTCGTCGCCTTCCACTGTGAGATCCTCGCCAGGCGGGAGATCTTCGCCGGAGCCGTCGCTGCCCTTCAACTCTCTTGTGCTGCCATCCGGCCCGGACTCCGGCCCGTCGCTTGCCGACCAACCGTCTTGTGCGTCCGAAGCGGCGAGACCGGAGTCCGCTTCACCCTCCGTCCCGGGCCAGTAGCAGAAGAAGCCGCCGTCAGTCTCGTAGCACAGTCTCCAGTCGCCCTCACAGTTGTAGTTGCACCTGCAAGCAGTCTCGTCCCCGCAGCTTGCCGCCAACGACGCTGCGCCCAATGCTGAAAGAAGAGTTGCCAGATACGCCCGATTGCTGCTCATGGACCACAACCCCCGAACCGACCGGCGCATGCTACCGCAAACGCTGACTCAGGCCAAGCCCGTGCGTTTTTTGACCACCTTTCGGATCAGACTTAAGCTCGACTTTGCCGCTGCGCGCGGCATGGCCTTATGGGCCACTTGACTTGCTGGAGTATAACCCATGGAAACGCTTGCAACTTTTGTCATCATGGCCCTCGGAATCGCTGTTGCGGTCGGACTTTCCTATGCCAGCATGCAGGCGGTCGTTTCGCTCATGCCATCTCCAAGGCCGAAGCGATGATATGGTGAGGGACGAGCAGATCAGGGACGCGCAGGGCTGCGTGCACGACCTGGTGGTGGTGGGCGGGGGGATTACGGGGGTAGGTGTCGCCAGGGACGCGGCGCTGCGCGGGCTCAAGGTGGTTCTCCTCGAACGAGGAGATATCGCTTGCGGCACGTCCAGCCGATCATCGAAGCTTATCCACGGCGGGCTTCGCTATCTCGAGCACTTGCACCTGGGACTGGTGCGCGAGTCGGTGACCGAGAGATGGAGGCTGATGCAGGCAGCACCCCATCTCGTGCGCCCTCTGCCTTTTCTGTTTCCCGGCTACAAGGGAGAGAAGCCTGCGCTCGCTGTGGTCAAGGCCGGAACGCTTGCCTACTCGATCCTGTCGTCATTTCGAGCCCCGGGTCCCAGGGCCGGCCTCGGTCCGGCGGAGACCACGGAGCGACTGCCGTTGCTGGACTCCCACGGGCTCAGAGGCGCAGCGCAGTACTATGACTGCTCGACGGACGATTCGAGATTGACGCTTGAAGCTGCTCTGGACGCTTGTGAGGCAGGGGCCCGACTGTTTACCAGGGCGAATGTTGTGTCGGTAGCCCGGCAGCGGAGCACCCTGGTGTTCGAGGCAGAGGATCTGACGTTGGGGCCCCCTGCGACGCGCCTCAATATCGAGGCGAGGGCCGCTGTGATTGCGGCAGGACCGTGGACCGACAAGGTGCTTTCCTGCTGTTGTCCCGGTACGGTGCCGTGGCTGAGGCCGACCAAAGGTGTCCACCTCGTCGTGCCGACAGAGCGATTGCCGTTGTCTTGTGCCGTGGTGATGAAGTCCGTGGCCGGAGACAGGCGCAACACGTTTGCGGTCCCCTGGGGCTCGTTCTCCTACATCGGAACGACGGATACTGACTTCCCGAATCCTGACGTCGAGCCGGACGTGACCGCCGCTGATGCGGACTACATGCTTGCGATTGCGAACCGGTACTTCCCAAGGGCAGCTTTGACACGGGACGACATTGTGTCCGTGTGGGCCGGCGTAAGGCCGCTGGTTGCGCCTCACGACGAGGTTGACCCGACCACTGCTCCCGACCCGTCCGACGTTTCCCGGGAGGAGAAGATCGAGGTTTTCGATGACGCTTTCGTCGTTGTCGCCGGCGGCAAGCTGACGACCTGGCGGCTGATGGCCGAAAGAGCGACTGACGCGGCCTGCAAGCTGCTCGAACGTAAGCACTCAGTGCGTTCGAGTCGATGCGCCACCGCGACCCGGCAGCTTCCTGGTGCAGCAGGCTTTACAGGGGAACAGGACCTTGCGAACCGCCTCAGACTGGAGTTCCCGCGCCTTCCGGCTGACTGGCTTGAGCATCTGGCACGCACGTTCGGCACTCGGGCAGCGAGGATCGCTCGCCTGGCATCCGCAGAACGATCTCTGCTGGAACCGCTGCCGGTCAGCGGCCCATACCGGATGGCCGAGCTGCACTACTGCATCCTCAACGAGCACGTTTGCTCTCCGGAGGACTTCCTGGTCCGGCGCACCCCGATACACTTCGTAGCGTCCGATCAGGGCAGGGCAGCAGTGCCCGTGGTGCAGGCAGCCCTTCTATCCCATCAGGTCGCTTCTCCCGAGAGGATCTCAGCCTCTTGCACCGGCTACCTGTCCCGCCTCGATTCCTGGCGGAAATCGCTTGCCCAAAATAGTCGCTAAAGTCTCTCGCAACCGATCCGATAGCTGCGCAGTCTTTCTTGAAGGTCAGACGATGTGCACGACGGGAAACCGGGAGAGGGATAAGATGAACACGAAGCTGGCGGCGGTGGTACTGGCGGTGGTTCTCGGCTTTGCTCCCCTCGCAGCGCGCGCAGGAAGCCAATCGACGGTCACCCTGGGCCTTGGTTCGTCGGTCGGTCTGTCGCACGTTCTGCCCGTCACGGGCGGCATGCACAACTCTGTCCTGAACGAGATGAATGTCCGGCTCAGGCTGCTGAAGGTCCTGGGAGTCGATTTCAACTACAACGTGTCGGGCGAGCAGGAGCTGGGTCACGGGGAGGTCTATTCCTCCAACATGCGGGCCTCGGCGCTCCTGTACCTCGTTCCCACGAAGACTCTATCCCTCTACGTTGCGGCCGGCACAGGAGCCTCCTCCTTCAGCGACCTGACTTCCTCCGAGGCTTCAGAGAAGTCGTACCACGGCGGCGGCGGAATGGAAATCTACGTCGGAAAGCACCTCGCTCTGACCACCGAGTTCCTCATGCTGGTCCCGGAGGTCGAGAAGGTCGTGATCACCACTCAGCCCCTCCGCCTCGACGGAGCATCCTCACTCCAGCTAGACGGCGTCGCCCCGGCCGCCTCTGACTACATCTCCATCGACAACTACCAGCTTTCCTTCGGATTGCGGTATTTCTTCTGATCCCATCCCAAGGGTTTCCATTTTTCGGGCGCGACGTACCCGGCGGCGGTAGTACCGGTAGACGAAGTAGAGGGCGACGAGGCAGCCGACCGCGATCCAGGTCGTGCGGTTGATGCGCGCTGTCCATTTGACGATGTCGTGGAAGTGCGAGCCGAGAACATAGCCGAGGACGATCCAGGCCGGCACGGTGATCAAGGCTGCGAGGGAATCATAGATGATGAAGCGTGAGCGTGGCATACGGGCCATGCCGGCCATGACGAACGTGACGAAGCGAATTCCCGCGACCATGCGACCCAGGAACACGGTCCAGTTGCCGAACTTGCGGAACCAGCGGTCGAGCCGCTCCACCCGGTGTTCCGGCATCATCCATTTGAAGGGTGCGTGGCGAGCCAGCGCGTGGCCGAACTTCTTCCCCAGGTGATATGCAACCAGATCTCCGGACAGGATGGAGCTATAGCAGACGAGCGCCACTACCCAGATGGTGTTGTAGACGCCACCGAACTCGTTCTGGACCACCGGAAGCCCGACCAGGATGCCGGTGAACGTCAGAGGGATGTCCTCGGGGAGGGGCAGACCGCAGCCTGCGAAGAAGAGCAGTACGAAAACGACCAGCAACGCTGCCTGGGGGTTTATGGCGTTGAGCGCTTCCCAGAGTTGTTCAAGCGTTTCGGGTCCGAGGAGGGCAGCAAACCGAAGCATCGCAACGCACTCCTATCGCGCCACCGACGGCGCGGGGAGTTGATGATATGCCGCACCCATGCCTTTGCAAGCGAAAAGGTTCCCGAGGCCGTCCCTGCCCTGTCGGCCCTACTCACAACTCAGAACTCGCAACTGTTCGGTTGACATCGGTCCCGGCGCTTGATAAGGATTTGCCGACGAGGTTGGAGGGGAACGTTGGCAAGAGTTGCCGGTCCGGTTCTGAGTTGTTTCTGCCAGCTCGTTCTGCTCATGGGATGTGCGGACCCTGCTACCACAGGTGCTGCTGCTCCTCCGGCAGGCTCTCCTGAGGCCAGGTACCTGGAGGCGCTGGACGACCTGATCGACGGCAGCTACACGGAAGCTGCGACGGTTTTCGAGCAGATTTCCGCATCCACTCTGAACCCGGTGCTGGCTCAAGCCGCGACGCTGAGGCTCGGAGACGCGCTGTTCCTTCAGTCCCGCCACGCGGAAGCTGCCGAGGTCTACCGGCAGTACCTGGAGCAGTACCCCAACTCGCCGGACGCACCCCACGCGGGCTACATGCGCGGCCTGAGCTTCCTGCGCAGGATGCCCGAGGACGTGTGGATCGTACCACCGCCCGAGAGCAGGGAGATGAGCGACGTCGAGTCCGCGTATCAGGCGTTTGTGGCAGTGATTCAGCGATCTCCGGAGGCCTTCCACGCAATGAAGGCGCGGGTCCTGCTGGCTCAGACCATCGAACGGAAATGCCGGCACGACCTCTACGTGGCGCGCTACTACCAGAAGAACGACATGCCCCTGGCAGTGGCTCAGAGGCTCGAGAAGGCGATCGCTGCTGAAGAAGCTGAGAAGCAGAGCGGCTGGCTTCCGGAGAGCTTCTTGTGCGCGGCGTCAAAGGACAACGTGCTCGATCTGGCCAGGGCATACAGTGTCATGGGAAAGGCCGACGGAGTCCGCAGGGCTGCGTCTCTGTATGAGAAGTACAGCAAGTACTTCAGGGATGCGGACAAGGGGGCGGCGGAGATTCGGGCAATCCTGGAAAAGCACGACCTTCGCCCCTCCGACCGACTTTAGCTATCCTTACATGTCTGAAGCGTGATAGGCTGGAAGGCTGGAAGGCTGGAAGGCTGGAAGGCTGGAAGGCTGGAGGATTGTTGCATGGCGCCTGACCATGGAGATCTGACCCGGGCTTCGAGCAGCGCGCTGGACGAGTTCACGCAATATCTGCGTTTCGAGCGGAACCTCAGCCCTGCGACTGTCGTGAGCTATGAGACGGACCTGGTGCAGTACCTCAGCTTTCTGCGGGAAGAGCTGGGGCGCAACTACCGGAGTGCCCGGCGCCGAGACGTGATAGCTTTTCTCGAACGTCGCATGGACGGAGGAGCCGCGCCCAGCACCAGGGCCAGGCAGCTTTCAGCCATCCGGCGGTTCTACAGATTCCTGGGAGAAGAGAAGATACTGGACGATGAGACTGATCCGACAGAACTGATCGAGTCTGTGAAGCTGCCTTTCCACTATCCCACGGTGCTCACCGTCGAGGAAGTCACGCGGCTGATTGAAAAGCCGGACAAGGACACGCCCGAGGGAGTCAGGGACAGGGCGTTGCTGGAGTTCATGTACGCGTCCGGGGCCCGTGTCAGTGAAGTGTGCACGCTCGATCTTCAGTCGCTCTACCTGGGCGAAGGGCTTGTGAAGCTCAGGGGCAAGGGAAGCAAGGAGCGCCTCGTGCCGCTGGTTGAGCCGGCCGTGGACTGGTTGGAGTTCTATCTCTCGGCCCCCAGAGCCACTCTGCTTCGCAGCGCATCGAGGCTCTACCCCGATTCCCGGAACCGGGTCTTCGTGAGCCGGCAGGGTAGGGGGCTTACCCGGCAGGCGGTCTGGAAGCTGATCAAGAAGTACGCTCTTCTTGCGAACATCGACGACGTTCATCCTCACGTGCTGCGGCACTGCTTTGCTACGCACCTGCTGGTGAATGGGGCAGACCTCCGCATCGTGCAGGCGCTGCTGGGCCATGCCGACATCGCCACCACGCAGATCTACACGCATCTTTCCCGCCGCGACCTCCTCGACTCCTGGCGCAAGCACCATCCAAGGGCCTGAACAG
>Ga0172371_10013388_pt1 | contig 10691 bp, 13 predicted proteins | sample Lak12m_FD_114543 | JGI IMG/M metagenome (GOLD analysis project Ga0172371, IMG submission 114543) | Freshwater microbial communities from Kabuno Bay, South-Kivu, Congo - kab_022012_12m | ecosystem: Environmental > Aquatic > Freshwater > Lake | place: Democratic Republic of the Congo: South-Kivu... | reverse complement strand
GTCCCCCGAATCCACCGCCCTCTTCCCCTCTAATCCGTTCAATCCGTTCCCTCATTCCGTCGCCCGCCCCCCCCCTAATCCGTTCAATCCGCTCCCCAAATCCGCTGACAGCCCTCCCTCTAATCCGTTCAATCCGTTCTCAAAATCCGTTGACAGCCCTTCCGTTGACAGCCCTTCCCCAAAGACGCCGATTTGTTTCAGCAAGGCCAGGGTCTCCTGCGCCTCGGCTTCATCCAGCAGGTTCAGCGCAAAGCCGACATGCACAATCGCATAGTCGCCGATTTTTGCTTCCGGTACATACGCCAGGCACACTTCGCGGGCCGCCCCGCCGAAGTCAATCTTTCCCATCTGTAATCCGCTTTGTTCGTAGATCTCAATAATCTTTCCAGGTATGCCTAAACACATTTTATGCTCTCCTTAACCGCGCCAGGGCTACCACCGCCTGTCCTAATGCCAGGCCGCCATCGTTGGTTGGAACTTGCCGGTGCAGGTAAACTTTGAACTCATTTTCCTGTAACAGCCCAACGGTCAGGCTCAACAGGAAAGTATTTTGCCACACGCCGCCGCTCAACGCCACATCCCGCGTATCATATTGCTGGCTCAGGCGCAGGCAGGTATCCAGCGTCATCTGGGCGATCCCGCTGTGGAAGCGCGCCGCCAGCGTCGGCGCCGGCCGGCCGGCGCGCCAGTCTGCGATTAACGCCTGGAACAGCGGCGCCGGGTTAATTTGCTCGCCATCCAACTGCATCGGGTAATAGCCCGGCTCGCGCATATTCGCCAGCGCTTCCATCTCGATGGCTGCCTGCGCTTCATAGTTGACTGTCTGTCGCACCCCGATCAATGCCGCCGCCGCGTCGAACAGGCGTCCCATGCTGGAAGTCAGCGGGGCGTTCAGCCCGCTCTCCAGTTGGCGCGCCAGGACTTTCAGCGGTGGGAGCGGCTGGTCGGTCAGGTTGGCCGCATACCGCACGGGCGGTAAATCCGCCTCCCACGGCAGACCGGCGGCTTGTAGCCAGGCCAGCGCCATCCGCCACGGCTCGCGCACCGCTTTATCGCCGCCCGGCAGGCGCGCGTAAGCCAGGCGCGCCGCGCGTTGGTAGGCGACGTAATCGGCTACCAGGAACTCTCCGCCCCAAATCGCCTCGTCCTCGCCGTAGCCAGCGCCATCGAAAGCGACCCCGATCACCGGCCGCTCGCCGCTCAGCCCATTCTCCGCCATGCACGCTGCAATATGGGCGTGGTGGTGTTGCACCCCGCTGGCCGGCAGGCCTTCTCTCTCCGCCCGCTCAAGCGCGTAGCGGGTCGCCAGGTAATTCGGGTGCAGGTCGTAGGCGATTGCCTCCGGCTGGATGCGGAACAGCCGCTCGAAATGCGCCACGCCCTGTTCATAAGAAAGCAAGGTCTCGTTGTTTTCCAGGTCGCCGATGTGATGGCTGAGGAAGGCGTAACGCCCGCGCGTCAGGCAAAAGGTATTCTTGAGCTCCGCGCCGGCGGCTAAGATCGGCCGGGTCTCAAATGCCAGCCGCACCGGATCGGGGGCGTACCCGCGCGCCCCCCGCAGCGGGCAATAGGACGATTTGCGGCCCTGGCTCAGTTCCTGCCGCGCGGCTGGGAAAACGCGCCCCACCGAGTCGTCGCAGCGGATGTGGATCGGGCGGTCGTGCATCAGGAAGGCGTCTGCCAGGCAAGCCAGACGCTGGCGCGCTTCCTCGTTATCCGTACAGATCGGCTCTTCGCTCAGGTTGCCGCTGGTCATCACCAATGGAGGCATATCGAAGACAACCGGCTGGCGCTGCGGGTCGGCAAACAGCAGGTAGTGCAGCGGGGTATAAGGCAGCATCACGCCGATCGTGTTCTGACCGGGCGCGGCTTCGGGGGCGATGGACGAATCGGAGCGTCGGCGCACGATCAGGATCGGCCGTTGGCGGCTTTCGATCAGCGCCCGCTCCGCCGAGCTGAGCAGGCAATGCGCTTCAACCATCTCCATATCCGCCATCATTAGCGCAAAGGGCTTGTCCACCCGCAGCTTGCGCCGGCGCAATTCTTCCACCGCCTGGCGGTTGGTAGCGTCGCAAGCCAGGTGAAAGCCGCCCAATCCCTTGATCGCCAGGATTTTACCCTCCAGCAGCGCCTGCCGCGCCTGGCGCACGGCCGCCTCGCCTTTTTCCGGCTGCCAGCCATTCTTGCCTGTCTCGAGCCACACCTGCGGCCCGCAGGCCGGGCAGGCCACCGGCTGGGCGTGGAAACGCCGGTCGAGCGGGTCTTGATATTCAGCCGCGCACTGCGCGCACAATGGGAAGCCGGCCATGCTGGTATTGGGCCGGTCGTAGGGGATGTCCTGGATGATGGTGAAACGCGGCCCGCAATTGGTGCAGTTGATGAACGGGTAGCGGTAGCGCCGGTCGCCTGGATCGAATAGCTCGCGCCGGCAATCGGCGCACAGGCTGACATCCGGCGAGATCGGTTGGAAGGCGGCTGGCTCAGCCTCGGAATGAACGATCTCGAAAGTCTTGAAACCGTTGGCGGGCAGCCAGGTTACCTGCATTTCATCAATATGCGCCAGGGCTGGCGCTTCATCCTTCAACGCTTGCGCAAAGGCCTCCAGCGCCGCGCGCGCCCCGTCCAATTCAATATCCACGCCGGCTGAGGTATTGCGCACCCAGCCGGCCAGCTTCATCCGACCGGCTAAGCCATACACGAACGGGCGAAAACCCACCCCCTGGACGATGCCGCTGACGTGAATGCGCGCTCCCTGGAGGTCCAGCGCGGCGTGCGGTTCAGTTGTCGCTTGCGCCACCGTCGCCCATCCTGGCTTGCGTCTCTGCCGCCAGCCACTCCACCCAGGCCTCTAGTCCCTCGCCAGTCCGGCAAGAGAGCGGGAACGTGATCAGGCCCGGGTTCAACATCTCTACGCCGCGCCGGAAATAATCCATATCGAAGGTCACATATGGCAACAAGTCAATCTTATTGATGATCAGCGCGTCCACGCCGCGATAAATCCCTGGATACTTGTACGGCTTGTCGTCGCCTTCCGGCGCCGAGGCGATCAAGATGTTCTTGTGCGTGCCAAGCCGGAAATTGACCGGGCAGATCAGGTTGCCGACGTTCTCGACGATCATCAAATCCAGTTGCGCCAGGTCGAATTGCGGCAGCGCCATCTGGAACATCACCGCGTCCAGGTGGCAATCGCCGCCGGTGTTGATCTGCACCGCCGGGATGCCGCGCGCGCTGACCTTGTCGGCGTCAATCGTCACCGGCGCCGTATCGCCTTCCACCACCGCCAGGCGCAGCCGCCCGCTCAGCGCCTCGATCGTGCGCAGGATCAAGCTGGTCTTTCCCGCCCCTGGCGAAGCCAGGATATTGATCGCAAATACCTTGTTCGCCTCCAAGCGCTGCTGGTTTTCAACCGCCAGTTGGTCATTGGCGTTCAAGATTTGTTCCACCACCATTACCCGTTGGGACATCCAAACCTCTCATAATCAGACCTGTCAGGTTTCTGAAACCTGACAGGTCTATGGTCTATAGTTTATTCTACTTCAATCGATTCCAGAAAAAACTCTTCTCCTGCAACCACTTTAATCTGCTCGCTTCCGCAATCCGGGCAAGCAAAATCCTCGCCCGCCGGGGTATATCGCCGGCTGCAATTCAAGCATACCAGTTCGACCGGCAGGCGGCGAAAGTGCAAAGTCGCGCCCTCGGCGGCTGTGTCTTTACTGATAATATCCCAATAGAACTGGACTGAATCGTCTACTAAAGATGAAAGTTGCCCGATCACCAGGTATAGATCGGTCACCCGCCCGGACTGCGCCTGGCTGGCGTGCCGCAACGTGATTTCCAGGATACTCTCGGTTATCGCAAGCTCGTGCATGGTTGTACCAACTATAATCGGACTTATTTTACCGCATAATGACAAATAACGGGGTATTCATCCGGCGAACCTACCGGATGGATACCCCGCGGCGCGCAACTTTGCAGGCGGAGGGAGAGGGATTCGAACCCCCGGTGGGTGTAACCCCACAACTGTTTTCAAGACAGTCGCCTTAGGCCGCTCGGCCATCCCTCCGGAATAGGGCGATTCTACCATAGAACGCACCGCCCTCGAGTAGCCCGCTAGATAGTGGAACAATCTTTTAGCCTTATCCATCGCTTTTCTCCCTTCACGATCATGCCTTAAAAATATACTATAGAATACGCCTTAAATTCATAATCATTCCCGCCTCTATCGTGTATAATGGTGGGGCTTCCAGGAGAAGCGCAAGACGCCACCGTAGCTCAGCCGGCAGAGCAGCCGCTTCGTAAGCGGCGGGTCATGGGTTCGATTCCCTTCGGTGGCTTTTTTGATTGGGGAATTCCAGGTAGAAAGTCGCCCCTTCGTCAGGCTCGCTCTCGGCCCAGGTCTTGCCGCCCATGCGTTGCATCACCTTGCGCACAATAGATAGCCCTATCCTGGCGCCGGGATAGGCGTCGCTGGGATGTAGACCGCATCCCTTACTCCTGACTCTGGTGGTCGCCGTTTTGCACGCGCAATTATATCGCCTCATCTGCCCCGCGTTTCATTCAGGATTCTGGCTTATAATATTGGCGATATGAATAAGCAGACCCATCTTTCTCCAATCGTAATCGGCATCGCCGGCGGCAGCGGCTCTGGCAAGACCACCCTCGCCAATCTCGTACGCGCCCGCGTGGGCGAAGAACGGATTGCCTACCTGCCTCACGACGCCTATTATAAAGATTTGAGCGACCTGCCCTTGAACCAGCGGACGGAAGTGAATTTCGACCACCCCGATTCGCTTGACTCGGCCTTGCTCTCTCAACATGTCCTGCTGCTCAAAGACAACCGGCCGATAGATCTGCCTCTCTATGACTTCAAAACCCATACTCGCACCCACATCACCCAGCGGATTGAGCCAAAACCGCTGATCATGGTGGAAGGCATTTTGATATTTGCCGATCCCGAGTTGCGGAAACTGATGGAGGTCAAGATCTTCGTGGATACCGACTCGGATATCCGCTTCATTCGCCGCCTGGAACGCGATATCCTCGAGCGCGGCCGCACGACCGAGATGGTGGTGCATCAATATTTATCCACTGTCCGCCCGATGCACCTGGATTTCGTCGAACCGTCCAAACGTTATGCCGATGTGATCGTCCCAGAAGGCGGCCTGAATACGGTGGCGATGGAGATGGTGGTCGCCCGGCTGGAAGCCATGCTGCAAGATCGCGCCGCAGATGTCTCTGCGACAGTCTAAGCTCCGGCAGATTCATCTGCCCAAATTCCCTCCCGAAAGGATCCTTCCATGTCAGACAAATCGAAGCAATGGTCCAATGCGCCCGAAATGGCGCTCGACCCGAAGAAGAGTTACAGCGCCGTTCTCCACACGGATCAAGGCGATATTACCATTGGCTTTTTTGCCGATAAGACGCCGCGTACGGTCAATAATTTCATCTTCCTGGCTCGCCAGGGCTTTTATGATGGCACGATTTTCCATCGCGTGATCACAAATTTCATGGCCCAGGGCGGCGACCCCACCGGCACCGGCCGCGGCGGCCCCGGCTACAAGTTCGCCGACGAATTCAACCCCAAGCTGCGCCACGACAAACCCGGTGTGCTTTCGATGGCTAACGCCGGCCCCGGCACCAACGGCTCGCAATTCTTTATCACCCATGTCCCCACCCCCTGGCTGGACGGTAAGCACAGCGTTTTTGGACAGGTCACTGGCGGGCTGGATATATTGCTTGCTATTCCTGCTCGCGACCCGCAGCAGGCGGATGCGCCGGCGGTTCACTTAAATTCGATTACGGTTATCGAAGCCTGAACGATTTAACAAATCATATAACGCTGATGCGCCATCTGACGCCGGAACGCCGCCTGACGATTTTACGCATTCTGTCGTTACTGTTTGTCGTCGGAATTGTCGTCGTCATCTTCATCTTCCGCGAACAGGTCAGGCGGCTTTCCCATCTCGGCTACCTGGGCGCCTTTCTCATCCCAATGATTGCCAACGCCACGATTATCGTGCCTATCCCGGGCGTGTGGGTCATTTTTGCTATGGGCGCGGTGTTTAACCCGTTCCTGCTGGCGATCTTTGCCGGGCTGGGCGCCGCGGCGGGAGAGCTTTCCGGTTACCTGTTAGGCTTCAGCGGGCAGGGATTGGCAGAGCGCTCGCAACTTTATGAGCGTATCTATGCCCTGATGAATCGCCATCGTCGCTGGAGTGATCTGCTCATCCTGGTCATGGCGCTCATCCCCAACCCGTTTTTCGACCTGGCGGGCATCGCCGCCGGAACGCTTAAAATGCCCATCTGGCGCTTTTATTTATTTTGCTCCCTGGGAAGTATCTTAAAAATGTTGGCTTTTTCGTTTGGCGGCGCCTCTGTTATTAACCAATGGTTCAGACCTTAATTTCCCTTCAGGCGCAGTTTTGTACGCTCCATTGAGATGATCAAGCGGGCTTCAAGCTGCGCCTGGCTGGGCAACCAACATTTTAATTTCAGGAGGATCTCTTATGACCGACTTTGCCAGACTTGACGCTTATCTGGAAGAACATCTGGACGAGAGCATTGCCGAATTGTCCCGGCTGGTGGCCCAACCCAGTGTGGGCGCCCAAAATTGGGGGTTGACCGAGTGCGCCGGGTTGGTCGCCGATATGTTGCGCCAGCGCGGTTTCGCCACGCAGGTCATGCCTACGGGCGGCGCGCCGGTGGTGTTTGGCGAGCGCGCCGGGCGTAGCCCTCAAACGCTCTTGATTTATAACCATTACGACGTCCAACCGCCCGAGCCGTTGGAGCTTTGGGATAGCCCTCCCTTCCAGCCCGAGTTGCGCGATGGTATGCTATTCGGTCGCGGGGTCAGCGATGATAAAGGCCAGTTGGTCAGCCGCCTGTTCGCCATAGATGCTTTGTTGGCCGTTCTGGGCGAGTTGCCCTGTACCGTGAAGTTCATTGTCGAAGGCGAGGAAGAGACCAGCTCCGCCCACCTGCACGACTTTGTGGACCAACACCGGCAGTTGTTGGCGGCGGATGCCTGTCTGTGGGAATTTGGCGGGGTGGATCATCGCGAAATGCCGATGCAATACCTGGGTCTGCGCGGCATCTGTTACGTAGAATTATCGGTCGAAACCGCCGCCACCGATGCTCATTCCGGTCTGGGTGGTTCCATCTTCCCCAACGCAGCCTGGCGCTTGGTGTGGGCCCTGAATAGCCTGAAAGGCCCCGATGAGCGTATCCGCCTCCCTGGTTTCTATGATGCAGTCCAGCCGCCCAGCGAACGCGACCGTCAATTGATCGCCGCATTGCCCGAAGTGGCCGACGAATACAAGAGCCGCTACCAGATCCAGGGTTTCATCAAAGGGCTCACCGGCGGACCGGAATTGCAGATCGCCGAAGTGTTTGAGCCGACCTGCACCATCTGCGGGCTGACTTCCGGCTATCAAGGCCCCGGCTCGAAAACGGTGCTGCCGGCCCGCGCTTCGGCCAAGGTGGATTTCCGGCTGGTGCCCGATCAGACGCCCGACCAGGTGTTGCTGCAATTGCGCCGTCACCTGGACGCCGAGGGTTTTTCAGATGTCCAGATCACCGACCTGGGCGGCGACATCCCCGCCCGCACCGACCCGGATCATCCGGTTGTGTCGCTGATCGCGCGCACCGCCGAACCGGTTTACGGCGCGCCGATGCAGCTCGTGCCGTTGGTAGGCGGTTCTGGTCCCAGCTATCCCTTCATTGAATTTTTGAAGACGCCGGTGATTACCGCCGGAGCCGGTTACCCCGGCACGCTGGCGCACGCCCCGAATGAGAACATCCGCATTGACTTATACCTGAAGCACGCCCGCCACATGGTGCGCTTTATGGATGAATTTGGAAAATAGTGGAACGGGCGTCAGGCGCGGCTGCCGCGCCTGACGCCGAAATCAACAGGTCAGGCCAGCGCCGTAATGACCTCTTTGCTGTGTTCCGCCGGCTTCACGCCCTCGAAAACCTTGACCAGTGTACCCTGTCCATCAATCAAAAAAGTGGTGCGGAAGACGCCGTCGTATTCGCGCCCCATCATCTTCTTGCGTCCCCACACGCCATAGAGCTGGCAAACTTCGTGCTGCTGATCCGCCAGCAGGGTGAATGGCAGGCGATATTTCTCTTTGAATTTGGCGTGGCTCTTTGGCGAGTCGGGGCTGACGCCCAGAATCACCGCCCCGGCCTGCGTATACTGGCTGTAGTCATCCCGGAAATTGCAGGCCTCGGTCGTGCAGCCGGGCGTGTCGTCTTTCGGATAGAAGTACAAGATCACCGGCTTGCCGCGATAGTCGGATAGATTGCGAATGGTTCCGCTTTCATCCGGCAAGGCAAACTCTGGGGCTGGCTTTCCTATCGAGATGGACATCTGACCTCCTAATTTTGTGACAGAACCTGGTTACGACCGGCCTCTTTCGCCGCATACATGGCCGCGTCGGCCGCGCAGATGATTTCGTCCGCGTCGTTGCCATGCCGCGGGAACATCGCGACGCCAACGGAGATCGTGGCGTGTAGGGTGACGTTCTTATACAGGATCGGCAACATGCTGAAATCCTGGCAAATCTCCTCCGCTCGCACTCTTGCGGCTTCTTGAGTGATGCGTGGCAGGATGATCAGAAATTCTTCGCCGCCAAAACGACAGACGATGTCGCCCTGGCGAACTTCATCTATCAAGAAAATAGCCAAAGATTTCAAAACCTGGTCGCCAGCTTTGTGCCCGTGTGCGTCATTAATCTCTTTGAAGTGGTCAAGGTCAATCATCATCAGACCGATCGGATACTCCTCCCGTCGGGCGCGGGATAACTCATGCAGCAGGGTTTCATCCAGGTAACGGCGATTGAACAGACCGGTGAGCGAATCGCGGATCGCCAGTTCGATCAGGTGCGCTTGCAGCGTTTCGATCTCGGCCAGTTTCTGACGCAGGCTTTCATTCATGCGCTGGATCTCATCCTGGTTGTTTTTTCTCTCGGTCACATCGCGCAGCGCCACAAACTGGCCTCTGAACCAGCCCCGCCAGTCATAGATCGGCGAGATACTGACCTCGATATAACCGCCGCGATTATCAGCGATGGTGGTCTCGATCTTGGTTTCCGGGTTGTTTTGAGAAAAGAGTTTGCCCATTTCAGGCCAGGCGCTAAATATTTCTGTTACCTCGCTGCCAATCGCCAGGTCGGTCTTTTCGCCTGACAGACGTTGCGCGCCGGGGTTTACATCCACCACTCGCTTCTGTTGGTCTAAAACAATAATCCCCTCCGCCATCGTTTCGATCAGCACATGGCGCGCGATCGGCACCAGGTCAAGCAAGTGAAATCCAAAAATATCCCAGGTGAACAGCGCGCCGCTGATCAAGATGACCAGTGGCGTCATCTCCAGGCCAGGGAGCGGGCTCAGTTTCGTAATATACACCAGGTTGATGAACCATGGCGCAAGCGCCGCTGCCATGATGATGAAGACCTGGCTGCGATAAGCAGCTTGTAGGCGCAAAGCGCTCCGGATCAACAAGATTGTCCCGACCAACATGCACAGGTAAGAATATCCGACCGCGCCGATCCAGAACCCCAGGCCATGCCCGAATACCAATAGATTTTCGTGCGCCGGGCTGGGTGTGAAACTGTTCCAGATCAATCCATGCCAGTCATTGGTGAGCGCCAGGCCTAATGTGATCAATGGAATGACGAACAAGAGCATCACATTGCGCCGCGTCAACCAGCGATACAGCAGGTTATATTCAATCGCAAAAAGCAGGAAAAATACCGGACAACTGACTACCCCAAAGTATTCGAATTTCGCCCAGGTGATTTTTCCTGGGATGCCAACGGTCGCATACTCCAAAGCGGCCCCGGCCGACCAGATGCAGACCGAGAGCATTAACCAGGTTAAGGATGTTCCGCCGGGGGTGTTTCGTTTCTGGCTGGCGATTAAGGCGACAAAACCCGCCATGCAGGCCGCGATCGCGCTGATAACCGCAAAAGGGGTGAACTCAAAGGTCAACGAGGGTATCCTGTTGTAGCGAACAGGAAAATTATGGGCGGATCAGACCGGCTTTCTTCAAAGCGCCTTCCAGCGAATCGACCGTCGCCGGTTTGATGATAATCAATAAAGCCCCAGTCTTACGCACTCTGCCAGCAGTCTCTGGCTGGTCGTCCGAAGTAACGAACACAATGGGCGTGTTTTGCATATCCGGAAAACGCCGTAAATATGACATGACTTCGAAGCCATCTACGCCCGGCATGTTGATATCCAGGAACACGATATCCGGCGAGTAGTCTTTTAGCAACAACATCGCCTCCCGCGGGCCGTAAGCCGGCCGGGCGGTTACATCCAGCAGCTCCAGCATCCGGCAGACGGTATCTGCAGCGTCCCGATGGTCATCAATGACAAGCGCAGAGATCATTGTATCAGCTCACTTCACAAACCAGGTTTCCCATCCTGGCAATATCATAACCGGGCAAAGCGGCTACAGCCTGACGGAAACGCTCGTCGGCCAGCACAGCAAACAGCGGCGTCAGCAATGGGTCGCTGTAGAATTCTTCCGGGATGACCAGTTCGTAGTGTTCCTGGAAGAGCGGGACGAAATCCAATCCTAACGCTTGAGCGGCTGCCGCGATACCCAGGCCGCAATCCGCCCGCCCTGAGGCGATTGCTGCGGCTACTGCCAGATGGGTAAATTCCTCCTGATTGTAGCC
>Ga0172371_10013386_pt1 | contig 10691 bp, 11 predicted proteins | sample Lak12m_FD_114543 | JGI IMG/M metagenome (GOLD analysis project Ga0172371, IMG submission 114543) | Freshwater microbial communities from Kabuno Bay, South-Kivu, Congo - kab_022012_12m | ecosystem: Environmental > Aquatic > Freshwater > Lake | place: Democratic Republic of the Congo: South-Kivu... | reverse complement strand
TTCGCCTTTTTTCCCCTGGATCAGGCCGGCAAGTATCTGGATATCGTTATTTGCCTGGGAAATCATAACCGAATCAACTATCTCCTGGGCGCTTTGGCTTTGGATGAGCCGGCCGCATTTATAGCAGTAGACCTTTCCTATTCTGGCAAACAACAACCTCAAGTAATCATAGATCTCTGTCTGGGTAGCGACAGTCGAACGGGGGTTCCCGCCGGCAGAACGCTGCTCAATGGCAATCGCAGGCGACAGGCCGGAGATAAAATCCACATCCGGCTTCTGAAGCTGCTCCAGGAACTGCCGGGCATAACTGGAGAGGCTTTCCACAAACCTGCGCTGGCCTTCGGCATAAATGGTATCGAACGCCAGGCTTGATTTTCCGGACCCCGATAAACCGGTTACCACAATCAGTTTATTGCGCGGCAAATCCAGGTTGATATTCTTAAGGTTATGCTCCCTGGCGCCGCGGATAATTATGTTTTCGTTTTTCATTTTTATTCCACCGGCCGGAAAAGTAAGCCCCTGTAAAATTAGAATGATTAATCCATTTTAAACAGGGGCATTACTTTTTTAAAAGCCGGAAAGTTACTTCTTTTTCTTCTTTCCGCCTCTTTTCATCTTAGCGCAAGAAACATCGCCCTTCTTATCCAAGAAATACAAGTAACCTACTTTTCTTTTAATACCGCATTTGGCTACCTTCTTGGGGCTACCTCCCTTTTTAGAGCCTCTGGCCATCTTGGCGCAAGAGACATCACCCTGCTTGTCAATATAATAGAGATAACCTTTTTCCCTCTTTACTCCCACTTTCATTACTTTTTCCGCCATTTTTTTAATTCACCCCCTCTCTTTTTATTGATTATGTTCCTATCTTTACCGGCTGCAAAATTTGCTTTAAAGTCGCGATTGCCGAAAGCACCGCCAAAAAGCTGGTCTTCGGGTTCTGCGGATGCAGGATATTCTCGGTACGCGTAAAAATCTTTGCCGCCCTGGATTCAATTTCGATTTCGTGGATATTCTTATTGACCCGGGGACTGGCGATTATGCGCACCCGGGTCCTGCGCATACCTATGCCGGCTAACCCCAGGACCGCGGCGACATTTATATTCTGCGGGAAATATTTTACCGCCTGGGCGGCGCTGCCGTTAAACAACAGCTTATCCTGCTTTAATCCGGCAAGCTTAAAGTGCTTTGCCACATATTCGACTCCTCTAAAGGCATCAGGGTTTTTGCGCGTGGTTAAAGTTACCTTGCGCACCCCGGCGATGTTGGCGGCTTTTAAAGCATCTACCCCGGAGATAGCTCCGCTGGGGAAATAAACCATGGCGTTATTTTTCCTGGATAAGGCGTACAACTGATCTAAATGCCCAACCAGGCCGCCTACGCTCATAACCATAACTTTACAGCCGCCGGACAATGATTGTGAGGCTATTTCCCAGGAGGCCCTGGCGGAAGAAGCCTCAATTACCAATTCCGAACGCTTGATCAAATCCTTTAAATTATCTGCGCACAATTTCTTACCGGCGGTTAGTTTTCCGGAAAGCGCCCGGGCTTTTTCCGGCTCTATATCATAAAGGGCTACAAGAGAAGCATCTTTACACAGGCCGTTAACTATCTCTTTTGCCAAAGAGCTGCCGATAGCCCCGCAGCCGACAATGCCGATTTTAAGCCGCTTGTGTTTTTTCATTTTAGATATGCTCAATAGTTATATTATCAATAAGCCTGGTCCTGCCGATCTTGACCGCTAAAGCAATCAAGCTTCCGGGTATAATTTTTTTTACCTCTTTAAGCTGCTCCGGCTCAACAATAGCGATATAATCAAGCTTGGCACGACTGTTCTTGGCGATAAGCAGCTTCATCCTGCTTATGACCCTGGAGGTATTACGCTGGCCATTATTGACCATACACCGGGCAAGCCGCAGGGCTTTGTATAAAACAAGCGCGCTGTTTCTTTCATCTTTGCTTAGATAAGCGTTGCGGGAACTTAACGCCAATCCATCTTCCTGGCGCACTGTAGGCATAACTTTTACCTTGACCGGAAAATTCAAATCCTTAACCATTCTGGAAATAATAATTGCCTGTTGGGCGTCTTTTTGGCCCAGATAAAGCGTATCCGGCCGCACGATATTGAGCAGTTTGGCCACAACTGTCGCCACCCCCCGGAAATGCCCGGGACGGCTAAAGCCGCAGAGAAGGCCGCTCAAAACTTCTACATTAACAAAGGTAGAATACCCCTGAGGATACATATTATCCTTATCCGGCAGAAATATATAATCCACCCCCAGTTTACGGCAGGACCCGGCATCTTTCTTAAGCCTGCGGGGGTATTTCTTGAAATCTTCTCCCGGGCCAAATTGCGCCGGGTTAACAAAAATACTCACCACAGTTATATCATTTTCTTTGCGCGCCTGCTTGATCAGGCTAAAATGTCCGGCGTGCAAGGCCCCCATCGTAGGGACAAAACCTATGCTTTTTTTAAGCTGCCTGGCCTTTCCCATTATGGCGCTAAATTTTCCGGGCTCAGAGATAAGCTTCATAAGATTTCTAATAACGGCTTAATTACAAAATCCCGACTGAACATCCGCGGATGCGGGATAGTTAATATTTTACTATCTTTGACCTTGTCCCCATAAAGGAGGATATCCAGGTCAATCACTCTTGGGCCAAAGCGGGCTGTCTTCTTCCTGCCCATCAGGGTTTCAATCTCTTTTAATTTTTTAAGCAAAGCCAAAGCTGATAATTTTGTATCTATTTTTATCGCGGCATTCAAAAACCTGGGCTGACCTGCCGGACCGCCGACAGGAGAGCTTTCCATAATCCCGGATTCTTTAAGTACCCGGGTATTTCTCAACGCGTTGATCTTTTTAACAGCCAATTTTATGTTCTTTCTACGATTGCCCAAATTCGCACCTAAACCGAGATAGCAAACCGCCATTAAGATATCTTCTTTATGCGTTCCAGGGCCTGTCTTATCCGCTCTTTCGATACGGTAAGGGCCATACGAATATAGCCTTGGCCATATTTGCCAAAACCCACTCCAGGAGTAACCACGATATCAGCTTCTTTAAGCAGCTTAGCGGAAAAACTTATAGAATCCGCCTTAGCCGGGATTTTTATCCAGACATAGAAGGTGGCCTTGGGCTTTATAGCCTTCCAGCCCAGGGCGGAAAGCCCATCAACTAAAATATCCCGCCTTTCCTGATAAAGCTCGCACATGGATTTTAAGAAATCCTGCGGCCCCTCGATAGCAGCCACAGCCGCCAGCTGGACCGCGGAAAATATCCCCGAATCAATATTTGATTTTACCTTGGCGAGAGCGGAAATTAACTGGCTGTTTCCGCTTGCCCAGCCGATACGCCAGCCGGTCATATTATAAGTCTTTGACAGGGAATGAAACTCGATTACCCTCTCTCTTGCCCCCGGAAACTCCAGGAGGCTGGGGGCTTTATAGCCATCGTAAGTCATTTCAGAATAAGCCAAATCCGAAATAATTATGATTTTATTCTTGGCGGCAAATTCAATGAGTTGGCGGTAAAAATCATCGTCAGCGCAGGCATTCGTAGGGTTATTGGGGTAGTTAACGAATAACATCTTAGCTTTCTTACGAACTGACAGCGGGATCTTCTTTAAATCAGGAAGAAAATGGTTTGATTCTAATAAGGGCATGATATAAGGGGCGCCTCCCGCCAAAATCGTGCCCCCTTTGTACGGAGGATAACATGGATCAGGGACAAGGGCGATATCCCCGGGATTTAAAAAAGCCAAAGGAAAATGCGCGATGCCTTCTTTTGAGCCGATCAACGGCAATACTTCAGTGTCCGGATTTAAATTGACATTAAACCGGCGTTTATACCAACCCTGGATCCCCCGGCGCAAGGCAGGCATACCCTGGTCAAGGGCATAACGGTGGTTAGCCGGATCCCGGCTGGCCCTATTCAAAGCTTCAATAATAAAGGCGGGCGTAGGCTGATCAGGGTCTCCGACTCCCAAATCAATAATATCCCTTCCTTCCTGGCGCGCCTGGCGCTTGGCTTTGTCAATCTCTAAAAATAGATATGGCGGTAATGACTGTACTTTCTTTGAAAGTTTAAACATATTTTCCAATAGCTCCTTTTCCCGCTACTTTAAAACATCCTGCATAGAATAAAGCCCGGCAGGTTTTTGAAAAATCCATTTGGCTGCTTTTAAAGCGCCTATGGCAAACAGGTCACGCGTATGCGCCTGGTGCTTGATCTCGATGCGTTCGGAGTTCCCGCAAAAAACTACCGTATGATCGCCAAAAATATCACCAAGCCGGATCGAATGCATGGGGATATCTTTTTTAACAGCCTGCGAGATAACTTCGGCCATCTTCTTAGCTGTGCCGCTGGGAGAATCTTTTTTCGCCTTATGATGCGCTTCTATGATTTCCACGCTGTAATCAGGCCCAAGTTTCCTGGCTATCTCAGGCAGGATAGAAAACAAAACATTTACCCCTATGGACATATTCGGAGAAAAAACTACCGGCACTACCCCGGAGATCTCGGCTACTTTATCTTTTTGCGCATCGCTTAAGCCCGTAGTCCCCAGCACAAGGGCCTTCTTATATTTAGCGACGTAATCCAAATGCTCATCAACTGCCTCCGGCAAAGTAAAATCCACTAAAACATCAACCAGGAATAAGCCATCCAGGTTCGATGAAACTTTCAATTTCCCAAGATCCCTGCCGATTAAAGGAGTGCCTTTCTTTTCTAAAGCCAAAGCGACCTCTAAATCCTTATCAAAACCGGCAAGCTCAAAAATCCGCCTGCCCATTTTTCCGCAAGACCCGGTAATTCCCAGTTTTATCATTCCATCTCCTTCTTAGGGACGGTTCTTAAAACAAAGGTAAAGTGTCCCTTTTAGGGGACAGTTCTGCTTTGAGTTGAGAACCGTCCCTGATTATAATAGCCCGTAGTCTTTGAGCGCTTTTTTTAGTTTATCCAAATTTACCGGCGACATGCTGCACATCGGCAAGCGCAGGTCAGGCTCGCACATTCCCAATAAGCCCATCGCGGTCTTGATAGGAATCGGGTTAGTCTCGACAAAACAAGCCTTAATCAGTGGTAATAATTTATAATGCAGACCCTGGGCCTTTTTAATATTGCCTTTCTCAAACGCACCGACTAAACTAGCCACATCAGCCGGCACAATATTAGCCACGACAGAAATAATCCCCGTGCCTCCGATGCTTAAAACAGGCAGGGTAAGAGAATCATCCCCCGATATAAGCTGAAAATTCGGCGGGCAAAGCGCCTTAATACGCGACATCTGATCTAGGCTCCCAGAAGCCTCTTTTACCGCCACAATATTCTTGCAGTCTTTGGCTAAACCGGCTATTGTTTCCGGCTCGATATTGACTCCGGTGCGGCTGGCGATATTATAAAGGATAATCGGTATTTTTACCGACTCGGCAATAGCTTTAAAATGCCTGAATAGGCCGGCTTGCGTCGGACGGTTGTAATACGGCGAAACCTGTAAAGACGCGTCCGCTCCGGAGCTGGCTGCCTGCCGGGTAAGCATTATCGCCTCTTCGGTAGAATTAGAGCCTGTGCCGGCAATTACGGGGACCCTTTTATTTACCTGATCGATAGTAACTTCGATTACCTTCTCATGTTCGTCAAAAGTAAGAGTTGCTGATTCTCCGGTAGTGCCGCAAGGCACAATACCGCTGGAGCCGTTCTTAATTTGAAAATCGATCAATTCCCTTAATTTCTTTTCATCGACTTTACCATTATGAAAAGGCGTAACTATGGCTACAATCGAGCCCTTAAACATAATACTCTCCTTTGTAGACTATCCTGGCGCTTCCCTCTAACCAGACATCTTTAAATGCATTCTTCTCTTTATTGAAATATATTTTCAGGACCTGGCCGCTTTGAGTTTTGACCCTGACCAGATCTTTCAAATTATTTTTTAAAGCGAAAATCAGCGCGGCGGCTGTGCTGCCTGTGCCGCAAGCCAAAGTTTCACCCTCAACCCCTCTTTCATAAGTACGCACGTCAATAAGATTATTTTCTTTAACTTGCACAAAATTAACATTTGTGCCGGCGGGAGCAAACTTGATATGCCATCTTATCAAGCAGCCGATGCCGTCAACATCCATCTTATCCAGGCCATCCACAAAAACCACAACATGAGGAACACCGGTATTGATAAAGTTAACTTTAATCAGGCGGCCTTTGACTTTTAAGGGAATATCCAGTTTAATCGCTTTGGGATCGGTGAGCTGAATTCTTACCTGGCTTTCGCGAACCCGGCTATTGATCAAGCCGGCCAGAGTAAGTATTCTAGCTTTCTTTTTTCCGCTGAATAAAGCGGCGCAGCGGGCACCATTGCCGCACATTTCCGCCTCTGAACCATCGGCGTTAATAATACGCATGCGTAAATCGGCATTTTTAGCCTTACTGATCAATAACAAACCGTCAGCCCCTGCGCCGAATTTCCTGTCGCATAAGGCCCTGGTTAAAGCGCATAGATTGCCAGCCGGCTTTTTATCTATAACCACAAAATCATTCCCGGAGGCAACCATTTTAGTAAATTTTATTTTTTGCATATTATTTGTTAAACTCATTGCGGATTAAATCCGCGTAAGTTTCTCTTTTTCTGATTACACGCACTTTTTCCTTAGATACCATGACTTCGGCAGCCCTGAGGCGGGAATTATAGTTGCTGGACATACTAAAACCGTATGCCCCGGCACCCATTACCGCCAAATAATCGCCTTCTTCAACATTAGCGGTCAGGCGTTCCTTTGCCAGGAAGTCCCCGCTTTCACAAATCGGGCCGACCACATCGGATTTTTCAGCCTTAGCAATCTTGCGCAAAGGCAGGATATTGTGATATGCCCCGTAAAGGGCCGGGCGGATCAAATCATTCATCCCGGAGTCAACGATAATAAACTTCTTTTTCGGGGTATTTTTGATATATAAAACTTTAGTTACCAATATCCCGGCATTACCGGCAATAAAGCGGCCCGGTTCCATAATTATCTTTAATCCCGTGCTCTTTAAGAGGGGTATCATTTCATCGGCGTAAATCTGGGCGGTCTGAGGCATTTCGTTATCATAGACAATCCCCATTCCCCCTCCGATATTCAGGTATTCAAGCTTAATACCTTTTACGTCTAACTTTTTGATAAAACAGCCCACCTTTTTGAGAGCCGCCACAAAAGGAGCGCTTTCGGTGATCTGCGAACCAATATGGATATGCAAACCGCAGATTTTTACGTTTTTAAACTTATCACGCAAAAGCAGGATCTTATAAGCGTTATTTAAATCAATGCCAAACTTATTGGTAATTTTTCCGGTGGTGATAAATTTATGCGTCTTGGCTTCCACATCAGGATTTATGCGGATAGCTACGCGGGTAATTTTACCAAGCCTGCCGGCAATACGGTCGATACTCCTTAATTCCGGAAGCGATTCTACGTTAAAGAAAAGTATTCCTTTAGTGATTGCCGAGGAAATCTCTTCTTCGGTTTTGCCCACAGAAGCATAAACAATTTTATTGGCAGGGCAGCCAACTTTTAAGGCGCGAAAAAGTTCGCCGCCGGAGACAATGTCTAATCCGGCACCCCTGGCAATCAAAGCTTTTAGTATGGACAAATTGGAATTGGCTTTTACCGAATAGCAGATAAGAGGGTTGATTTGAGAAAACGCGGCTTTTAATTTTAAATAGTGGTCAACCAACGTATGGTAACTATAGACATAAAGCGGCGTTCCAAATGTTTTAGCTAATTTTTCAACTAAAACATTCTCACAATAAAACCGGTTATTTTTATATTTAAATTCGTGCATTTGTTTTCTAACCTAATCTACTGCATACACTTATATACACTGTCTACAGGCGGTGGAGCCAGGCGGATAATTGCTGTTTGACCAGCTTAGGATTTGTACTGCCAAAAGATTTCTTTAAGTTTACCGAAGCCCAGGCATTAAGTATATTTTTCAGGTCCGCATTAAATTTTGGAGAATATTTTTTGAGTTCTTTTTCGTTTAAGGCGGATATTTTCTTTCCCTTATCCAGGCAATCCCTGACCATCCTTCCTACTATATCATGGGCCTGCCGGTAAGAAAGGCCCTTTTTAATCAGGTATTCTACGATATCCACCGAGAATAAAGATTCATCTTTAACCTTGGCGGCGATTGATTCTTTTTCGATTACGATATTGCCAAAAAGCGCTATAAAAATTTCCAGGATATCCTTAACCGTATCGATAGCGCTAAAAAGCGGAGGCTTATCCAGCTGCATGTCCCGGTTGTAAGAAGTAGGCAGGCCCTTCATTAACATTATAACGCTGGAGAGGTCCCCCTGGACTTTGCCCACCGAACCGCGGATCAGCTCTAATATATCCGGGTTCTTTTTATGCGGCATAATACTGGAACCGGTGCAAAAAGAAAAATCAATATCTATAAAATTAAATTCTTTTGTCGACCAAAGTATCAAATCTTCGGCTATGCGCGATAAATGCACGGAAAGTATTGTTAAATCCGCCAGCACTTCGATTATATAATCGCGGTCGCTGACTGAATCAATACTGTTAGCGGTCAGGCCGGCGAACTTAAGTTCCTTCTTCACAAAATTCCGGTCAATAGCAAGCCCTGTTCCGGAGAAGGCGCAGGAACCCAGCGGCATAGAATCAATTCTGTTTCTTGCATCAAACAATCTTTGTTTATCTCTTTCCAATGCCTCTATGTACGCCAGTAAATGGTGCGCCAGGAGCACGCATTGAGCAATCTGCATATGCGTATATCCCGGTATGACAACATTAGAATTACTAAGCGCGAATTTCAATATTGCCTTCTGCAGGTGAGCGCTAAAACGCATAAGGTTATCAATTTCGCTTTTTAAATACATCCTGACATCCAAAGCAACCTGGTCATTCCGGGATCTTGCGGTATGTAATTTATGAGCCGGCTCACCGATCTTCCTATTCAAAAGCTCCTGGATATTAGAATGGATATCTTCGGCGGAAGGGTCAAACTTAAATTTTCCGCCGGCTACATCCCTGAGTATCGCATTCAAACCTTTAACTATCCGCGAACTGTCCTTTTGGGGAATAATCTTCTGCCTGGCTAACATTTTGGCATGGGCAATACTGCCTAAAATATCATATTTAGCCAATCTCTGGTCAAAGGCTATCGATGAAGTGAATTTATCGGTCAGGGCATTTGTCTTCCTGTTAAACCTTGTTCCCCAAAGTTTCTTCGCCATTATCTCGCTCCTCTTCAGGGACGGTTCTCAACTCAAAGCTAAACTGTCCCTTTTAGGGGACACTTCTCCTTTAGTTTGAGAACCGTCCCTGGTTTATCTTTTGTAGGGCATAGCCCAAAGTTTTATAAAGCCTTCGGCTAACTTCTGGTCAAACTTATCTTCTTTGCCGTACGTGCTTAATTCCTTTTTGTAAAGAGAATTAGCGGATTTTCTGCCAACGACAACACAGCTGCCTTTTGATAACCTTAACCTGATAGTGCCGCTTACCAGTTTTTGCGTCTTCTCCACAAAACCATCCAAGGCATCTTTTAAAGAAGAAAACCATAATCCATAATAAACCAGCTCCGCGTATTTAAGGCTGATCATCTCCTTATAATGGGCGAGCTCCCGGTCAAGGACCAGGGCCTCTAATTCCTTGTGCGCCGTATAAAGAATAGTGCCCGCGGGAGCTTCATAAATCTCCCGGGATTTAATCCCCACCAGCCGGTTCTCAACCATATCGCTCCTGCCGACCCCGAATTGGCCGCCGACCTCGTTTAAATAAGTAATCAACTCCTTTAATTTAAGCGTCTTGCCGTCAATCTTAGTTGGCAGGCCTTTTGTAAAAGACACTTCAATATACCGCGGATAACTTGAGGTATGCGTCGGGCTCTTGGTAATCAAATAAGCGTCTTCGGGCGGCTCCTGTTCTAGATTTTCCAAAATACCGGCTTCAATACGTATTCCCCAGATATTACGGTCAACGCTATAAGGCTTTTTCTTGGTTACGTCTATCGGGATATTATATTTTAAGGCATAATCAATCTCTTCTTCCCGGGATTTGAATTCCCAATCCCGCACCGGAGCGATAATCTCAAGTTTCGAATCCAGTATCCCTACGGCAACCTCAAGCCTTACCTGGTCATTGCCTTTGCCGGTACAGCCATGGGCAACTGCCTGCGCTTTTTCTTTATGCGCGATCTGTACTAAGTATTTGGCGATCAATGGACGGCCTAAGGCCGTAGCCAAAAGATATTTACCTTCATAAACGGCATTGGCTTTTAAAGCCGGCACAATAAAATCTCTAATGAATTCATCCTGCAGGTCGCGGATATAAACTTTAGTCGCCCCGGCAGCCAAAGCCCGCTCCTCAATCGCTTCAAAGCTTTCACCCTGGCCCAGGCCCTGGCCCAGGTCAGCCACAAAGCAGATAACCTCATATCCTTTTTCTTTCAACCATCTGACTATGCAAGAGGTATCCAAACCTCCCGAATACGCTAAAACAACTTTTTTCATTTTTACTCCTTAATAATTTCAGTTCTTAACGCGCCTGTCTTATCTTGTTCACTTCCCTTATTACGCTCGGGGTCCTGCCGCTAAAAGTATCCCCATTCCTTCGGGGTAAATCTTTCCTCGGAACGGGGATGCCCCTCTTTTAGCGTCACCCCTCGATCGGTAACGCAGAAGCCCAGGCCATCCGTTAA
>Ga0172371_10013384_pt1 | contig 10693 bp, 10 predicted proteins | sample Lak12m_FD_114543 | JGI IMG/M metagenome (GOLD analysis project Ga0172371, IMG submission 114543) | Freshwater microbial communities from Kabuno Bay, South-Kivu, Congo - kab_022012_12m | ecosystem: Environmental > Aquatic > Freshwater > Lake | place: Democratic Republic of the Congo: South-Kivu... | reverse complement strand
GATAACCCCTTGCCGAGATCTTCAGGCGAAGTGGTCCTGGCAAGCAAAGAACTGGCCCATATCAAGAAAATTATACGCAGCGCAAGAACAATGCCTGTATTTAACCCCTCGCTTGTAATATTGAAATATGCAATATGCGATACGACATGTTTTCCGGAATTAAAAAATACCGGGAACAAAAACGACACAAATATCAAAGAAGAGCATCTCCTGGTGCTTGAAAAAAGATACCGGAATGATGTCGTTGACATAGCGGCTACTGCGGCAAAAAATACAAACAGCGCTGCATAAAACCATAGACTGCTGAAAAATAGCACTGCGAGCGAAAGGATAACCACGCTGGCTATCTTAATATCCGGAGATATCCGATGTATGATAGAATCCCCGGATAGATAATGGCTAAACTTCAGTCCCTGATATTCCTTTCTAACCTTCGACACTACCCTCTGTCTTTCCGTTTCTTTCAGCTTCAGACAGATCTTACCGGAAACTACACCTGTAAACCAGCCTATAAAAACCGCTCCTATGGATAGCCATGGTAAAAATATAAATATCCCTGCGTGCTTTACCAGTATCAGATATGCAAGGCCCAGCTGGACGATATTATGCATAAGCGCGCCTGCAACGCTGATTCCCACTATGCTGAACAGACGTTGTCTCGTAGCATGCGCCAGCCAGTATAAAAATCCCATGGTAAGCGTACTCATAATGCCTGAGGCGAAACTCAGGATAAACCCAGGCGACATAAAAGTACCCATTACAAAAGAACTCAATACAGTACGCAGTACTGTTATTTCAAGCGCATAGCCAAAACCTAAATTCACCAATGCCACCAGCGTGATTATATTTGCCAGTCCAAGCCTTAACCCGGGGACAGGATGAGGTATGAGGGATTCAGCAATCTGCAAGACACAGGCGAGAGATACTAAAAGCGCAATTTTATATATATTATTGTCTGTTGTTTGACTTTCTTTCATATCAGTAAGTTACTGCGTCTATGACTAGCGGGCCTTTTGATTTGACTTCAACCAATACCTGATTAGGCACACATACTATAGTTTCGCCATTATACTTTATCCAGCCCATATTTTTACATATATGATGAGGGCAATCGGTATCCAGAATCCTGGCTCTTCCGCCTTTAAGTTCAAGGTGCATCTTACCATCAAGTATAGTGATTATTTTATCTTTATCCAATCCGCTTTCTTCCAGAAGTTTATCTTTTTGATATATACAGATTGTGCTCGCCCCGGAAGAAGGCTGAAAACGTTTATGAATAACCCAGAAAGAAACAATGGAAAAAAATAAAATCAATGTTACAAAGGCCAGGTCAAACCGCGTTGTCTGATAAAAATCCTTATCTTCTTCTTTTCCCTGGCTATTCTTCATTTAGATATGCCAAAACTAATATTTAATACTAATAATCATACTCTTTTTGAGAATATCCACAAGTGCCTAAAGTCTTTTTTTATAAAAGTAAAAAGTCCTATATTTCTATAGGCCTTTAGTCCTATTATAATTTTTCTCCAAAGCATAAACGGCAGCTTGGGTGCGATTATTCACATGAAGGGTCAGAAAGATATTGCTCATATGGTTTTTTACTGTTTTTTCTGAAATCCCTATCTTTTTAGCTATCTCTTTATTAGTGCCTCCTAAAACAATCAGGCGCAGGATTTCTTTTTCTTTCGCTGTCAGATCGTTATAAAATTTATCGCCGTTTTTCATCTTTTTTTTATCCGCCATAGCAAATTCCTTCAAGACCTTTGCAGCTATAACCGGCTGAATCAGCGCTTCGCCCTTATAGACTTTACGAATTGCTTCTACTAATTCTTCTATGGAAACATCTTTTAACAAATACCCCATTGCCCCGGCCTTGATTGCTTCAAAAATATGCGGCTCATCTTCATAAACAGTAAGAATCACAATACTGGTGTTAGGCGATATTTTTTTAACTTTATATGCAGCTGTTACGCCATCCATAAGAGGCATTCCAATATCCATCAATATTATATCAGGCCCTGTCTTCTTTAAGATGTCCAGCATCTCCTGGCCGTTATTTGCTTCGCCCACTATCTTAATGTCTTCCTCCAATTCTAATAATTTCTTTATTCCCTGGCGAAAAAGCATGTGGTCATCGCATAAAACTACTCTAATGATATCTGCCATATATTTAACCTAGTTAACCAAAGGAATACTTACCGAAATCCCGGTTCCGTTTTCAGAAGATGAATTAATAACCAATGCGCCCCCTAGAAAAGCCGCTCTCTGACGCATACCTATTATACCCCAACCGCCGAAGTTTGTTCCAAATAATTTTTCATCTCTAACGTCAAAACCCTTTCCATCATCTATAATATCTATCATTAAATCATTATTGCCATTGAGCTTTAAGCTCAGTCGAACGCTTTTTGCCTGAGCATGCTTCTTGATATTTATAAGAGCTTCTGTAATTATATAAAAAATATGCCTTGCTTTAAGAGGATGCATACCGTTTATCATATCTGGCATATCCAAATTAACCATTATATCAGACGATCTTTCGTAATCCCTTATATAAGAGGTTAATTTTTTTGATAAGTCAAATGCTGCGTCTTCAGGAGATTTGAGCTCAAATATAACATCCCGCGTCCTATTAAGAGTATCCCTTGTATTTTCCCTTAAGATGCGCAGTTCTTCGATAGCCTTTTTTGGTTCTATCTTAAAAAGTCTTTCGCAGAGCTCAAGCCTTTTTATGATATTGGCTAAGTCCTGAGCGCAGCAATCATGCAAATCAATAGCAATCCTGTTCCGTTCTTCAAAAACTGTAAGATGCTTTATCCTTTCAACCATCCGGGTAAGCTGAGATGCCATCTCATTAAAAGCAGCCGCAAGCATGCCAATTTCATCTTTAACATCAACATCCATACGAGTTGAAAAATCTCCTTTCTGAATCATCTTAGTAGCTGCAACAAGCTTAGAGATAGGTTCTATGATTAACAAGGAAACTCTGTAAATCAAAACTACTGCAATTATTATGATAAATATGGCTATGCCAAGAAAAACCATGCTAATCCTATTAATGATCTTTTGTATATTATTTTGCAGAAGCCCCAACCTGACATAGCCTAATAAGCTTTTCTCTGAAAAAATAGGCATGCTAATATCATAAATAAGGCCCAGCTGTGTGCTTAGAAGCTGCGCGTTAAAAGGCTTGCCTGGTTTAATGTCATTAACGCCTGCTAAATCTACAGGAAATCCCTTATTAAAGGTATGCGCGATTACGCGGTTTGACGAATTAACAATAAATACATAGGCAATATCCTTGTCAAGCTTTTTTTCGTTCGTTATTAATTGTTTAAGGCGCAATTTGTTCTGGGTTAAAACATCCGTAACGCTATTGGCAGCAAGGGTCCTGGCTGAATTTAAACCTTTAAGCTGAAATTCCGTTTTTAAGGTATTGAGCAAAATCGTTTGAGTAAGTGCCACGCTGCTTAAACCCAATAGCAGAAGAAGCGAAACCATGGTCACTAAAATCTTCCTGCGCAGACTCCAATAGCTGGCTGTCTTATCTGGGCTCTTTTTCATCATATTTTTCTATATCAAAACCTATATCAGGCCTGTCGTAATAAGGATAAGCATTTAAATCTACCTCTAATGCCTTTATTGTATCATAGAGATTCTGGTAATCTGTGTCTTTGGTCTCAATAAATCTGGCAGCACCCAGGGATTCTAAGGCTACTTTTGCCTCTGGGTCATTATTTAAATTTAACAAGGCATTTTTTAACTTATTCTTCAAGTCAGGCTCTAAATATTTACTTACGCATAGGGTATTAGAGGGGACCGAATCTGAGGCAGATAGAATTGTAAGTTTTTTTTCCAGGTCAGGATTTTCTTTGATAATCCTTTGATATACGAGGTCTTTGGGCGTAGCTATATCAGCCTCGTCTCTTAAGAGACTGTAAATTGCCTTATCGTGGCTGCCAGCATATGTAACCTTAGAAAAGTAACCTTGTAAGTTCTTAACTCCATGTTTTTTAAAATAATACAGGGGATACAGATATCCGGCATAAGTTGCCCGATGCACTAGAGCTAATCTCTTATCTTTCATATCCGAGACATTTTTTATGCTGCTATCCTCCCTGACTATAATAAGTCCTCTGTAAGTAGAAGTCCCATAATAATCAGGCCTGGCAATCGGTTCTACCTCTGCCTTAACGTGAGTAAGGGCATAGCTAAAACTGCCAAAGAATGCCGCGTCTAGCTGTTTGTAGATGAATTTATCGCATACCTCCCCATAATTATCTAAAAATACCAGGATTACTTTTTGATTTATCTTTTTACTCAAATATTCAACCAACGGCTGATACCTTTGAGCCATCTTGCGGATATCTTCCTCAGGAACAAGACCGATCCTTATCCTTAAAGATTCTTTAGGCTGACTTTCTATTTCTTCAACTTTGTTTAAATCAACTTTTTTAATATCTTCATTATTGACACAGCCGATAAACTGCGATATCAGAAAAATACACGATAATAATACTATAGAAATGCTTTTGATTATTTTCATAATCATCCTTAAGCAAGCCTGCGGATATTTACGGAGAGTTGGAAAAGCGGACAGCATAACCGCCTATAGCTGAATTATCAAACCCAGGGATACCAGAACCTGCATGGATATTTTCCGATTCAAGCTGCTTTACCGCGTTGAGCATAATCCTTAATGCCTCATCAGCTTTTATCATAACTTATCTGGTTTGCCATGTAATCTGCAAGAAAAGACAGGCTCTGTTTAAAGCAGGATTCCTCCAGCCCTGCCAGGCATTTCTTAGACCTTTTAAGGTATGAGCTCGCATCTTCTTTTGTTTTTAAAAAGGCCTGCGAATCAATAAATCTCTTTCTTATCTCCTGGAACACCTCTTTATTCTGCTGGCCGAGAAGTCTCATGACATTCTTTTTATCCCTGGAGCAGGATAAAAGATTAAGGGCCGGCAGCGTCAGTTCTCCCATCTTAAAATCAGCCCCGGCAAGTTTTCCAAGCTCGGTATCTTTGCTTATCAGGTCCAGGCAATCGTCTATAATCTGAAATGCTATGCCAAAATTAAGCCCGTATTTTCTCAAAGACAGCCTTATCTCTTTTGGGCAGCCGGATGCAATTGCGCCTGCTTCGCAGGATGCGGCAAAAAGAGCAGCTGTTTTTTTCTTTATGATCAACAGGTAGCGCTTCTTTAAAAGAGAGATATTGTCCCTTTCGCATACCTGAACCAATTCTCCTTCGCACATCTGGTTTGCAGCAGAGCTGATACAATTCAGTATGTCCGTATTCCCACAGCGCGAAACAAGCTGAAACGCTATGGAATAGAGGTAATCGCCGAGAGCGATAGAAATATCTTCTCCGAATTTTGTATTGATCGTGGGTTTATTGTGCCTGAGGTTAGCTTGATCGATAACATCGTCATGGATCAATGATGCCATGTGAATCAGCTCAACACTAGTGGCAATTTTGATAAGCTGCTTCTCTATTTCCGGCGTATGGCTGGCTGAAATTGCCTTGCTGGACAACGCTACAAGCGCTGGCCTGAGCCGCTTGCCAGGCGAAACAAGCATGTAATTATTTATTTTCAGGATAGACCTTCTCTTTGACCTCTCAAGGCTATTTCTCAAAAGATCCTCGATCTGGATTAACTGTTTTTCAACCGGCTTATAGATTTCTTTTAAAAGCATGTAACCACCTCGACCTCTGTCCAACTTCGCAAGTTGCCCAAATAGGCAACTTGCGAAGTTGGACAGGTTACCGCCGTAGGCCGCCTATGCGGTTTCTTCTCATTAAAAAAGCGCTTTCAGTAGAAAGGAAACACACATAAGAAAGCTCGCCATAATATGTAATTTTATCATGCCTGCATTCGCAGGCAGCAATTCATCCACCTTGTCAAAGTTCTTCCTAGAGATTTTCATTATCCTGAAAGCAACCGGGATAGTTAAGAAAGTTATAAGACTTATCCATGGCAGGCTCTTGAAAATAGCGCACACAGCAATAATGACGTATACCAGCCATAGAAATATATTAAAAAGTATAATAGCTCTTTCCTTTCCAAGCAGTACTACAAATGTGTTTTTATTAACCTTCTTGTCAGCTTCATGGTCAGGGAATTCATTTATAAAAAGTATCAGGCCTACCAGAATGCCACTAGGTATGGACGCCCATAACGCTGCCCAGGAAAATCTTATGGCTTGAGCGTAATAAGACCCTATTACAACAAGCGGGCCGAAACAGAAACCCACCACCATCTCTCCAAGACCCCTGTATCCTATCTTCAAAGGAAGCGCAGTATAAAAAAACCCCAGGAACACACCGGTAATTCCCAGAAATAATATTACATTCGTACCCATCCTGTGATTAAGCCATAGCCCTATCATAGACCCTGCTGCAAAACAAGCAAGGCTGAATACCAGGATCCCTTTGGGCGATACCATGCCTTCCTGTATAACCCTGCTGCCTCCGCTGAACGGCGTTGGGTTCTTATTCAGCCAGTCGTTTTTTGTGACGTGGTCAAAATAATCATTGCATGTGTTAGCTGCCAGGTGCAGCAAGCTTACCCCTACTAACACCATGAAAAAGGTCAAGATATCAAATCTTCCGGATTCCGACCAGCTTATTGCCGCGCCAAGCAGTACTGGCATTAAAGTAGCTGTAAGAAAAGGCAACCGCGTTGCCTTTATCCAGATCTTCAGGCTCGCGATAAGCAACTTAAAACTTGTCATAGTATATGTATATATCTTCTATGCCCTTTTTGGTAAGCACTGCTATGGAGGCGTCTATCATGGGAGGTGGGCCGCAAAGATACCCTTCTGTATGACCATTTCCGATTACCGTTCTTTCCACAACCTGGGTGATCAGCCCTGTTTCACCTCTCCAGTTATCCTGAGGCTTTGGCTCTGAAAGAGCAGGGACATATTTAAAATTCGGGAACTCTTTTGAAAGCTTGAAAAGCTCTTCTGTAAAGAAAAGGTCCTTTCTGCTGCGGGCGCCGAAGAAATATGTAACCTTCCTCGGCATATTTTTTTCTTTCAGGTGCAATAGTATAGAGCGTATCGGGGCCATACCACATCCTCCTCCAATACATACTATATCCCTCGTAGAGTCCTCTCTCAGGTAAAAATCCCCGAAAGGCCCTGTAAGCGCAATCTTGTCATTGATATCCAACACCTCATGTATATATGAAGAGCACATGCCGTTTGGCACTAAACGCACAATCAATTCTACTATATTATTCTGCGAAGGCCTGGATGCGATGGAATAGGCCCGAAACTCATCTGTTTCAGGTATCTTAAACTGCACGTACTGGCCAGGCTTGAAGCTTATACTGGAAGGTTCTTCTAATTTCAAAAAAACATGCTTTATGTCTGCAGTAAGGTCCAATATCTTAACAACTACCGCCTTATATTCCTGGGCAGACAGAAGTTCCGGAGAGATCAATACCTCGATATCGTTTTTTACCTTGACCTGGCAGGCAAGCCTGACGCCTTTCAGCCTGTCCTTGCGGGAAATAAACACCTCTTCGGTCGGCAGTATGCTGCCTCCCCCGCTTAATATTTCTACTTTGCAGTATCCGCAAGTTGCCTTTCCGCCGCATGCCGAAGGTACAAAGATCTTATTCTGTGCAAAATAGCTTAAGAGATTCTCTCCGCCGCTAACAGTTAATATTTTTTCTTTATTAATGGTTATCCTGCACTCTCCATATGTGACCAGAAACTTCTCAGCTATCACCAGAAGTATGGCAATCACAACCAGGATTAAGTTCATTATAAATATAGCTGTCATTGTAACGTAATCATCCCCGCGAAGCCCATAAAGGCAAAAGCTAGCAGTCCCGCAATAATCATTGTAATACCCGCCCCTCTGAGGCCCTTTGGTATATCAGAAATAAGCATCATCTTTTCTTTTATAGCCGCCATGATTGTAATAGCAAGCGCCCAGCCTGCGCTGGTCCCTACAGAATAAAATATTGTCTGAACAAAATCATATTTTCTCAATACCATGAAAAGCAGTACCGCGAGGACAATGCAATTAACAGTAATGAGCGGAAGAAATATCCCGAACGAAGACTGAAGCGGTGGAAAAAACTTTTCGATAAGCATTTCTAATAACTGCACTGTTGCAGCAATTACAACAATAAAAATCAGGTATGAGACTATCTCAGCGTGAGCAGGCACAAGGATCAGCCAGTATATAGGCCAGTTGATAACAGCGGTCAATGTAACCACGAATATGATGGCTGCGCCCATGCCCAAAGCTGTCTTAAAATTTTTTGAAATAACTATAAAAGGGCACATCCCCAATATATACACAAGCGCTATATTATGCGTAAATATCGTGGCGATCAGAAGAATTAACGGATTTGTAGTATTCATGGTCAAGCCTCTGTCTTTTTAGCAATCGTCCTGAAAATCCATAAATATACGCCTAAAAGAAAAAACGCTCCAGGCGCAATAGTCATTACCACCCAGTTTACCCAGGAACCAGGCATCACCCTGTGTCCAAGAAGCGTCCCGAAACCGATTGTTTCTCTCACCAGCGCCATTAAAACAAGCATAAAAGTATATCCTATACCGCATCCTAAACCGTCAAGCGCGGAAAGAAGCGGCCCGTTTTTAATAGCGTAGGCCTCTGCCCTTCCCATGAGGATGCAGTTTGTGATAATGAGCCCCACGTACGGCCCCAGCGCCTCGCTTATAGGCGGAAAATACGCTTTCAAGAATCTGTCCACGCAGATTACAAATGTGGCGATAATAACCATGTAGGCAAGCATGCGCACGCGGCCCGGTATAACATTTCTAAAAAGCGAAACAAAGAGCGAGCTGAAAACTGTGCAGAATGTCACCCCGAAACCCATGGCAATAGCATTATCCAGGCGGTTTGTTATGGCTAGCATCGAGCATATCCCCAGGACCATGCAGAAAGTAGGGTGGTCCTGCCACAGGCCTGCAGTTAATGCCTTGAACCATTTTGTATGCTTGAGGCTTCTTTTTACAGTCTTTTTCGGCGACATGGTTATTTCCTATTCAGCTGTTCTTTTAATAGGCTTGCATTTTTCTGCAATATCCCGTTCAATAATTTTTCCAAAGCCTTGCTTGAACCGGTGGCTCCGGTAATAGCGTCCACTTCGTTATTGGCGCTGGCTTTGCCTTCAGGCATAAATATTAATCTTGGCATAAAAGTTTTGCCTCGAAATTGTTTCAAAAAACTATATTCACTAATCCTGGAACCCAGCCCGGGAGTTTCCTCCTGATGCAATATTTTTATTGTTTTTATGGTGTTCAAGTCTGAATTGATGCTTGCTACGCCTGATATAGGGCCCCATAGCCCTGGCCCGTAAAATTCAAAAGCCGCTATGCCATCACTTGAAATAAAAAACTTGGTCTTATCGGCAGCCGATACCCTTACCTTATCTTTGAAAATATCGAATACAGTAAGTTTATCATAAGGTATTTCTAATACATCAAGCACTGCTGATTTTAATTTTAATTCTTCGTTTTTAGAAATCAACGGTTCTGTAAAAGAATTTATGCCCACAAGCAAAGCGCTTGATACGGTCCCCATTATCACCACAAATATTATTATCTTCAATGCCTTCATTTTTTCTTATACCTTACCTTCAGCACCATTGTATCAATAAGAGGAGTAAAGGCATTTATTAAAAGTATGCTGAACATAACGCCTTCCACATATCCTGATAGCCTCCTGATTAATACCGTCAAAAACCCGAGCAGAAAACCCGCTATCCACCTGCCTGGTTTAGTGAATGGGCTTGTTACCGGGTCAGTAGCCATAAAGAAAGCGCCTAAAAGCAAGCCTCCTGAAAGAATCTGGAACGGCCCTAATGCAAATTGCATATGAATCAGGTGGTTACCCAAATAAGGAAAAATAACTACTGTGGCAAGATAAGCTAATGGCAATCTCCAGTCAACTATCCTCATAACTATCAAAAATAACCCCCCAAGAATAATACCGATGCGGAATGTCTCGCCTATACAGCCTGCAGACTGGCCAAACATAAGGTTTAGATATGGGGTAATCACTCCTTGATTCTTAAGCATTACAAGCGGTGTAGCAGTAGTTATGGCATCTACAGTATTTTGAAAGTGGATAAAACCTCCAAGGCCTTTATTAAACGGCATCTGCCAATGCATTGTCATTATATTCGGAAAAGCTATAGTAAGAAATACCCTGCCTGCTATAGCCGGGTTAAAAATATTTCTGCCTGTACCGCCAAAAACTTCTTTCCCGAATATAACACCAAACGTGATTCCGACAGCCACTACCCATAAAGGTACACTCGGAGGTAGGATAAGCGGAAATATCAAACCTGTGACCAAAAATCCTTCATGTATCTCCTTCTTTCTGAATATGGCAAAGCATACTTCTGCAAGCCCGCCAAAGGCGTAAGACACCATGATAACAAGAAGGACTCTCAGGCCCCAGAAATATATTGAAGCTATCGTAACGGGCAAAAGCGCTATGATAACGAATGACATCAGGCGCTTTATATCCATATTATCTACAATATGTGGAAGCGTGGTGACCTTATCAGTGCCAAAGAAAAATTCATCCATGGCATTCAGCACTGGTTTAAATGTTTTTAAATATTTATTTTTCTGCATTAACCCATTCATATTATTTATAACGTTTTTTATTATCCGCATAATGAAAGTTTTT
>Ga0172371_10013382_pt1 | contig 10694 bp, 12 predicted proteins | sample Lak12m_FD_114543 | JGI IMG/M metagenome (GOLD analysis project Ga0172371, IMG submission 114543) | Freshwater microbial communities from Kabuno Bay, South-Kivu, Congo - kab_022012_12m | ecosystem: Environmental > Aquatic > Freshwater > Lake | place: Democratic Republic of the Congo: South-Kivu... | reverse complement strand
TTCCTCTCATCTTCCCGTTCACCTGGACCACAATCTCCACCTCTTCCTCAACTAAATATTTGTCCTCAACCTTCGGCCACTCGGAAGTATGAATTGATTCCCATTCCCACCTCCGAGGTGGATTACTATTGCCACCTCGGGAATCAGTATTCAATTTTTCCCAGAGTTCCTCTGTTACAAAAGGTGCAAACACGGCAAGGAGCTGTAAAAAGCGTAAAACATTTTTCTTGCTTAAATTTCCTTTTTCTTGCCAAAGATTTGAAAATTCCATCATCGAAGCTACTGCCGTGTTGAACTTCATTCCCTCGATGTCCTCCCCCACCTTTTTAATCGTCAGATTTAGCTTTCTTAGAACCTCCGGCTCGTCATCCTTATCGTCAATCGAGTTCAAAGAAAGCGTCCAGACTCTTTTTAAAAACCGGAAGCACCCCTCTACCCCTTCTTGGCTCCATGAGACCATCTGATCGAAAGGTCCGATAAAAGCTTCATACAAACGAAGGGTATCCGCTCCGAATTGGGCGATAATATCGTCCGGATTGACCACGTTTCCGAACGATTTACTCATCTTCCGCCCGTCCTTGCCCAAAACGATCCCGTGCGACCGTCTTTTTAAATACGGCTCTTTTGTCGGCACTGCGCCGATATCAAACAGAAACTTGTAGATAAACCGCGAGTATAAAAGATGTAGGGTTGTATGTTCAAAACCGCCTTGATAGATGTCAACAGGAAGCCAATAACTCAAAACATCTTTTGAAGTCTCAAAAATGTTTTGAGAAGTTCCAAGTTCCAAGTTCCAATTTCCAATTTTTTTCGGATTTTGAAATTTGGTATTTGATGTTTGTTTGGATTTTGTAATTTTGAATTTGTAATTTGCGAGCTTGCTCGCGAAGCAGTATGCGACAAAATACCAATTCGATCCGGCCCAGTTCGGCATCGTATCGGTCTCCCTTTTGGCCGGTCCCCCGCATTTCGGGCATTTAACATTTACCCACTCCGTTATCCCGGACAGCGGCGATTCTCCTGTTTCTGCCGGCTGGTATTTTTCGACATAAGGAAGCTCTACCGGAAGATCTTCCTCCGGCACCGGAACAATACCGCATTTTTCGCAATGGATTATCGGGATCGGCTCGCCCCAATAATGCTGACGGGAAAAAATCCAGTCGCGAAGATGGTAGTTGCTCGACCTGACTCCCCATCCTTTCTCTACCAAATAATCGATAATCTTTTCCTTTGCTTTTATCGCCGGAAGCCCATTTAAGAAATCAGAGTTGAAAACCTCGGCATCGTCGATGTCCAAGAAAGGTCCTTTCTCATAATCCCAGGGGTCATCTCCCTTCGCCCCGATAACCGGAACAATTTCCAAGTCGTATTTTTTGGCAAAGTCCCAATCGCGCTTGTCGTGGGCCGGAACGCCAACAACCACTCCCGTACCGGCCGTTGCGATCACAAAATCGGAAACCCATATCGGCATTTGTTTTCCCGTCAACCTGTTCAGGCAATAGTTGCCTGTAAATACGCCGGTCTTCTCCTTTTCCTCGGAAATTCTCTCCAGCTCTGACTTTTTCGATGACCGGGATACATACTTTTCGACTTCCTGGCACCTCTCTTTCGCAACATACGTTGAAAGGTTAGGATGTTCCGGAGCGATAACCACAAAAGTCGCGCCGAAATTGGTGTCCGGCCGCGTGCTGTAGCAAGAAATCATCTTGTCGCTACCCACAACCGGATAATCAATCGTTACCCCTTGAGTTTTGCCAATCCAGTTAATCTGCTGAAGCGCGATGCTCGGCGAGTAGTCAACTTCCTTAAGATCGTCGAGCAAACGATCGGCATACTTTGTGATCCGCAAAACCCACTGCTTTTGCATCCGTCTTTCCGTCAAACTGCCGCAGCGCTCATGAGCAGAATCGGCTAAAACTTCCTCGTTAGCCAAAATTGTTTTGCAAGAGGGGCACCAGTTTACCGGAGAGTCTGCCCAATAGGCCAGTCCCTTTTCGTAAAGCTTCAAAAAAATCCATTGCGTCCACCGGTAATAGTTCGGATCGGTAGTGTCCACTTCTCTTCCCCAGTCAAACGACAGCCCCAGACTCTTGCACTGTTCTCTGAATTTGGCAATGTTTTCGGCAACTGTTTTTGAAGGATGGACTCCGGTTTTGATCGCATAGTTTTCCGCCGGCAAACCGAAGGCGTCCCAACCCATCGGGTAAAGCACGTTAAATCCCTGCATCCGCGCTTTTCTGGCATACGCGTCCATCGCCGTCCACGAGCGGGCATGACCAACGTGAAGTCCGGCGCCGGATGGATAAGGGAACTCGACCAGAACATACTTCTTATTTGCGCATTTATCATTGATCACTTTTCCATTCTTTTTGCCAATAGGATCTCGAGCCTGGTATAGTTTTTCCTTTTCCCACCTCTTCCGCCACTTTTCTTCAATTGTTTTGAAATCTATGTTTTCGTTTTTCATCTCTTCATTTCCTGTTTCTCGTCATCCTGAACTCGCTCGCCTCGCGTCGAAGCGGGCTTACCCTTTCGAAGCTTTAGCGAAGGAGGGTTTCAGAATCAGATCCTGAACAAATTTCAGGATGACGGTTCACGAACATTTGAAAATTGGTGCTTGGTCGTTGGCATTTATGAAAAAGCTCCCTCCCGGGAGCCGTCGCCCAACTAAAGGCCCCCTAGTACTATCTTAACAAAAGAAGGCCGAAAGTCGATATCATTTGTGTAAATTTTACAACTATTACCTCGCGCTGTCTATATCAAGATAGTCTCTTACCTTACTGGAACGGTATGGGTGACGCAATCTTCTGAGCGCTCTTGACTCCAGTTGTCTAACTTTCTCCAGAGTTATGCCCATCTTTTCGCCAACCTCTTTAAAACTCATCCCTTCCCAATATTTCAGCAAAAGCACCTGCCTTTCACGAGGACTTAAGGTAGCCATTTGCTCTTGAAGATCCCTCCCTAATAAATTCATATAAAGCTCATCGCGCCAGTGTCTTCTATCCGAATCAGTCAGCTGCGCCCCTTTGGAAGATAACACTCCCGGAAACACTCTCTCGTAGATGTTTGCCAATGCCCGCGATGGGGCTTCCAAACGGGTCTTTGAATCTGGCCTAGCCGCATTTAGATCGAAATCGTCTGGCTTGTACGAAAGCCCGGAAGAAAAACATTTTTTTCTAACTTCTCTAAAAACTTCATTGATCGAAGGAGGGAGTGAATCATCTTCGAGCAAGTCATGAGCTGCCTTCCAAAACATCTTTGCAACCGGCAAATGCTCCGGCGTAATACCGAAAGAACGGCTGATAGCACTTCTAAGGCAATTTTCTATTCTTTGCCTGTTGACGTCTGCCAGCAATGTCCTTTCTCCGTTCCAATCGGCGGACAGCTTCAAAGCAATAATCTGAGCGTAATCAAGAAGGTCTTCGTCGGCGATACCGTACCGGCCTGCCCAATAGGGCTTAATTGCTTCGACAATGTTCGGCAAGCAATATTCGAGCAATTTTCTTTTCGCCTCCTCGGCAACTCCGGGCAAGGCAAACAACGCTTCTGTACGTAATCCTCTGAGTTCTTTCGTAAGCATATACCGAGGCGCTTTATCAACTCGCTCGACTAAACTTTCACGAAAGGCAGGATCCTGAGGCTCGTACGCAAACTCCACAAATACTTCTCCCTCTGATGCTTGCTCTTTTTCTTCCAATAGACCTTCCTCTTCAATGTTCATAGAAACCATTTTATACTATTTTACAAAACCGGCCAACTGCATCGCCAATCTCGCAATCGGCGTCAATTTGTCACCGCCCTCGGAAGCCAATCGCTTCACCTCTTCTAAAGAGACCGTCTCCCAATTCCCGTGGCCGTCGCCGTCGCGAATCCCACCCGTTCTAGTCAGCTCCCTTTCCGTGGTTTGGACCTGCCAAAGCAAGTTTAAATAGCGCCGATATTTTAGAGAGGAAGCGGCATCGGGTAAAATCCCGTCCTTCTCGAGAGGAGCTAAAAAAAGCTGGTCCACCGTTCCCAAAGGTCTTGCTGTTCTCACAATTTCCGGCGAGATTCCGGTTTCTTCAACCAATTCCCGCAAAGCCGCCGCATCAACATTCTCGTCCTGATGCCCTCCGGGTGAACCCAAACTGGCAACAAGATGTCCGCTGTAGGTACTGACCTTCCGCGGCCGCAGTATAAAATATTGCTGTCCGCTTTCACTTGTGAAACTTAGCAAGGTCGAGCCGCATAAAATCGCCGGACCGCCAAGTTGGTCAATCATTCCCAAACCAATTTGAACCCCTTCGCCCGCCTCTACAAAACGGATTTTTCTGTCTGCAAAAATCCGTGGGTTAATGTCAATCGCCGTACCGTGCCTTATTGACGCCATCGCCACTTGAGCGACTAAATAAGGAATTTCGCCCCGGCCGATATCCAACGCCAGCTGCGCCTGATAATAAGCGCGGCCATAAAAACTGTCCTTGGAAGTTACCGGCCCACCATAAAGCCAAAAGCCGAGCTGTCTCGCTAAAATATCGTAAAGTCCCCCAATCCGATTATCGGCAGCTATCCCCGCCTTCTCGGCCGCTCTAAAAAGATCATCGGGGTCAATCCGATCGGGTAAATCGGCATGAACTAATCTTGCCCATACGCCAAGATCGTTGATAAAAGTAGGGCGAAACGAAGAAGCTCGGTCTTGATGAAGCTCCACGGGCTTACGCCCGTGGTTTCTTCTCAGCTCAGCTTCACAGCAAGAGCTGTTCAGCTGAGTATTCAAAGCTTTAAACCTCGGACTTACGTCCGAGGTTTTCGGCTTTTGCTGATAACCACTCCCTCTTTCTGCCCCGTCTGGTAAGCCATATTCTGGTCGTGTCATATTTTGGGGCAGAACGGAAGTACGGAAATTGTAGCACAATATTTTGAGCAGTTTGCTCTAAGTTGCAACCGAATATCAAGACTGCTACAATTACGCCGCTGGTTTCGATATACTTGATACTAGATACTACATATTTAATACTAAAAAGCGCCCGTAGCTCAGTTGGCAGAGCACCTGCCTTTTAAGCAGAGGGTCGGGGGTTCGAATCCCTCCGGGCGCACTAGAAAAGAAGTCCCATCGAAGCATGGGATTTCTTTTTAGCCCGGAAGGCGTGAGAACCCCATCGTCCAAACTAGATAGATATCAATCTGCAACAAGTTAAGAACATCGTTGATAAATAAAATCCCAAGCATCGAAATCTCGTCCCTTCGAATCCTTGCCTCGCCGTAGTCTTGACGAAGGCTGGCCTCCGGGCGCACTACTTTCGTTTGGTAAATTATGCCCAAGATCATAGTCTCCGACTGCTTGTCGTCCTTTCGAATCCTTGCCTCGCCGTAGTCTTGACGAAGGCTGGCCTCCGAGTGCACAAGTTCTATTCCCTCTATTCCACACCGGGTGTGGAGTTGTATCTGCACACCGGGATTACTTCAAATCTACCAGGAAAAAACTGAGGCGGCAAGGGCGTTCCACCTCTAAGGTGGAAAAATATCATCTCCAGAAAAGATATTGGTCAAGAATCTTTTCGGCGAGAAAAAGCCGTTTCTTATCACAAGAGGGAGGATAGTTTTTTTCAAGAAGCGCTTTTAATCTCTTAGATGCATCACGTCGGTTATTCTTCTCGAAATATTCAATTGATTGACGCAATAACTGATGAGCTATTTCAAGCTCTCTGTCGCCCCTTCCCAAAAGCATTGCCGCCCGATATAAATTTCCAAAAGCATTCACGAGCTCTTGATCTTTTTTCATTCCCAAAGACAGGCAAATTTTTCTTTAACGATTTTGATAAATGTCTCCCGCTTTTCCTGATCCAGGATTTCCATACTGTTGTTTCCCGGGCTTGGCCGAATATTCAGAACTGCTATGGTATCGATTGTTTTTGTTGTCAAACTGATTCCCCCTCCCCAAATATCTTCCGATTTTCCCCCGCTTTCAAGTAATACCTTCTCACCGTCGGCATGTAATTCACAACCGGCAATAATGACTTCCCGATTTAGGTCGATAGTCAGTTTAAGATAGTGCCCATATTGAGAGTTAAGAGCATTTATTTCATCTTGCGATAATGGCTGGTCGATAATTTTCATCGGATCTCTTAATTATAGCAATAAATTACGCGCGAACTTTTAGTCCGTGGCATCCGACCATGTAACCATCTGACCCATAACCACTTGCCATCCTTAAATCATAAATCGGAAAATCCTTTTTTGAATGACTTCTCTCTTAACTTTTTACTTTTTTAGTTGTTACTTTTCCTTTTTCGCTTTTAGTTATTAGCTTGAGCAATCCCATAGTATTGACTATTAGGTATAGTTGCGGTATAATATCGCGTTCATTGACGTTGGCAAATGTCGCCCCGATTTCAATCCCACGCAGTAGGAGGAAAGCATGGCTTCGGTAAACTGGCAGGTAGGAACGGTCAAGATGTATAACCCGGAAAAAGGCTTCGGATTTATCAAGCGCGAAGGCGAATCCGACCTCTTCTTCCATTTCTCATCCCGCCGGAGCATCACCGCCGGAAAAAGGGAGCCAGAAATCGAAAGACCCGACAACCCAGGGTCTTTGTCCCCTCCGGCGAAAGACGACAAGATCCACTTCACCGTCGGCGTAAGCCGCGACGACCGGCCGTGCGCGGAGAGCTGGTACCTCGACAAAGACTGGCTCGCCGCCGAGACCGAAATCGCCAACCGGCCGCGCTACCGGCTGATGATCCGCTATCGACCGCTCGGGTCGGATTGGGGTCCGCCGGAAAAGCTTTGGGAAGGCACCGATCTCTGCGACTCGCGGCTGAGCCCCCACTACAACTTCGACCATCCCGAATGGTCGAGAGGATCGGGATCGGACGACTTCGATCAGGATGAGTGGTGGGAACAGTTCAATCCCACCACCGAGCAGTGGACGCGGATGAAGCGTCCGCCGGAAAAGCCAGCCAACTACGGCCGCCGCAACTGGTAACTGTCCATTGCAAACCCCACGGACTATTCCGTGGACCATAGCCCCGCGGAGTCCTGCCGTTGCAGGACGAAGTGGGGCTTTTTCTTGGGAAAATCACGTAGCGATGTATCGATACATCAGCATTTTTAATACACTTCGTCGTGTTTGCCTATGTCGACAAGAAGAATTCCATCCGAAACATAGGTGAAAATGATTCTTAAGTCCGACTCGACGGTAATACTCCAGGCGTCATTCTTTTTTCCTTTCAGTTTATGAAGTCTTAGCGTTGGATGGAGAGGATTGAGTGTCAATAATTCCAACTTTTGTTTTATCTTGTTCTTAAGAATAGCTCTTTTGGCAACAACCCTTTTGTATGACCTCAAGAACGTCTTGGTGAGAAACAATTTCATAGAAGCTATTCCAAAACCTTGCCTTAACAACGGCTCTGTCGCTCCGCTTTCACGGAGAGTTTATATATCTGAGTTCAAAAGTTCGCTCGTTTTGGAAAAACTTGCGGTTTTGAAATCAGCTATAGTTTATCAATCTCGGCAGCTGATTTCAAAGCTAAAGTCTTTCCCTTTTGGTAATCGCTAATGGCCGAAACAACTTTTTCTTCTAATCTAGCGCTCATTTCTTCCTGCGGAATTCGCTCAACTATCCCATAAGCCTCGCGGCTGACCAAGAATTTGACAAACTTTACCACGTTATACCCTAATGCTCTCGCCTTGAGCATCAAGGCAGCTGTTTCCTGCGGGGTCAAAGTGATCTGAATTTTTCGTGTTTCCATAGTTAGATTTTACGACTTTCTAACGACTTTGTCAATGACTTCACTTTAGAGAAGATTGATCTTATAGACCGTAGGCCGCCAGAACCGCGTTGCCGATCCGAATCCGGGGAAGCTCGAACCGCTTTTTTTGGCAAAGAGTCGCGCCTGAATGGGTTGTAAACGCCATTTTATACCCCCAACCTTCCAAATCCTTTTCAACGTTGCCGTTAACCGAACCGTATGGATAGGCAAAAACTTTAGGATTATTTAAGCCCTTTTGGGTCAGCTGTTCGTCAGCCGTAACAATCTCACCCATCACTTTTTCCCGCGCCCCGCCGGCGCTGTAATGCGACCAAGTGTGGTTGCCGAAAGCGATCCCGGCGTCGTTCATTTCCCTGATCTGGCTCCAAGTTAAATAGCCGGAGTTTTCCATCAATCCTGTTGGCAAAAAGATCACTGCCGAATAGCTGAACTCCCTCAAAATCGGAAAGGCCGCAGTATAGTTGTCGGAATATCCATCGTCAAAAGTAATCAAAACCGGCTTCCCCGGAAGACCACCCGCATCATCTAAGAAAGAGGCTACTTGGTTTGGCGAAACCGGCTGATAGCCCTTGTCTTTTAAATACTGCATTTGCTTCCGGAAATATTCAGCCGTGACCGTAAGCGACCCAATCTTTTGGCCCGGTTCAATCGCCTCAACATGGTGATACATCAAAACCGGCAGATAAACACATGGACCATACCGATCGTTTAATTCCTTAAAACTCAACGGCCGAGCGGTTGGGGTCGGCGTGATTGTCGGCGTTGGACTGGGAAGGTTGACTAACTCGGAAAAAGCGCTTTTCTTGTCCGGTTCTTTGATCGTTTCTTCCGGTTTGTTTCGGTTTCTCAACGAATAACCGATCCCGAAAAGAAAAAATAATATTCCCAAAACAATAACTAAACGGCGGATCATATGGAAATTCTAACACGTTTCCTTAGTCATCCTGAGTCCGACGTTGTGTCGGGCGAAGGATCTAGATCTGCCTTCGGCAGATCGTAATATGCTCTTCACCCCACAGCAACGGGACTGTGTATTAAATGACATCCTTCCCGCACTGTAGTGCGGGGTTTCCCACCTCAAAAGGAGGATGACTTTGTCTTCTTCAATCCTGCCCGCCATCGCTATGCTCAGGCATTTGCAGGCGGGTCATCTCCGACGTACGTCGGAGTATTCTTGAAGTTTCCAATAATAATGTTCACGCTTGCGCTAGATTGCCACGTCGGTCCGCCAAGTCTGACTTGGCTCCACTCCTCGCAATGACACGGGAGATTCGTCATTCCGACCGGAGTGGAGGAATCCCTTCTCTCTGGCATTGCGAATAATTCTCCGATTCTGAGGTCTTCTTTCCTGTCATTCCGAGAGTTCCTTCTTCGTCATGCTGACAATTACCACGAGTAGTGCCGTCATTCTGAGGCTTTGCCGAAGAATCTAGGCCGGAGGCCGGAGGCCGTAGGTTACCGCGCTTACGCTAGATCCTTCAGTCGTCTGACTCCTTCAGGATGACGTTAGCCATTTGTCCATATGGCCATCTTTACTCCCCTATATACCAGCTACCAAATACTAGATACTTTGTCTGTTGCATGTCCCATAGTTATATGATATAATGCGCTTGTACATTAACTTCTGAAGGAAAGAGCCCCTCGACAACTGGAGAAAGCCGTGCCTACGGCTGCAAGCGGAAAGGAGCGAAGCTATGAGCGACCCGAAATTGTTATCCTCGGTTGCATTCCTCAGGGTAGAACGTACCGATCCTCCGACCCTGATGACAAAGGTCGGAGAGCAGTTCCAGGGGTATCCGGAAAAGGCCGGCCCCCTGTTCGGCCTCCTGGTCGTCGAAAACCATTTCGCCATGAACCTCCAAGGGAACGGCGAAGTGGTCGCCTGCGCCACCTTCGAAGGCCTGATCGATGCCACCACCGTTCTCGTCCCCGTCGGCAAATCGATCAACGTCTTCGCCGACGCCCGGCACTACTGGATCGTCAGCGTCGAGGTCGGCGGCATTTATGCCACCAATCTCATCATGGTCGGCGAGAAGCCGGGCGAGAACAATCTGATCACCACCATCGCCTAATATCACGCCGCAAGGCGATAATCGGCTAATGCCGAGGAAGGAGAACGCATCGTGACAGTCGCGAGCGTGTTGAGCCTCCATCATACGAACGGAGTACTCGGATTCAGCCTCGTCTGGCAGCTCCAAAGGCATGGGCCCCTCTGGCCCTTCGTCGGCCGGAAGGACTGGCTCAGGGTCGGTCCTCTCGAGCTCAAAATCGCCGGAGGCGACGAAGCCGGCGGCCGAGTCGTGTTCGTCGAAACCGACGGTGATTGGGACATGGGGCTACGTGTTTACACCGGCCCTAGCCGGCAGATCGTGCGTACCGTTGCCGTCGCCTTCGACGGCTTTACGGACTTCTCGGTCACGCCCGTAAGCGGCCATCCCGTCGTCGAAATCGCCGTGCCAGTCAAGCTCGGAAGAGTGTGCTTCGGCATCTATCTCGTCCCGGCATGGTCCACTGTCTCTGCCATCATCGGCAGCAAGACACACATGATGTCGCTCAAGAACGGCATCCCGGGACGACCAACGGCCATCGACTGGCCACGGCCGGTCGAGGACACCGTCCCGGCAATCGAGCTGGCTGGCTGACCCTTTCCTTCTCAGTCTTGGCGCGGAGAGAACTCTCCGCGCCAAGACCCAACTCTAATCGACAAAAACCTAAATTATAAACTCGAAATCCGAAAAATCCCATTCCCGTCATTCCGAACAAGAAAGTGAGGAATCTAGGCCGAAAGGCCGCAAGAAACTACGCTGGTGCTAGATCCTTCCCCTGCCGCTGCAGGGTCAGGATGACCGAAAAATGACATCCTCCGCGCAATAAGCAAAGCTTGTCATCGCTACGCTCGATTAAGCAGGCTTGATTCTCGAAGACTCGAATTAAAGTCCGCGG
>Ga0172371_10013381_pt1 | contig 10694 bp, 15 predicted proteins | sample Lak12m_FD_114543 | JGI IMG/M metagenome (GOLD analysis project Ga0172371, IMG submission 114543) | Freshwater microbial communities from Kabuno Bay, South-Kivu, Congo - kab_022012_12m | ecosystem: Environmental > Aquatic > Freshwater > Lake | place: Democratic Republic of the Congo: South-Kivu... | reverse complement strand
GCCCTGGGTGGCGGGCGCCTCACAAAGATTGAGTTGTGGGGCGAGTTCAAGGATCGGCGCGATGCCGATGAATTGGCCGGGCTTCCACGATGAATTCATGGGGAGCGGCTCGTTGTTGAAGTGGTACCCGCCGCGCTCGGGCTCGGCACGGTCGAACATGCAGATCACGCGGAATCCCTCGCAGAGTCCCTGTTCGACGAAGTCGGCAATCTGAAACGGAAAAATGGTCCCATACTCGCTGACACTCGGCGTGACGAGGCCGTGCCGGACGCTGAGTTCGCGGCGTTCGGGCAGGAATATCCAGTCCTTGTCGGCAGGCAGTTGCGGGAGCGGGCGGTCGGCGGTGACGTGTTCGTGCCAGCGTTCGTCGGGGATGCCGTTCTGGATCCGGCCATTAATTTTGCGCGTGTTGAGAAAAGCCATCGCGCCGGCGATCCGCTCAACGAGATCGTCCATGTGCAGGAACACGCCGTTCGGGTCGAGGCGTCCGTCCTGGCAGGCGATCAATTTCCGTGTGCCTTCCCGGAACTCGCCTCTGACGCGTCCGACCTGGACGCCGGAACCGCCGAGGACCTTTTGGAGCATGTCGAACCCCTGTTCGATGCTGGCCTTGCCCTTTGAGCTGTAGGCGTGGACGAGGTTCGTGACCTCATGGAGACCGCCGAATCGGATTTCGTGCGTGCCGTCATCGGCGAACAGTTTGGCACCTTCGATCTGCTTTGATTCCCACGAGCCGCGCTCGAATCGGAACCCGACGCGCGGCAGGCCGGTGTCATGGGTCTGGCGGCCGAGCCAGCGCCAAATATCGGCGGAGCGATAGGAGTCCTGCCATCGCATCAACAGTGTAAAGCTGATCCAGCGGCCACTGATCACGTCGCGCATCGCCAGCAACTGGCCGCGCCCGACGCGGACGCCGTATCGTTCGGAGCAGGGATCGCCGCCAAATGGCCACTCGACGAACCACGGTTGGTTGACCGTCATGTCATCGGCTTCCCAGAGATCACCGGGATTGAGCGCGGCGCGTTCGCCGGCGCGGTTGATGTAGAAGTTGCCACGATAGGCGCAGAACGAGCGCCGGAAATTCCGTTTGTCCCGGTAGGCGGCCTTGGCTTCTTCCGGCACGTAGATGGCGCGGCGCAACGAGTCCGGTATCGAGCCGGTCTTCGTGTATCGGGCGATGGCGTCCTTGACGGGCTGGCGCGTCTTCGATTCGCGGGCGTAGAGTTCGAGCGCGATCGGCACGGAATCGGTTTCGAGGATTCGGAACTGGATGGCGGTGATCTCCTGTTCGGTGAGTTCGAGCCGGTCGAGTTCGGTTTCCTTGTGCCACTCGGCGGCGATCTCGTAGAGATCGGCCAGGACGAACGCCACCGAGCGGTCGAAGAGGTCGCGCTGGTAGGGTTTGAGTTTCGATTCCCAGCGGTAATAGCATTTCTCGGTCAACTGATTGGCCGCGCCGGCATGATGCAGCCGCGGGTAGATTGGTTTGCCGGAGAGCGCGGCGGACTCGGCGTCGCGATTGATCTTGGTGACGGCCTCGCGGACGGTGAGCTGGTCGCGCCGCGCCAGGAGCCGGACGGCGATGACGAAGTCGGCGCGTTCCTCGGCGACGGCGAGGCGCTCCGGCGAGAAGTCTTTCGCGGTCAACACCCGGTCACGATACCGGTAGGCGAGCGGCGGCGGATCGGTGACGCGCGCGATGGCGTGCGTCGTCAACTCGGTGTTCCTCGCGGCGATCACGGCATCCCGGTAATCCGGCGGCAGATCGCGGACGCGGTAGACGTGCTCGCCGTCGAGCATCGAGCGCCAGAGTTCCTTGTCGGCGCGGGCGTAGACGGCCTGCTTGGTGCAGCCAATGGCGGAAGCGATTTCGCGAGGGGTGGTCAGTTCGCCGTAGATGTTTTCATTGAGCATGAACGAGTTCCTTTGATTTGATGGAGGCGGCGCGGGCGCAGGTGGTGAGGAGGAGCGTTTTCTCGCGCAGGTCGAGCTGCTCGAAAAAGAATTTACCGGGGAACTGCTGCCGAATAATTCCCAGCACATAACCCCGTCCAAGTGTCCGGCAATAATCCTCGATGGCGCTGGCCAGTTTCCGAGGCGCGTTGCGCGCGACGGCGGCGTCGAGTTCGTCGGCGCTGGCGCGCTCTTGTCGCGCCAGCCAGGCGGTGAAATTCTGGAGGCACCGGGTCAGGTCGTCATTCGTCAAGCCGTCCGACCATGATTTGCCACAAGCGAATCGGCTCTCTGCTCGGCGCCAGTCATCAAGCGTTGGCGCGGTCGGATCGTCGGGGTCGAACACGCGCGCGTATGCGCGTCGCGCGAGATCGAGATAAAGGAACCGTTGTCGCGTCGAGAGGCTCATGCGATCGTCTCGGTTTTCGCGACGTTCTCCGGCTCGTCGAGTTTCGGCGCGACGAAGAATGTCTCGTCCTGGACGACGGTCAACCCGACCGACTCGATCTGGCGGCCAACGGGCACGTCGGCGATGATCTGGTCCTTGTCGAGGCTCGCCGTCTGTCGGACCCACTTGGTCCGGTAACGGAGACACGCTTCGAGCGCGGTCTTGAGCGTCCAGCCCTTGAGCGCGGCGACCTTCGGCGTGCCGGTGCGGTAGCCGATGACGGCATGGAGGAGATCAACGGATTTCCGGTTTGAGGGGATCACGCTCGGATGTTGACGGACGTACTCGTGGACGCGATCGGTCTCGTCGTCAATCCGCTTGGTCAACGTCGTCAGATGCGCCTCTAAATCCTTGCGGAGCGCGACGATTCGGGCGTTCATGGTGTCCGTGATCGAGGCGCGGGCGACGATGGCGCGGGCGATGTTGCCGGCGACGGATTCGAGTTCTGAAGCGTCGGTGATCGGGGTGTTGGTGACGGTGATTTTGGTTCTCATGGGTTCCTTTGGCTGACGGACTCCGCGATGGTGCGGAGGGTCGGATTGTTTCGGTTTTGTTCCTCCGTGTAATGGCGGGCGTAACCGGCCCGGTCGAGCGCGGTGCCGAATGCCCAGACGACGAATAGGACGCACGGGACGGAAAGGAGCACGACGACCAGCGGACGGAGGCCGGTGATCGCGGCGAGCTTGTCGGACGCCGTGATGCAGATGAACGTGAAATTGATGAGTTGGAAGAACGAGCCACCGAGATCGAGCCGAAATTTCTGGCGCGCGGCGAACGCGGCCAGTCGCTGGACGTTGACGAGCTGCGCCAGGAGCGCCGCGGCGATCTCGCGGACCGGGATGGCGCCCGTCGTGCGGATCGGGGCGAGGCAACAAACAGACGGACGCGCCGGCGGCGCGTCCCTACCGATCTTTGCAGCTTGGCGACGGAGTGTGATCATGCTGGCAACCCCGCGTAGAGGAATTTCATGGTGGCTTGTTGAGGCTCGGCGAGTTGTTCGCCGTGGGCGCGCAGCAACGCGCGGGCGAGACCGGGCTTGGCGAGCCGGTAAATTTTGATCGGGTTGCCGCCGTCGTTGACGACGGTCTTGGGAAAAAATGCGCCGGCCACGAACACGCCGACGGGCGCGATGATGCCGTGGTTGAGGAGTTGACGGATCACGCTGCCGGCGATCCCCTGCCCGCCCTGGGCATCCGCGCCCCGGTGACGGAGATCGAGCGCGGAGAAGTCGCCGCGCACAGCGGCCCGCAGCACGTCCACGAGCATCTCCCGCATCGGGCGCGGCTTGAACGCCCACTCGGTGAGGATCGTGGCATCGGCAAGCGGATGGGCGTGCCGGGGCGCGGAGGAAAAAGAATGAACCTCCGCGCCCTGCGAGCGCGATCCGCGTGATGCATGAAGCGCCGTTGTTGCTGTAGGAGGTGACGCCGTCGCAGGATCTCCCTGCGCGCCACTCGCGGCATCGTCGGTACTTGGGTCGTTGTGTGTAGGCGTGAGTGCAGAAGCACTCGGGGTAGGCTGGTTCAAAGGTTCGCGGTTCGAAGGTTCCCGGTTCAGAGGTTGCTGTCCGCTCGGGGAAAGGGGCCTGCCCGCTGTATCGCTCAGCGCCGGTGAAGTCGCAATCACGTTTGGCGCCGTTGACCCTGGCGGGCGGGGGAAAAGGTTCAGAGGTTCACGGTTCAGAGGTTCAGCGTTCATGGACGGGCCTCCGGTTCGAGGTAGTCGAGTCCAGCGCAGAGGAAAACATCCTGCTCAGGCCGGACGACGAACCGCGGCTTGTAAGCGAGATTCAAAAAGCCCGCGCTCTTAGGCTCCCATTTCCAGCCGCGCGGCTGGGCGGCCATCGCGATCCGCTTGTTGGTCTCCGCGCCGCCGGTCCGGCAGACGAGATAGTTGAACCAGTTCTCTCGTGTTGCCGTGAACAGGTCAACGGGGATCCCGCTGGCGGCGTGTATCGCCAGCTTGTTTTTTTCGCCCCACGCGGTCGCCCCGTTCTTGTTCGGCCGCTTGACGAGCACGCCGCTACGGAGTAGCGCGTCGAACTGTAGATCGGCGAGGCTCACCACGCGAGGGAACAGATCCGGCGGGACTTGGCGGAGACCGGATTTCGGGATGAACAAAAGTTCGATGTCGCCGACGGGCGCGATGATGCCGTGGTTGAGGAGTTGACGGATCACGCTGCCGGCGATGCCGGTACCACCCTGGGCGTCGGCGCCCCGGTGCCGGAGATCGAGCGCGGAGAAGTCGCCGCGCACAGCGGCCCGCAACGCGTCCACGAGTATATCCCTCATGGCGCGCGGCTTGAACGCCCACTCGGTGAGGATCGTGGCATCGGCAAGCGGATGGGCGCGCCGGGGCGCGGAGGAAAGAGAATGAACCTCCGCGCCCTGCGAGCCGCGTGATGCAAGAAGCGCCGTTGTTGCCGTAGGAGATGACGCCGTCGCAGGATCTCCCTGCGCGCCAATCGCGGTATCGTCGGTACTTGGGTGTGTAGGCATGAGCGCAGAAGCGATCAGCGCCGGTGAAGTCGCAATCACGTTTGGCGCCGTTGACCATGGCGGGCGGGGGAAAAGGTTCAGAGGTTCACGGTTCAGAGGTTCAGCGTTCATGGACGGGCCTCCGGTTCGAGGTACGGCAGGCCGGCGCAGAGAAATACATCCTGCTCTGAGCGGACGACGAATCGCGGCTTGTACCCGAGATTCAAAAAGCCCGCGCTGTATGGCTCCCATTTCCAGCCGCGCTCTTGAGCGGCCATCGCGATCCGCTTGTTGGTCTCCGCGCCGCCGGTCCGGCAGACAAGATAGTTGAACCAGTTCGCGCTCGTCGCGGCGAAGAGGTCAACGGGGATTCCGCTGGCGACGTGGATTGCGAGCTTGTTCTTTTCGCCCCACGCGGTCCCGCCGGTCTTGTTCGGCCGCTTGACGGGCACGCCGCTACGCATGAGCGCGTCGAACTGTAGATCGGCGAGGCTCACCACGCGAGGGAACAGATCCGGCGGGACTTGTCGCTTGTCAAATTTCGGGATGAACAAAAGCTCGATGTCGCCGACAGTCGGTTTGCGTCGCCGGATGCTGCCGGCGATGCAGATCCGCTCGCAGTGCGGCGCCAGAGCCGCGAGCAGGCTCGCGGCTACAGACTCGGCGGCCGCCAACGGGTAACGTTGTTTGTCGGCGCTCATCGGAACCGTATCTCCGTGATGCCGGTCGTTTTGAGGTCCTCGAGCAACCGCGGAATGCGCGGGCGCAGTTCCATGATGATCCCCGGATGGGTCGCGCGAAGGGTCAATGTAGGGACGAGCCGCCGGCTCGCTCGCAAACCATCAACATATACAAAAGAGGCCAGCCGGCCCGCCCAAGCCGTGACGACCGGCTCGATCTGTTCGAGGGTCGCGCCGTGGCGGACCTGTTTCTCTAGCCCGGCCATGAGCCGGAGCACGATGGACTCGATGCTGCCGAGCCGTTCCGCGATCCGCGCCTTGGGCGCGCGGTCGTTCCACGCGCCGGGCGTGACGGCCACCGCATTGGCCGGTCCCAACGCTGAGCGCTGACCGCTGACCGCTGACCGCACCGTCATCATCCCGCAATCCCCGGCGCGATGGAGGCGTCGCCGATGCCGTCGTCGGCGAACTCGCCGGCCGGCGCGACGACCGCTTCGAGCCGCGCGATCAGTTTGTGCGAGCGCGCCCGCTCTTCGTCGGCTATGCTGGAGCGGGTGAGATTCGTCCAGAGCAGCGCGTCGAGCGCGCGCTCGGCTTCCTGTTCATCGAGTGTGATTTTCATGTGGTCTCCTTTCTTTTCATCGGACGAGCCGGCGGCTCGTCCCTACCTTGCCGAGCTTGACGCCGCACTTGAGCAGCGTCGCCTCGGCGGTTCGCGGATCGCACCCCCAGTGCAACGCTACCGCCCGGATCCAACGACGGGCCAGCGGCCACCCGCCGCCGCGCGCCGCGTTGAAGTGTTGTCGGGACTTGCCCACAGAACGGGCAAGCGCGGCCAGATTTGTCCCGCGTCGCGCGCACTCGCGCGCAAGCGGCCCCACTGGATAGCCCATTATGGTTTCCTCCTTCGAATCGGATCAGTTTGCGGGCGCGGTTCAGAAGTCGCGGTGAGGTTCGAACGCCGGTGAGGACGTACCAGAGATGCGTGCGCGTGACCTTCAAATTCTTCGCGGCGCGGGCGATCCCCCAGAACCGGACCGGCAGCCGCCGTCTTGCTTTTTGTCCGCCGCGTGATACCGTAACGCTCATACGGACACGTTAATTGCGGGTTATATAATTGTCAATAACTATTTATGAAGAATTCTGGATTCGGCGACAGGCTGCGAACATTGATGGCTGCGCACGGTCTCAATGAGCAGTCGCTTGCCGAAATGTTTTTTGTCTCGCAACCGGCGGTCTCAAAGTGGAAGCATGGCTCCGTTCCGCGGGCCGCTTTGGTGAAGCGCATTGCCGATTATTTTGGGGCCAGCGTCGAATGGTTATTGCACGGGACCGGCGAGCCTCCCAAGCCGGTCGTGCGCGAGGGGCGGGCGCTCTACTTGCCGACGCCGCCGTCGGGCGACGTGGTGCGCCAGTTGCGTCGGACCGCGAAGGAGCTGGTCGCGCTGGCGGAGACCCTCGAAAAGGGTCATCGCGAGGAACCGGCCCTCGACGTTTCCCGGAACACCAGCCGTGGCCGGATGGAATTGTAAATCGCTCACAAAACCCCTGTTTTTGTGGGCGATTTTGAGCGGCAGATTTTTGCCGATTTTTGTTGCAAATTCGGGCCGGATCGCCGATACTGTCTTCAGATTCAAACATGAAGTTTGGATCGGAATCGGCCAGACCCAGGCCGTAAAAGTCGGGGGAAAAAGATGAGCGGATATAACTGGAACTGCGGAATGAGCAACAATGCCTGCCGAGCATACTCGACCGGACTTTTGCCAGCTAGTAAATTTGCACGAAGCTGCGGGTTCAAATCTGTTTCAGCCGTGCGCACGCACGTGCCGGCGAGCGAATGGCATCACACCTCAAAATTTTTTAACGCCACAGATTTTTTCGACCCGGAAATCCTGAAGGAGTTTGACTGGGATCAATGGAAAGCGGTGTGGGATAGTCTGACAAAAAAAGGACAGGCGATGCACCGGCCATTGCGACTGGCTGCCGCCAAAGCCGAACGGGAGCATCGGCGAGAAATGAGACCCTTGCTGCGAGCGAACGCGCGCGAGGCCTTCCGACAACGAATGATTCGGAACCGCGATTGCTCGCGAATCGTCCATCGCTGTTGCACTCGTGAAAATTGGGTTAAACATCTTTGTGAAATACTGCACCAGCCAGAATTCCGATGGTTAACAGTCGGCTGTTCAACAGAGGAATGTATCGGTTGGAACTTTAACCTGCTACCCATCGGCGACGAGAAGGCTGCCCGAAAAGCTGTTGCCGTCGCGCTCAGGAAATTTGCAGCGATCCGGTTAACAAACCGGTTGACTCCACCTCCAATCATGCGTCACGATACGAGAGAAAATTTCAAGAAATGGCTGCTGGCAAACGGCTCGACGCATCGCACCACCAATTCCGGACGGGACGCATTTCGTGTGCCGGCGTGGCTGGCGAATAATAAAAACTTTCAGGCTGGCGTGACGCGGCTCGGTTGGGTCCACATCGAAATCGCGAGGTCACTATGATTCGGATTCCGAAATTCCTCGTCGAGATGGACAAGGCCGAGCACCCGGACGATCTGCCGGCGACGCCGCTCTGGGTGGCGAGGACGCGCCACCCGTTCGCGCTCGGCCTCGTCACAGTCGAGGCCGCGGCCGCGCGCATCAGTCTCTGGCCGGCGGTGCTCGATCTCAACATCCGCCAGCGCGACCGGCTCGTTGACGGTCTCGTTCGCGCGCTGTTCCGTGAGTACGATCTGTTCCCCGGCGAGTTCGGCCAGCCGGTTATCGACGGCCCGGCGCCGGAGCCGCCGGAATTCATTCTCCTGGTCGCGCCCGATCAGGAACGCGAGTTCGTCCTTCAACCGCATCGTCCGATTTTGTGGCGGATTCGCCAGGAAGCCGGCGTCGAGTCGGTTGAATGGATTCGCGAGTGGGGTGTCGAGCCGGAGTTCCCACGCGACACGCGGGCCGTCGCGAAGTTCTTGACCGGCTGACCACGCCGGCAGCGCGGCGTGGCTACAGCGCCCCGGTCTAAATGACCGGGGCGCTTCGTTTTCCGGACCTGTCAACTTTTTTTTCAGGAATCTTCAATTTCCAAAACCTTCGTTTTTCAGGACTTTTGACGGAAACATTTCCGTCACGGAAACATTTCCGTCACGGAAACATTTCCGTCACTAAAGCAAAACGCGCGTTATTTTCTCGCGCGTGCGCAGAGCCACATCCAACGCAGCGGTGCCGGTGAAATTCGGCGAGGCGCGGATATCGATCCGCGTCCTGTTCGCGAACGGCTTCCAGTATCGGACGACGATCACGGTCGCGCGCGGGCGCGCGGACGAATTTTGTCGCGAACTTCAACAGACGATCCTCGGTGCGCGGTCGAGCCGGCAGCTCGCCCCTACCAAGGGCAAGGGAGGCGCATGAGCATCGAGACTCAATATCTCGCGCAGGGCGGCCGGTGTCACTGGTGCCAGGCGTTCACATTGCCGGCGAATCTGACCCGCGATCATCTCTGGCCGCGGCGACGGATGGCCCGTCAACTTTACGGCGGCGCTTGGGTGCTCGCCCATGAGCGATGCAACCGCGCGCGCGGGGCTCTCTCGATCGGAAGTCTGCGTTTCACGAAATGGCTCCGGCGCGTGATGCGCCACGATATCCGGCCGTTCGTCCGGAAAGATCATCTACCACGATGGGAGGTTGTCCAATGACGAAATGCGAAACCTGTGGCGAATTGTTCAAGAACGCGCTCGGACTCGCGATGCACAAGAACAAGATTCACAGAATCAAGGAGGAGCGGGCTCTTCATAAGAAAATTTCCGGTGCCCCCACACCAGGAACAGGGAAGGTTCCGGCGCGGAGAACGAAGAAATCAGGCTTTCTCGGCTCCGCGCCGGCCACCTTCACACTCGACGAAGCTGTCGAACTGCTCGCGGCGGTGATCGCCCAGCGGGTCACGGCGGCGATCGAGTCGCGGATTGATTCCGTCGGCGCGTCGAAGTTCGCGGCCAGCGCGGCCAAGCTCGCAACCTCTGAACCTCTGAACCGTGAACCTCTGAACGCTGAACCTTCCTCACTCGCCGATCTCGATTCCGATCTTCTCCGTATCAAGGCCGGCGTTGCGAAGGAACGCGGCGATCTCAAGACGTGGGGTCAGTGCATGAACATTCTCAAGCGCCGCGAACGCGCCGCGGCCAGCATCGAGCGCGAATCGAAGGAAACGGAAGCATGAAGAAGCTATCAGCGATCAGCGATCAGCTATCAGTGTTTGTTGCCGTGAGCCTGCTCGCGGCGGTGTGTGGATGCGCCTCGCTCGAAACCACCGCCTACCAGACCATCGGCGCCGTCGCCATCACCGTTGACGGCGCCATGAATGCATGGGGCGATTACGTCCGCGCGGGCCACGCCACGGCCAGCGACGAGCTGCGCGTCCGCGCCGCTTACGGAAATTACCAGCAGACGATGCGGACGCTGCACGTCGCCGTCACGGCGTACAAGCTCGATGAGGCGTCGAACGCCGGCGCGCTGAAGACAGCCCTCGACGCGATGAGCGCCGCATCGGCGGAACTGCTCACCGTCATCGAAAAGAAAAAAGGAGGCGGCTGATGGAAACGACCATTCTGATTGCGCAGTTGCTTTTGAAGTACGGCCCCGGCGTTGCCGCCGGCGTGGCGGCGCTCTTCGAGAAAAAGGAAGTCACGCTTGACGACTGGCAGAAGGTCTTCGCGATGGCCGAGAAGAGTTACGACGACTACGTCGGGCCAAACGCTGAAACGCTGAAACGCTGAAACGCTGAAACCTACTCATGCTCGTCATCGTCTCCAACCCGATCCATCTTGAACTGCTCCGTGGCACGTCGCCGCAGCGATGGCGCATCTTGCGGGACGTGACGGTCCAGATCGGCGCTGGCGCGCATCGGCATCTCGTGACGGTTCGCAGGGGACTGGTGACGGATTTCGCCAGCGTCCCAAAATTCATCAGGCCGCTGTTCCCCGACCGGATCTGCTACGGCGTCGGCGCGCTCGTGCACGATCACCTCTATAAGTCCGGCGAAGTGGGGAAGGTGATCGCCGACGCGCTGCTCAAGGGATTACTGCTCGACTGCGACGGCGCGGCCGAGTGGCAAGCGGAGATATTCTTCCAAGCGGTGCACCTGTTCGGG
>Ga0172371_10013380_pt1 | contig 10695 bp, 8 predicted proteins | sample Lak12m_FD_114543 | JGI IMG/M metagenome (GOLD analysis project Ga0172371, IMG submission 114543) | Freshwater microbial communities from Kabuno Bay, South-Kivu, Congo - kab_022012_12m | ecosystem: Environmental > Aquatic > Freshwater > Lake | place: Democratic Republic of the Congo: South-Kivu... | reverse complement strand
TGGCTGGCTGCCCAATCCAGCACCTGCCAGATTTTCGCCCAGGGGATGTTTTCAGAGGGGCGGATGGATTCCAGTTCACGTTGGCTTCTCATGCGCGCGCGCTCATCGCGGTAGAGAATATATGCCTTGGCGACTTTACTATGACCGTTCTCGATCAGGGTCTCTTCAACCGCGTCCTGGATTTCTTCCACGGTGGGAATATGATCCTGCGGCAGGTTTTTTTCCAGGGTTTGAATGACCTGTTCGGTCAATTGTTCCGCGATTTCACGATTGCGCCCGCCCACCGCCACCGCCGCGCGGTAGATGGCATTGGTGATGCGCTGGGGCGTGAAAGGCACCTTGGCCCCGCTGCGCTTGATGACGTATTTCAACCGGGTCATGTCACTCCTTATTCACCTGTTTTTATTATAGCAAGGCTGAATAACCGCAGCGCCAACAATCCGGATCATGAATGTAATGGAAATGGAATGAAAAACCTCAGTTTTAAGCGCGGTTCTGCTTCAAGTAGAAAAAATAGATCGCGCCTGAACCGATCAACATGGCGGCCAGGCCGAGCAAACCCGCCTCCGGGCCGAAATATCCACCGGTGAGAATTTCCGGTCCGCTTTGCTGAAGGCGCACCAGGTTGGCTGAAGCAACCGTGCCGCTGATGGGGAAACCGAAAACGACTCCCTGAAAGAAATTCCAGGAGAAATGCAATCCGATCGAGAAGGCCAGTTCACCGCTCAAGATGAACGGCAGCGCCAGCATCATGCCCGCGACAAAGATGTTGAAGGTCGAAATCCAGCTGCTGTACGGGTTGCCCAGGTGAGCCAGGCCGAACACCAGCGAGGTGAGAATGGCAGCCAGCCAGCTCAACTGTTTGGGGTTGATTTTCAAGCTGCCGAGACTCTCCCGTAAATTCCTGATGGGGTAGGCGCGGAAGAATAATTCTTCGGAAAGCGCGGCGCAGAAATAAAACAGCAGGGATTGAAAGAATTGGCTCCAGAAATAACCAATGGTCGGGATGGATGAGCGCATGGTGTTGACCCCGAAGAAATCCAGGATGGTAATCCAGCCAAAGGCCAACTCGATGATGAAAATCGCGGCCATCAGCACGGCTCCCAACAGCACGCCGAACAACAGGCTTTTCAGCCAGGCGCGATCGATGTGAAAGCCGAACTCGGAAAACCGGCGCCGATCCAGCAGGCGGCCGGCCAGATAAACAGGCAGGACTGCCGTTGCCAAAATCACCAGGCCGGTAGCAGCCGGACTGTCGAAGGGGAAAAAACCGCAGCGATATACCAGATAAGTGAGGGCGGTGGAAATAAGTTCATAAAAAATAAGGAGCAGTATCAGGCGCAGTAAAAAGCGCAGGCGTTTCTGTTCCTTGTTCCAAAATGGATACAGAATTTTCATGATTACTCCAGGGTTGCGAAGAATTCGTTGGTGAGCGTTTTCCAGTCCTCATGATTGTCAGGCGCGAAATATTCCGCGAAGAGCGGGTAGCGCGCCCGCACCTCATCCGCCAGGCGCTGGGCGACCCGCCGGATGGCGAAATGGGCGTTGGGAGCGCTGCGCAGCTTGATGAAATGGCGCGCACTGCGCAGGTTCATTTCAAGCAGGACGCGGCGGTTGAAGGCGTTGGGCAGGACGTAAGCGGCTGCTTCGGCGTCCACTTGCGCCAGTTCCGCGTACACCCGCGCAGCCTCGCGCATGTCGGCGCAGAATTCCTCCCGCAGGCCGGCTTCGTCCAGCAGCCTGGGAATAGCATAACCCAGGCGGGCGCTGAAGCGCTGCGGGGTTTGCGTCATCATGCGGTGGCGTTTCAGTTCAAAGTAAGCGCCCTGATCCAGCACCAGGTCCACCATGATGCCGGCGTATTCCAGTTCGCGCAGGGGAATATCGTGCTCGCCCAGACGGCTGAGGAAATACCCGGCCAGCTTGCTTTTTTCCGCTGGCGGCAAACGCAGAACTGCGTCGAAAGCCTGTCTGAAGGAGCTTTCACCGAAGCGCACCAACAGGGCAGCCAAAATGCGCTCCTCGCCATGCTGGTCCGCCTCGACCACTGACAACCAATCCTCATCCTGCGCGCCTGTCAGCTCCAGATTATTTCCAAACTCAATCAGGTCGCGCATGGTCTGCACGTCGCATTCGTTGCGGTCGGCGTATTTCACCAGGGTGGGCACGTTTTCCCGGGCAACCTGTTTGATCTCCAGGCCGATGCGGCGGACTTCACCCAGCGGGTGGGAGAGCATTTTACAAATGGCATGCTCCAAGGCGCGCGCGTTGATGGTCATGCCCAGGTTGGCCAACGCGCCGGCCGGCAGGTAATAGCGGCAGGCATCCATGCATTGGGTGCGCAGGCGTGTTTTGAATGCTCCCGCGGATTCATTCTCATGCTGCGCGAAGGTTTTTTCCAGGTAAGCCTGAACAACGCTGACTGCTTTTTCGTAGTTGACGAACAGGCGCTGGCAGGTTTCCGCGTAAAGCTTTTCCTGCGCCCTACCGGAAAATTCTTCCGGTTGGTAAAAATGCTCCGTCCCCCAAACCTGGTAGCGGGACGATTTTTCCGTATATGAAGCCAATCGGTTGGACTCCAGGCACTCAATTGCCAGGCGCGAGACGTTTTCCACCGCGATATGCAGGACAGCGTGTTCGGCAACCGAGGAATGGCCGTAACCCACCACCCATTTTTCGTTAAAATCCGCCGATTTCTCCTCGGAAAGTTCGTTGGCGATTTCGATAAACGATTGGGGGGAGCGGGAGGTTTTCGCGAAGGTTACCGCGATGGTTTCAGGGCTGAGTTTCTTGGGGTCAAGCAGGTAGATGGTTCTGGTCAAGCTCATTGGAAAGCACCTCGCGCGCGAATTGAATGTCCTGGTTGATTTGTACCATTAATTGGTCAGCATTGGCAAACTTCTTTTCGGGGCGGATGCGGCGGATGAAATTGAGGCGCATTTCCTGGCCGTAAATATCGTGATTGAAATCCAGCAAATGGGTTTCGATGGTTTGCAGATAGGGCTTTTCATAAAACGTGGGACGATTGCCGATGTTCACCACACCCATCCAGCGTCTTCCTTCCAGCTCGGCAACAGCGGCATACACGCCCGCGCCGGGGATCAGCCTTTCCTGCCAGATATCCAGGTTGGCGGTGGGTATGCCAATGTGTTTGCCGCGCCCGTCCCCATGAACGATGCAGCCGTCCACGGCGTAAGCACGCCCCAGCAGATCGTTAGCCCGGACGAGGTCTCCGGCGGTGATCAGCTTTCGAATGAAAGAGGACGAAATGACCTCAGATGATGACCTGGAAAGGTCGATGGCCCGCACGCGGAACCCGAATGACTTTCCGAGTTCAGTCAGCGTATGGATATCCCCGCTGCGGTTGGCTCCCAGGTGGAAGCCGCGGCCGACCAGCAGGCAGGAAAAATTCAATTGTTGGTGCAGCGAACGGATGAAGGTTTCAGCACTCTGTGATGCCAGGGTGTGGTCGAAGTGAAGGGTCAATATGGAACCCACACCCAATGAATTGATGATTCGATTTTTCTCTTCAGGGCTGGAGAGGTAAAAAGGGCCGACATCATTTTTAAAAACTTTTATCGGGTGGGGGTAGAAAGTGACCACCACCGAGTTCGCGCCTACTGCGCGGCTTTCCTCGACCAGCTGATGTATGATTGCTTGATGTCCACGATGAACACCATCGAAAGAACCGATGGTGAGCCAGGCTCCTGTGCGGTTATGTTGAGGCTCGTGATCCGATTCGGTGGACATGATTTATGCAAAAAAGACTTTCTTCGGCTGATACTCGCTGGTTTCCGCGTCGAATTCCATCAATGCGACCAGTTCTCCCTGTTCAGTGATTGCCCGCACGGTTTGCCCGACAGAACTTTCGCGGGCGACGCGGTGGCCATGGCGCACGGCATCCACTTCTTCGTTGGTCAGCGTGATGGCGGGCCAGTCCCCCAACGCTTCCGCGGCGGGGATTAGATATTGGTACCAACTGCTGCTTTCAAAGGCTTCCACCAGCTTGCGCAGCGGGATGGCGTCTTTCAAGGTGAAGCGGCCGCTCTTGGTGCGGCGCAGACCGGTCAGGTTGGCACCGCAGCCCAGCACCTCGCCCAGATCATGCGCGAGCGAACGGACGTAGGTTCCAGAAGAACAGTGGATATCCACTACTGCCTCAGGTGAATTCCATTCGAGCAGCTCGAGGCTGTGCACGTGGATGATGCGCGGTTCAAGCTCCACTTCCTCGCCCTGGCGGGCCAAATCGTAAGCGCGGCGGCCGTTGACATGCACGGCGGAATAGGGCGGGGGAACCTGCTCGATTTCTCCGACGAATTGTTTCAAGGCCTCTTCGAACTGCTCCGCGGTTACATTGACCTCAGCGGTGCGGGTGATGGTGCCGTCACCGTCATAAGTGTCGGTGCGTTCACCCAGTTTGATGGTGGCCTGGTAGCGTTTGTCTTCTGCGGATACATATTCGCTCAGACGAACAGCCGGGCCAATCAGTACTACCAGGACGCCAGACGCCCTGGGATCCAGCGTACCGGTGTGGCCGGCTCTTTTGATCCGGGTACCGTTGCGGATAACTTGCACGACCTGGTGCGAGGTCATGCCGATCGGTTTGTCGATCACCAGTACGCCGGAAGCTGAATTTCGCGATGGGTTGAATCTCTGTTCCATGCTAATATTCTCCCTTTGATTTTTGTACTTTTAAATATTGGTTCGATACTTTTAATACCATTTCCTCTACCTCTTGCAAGCTACCGTTAATTTCCGCTCCTGACGCAGGTGGGTGCCCGCCGCCTCCGAAACGTTGGGCAATCTGTGAAACGTCAATCCCCGCGTTTGAGCGCCAGCTTACTTTAATTTTACAATCATTTTGTACATTAAATAATATCGCAATTTCCGTATTTTCGATGGCTGATAATAAATTGGTCAGGTCTGCATCATCCCTCCCGCTGTAACCGGCATTTTTTCGATCCTCCAAGGTAATTGATGTCCAGGCAAGCTTTCCTTTTCTTTGCAAGCGGCTCAACGCCAAGCCCCACAACAGACTGGCAGAAAAAGATTGATAAACCAGGGCTCTTTCATACGCCCCGTTCAGGTCCGCCCCTGCGTCGATCAACTGCGCGGCCTGGCGGAGAGAGTCCGCGCTGACGTTAGACGTCCGAAATCCGATGGTGTCGGTGAGGATGCCGGTCAGCAGCGCATTGGCGACGGGCTGAGAGAGCACGAATCCCCATTCAGGCAAGAAGCGCGTTAAAATCGCCGCGGTGGCCGGTTCTGAAGGAACGACCAGGTTGGTTTTCGCGAAGCGTTCATTGGTGATGTGGTGATCGATGTTGATATCCACCGCCAGGGTGGCAAAAACCTCACCCATGCGTTTTTGATCTGAACAGTCCATGGCAACGACCAGGTCATAACCCGGCTCCATTTTTTTCTGGATGTGCTGGCTGCCTTCCAGGAACCTGAATTTTGCCGGGATTCCATCCGACAGCACCATCTGGCATTTTTTACCCGCGTCAGTCAGGCACAACCCCAGCCCGATTACAGAGGCAATCGCGTCGCCATCCGGGCGGATATGGGAAACGATCAGCGGATTTTTGGCTGTCTTTAGCTTCGCGCGAATTTCCCGGCTGGCAGCCTGAATTTCTTTATCCATCATGAACTGAATAGCCATTACCCGTTATCAGATGAATCATCTTTCAGGTTATCGAGCATGCGTTCGATCTTCTCAGCTCGTTCCGGTGTTTCATCCCAAAAGAACCTCAACTTTGGGAAAGTGCGCAGCTTGATGCGGTTTGCCAGGGTGCTGCGCAGGAATCCGCTGGCATGGGTTAGCCCGGCGAGAATGATCTCTGCTTGATCCTGCCCATCCAGGGAGGAAACATAAATATTGGCAAAATACAATTCACGATCGACCGTGACATCAGTGATGAATACGGACCCGATGCGTGGATCGCTGATTTGACCCCTGACAAGCATTTCAGAAATTTCCTGCTTGATGCGGTCGGCAATCCGTTTCAATCGTAAACTTGACGGCATCTAGTGCGCCTCCAAACAATAACTAACGCTGCACTTCCTCAACGATGAAGGCAACGACAGAATCACCAATTTCGAAATCATTAAAACCTCGCACGCGCAAGCCGCATTCGAACCCTTCGCGCACTTCCTTTTCATTTTCTTTCTCGTGTTTGAGTGATGCAAGTTCTCCTTCGAAAAGCTTTTCGCCGTTGCGCATAACGCGAATATTGGCATTCCTGCGGATTTCACCCGAGGTTACCTTGCATCCGGCGATGGTGCCCACCTTGGAGATTTTGAAGGTTTGCAGCACCTCGGCTTTCCCAATCACGGTTTCCTTCTTTTCGGGAGCCAGCATGCCTTTCAGTGCTTTCTCTACATCCTCAACCAAACGGTAAATAATATCATAAGTTCGGATCGATACGCCTTCTTTATCGGCGAGATTCTTGGAAGCGGCTTCGGCAAGGACGTTGAATCCCAGGATGATGGCATTGGAGGCTGTGGCCAGCAGCACGTCATTCTCGGTGACGTTGCCCGCCTCGGTATAAAGGACATTGATCTTGATCTCGCTCTGATCGATTTCTTTGAGGGCGTTGATGATCGGCTCCAGCGAGCCCTGCACGTCCGCTTTCAAGATGAGGCGCAGCTCGCCCATTTCTCCGGCTTGCACTTTGGAGAACAGGTCTTCCAGGGTGGTCATGGATTTGGCCGAACGCAGCTCATCCGCTTTCATTTTACGATCATTCACAATAGCGCGCGCTTCGCGTTCGGAACCGCAAACCTGGAAGATATCACCGGCGTTGGGGACGTCGTTTAACCCCAATACCTGCGCGGGGGTGGAAGGACCCGCCAATTCGATCGGGTTTCCCTTGAAATCAAACATGGCGCGGATTTTTCCGCAAGCCAGGCCGACCGCGATGGCGTCGCCAGCGCGCAGCGTGCCGTTCTGCACCAACAGGGTGGCCGTCACGCCGCGGTTCTTTTCCACGGCGGCTTCGATGACGGTGCCCATCACCGTGCCGTCCGGATTGGCCTGGATTTTGATGTTGTCTGCCACCAATTGAATGGCTTCCAGCAGGTCATCGATGCCCATATTCTTCTTGGCGGAAACGGGCACCACGATGGTGTCGCCGTCCCATTCATCCGAGACCAGCCCAGCGTCAGCTAATTGCTGCTTGACATAATCGGGATTGGCGTCCGGCAGGTCGATCTTGTTCAGCGCCACAATGATCGGCACGCGCGCAGCACGCGCATGCGCAATCGCCTCGCGGGTTTGCGGCATCACGCCGTCGTTAGCCGCCACCACCAGGATAACGATATCCGCGCCCTGCGCGCCGCGCGCCCGCATGGCGGTGAAGGCGGCATGGCCGGGTGTATCCAGAAAGGTGACCGGTTTTTTCTTGTGTTCGATCTGATAAGCGCCGATGTGCTGGGTGATGCCGCCGGATTCGCCGCCGGCCACGTTGGTGTGCCGGATGGCGTCCAGCAGAGTGGTTTTGCCATGGTCAACATGGCCCAGGATGGTCACCACCGGAGCGCGGCTGACCAGTTTGGCGGGATCCTCATCATCGATCAACCGGCGCCAGAGCGGGACTTCTCCCACCAATTCTTCTTTGACTTCAGGGATCTCCAGCGAGACTTCGTAGCCTAATTCAGCCGCAACAACCGCGGCTGTATCGAAGTCGATCTGCTGGTTGATATTTGCCATCACGCCATTGGCCATTAAGACTTTAATGACCTGGATGGGGCTGCTGTTGACTTTTTTGGCTAAATCGCGAACAGTCGTTACGCTGGGTAGGTCGATGGTTTTGTTGTTCTTATCGCTCATAATTGCCTCCAATTCAGAATGCCCCTGCGGTGAATCCACATTGAGTCTGTTCTCTTGCGGGTAGCGTGGCGAGCGATTTGAACGCCTGGTTACAATGTCTTGGCCTTTCTGGCCAGATGCTGATCAGTTTATCTCAATCTTCGCCCTCATCCAGTCCGTTCAAGATTTGGTTCAGATGATCTTTATCAGTTTGAGATAAAACTGTTTTCAATGCGTGCGCCAGACTACCTTTAAGTGCTTGTTCCCAACACGACCTTTTATTATGCAGATAAGCTCCTCTGCCGTCTGTTTTGCCGGTCGGGTCGTAACGAACTCCCTGCGAAGTCCGTACGATGCGCATCAGCTCCCTTTTAGGAAGCGTTTCCCGGCAGCCGATACAGGTTCGTTGCGGGATATGCTTCACACGAGACTTTTGTTTATTCACCGCCTTATATTATTTTTTCTTATTCTTCCCATTCAGTCCAGCCGGCTTCTCCGCGTTTGTGTTTCTTCTTCGCGACGACAACGTCCCGTTCGGGGTCATACTCCAATTCGCGGAATTTCTTGACTTTCTTCTTTTTCTTTTTCTCGTCTACCGGCTTGCCATTTTCATCGGAGGATTCCTCCTCCTCTTCGGTTTCTCCTTCGGCTTCTGCCTCGGCTTCGAAAACCTCTGGCTTGATGGTGAACATCTGGTCGAAGGATAATTCCTCCGTCGGTGTCTGTTTCTCAGCGCTTTCCGTTTCCGCAGCTGCCTGCGCTTCAGCAGGCGCAGCCGTTTCTTCCACGGTTTGCATTTCCGCCGCTTCCGACGCGGCTGCTTCCGCAGGGATTTCTTCAACGGGTGTTTCTTCAGGTAACTCTTCCGGTACCAATTCGGGCAGCACCTCGGCGTACTCCGCGATGCGGTCCATGACTTTCGGGCCGACGCCATTGACGGCCAACAACGCTTCCGGGTTCAACTTGCTGGTTAAAACCAGTTTCCCGGCGGTATCGAATCCGGCTTCCGTTAAAGCCTCAATGACGTTGATTGGCAATCCGGTTGTGGAAAGGTCCATTTCAAACGCCGCGGGCGGGATGGCTGCCATGATCTCTTCGCGCAGCTGTGATTGTTTCTCGAATTCAGCCTGATGCTTGCGGGTGGCGTAGCGCTCCAGACGGTCGTTGAGTTTGGCCAAAAAATCGTATTCTTCCGGATTGATCACACGCCCGTCAGCCTTGCGCGCCATGATATCCTCAGCCTGGGCGACGGCGACCTTTTCTTCCTTGGCCAGCTCTTTCAGTTCCGGTTTATTCTGCAGCGCGAACAGCCAATCGGTGATCGATTCAGGCAGGCTCTTAATGTCGATGCGCCAGCCAGTCAGTTTGGCAGCCAGGCGGGCGTTCTGCCCGTCGCGGCCGATGGCCAGGCTGAGCTGGTCTTCCGGAACAACCACCAGCGCGTTGCGCGAGCCATCCACGCTTTCTTTCAGATACACGCCATTGACGCGCGCCGGGCTGATGGCCTTGGCGATGAACATGGTCGGATCGGAATTCCACTCGATCACATCGATCTTTTCATCATGCAATTCGCGCACGATGGCCTGGATGCGCACCCCGCGCTGGCCGACGCAAGCGCCGACCGGGTCGATGCCCTGCTGCGAGGTGGAAACGGCCACCTTGGCGCGGTGGCCGGGTTCGCGCGAAATGGAGCGGATCTCCACCACGCCGTGAAAGATTTCAGGGACCTCGTTTTCCAGCAGACGGCGCAGGAAATCGCGATGGGTGCGCGACAGGATGATCTGCGGGCCACGGCCGGTTTCTTTAATTTCAGCCACCAGCGCGCGCACGCGGTCGTGAATGCGGAAACGCTCGAAGGGGATCATTTCCTTGCGCGGCATGCTGCCTTCGGCGTTGAGTTCCAGGCCGATGGTCATGCCCTGCGAGTTGCTGGCTTGCACGATGCCGCTGATGATCTCGCCCAATTGTTTTTCGTAATACTGGATTTGCGCGGCGTATTCAGCCTGGCGGATCTTTTCCTGGATGACCTGGCGGGCATTTTGGGCAGCTACGCGGCCGAAATCAGCGGGCGTGCTATCCACCATGACCAGGTCGCCGAGATTGGCATTCGGGTCAAACTGACGGGCCACTTCAAGGGTAACCTCGGTCAAATCATTTTCGACGGATTCAACGACTTCTTTTTCTGCCAGGATGCCAAATTCGCCTTTATCCAGGTCGATAATGGCCTTGACTTCCTGGGCGCTGGACACGTTCATCGATTTCCGGTAGGCGGAAACGAGGGCGTGCGCCAGAGCTTCCAGAATGGTCTCTTTCGGCAGTCCTTTTTCTTCCAAAACTTCGTTGAAGGCCAGCACAAATTCGTTTTTCATGCCAGTGTTACTCCAAATTCACCTTTTCGATTATAAGCAGAAAAGTGGGGGAAGCCCACTTTCCGACGAAAACGATAAAGATTGTACTTACGGTGAAGATTTTATCATGCTTTCCAAACCACCGCAAGCCGCTTGAGGGTGAATTAACAAAACATTGACAATGGGATCGGTTGGGGAGCGTCTATTGCGGCGCAGATTCCAAAAAACGGTTGTCAAAGTAAAATGGCGGCGCTTGATCGATCCAGCCTGCTTCCAGCAAATCCTGCGCGGTATCTTCCAGGGCTGAAATGACAGCCTCATCCATTTGCAGGGAGAAATCGATGCGGTTGAAAACGATGTGAAAAGCGGAGGCCGGGATCTCCAGATCATAGGTTTGCGCCTGGGCTGAGGCAATGCGCGCGGCCTGGGCGGAATCGCTCTGGATCAGCGCAAGCTTATCCTGATGGCCGCGCAGGAAAGCCGCCAGTTCGGCGGGATGGTCTTCAGCGAATGAACGGCTGGTTGCCAGCACCAGGG
>Ga0172371_10013378_pt1 | contig 10696 bp, 9 predicted proteins | sample Lak12m_FD_114543 | JGI IMG/M metagenome (GOLD analysis project Ga0172371, IMG submission 114543) | Freshwater microbial communities from Kabuno Bay, South-Kivu, Congo - kab_022012_12m | ecosystem: Environmental > Aquatic > Freshwater > Lake | place: Democratic Republic of the Congo: South-Kivu... | reverse complement strand
CATTTCCTCGGCGTGTTTGGGAAACTCGCCGATGCTGCCGGGGGCGATCCGGGCTTGCTTGACCCACGCCACCTGCACCTGCTCATCCGACACGTCAGCTTGTTGGAGCCGGTCGTCCAGCACTTCCCAAGGATTTCGAGAACCCGGTTGGTCGGGTCTCCCAGAGACGGCCCACGCCTTGGCATCCATCCCGCCCTGCGCCCCATCGACGATCACGACCTTCGGCGACTTTGCAGGATCGGCGTTGGCCAATCGGACAAACGCCGAGAATTCCTGGGTGGTGTTCGACATCCCCACCGAAATCAAGACGATCTTGCCGTTGTCCGAAGGCTTGCCGTCTGCATCGAGTGGCTGGATCAGTTTTGCCCGCCGCAACGCCGCTTCGAGGTGTCCCTGCGGCGGTTCGTTCTTGCCGCCACCGTACAGCCCTCCGTTCTGCTCCTTGTACCGGTCGTCGCCGGTAATGTCCGTGAGTGGCTTGAGGCCAACTGGTGGTTTGACCTCGACGGGGCGGCGCAGCTGTGGTTGTTGCTTCTGCCGCAGTTCGATGGCTCGTTGCAGGTAGGACTGCTCCTCGTCTGTCAGCTTCTCGCCCTGGAGCGAGCGTTGGCGAAGCTGTCTGGCACGATTCCAGTCGATGTCACCCTGTTGGGCGGTGGCCTGGAAGGCACTGATCAGAACGAGGCAGATACCCAGGAGAATGGTCTTCCGGTGCTGCATGGTTTTGCTCCCGTTGATCGCACGGAACAGTCCAACTGGCATCTCGGACAGGTTTATTTTCCCACTTGCAGGGGCGGAAACAAGCTCTCAAGCGAGAAGATCGTCTCGCTTGTCAGCACCACCGGTGAGGCCGCCAACCTCCACCGGCTCCACCTGCCACGCCATCAAAATGTCCAACGTCTGGAACGACTCGGCATCGACTGCGCCGAACCCGGCCTCGCTGACGAGCATCTCGTTGCCAAGTTGGTGGCCATCGGACTCGTCGCCGAACATGGCTTCGGCCTGCCGCTCGCACCACCACTGGAAAGCAGTGATCGCAGCCTGTTCGGCGTCGTGGGATTCCAGGATGACTTGGACCTCACCGGACTGCACGTAGAACTTGGGCATGGTTTTCCTTTCTGATCCGACCCTGTTCACAGGACTTTGCGACGATTGGTCGCCATTTCTTACATCGCCGGTGCCGTGACACGGTTGGTCAGGGGAACAGGAAATCCAACAATTCCCGAAGATTGGTCGGCGGAAATGGGCAAGCCGTGCAGATGTGGCACCACGCATCGATGCGTCATCAAGGCACCGGCGTAGCTCGCCGAGGACGCAAGGTGCGGATCACCGAGACCACGAGCAGCACCCAGCCGACGATGAGTCCGCCCACCCAGAGGACCACAAATATCGGGATTTTCAGAAACACCGCCAAGGGCTGGAAGGCGGTGGACGTGGCCGAAAACACCACCGCAAACAGCAGCCATCGTTTCCAGGGCAGTGGCGTCCGGCACTCCGCTGCCACCGTATCTACCTGGGCCGCCTGCCGCTTCAAGGCCAGCACGAGCAGCAGGATAAAAACACCGTAGCAGCCCCAGATGTTTGCCTGGGGGACGATCCCCGGCAGCTTCTCCGGCCGCAGCAGGATGCCCAGGCCGATGTACTGGGTGGCAAGCAGGAATACCAACAATCCCAACTCCCTGCCTCGTGGCAGCAAGTCGGAAAAGACATACAGCCGTCCCCTGGTCGCCCGCTTCCACAACAGCACCAAGACAAGCACGAAACCGGAGGTCGAGATGGTGGAGCCGATGGTGTGCAAGATGGAGGGCGAGTTGGCCGTCTGGACCAGACCACAGGTGGCGGCAAACACCACCGTGAACCACCGTTGGTCGATCCAGCGTGCCAAACGGGGCTTGAGTGCTGCCGCAACCTGTCCCGAACTTGTGAGCAGTCGCTCCGCTGCCACCAACGGGACAACGAACGCCATCAGGGCGTGGTAGAACAGCACCAGCATCATCGTCTCGATGATGGCTACGCCGCCGATCATGACCGGCTTGTCGTTCCAGGGTGGACTCCACAGGACTTTGGTGATGTAGGCTTCGTACAGGCCGAACAAGGCACCGGCAAAGAACAAAGATGCAAACAGCGGTCGGGGATGCCGCAGCACAATGGCAGCCAGCACCAGGATGTGCAGGGCATACAGGGGGCAGGTCACCAGCACGCTGAACGGCTCGAAGAACGGGAACATGGACGAGCCGACCGTGACCTCAGCAAAAAACACCGACAAAACACCCAGGATCACCCAGAAGAAGAGCCGTAGCTTCCGGGATGGGGAATCTGGTGGTAGGTTCGGAGCGGCGGCCTGGGGAACGGCAAGGTGAGTCATGGTGCCTGTCGCTTTCTCGATGTACAGCCCGTTGGTGTCCCCTTGTCGGCTCCACGGATCATCGCCAACTTCTGCCGCCGTGTCAGCTTGTTGATGGCAGCCTCCCGCTTCAACGCCAGACTTTGGCCCCGTTGTGGCTCCTGGTACACCAGCTTGACCGGGCGACGGCTGCGTGTGTAGCGGGAGGCAACCCCGTCGTTGTGCTGCTGCAACGGCGGGTCAAATTCTTGGTGATGCCCGTGTACAACGTACCATCGGCACATTGTAAGACGTACACAAACCAGATTTCAGCGGCACTTTTGGCCACGTCGCTTCCCCGCCAATTCCCGGTGCCGGAAACAATCGACCACGTGGTCCTCCATTATTTGCGGAATTATCGCCTGTGTCAGTCACGGTCCCGACGGCGACCCTGCCCGGGTAGCTCGCGGGATAAACACACCTTAAATGACTCCGCTTATCCAGGATTGGGCGGCGGGAGATTTCGCTTGTCAATAGGGGAGTCGAGATTGTTCCCAAGAAGGGGATCGGGAGTCTCAAGGACGCGGTGTTGGGATGGCCCGATGCGGGTGTCCACACGGCCATTCGAGTCCACGGTCGAGGACCATCTTCGTTGACACGTTTTGCGGTTCTTCTCCAGAATGCAGGAATTGGCGGCGTGCTCGCCGGCGCATGGACGACGGGGTAATGCATTTGCGAGGCGGGAGGACGATTCGATGGCGAAGGACGAGGCGGAAGGCAAGGTGTTGGAGAAGGTCCGGGACTTGGAACGGGAGCAGGGTTCGTTTGCCGAAGCGGGCAGCGAGCCGCCTCCGCACTACGGGCATGATTCGGCGAAGAGCCCGGGTGTGGCGGGGAACAAGATGCCAGGGGGGAAGAAGGGCCAGGCGTCAGGTGTCAGGTGACAGGTGTCAGTGGGCTGGGCGGCGGTTGGGGTAGGTGCTTATGGACTTGGCGAGTCCTGGGGATCTGCAGAAGCTGCGGGAGGCGGTTCGGCACTCGCAGAATGAGCTGGAGCCGTTTCGGCAGCAGTACCGGGAGCGGCTGGTCCAGTACGCGGGCGACCGGTACGGCGACAACCGGGATGCGGTGGACTCGCCGTTCAACATCTTACAACCACGGATTACACGAATGGGATGTTCTGATTCGTGCAATCCGTGCCATTCGTGGTTTCGTCTGGCTGTTTCTGGGGGCGGCTTTTCTTTCACCGGATGCGGGATGCTGGGCGCAGGCGAGCAACACACAACCGGTGAGGAGCATCGTCTGGCAGCCGGAACGACTGAACCAGCGTTGGTCTTGCATGCGCTACCTCGTAAGTGATGGAGTCCTCGAATCCGCCTCAAGAGAGCTTACTACTTCCCGCAATTCCTGCAGATGCTGCTGGTACACGCCGCGCGGAGTGGTGCCGTGCTGCTTGCAGAGGTACGCCGCCGCGCCGGCGGCCACGCCGTGCTGGCCGCCATTGAGCATGGTCTTGGTGCTGGAGGCGGCGACGTGCGTAACGCTGATGTGCTTGCCGGCCATCAGCAGGTTCTCTACGTTGCGCGAATAGAGGCAGCGGAACGGCACGCTGTACGGTTGCACGGCAATCCACTTCCAATCACCCAGGCGAAAGTCGTAGCCGCCGCCGGGAAAGTGCAGGCAGAAATGGCCGCTCTGATTCGCCGCCGAGTCCGGGAACGCCCGCGGCTCGCGAATGTCGTTTTCCGTCAGCACATAGTCGCCCAGCAACCGCCGCGACTCGCCGCCCGCGAGCACGTGGCCGACGAACTCCAGTTCGAGGTTCGCGGATTGCTCCGGGTGCTGATGCTTGGCGTTCGCGAATGTGCCGTAGACGGCGCACAGAAGATGATCGCGAATCCGCTCGGCGTCAGCCAACGGATCGAGCCACTGGCCGTATTCCCAGAAGTGCGTCAGGCCGCCGACATTGTCCCGGCAGGGACCGAGTACTTGCCCGCCCAGGTCCGCATGATCTCCGGCGACCGCGATGGCCCACGGAACGTCAGGGAACGTCACGGCCCGCTCCGCCTGCCGCGTGCGAAATACGGGCGAATTGCCGTGGTGCATCTTGTCGGCCTCCAGCGGCGCCAAGCTCTCGTTGAACTCCGCCCGCGCTTCGCGTCCGAGGCGATACTCGGCACCGGCCAGGAAACCGACGGCGCCCACACCCGTGCAATCGATGAACACGGGGGCGGCAAACCGCAGTTCGTGATTGGTGGCCGTATGTTTCGCGTCCAGACTTGCGATTCGGGCGCCTGCTTTCTGCACGCGGAACACGTGCCAGTTCAGGAACAGCTTGATCTGCGGATGGGCCCGCAGGACTTGCTCGCGGCCCGGCGCGGCAATCTCGTCGACGACGGAATGCGTCGCGCCGCGCGGGGTCAGACCGATTTCGTCGCTTGCGTTGCCGCCGAGCACCGGCCGGTCTTGAATCAGCGCGACCTTGGCGCCCAGCCGGGCCGCCGTCAGCGCCGCCGCGCAGCCGGCGATGCCGCCGCCCGCCACCACCACATCGAAGTCGCCGGCCAGCGGCGGCGGTTCCGGCAATCCCAGCCGCTTCCGCCGCCAAGCCGCCATGGCTTCGTCCGCCCGCTGCGGCGGCACGGCGTTTGGCTCGGTGGTGAAGTAAATCGCGTCGCAGCGGCCATCGAATCCCGTCAAGTCCTGCAATTCGATCGTCGCGTTCGTCGTTGTGACGGCAACCAGACCGCCGCACTGCCAGGCCCAATCCAGGCCGTTCTCCCCAAAGGTCGGCTCCAGCGCCCGCCCGCCGACGAACACCTTGAACCGCCCCGGATGATGCGTCGGCACCCAGTCCTTTGCACGCACCCAAACGTGATAGTGGCCAGTCGCGGGAAACTCGATTTTGGTCTTCGCATTGGCGACCGGCTGGCCCAAGCCGTGAGCCAGCAAGTACGGCGAGCCCATCTGATCCATGAACTGCGGATCCAACAGCCAGCCGCCGCGCTCGGCGAACGACTCGGCCTCCAGCAACACCTCCGCCGCCATTCCCAACCACGGCTGGAGCAGCACGGCAAGAAGAGCGAACGCGGGGGATAATCGCTGGTGCAACGGCAGCGTGTGCCTTGCCGAACTCATGATGGATCTCGTGCAACGACAGGTAGGAAGCGACAGCCAGTCTTCATACGGTCATGCCTCGCGCGGCCGCAATTCGGTCGAAAACTTGAAATTGTCGATTAGGAAACTCTCATTGATGCCAGCACCGCATCCACCCGAGCCACGGCCGCGGCCAGCCGCTTGGCCAGACTCCCGCGTGCCTCGTACCAGGGCGTACCCCAACCCGCCAAGACCTCGGCGAAGCGCTGGTGCATGGCGTGCCGGACATGCTCCCCGTCGCGCCAGCCATCCTGAACAAAGGGAATCTGGTCGCCGGCGAGGATGTACAGGTCGTAACGGCGGGCCCTGGCAATGGCCAGCACGTCCGGCGACGGGTGGCGCAGATAGCGTTCGTGCCAGATGGACGTAGCCAGCGGATCGGTGTCGCAGATCAGTACGCGATTGGCTTGCCGCGCCGCAAGGTCTTCGCGGCGAGCTTGCTCGCGGGCGATGTGTGTGAATTCACTGGTATCCCAGGGGTATCCCTCGTACCAGTTCTTCTCGCAGTATTCGCGGCCGTATTCCGGCACCCAGGTCGTGTGGTAGTGCGCGGCCAACGCCTCGGCCAAAGTCGTCTTGCCGGTGGATTCGGCGCCGAGCAGGCAGACACGGCGGACGTACCAGGCGCGCATGGCAGCGGAAACCAGATGCAGGTGATCGAGCGGCGCGCCGCGGATCAGGGTGCCAGAACAGGGGACCGTGCGACGCTCGCGGTCCACCAGCACGTGGACAGTGTCCGGACCGAGGCACCGGGCATACGGTGTGCCGTAGTCCTCGGACGTGAAGACGGCGTCTGGCGTCAGGCCGAGCGCACTCCGCGTCTTCTCCGCCCAGGCGGCGGAATCATCGTCGGGCAGATCGTCAGCCACCAGGACCACCCGGGCGGCCGGATGAACTTCCTGCAGGCAGGCCACACGCACCTCACCGGGGATCGTCTGGCGGGGATGGTGGCAGACCATCACAAACAGACGCTCGCACTGCGCCAGGGCGGTCTCGATCAGGTAGTGGTGCCCGGCGTGCGGCGGGTAGAACTTGCCAATCACCAGGCCGTTGCGGAAGCGTTGGACGGACGTCATAACGCTGACTCCGCCATCGCCGCGGACGATCCGTCCGCTCGATTCTCCGCCAGGACCCGACGCCAGGCCAGCAGCCCTGCGATGCACAGGCCGATGAACCCAGCGTAAAGCACCGCGGTCAGGTACAGGCCCTTGCTGGCGTACAGATACACGTAGAGGACGTCAGCGGAGATCCAGACGAACCAGTTCTCGAACCGCTTGCCGTTGAGCAGCCACTGAGCCACGAGGCTCAGCGCCGTGGTCACCGCGTCCAGGAACGGCGCGCTGTCGTTGATGGAACGGAAGTACACCGTGAAGCCTGCTGTCAGAGCCGCGCCGATAGCCCCCAACGCACAGGCTTCGTACCCGCCCAGACGCTGCACGGTCAGGCGACCGTGATCCTTACCGCCGTGGAGCCATCGCCACCAGCCGATGGCCGCGAGCCCAACATACACCACCTGCAGCCCCATGTCGCCGTACAGCCGGGACCGCCAGAACAGGACGATGAAGAACACGTTGTTGGCGATGCCGACGGGGTAATTCCAGATATTCTCCCGCACGACGAGCATGACACAGGCCGCCCCGGTGGCAAACCCCAGAATCTCGGTCCCCGAAATTGGCAGCCGGCCGCCCAGCGAGCCGGCAAACAATCCGCTGGAAACGATCGCCAGCATTGCCCAGCCGATCAGCCAGCGTCGTGGGAACGGCATCGCGTGCCCCCCTCCCTTCTCGAACGGATCATGAACGACGGGAATCTCGATGCCCGCACACGGTCTCAAATCTACCCGAGGGACGGTTGGTGAATCAAGGTGTGGCGGCATCTCCGGCGCGCGCTTGGCCATCCGACACCACGCGTGCGCGCCGGCTCAGCACGCGAACCGGTTGCCGCCGAGCCCGTCGGGCACGCGTTTGAGGTTCCAGCTGTGGCCGCCGAATCCGACCTCCGAGACCGTCAGGCCGGTCCGCCCCAAGGTCCGGTAGCGGACCTGCCCGGCCGGCTCGGCGCCGCCCGAGGTGCCTGCCAGCAAGACGGCTGCCCCGGCGACCGCCCCTTGATCGACGTGCGTAGGAAACTCGCGACGTGCCGATTTCCCGGTCATTGCTCCCGCCCTCTGCTGGATTACCTGCGGGTATTATAGAATCGCTGTTGCGACGCTTTCAATCTTGCCGAGCCCGTCGCAGGGAAATGACCGTCCCCCTCCTCGTTCCGATCGGACCGCCGCGGATCGTGGCGCCGGGCGATGCGGCGAGAATCCATGGTGCAAGAATGTCCTACTACACGTCACTCGTTCGTCCGCTCCTCTTCCGGTTCGACCCGGAGTTCATGCACAGCGCCGCGCTGACGTTCGGGCGAACGCTGGGGTCCGCGGGCTGGCTGCAGGCGTGGCTGCGGAGACAGTTCGCGTTCAGCGACCCCCGCCTCGAAACGGAAGTCTGCGGGATCCGATTCAGCAACCCGCTCGGCCTGGCTGCCGGCTGGGACAAGAGTGGCCAGGCGGTCGAGTTCGCCGCCGCGCTGGGTTTCGGCCACGTCGAGATCGGGTCCGTGTCCGCCGACCCGTCCGACGGCAATCCGCGCCCGCGTTTGTGGCGGTTGCCGGAGGACCGCGCCCTCGTGGTGCATTACGGTTTGCCGAACGACGGCGCCGACGTGGTCGCACGCCGGTTGGGCAAACTGCGCCGGTCCGTGCCACTCGGCATCAACCTCGTCAAGACCAACACCGGCAGCCACGCGGCGCCCGACTGCGACGACGCCATCCTCGACGATTACGTACGTTCGATCCGCCGGCTGAAGGAGCACGCCGACTACCTGACGCTGAACCTGAGTTGCCCGAACACCGAGATGGGCCGCGAGTTCTTTGCCGACAAGACGCATCTGGAAGCGTTCCTGCAGGTGGTCGCGGAACAAGGCATCCGCTGTCCGTTGTTCCTGAAGTTGTCGCCGTCGGGCGGGGTGAAGTACATGGAGACCGTGCTGGAAGTCGTCGAGCCGCACCGTTGCGTCAGTGGGTTTATCTTCAACCTGCCGCCCGGCATCCGCGGCGACTTGAAGACGGCGCCGGACCGCTTGGCCCGGATGCGCGGCGCCGTGTCCGGCCAGCCCGTCGAATCGCTGATGAACGACTGTCTGCGCGAACTTTACGCCCGCATGGACCGGAGGCGGTATCGGCTCCTGGCCGCCGGCGGGGTTTTCGGCGCCGCGGACGCCTACCGCAAGATCCGGCTCGGCGCGTCCCTGGTGCAACTCGTCACGGCCTTGGTCTACGAGGGGCCCGCCGTCATCGGACGCATCAACGAAGGACTGTGCGAACTGCTGGAACGCGACGGATTCAAGTCCGTCGCCGACGCGGTAGGGACGCTGGAGTTCTAACCTGACTCATGACTGCCATCCGCACGGCGAAGCGGCTCCGTGCTGCAGAAAGGGGAAAACACGTCGCCAAAGCGCTCGCTGCCTCGTGGAGCCCGCACGGCTGACTCGCACACCGGCAACGTCCATCCTCAAGGTCGTGCTTTGTGGCGGTGTGCGAGTAAGCCGTGCCACACCGGCCGCAAGTCACGGGCGTGGCACGGCTTACTCGCCCGCCGGGACAAACGCGAGAGCCGGTGAACAGCTGGGCCGGCAGTCGAGTCAGCAGTGACGCCGGAAAAGACTCGACGAGTCCATGGGCGATGCGGTCGGGATCGAACTCGATCTCGATTCCGCCATGCCGGGTTGAATCCAGCCGGGGCGCTTGGTGGAATAACGTGATCAGGGACACCAAGGCGGTCACGGTGTTCCTGCGTTCTTGACGTGCACCGGTGGCCTGCGGTGCGCCGCCCTACCGCCAAGGCTGGAGCCTGGAGCTGGAGTCTGTCATGTTCCCAATCGCCGAGTTCCTTGTCAGCGTGGCGCTGGCTGCCCAACCGGCGGCCGCGATCGACTTGCACGTCTCGCCACAGGGCAACGACGCTTGGAGTGGCCGTCTGGCCCAACCGAACGAGGCGCAGACCGACGGCCCGCTGGCTTCGCTGGCGGGCGCGCGGGACGCGATCCGCAAGCTGCAGGCCGCCGGCGCATTGCAGCAGCCGGTGCGGGTCTGCGTTCAGAGCGGCGAGTATGCGATCCAGGAACCGCTCGTCTTCGAGCCGCAGGACTCGGGGACGGAATCCTGTCCGATCCGCTATGTCGGCGATCCCGGCTCGCGACCGATCATCTCCGGCGGGCGGAGGATCACCGGCTGGCAGCGCCAAGGTGAACGCTGGGTTGCGCATCTGCCGGACGTCCAGGCGGGCCGGTGGAGCTTTGCGGCGCTGTGGATCGACGGCCAGCGGCGCACGCGGGCGAGAATGCCGAACGAGGGCTACTTCTACACGGCCGGCAAGGCCCCGCCCCTCACCGACGCGAAGACCGGCAAGCCGGCCCCCAGCGGCCGCGTGGCCTTTCGTTTCAGGCCGGGCGACTTGCGGCGATTCAGTTCCCTGGCAGATGCCGTGGTCGTGGTGTACCAGTCTTGGGAGGTGGGCCATCAGCGGATCGCAGCCCTGGACGAAGCCAAACGCATCGTCCGCTTCCGCAGTCCGCTTCCCTGGGCCTTCGACTACTGGGGCGGCAACGTCCGCTATTACGTCGAAAACGTGCCCGAAGCGTTGGATGCGCCCGGCGAGTGGCATCTGGACCGCGGCACGGGGTTGCTGTCCTATGTGCCGTTGCCCGGCGAGGACCTGACGCAGGCGACCGTCATCGCCTCGGTGGCCAAGCAGTTGCTCGTCCTGGCCGGCAAGCCGGCGGACGGCCGGTTCGTGTCCCACGTGCGTTTCGAGAACCTGCGGTGGCAGCACACCGACTGGGAAGTCCCGCCGGAAGGGCATGCCGCCAGTCAAGCGGCGTGCGACTTGCCCGGCGCGATCGAGGCGGTGGGGGCCAGGAATTGTGCCGTCGAAGCCTGCGAACTGGCTCACCTGGGGACCTACGGCGTCTGGCTGCGTTTCGGCTGTCAGGACAATCTGCTGGCCCGCAACGAAATCCACGACTTGGGCGCCGGCGGGGTCCGCTTGGGTGAACAGACCGATCCGCACAGCGAGCCCGAGATCGCCCAGCGGAATACGGTTGACAACAACCTGATCCACGACGGCGGCAAGATCGATCCCGGTGCGGTCGGCGTCTGGATCGGCCGGACCAGTT
>Ga0172371_10013376_pt1 | contig 10696 bp, 8 predicted proteins | sample Lak12m_FD_114543 | JGI IMG/M metagenome (GOLD analysis project Ga0172371, IMG submission 114543) | Freshwater microbial communities from Kabuno Bay, South-Kivu, Congo - kab_022012_12m | ecosystem: Environmental > Aquatic > Freshwater > Lake | place: Democratic Republic of the Congo: South-Kivu... | reverse complement strand
GCTTAGCTGTCAGCGGCCTGCTCATGTGCACTAGCACACTTCGCAGGCCGCTTTCGCGCAGGTAAGCGAAGACTCCGGCTGTGGCGCCCGGCAAACGTTTACAGGCTGGTGAAATCTGCACGTTCAACGCTTCTGGTGAACGGGTACGAAATTAGGCGCTGCCCCCGAAGTGTAAGCGATTACAGGGTGCCCCAGCCGGAGTCTCGTCAGCTCGCTTACTGAAATATCCCACACAAACCAGCAAGGAGAAGAGAAACAATGCCAACTGTAAAGATATCGGGTATGCGCTGTGGTCATTGCGTAGCAGCAGTCACCAAGGCCTTAAGTTCCATTGACGGACTAAACGAAGTCGTGGTCGATCTGGAAAGAAGCGAGGCTCGGTATAACGAGACCACCGCTATTGCTCCAGACACTATCAAAAACGTCATTGCCAAGATCGGGTTTAAGGTAGAATGTCTATGAAGAGTTACGTCGAAAGATCTTTAACTAACAGTGATATCAAAGGAAAAGATCTTGAACTTAAGTCATAATTGCCTAGCCTGCCAACTTTTCAGCATCCATGCCGGATAGTGCGCGGAACACCTCGTAAGGTGTCTTGAAGCCCAAGCAAATGATAGATTGCTCTATTGCAGGTGGCAAATTTTCGTTCGCATCAAAACCTGTCCAAGCCTAGACTCCGATGGGGTAGCGAGGTCTCCGCGCAGGCCCTTATGATGATTTTTTTCTTGACGCCCTCTGGTGAATCGGCTACCGAAGGAGTGAACGTTCATTCCTTCTGCCCCTTGCGCCCATCCCTATGCCCTCACCTTCACAAGATAAACGACAAGATATTATCACGGCCACGATCAGGTTGATTGCTGACTACGGTTTTCACGGCACGCCGATCTCGATGATTGCCCGTGAGGCGGGGGTTGGTGCGGGGACAATCTATCGCTACTTCAAAGATAAGGATTCGTTGTTCCTGGAGACCTTTCAGCAAGTCGATGGCACCTTCAAGCGGGCCTTGACGGAGGGCTATGAGGATGGCCATCCCCTCCGCGACCGTTTCCTCCATCTCTGTCGTGGTGTCCTGCGCTACGGCATCGAACGTCCCGCCGAGTTTAAGTTTATCGAGCAGTATTACCATTCACCCTACGGCATCGATCTTCGCCGCGAGAAGCTCTTTGGTGCCTGTAGTGAGGCTGGCCAAGAATTGCCCTTCAAGCAAGTCCTTGATTGTGGGCAACAGCAGGGGGCGATTAAGGAGCTGCCGTTCGTTGTCCTTCTGGCCCTGTCGATTGGCCCCATTATCTTCCTGGTCAAAGATACCATCGCCGGTCTGATCTCTCTCGATGAGGCAACGATCGACCAGACCCTGGCCGCCTGCTGGGATGCAGTCAAACGCTAGGGCGTGGTGCGATCGTCTCTCTAGCCGAAAAAACCGTCTCGTTTCCCAACGCTCACTTCAACCCCCAATCACTCCTCCTATGGCTAAGCGCATCATCCTCACTCTCGTTGCTTTACTCCTGCTCGGTGGCTCGATCGCCGGGGTCAAGGTCTTGCAGATCCGTCGTATGATCGATCAAGGCGCCAAGGTTGTTCAGCCGCCGGAGACGGTGAGCACCGCCCAAGTTGGCGCTGACTCATGGGAGTCGGTGATCTCGGCGGTGGCCTCCCTGGAGGCGGTGCAGGGGGTGACGGTGGCGGCCGAACAGCCGGGCAAGGTGATGGCCATTGGCTTTGTCCCTGGGGCGCAGGTCAGCAAGGGTGATCTGTTGGTTGAACTCGATACCAGCGCCGAACAGGCCCAGTTGCGGGGGATTCAGACGACGCGCAACCTGGCGCAGACGAACCTTCGCCGCTTGGCCACTCTGGTCGAGAAGGGGCTGATTGCCCAGGCCGACTACGACACCGCTGAGGCGAGCTACAACCAGGCGGCGGCCGGGATCGACAACATCAAGGCCAGTATCGCCAAGAAGACCATTCGCGCCCCCTTCAGCGGACGGCTGGGGGTGCGCTTGATCAACCTTGGCCAGATGCTGCGCGAGGGGGATGCCATTGTCACCTTGCAGGTGCTCGATCCGATCTTTGTCAACTTCATGCTCCCCCAGCAGGAGTTGGGGCGGATCAAGGCCGGTACGCCGATCCGCCTGCGGGCCGATGCCTTGGGTGACAAGGTGGTGCATGGCGAGATCACGACCATCAGTCCGGTGGTCGATGAGGTCAGCCGCAACCTGCGGGTGCAGGCGACGGTAAACAATCTCGATGAGACCCTGCGCCCAGGGATGTTTGGCTCGGTGGCGGTGGTGCTGCCCGAACGTTCGGAGGTGCGGACGATTCCGGCCACCGCCGTGCTCTACGCCCCCTACAGCGATTCTGTCTTTGTGGTGGAAGAAAAAAAGGATGAGAAGAGCGGCAAGCTGGGCTTGGTGCTCCGTCAGCAGTTTGTCCGCCTGGGCGAGAGGCGTGGTGATTTTGTCGCCGTGCTCTCCGGGCTTGAGCAGGGGGCGACGGTGGCGAGTATCGGGGTATTCAAACTGCGTAATGGCCAGGCGGTGGTGGTCGACAACTCGCAGGCCCCAGCCTTTGAGCTGCATCCGAAGCCGGAAAATAACTGATCATTCGCCGCCATGAACTTCACCGACCTCTTCATCCGCCGTCCTGTCCTGGCCGTCGTCATCAGCCTGGTCATCATCATCGCTGGCCTGCAGGCCATCGTTTCCTTAAATGTCCGCCAATATCCGCGCAGTGAGAACTCGACGGTAACGGTGACTACCGTCTATGTTGGGGCCAGCGCCGAGTTGGTGCGGGGCTTCATCACCACCCCGCTGGAGCGGGCCATCGCCGCCGCCGACGGCATCGATTATCTGCAATCGCAGAGCGCCCAAGGGGTATCGACCATCAGTGTCCGTTTGAAGCTGAACTACGACGCCACTAAGGCCCTGGCCGAGATCAGCTCCAAGGTCGATCAGGTGCGGGCCGATTTGCCGCCCGAGGCCGAGGTGCCGATCATCAATATCGAGTCAGCCGACAGTAAGTTCGCCGCCGCCTATTTGAGTTTCACCTCCGATATCCTCCATCAAAACGAGATCACCGATTACCTGGTGCGGGTGGTGCAGCCCCGCCTCTCCGCCCTGGCCGGGGTGCAGCGGGCCGACATCCGTGGGGCCCGCACCTTCGCCATGCGTATCTGGCTCAAACCCGAGCGGCTGGCCGCCTTCAACATCACCCCGGTGCAGGTGCGTCAGGCCCTGGCCGCCAACAACTATCTGGCCGCCCTCGGCCGGACCAAGGGCTCACTGATTCAGGTCAATCTCACCGCTGATACCGATCTCCGTACCGTCGAGGAGTTCAAACGCCTGGTGGTGCGCGAGCAAAACGGTGCCCTGGTGCGGATCGAAGACATTGCTGAGGTGGTGTTGGGGGCCGAGGATTACGACACTGAAGTGCGCTTCTCGGGACAGACCGCCGTCTTCATGGGCATCTGGCCGCTGCCCAACGCCAACTCGCTCGATGTCATCAAGCTGGTCAGGAAGGAGATGGCCGCCATCCAAAAGGACCTGCCCACCGGCCTGGAGGGCCGTATTGCCTACGACGGCACCGCCTACATCAACAACGCCATCCACGAGGTGGTCAAGACCCTGGGCGATACCCTGTTGATCGTGGTGGTGATCATCTTCCTCTTCCTGGGTTCTTTCCGCTCGGTCTTCATCCCGGTGGTGGCCATCCCCCTGTCCCTGATTGGTGCCGCCTTCCTCATGCAGGCCTTTGGCTTTACCATCAACCTGCTGACCTTGCTGGCCATCGTCCTCTCCGTCGGATTGGTGGTCGATGACGCCATCGTGGTGGTCGAGAACGTCGAGCGCCATCTGCGGCGGGGGCTCTCTCCCTTTGATGCCGCTATCCTCGGGGCCCGCGAGCTGGTGGGGCCGATCATCGCCATGACCATCACCTTGGCGGCGGTCTACGCCCCCATCGGCCTGCAGGGGGGGCTGACCGGCTCACTCTTTCGCGAGTTTGCCTTCACCCTGGCCGGGGCGGTGACCGTCTCCGGGGTGGTGGCCTTGACCCTGTCGCCGATGATGTCGGCCAAGCTCCTGACCCCGGGGCTGACCGAGCACGGCCTGGCAGGGCGGATCGAGCGTGGTTTTGATCGCTTGAAAAATGTCTATGGGCGGCTGCTGGATGGCACGCTCCGTGCGCGTCCGGCTGTCTACTTGGTCTGGCTGGTGATCAGTGGCTTGGCGGTGCCGATGTTTCTCATGTCGCCGGTGGAACTGGCCCCTTCGGAGGATCAGGGGGTGATCTTTGGTATCCTCGATGCCGCCGCCAACTCCACCCTCGATCAGACCTCTCGCTACGCGGCGGCGGCCAATCAAATCTTTCTGGGGGAGCCGGAGACCAACTTCACCTTTCAGATCACCAGTCCCGCCTCGGGCTTTGGCGGCATGGTGCTCAAGCCTTGGCAGGATCGAAAACGCACGGTCTTTCAGGTCTTGCCCGAGGTGCAGGGGAAATTGTCGACCATCCCCGGCATCCGTATGTTCCCGGTGACGCCGCCGGCCCTGCCCGGTGGCGGTCAGTTCCCGGTGGAGTTCATCTTGGCCTCGACGGCGGAGCCGGCCCAAATCCTCGATTTCGCCCAACAGCTCCAGATGAAGGCCATGAAGAGCGGGCTCTTCGCCTTCCCGCCGATCATCGACCTGAAGATTGATCAACCGCAGTCTGAGTTGATCATCGATCGTGATAAGGTGGCCGATCTTGGCCTCAACCTACAGACCGTTGGTGCCGATGTCGCCACCATGCTGGGGGGGAACTTTGTCAACCGCTTCGATATCGCCGGTCGCAGCTACAAGGTCATCCCTCAGGTACAACGCCTCGATCGCTTAAATCCCGAGCAGTTGGCCAACATCTACGTCACCGGCCCGGCCGGGCGGATGGTGCCCCTGTCGAGTGTCGCTACCCTCAAGGGCTCGACGGTGCCACGCTCGCTCAATCGTTTTCAGCAGATGAATGCGGTCTCGATCAGCGGGGTCAGCCTGCGCCCCTTAGATGAGGCCCTCCGCTATTTGGAGGATGAGTCGGCTAAGATCTTGCCCAAGGGCTATGTCATCGATTATACCGGCGAGTCCCGCCAGTTGCGGGGGGAGGGCAACCGTTTCCTGCCCGCCTTCGGCCTGGCGGTGGTCTTGATCTTCTTGGTGCTCGCCGCCCAGTTCAACAGCTTCCGCGACCCCTTTGTCATCCTGGCGGGCTCGGTGCCGTTGGCCATGTTTGGGGCCTTGATCTTCTCCTTCCTGAAGATGCCTAACCCCCACGTCCCCTTTTGGACGAACGGCTGGACGACCACCTTAAATATCTATTCGCAGGTTGGCCTGGTTACCCTGGTTGGCCTGGTGGCCAAGAACGGCATCCTGATCGTTGAGTTTGCCAATCAACTGCAGGCCAAGGGTGAGTCGAAACTTGAGGCCATCCGCGAGGCCTCGCTGACCCGCCTACGCCCGATCCTGATGACCAGTTGCGCGACGGTGGCCGGACACTTCCCCTTGACCCTGGTGACCGGGGCGGGGGCGGCGGCCAGAAACTCCATCGGCCTGGTCTTGGTCGGTGGCATGGCGGTGGGCACCGTCTTCACCTTGTTGGTGGTGCCTTCGATCTATATGCTGGTTGCCCGCGATCAGGGCAAAGAACACTCACCGGTGAGGATAGGATGATGAAACGAATAGTCGTACTTGGGTGTCTTTGGCTGCCCTTGGCGGGGGGGGGCTGCCTGGCCTGGGGACAGGGGCCTTTGCCCACGGATGGTGGGGCAGGGGAAGGGACGGTTCCGCTGCCTACGGAGATCCGGGCCGGTGAGTCGCTGACCTTGGCGCGGGCGGTGGCGATTGCGCAGGCGCGGCAGCCCAGCCTGGCCGCCGCCCAGGGGGCCTTGGCGGTGAGTCGAGGGCGGATCGGTCAGGCGGAGTCGGGCTACTACCCGCAGGTCGACGCCTCGGCGAGCTACACGCGCCTCTCGCCTGGGGGCACCTCGGCCGGGCCGGTGAGCAAGAGCTTCGATCAATTCGCGGCAGGGCTTACCGTGAAGCAGCGGCTCTACGATTTTGGTAAGACCTCCGCCGGGGTGGCGGTGCAGCAGACCGGGCTTGACTCTGCCCGCGCCGAGCTGGCCAGCACCGAGGAGCAGGTGGTCTTGGCCGTTACCTTGGCCTATTACGACCTGCTGAAGGCGGTCAAAAATATCGAGGTGGCAACGGAGACGGTCAAGGGCTTCGAGGCCCATTTGGGGCAGGCCAAGGGATTTTTCGAGGCGGGGCTGAAACCCAAATACGACGTCACCAAGGCCGAGGTCGATTTGAGCAACGCCCGGCTGAGCCTGATTCGCGCCAAGAACGCCGTCAGTCAGGCCCACGTCCGCTTAAATACCGCCATGGGTCTCCCCGAGGCCCCGGACTACGAGATTGTTGATACCCTCCGCTTCACGCCATACCCCTTGCCCTTTGAGCAGGCCGTCGCCATGGCCTATGAGCATCGCCCCGACCTCAAGGCCATACAGCTCAAAAAACGGGGGGCGGAGCAGGGGGTGACCTTGGCCCGCAAGGGGGATCTGCCTTACCTCTCCGGGGTGGCTACCACCTCCTACAGTGGCGACACCCTGGCCATGGATCAGGGTTGGAGCCTGGGGATGGCGCTGGCCGTGCCGCTCTTCAATGGCTATCTGACTAAGTCCCAGGTCGGTGAGGCCCAGGCCAACGTCGATATCCTGGCGGCCAAGGAGGCCTCGCTTCGTCAGGCGATTCATCAGGAGGTGGAGCAGGGCTATCTCAATCTCAAGGAGGCCGAGGAGCGGATTGCCACTACCAAGTTTGCCATCCAGCAGGCCGAGGGGAACGCCGCCCTCGCCTCTGGTCGCTATGAGGCCGGGGTGGGGGCCCCGGTTGAGGTCACCGATGCCGATGTCCTCCTGGTCAACGCCCGCACCAATCATATTCAGGCCCTCTACGACTACCGTATCACCCAGACCATCATCGAGCAGGCGGTGGGCGAGCTGGCCGGAGGGGAGGACAAGCGCTAGCTGGGCGGCATTGAACGTAAGAAAGAGGTCAAAAAATGATGCCAGTGCCACCAATAAATACGGTGATGACAGTGGTTATCTTGCCCGCCCGGATCCTTTCAGCTAAAATACCTCCAAGGCAGTATTTTAGCTGAAATCCATTCAGGTAGCTGATAAATACTATTATGACAGTATTTATCAGCTGTCCCAAAGGTCGCCATGCCCAGAACGATCAAATCGCTTACCACCCCTGTTCAGCCAGGCCCACTCGATGCCGCGACGCTTGGTCAATTCGTCCGTGCCCGGCGCACTCAGGCGGGTCTGGGCATCCATCAGGCCGCAGCCTTCTGCGGGGTGGCGGTTGACACGCTGGCCAAAATCGAAAAGGCCCGGGGGGATGTCCAGTTATCGAGCGTACTCAAGGTCTGCCAGATGCTGGGCCTTACCCTCAAGGTGGAGCCCTGGGAGGACTGATGATCAATCAGCTTGTCCTCCATCTCAACCGGGAACTCCTGGGGACGCTGACGCTATCGGCAGGCACGGAGGCCTATCAACTGGAATACGCCCCGTCCTGGCTGGCCGGGCCGGGGTTTGCCATCTCGCCCCATCTGCTGCCGGGTGCGTGCCCCTCGGAGGCGGTCAAACGATTTTTGGCCAATCTGTTGCCCGAGGGGAGATGGCTTGACGAATTGTCTGTCGACCAGCACATCTCGAAGGGCAATCTCTTTGGCCTGATCGCTGTGTTGGGGGGCGAAACCTCCGGCGCTTTGACCTTCCAGGCGGACAGAGATCCTCCCCTGGCGATCCCCACCACCTTCAGGCCCGTTACCTCGAAAGAGTTGCAGGATAGGATAACCAGCCGCCAGCAGGTGTCGATCGCCCGCTGGGACGGCAAGCCACGCCTCTCGGTCGCCGGAGTGCAGGACAAACTGCCGATGCTGATCACAGCGAGTGGCGAGCTGGGCTTTGGCGAAGGGGAACTGGCCTCGACCCATATCCTCAAATTCGGCCAGAGGCCGGAGATGCACATGGCGCTCAACGAGTATTGCTGCATGGAACTGGCCCGCCGGGTAAAGCTACCGGTGGCCAGGGTGGCGTTGCAGCGCTTTGGCGAGCCGGTGCTGGTGGTTGCGCGCTACGACCGGCTCCTACGCGCCAACCGGGTCGAGCGTCTCCACCTGATCGATGGCTGCCAGATGCTCGACTTGCCGCCGACCTATAAATACGAACGGCCGTTTGGCAAGGCCGGAGAAGGGGCGAAGATCCGGATCGGGGCCAGCCTGCCGCAACTGTTCGTTGCCTGCCGTCAATGCCGGATTCCCGCCGCCGCCATGCGGGATCTGTTGCGCTGGGCCTTGTTCCAACTGCTCATCGGCAACAACGACGCTCACGGGAAAAACATCTCGTTCTTTGTGGGCCCGAAGGGCATCGACGTCGCCCCGGCCTACGACCTCCTGAATATTGAGATATACGGGGAAGACTACGATCGGGATCTGGCCATGGCCATTGGTGATACCTTTCGCAGTGGCGATATCTTCGCCTATCAGTTGGCCGAGATGTGCGAGGATTGTCATCTGTCGCAACGGCAGGTCGCTTTGACCCTGAAGGCGCTCGGCATGTCCGTGCTGGGGGCCGTGGACTCGCTACCAGCAGGTCTTGCTCTAACGGAAGAGGAGGGGATGTTTGTCGAGCGGCTCATCGGCCAGATCAAGGAGACTACAGCACGCTTCCTCGAGCTGGCCAAAGAGTTGCCCCAGATCCGGGTGTGAGCCTGCCAACTAATTGAGGAAACAACCATTGTGATACTCGCCGGTGATATTGGCGGCACCAAGACCAACCTGGCGGTCTTTGCCGATGACAACGACCAGCAAGCCGTAGCGGAGGCCAGCTTCCGATCGCTGGACTACCCCAATCTGGAGTCGATGATCGCGGCCTTTTTGGCGGGCCGGGGTCTGGCGGTTCGTCGTGCTGCCTTCGGGGTGGCGGGGCCGGTGATTGAGGGGCGGGCCCGGATCACCAAGTTGCCGTGGGTGATTGAGGCGGCGGCGATCCAGCGGGCCTTTGCCCTTGACGAGGTGGTGCTGGTCAACGATCTGGTGGCTACTGGCTATGGCCTGGCTTGCCTGCCGCCGGGGGAACTGCTCTGTCTGCAAGAGGGGCAAGCGGTTGGCCATGGGCCGCAGGCGGTCATTGCTCCGGGCACGGGCTTGGGCGAGGCCCTGCTCTTTTGGGATGGCCAGGGCTACCGGCCGCAGGCCACCGAGGGAGGCCATGCCCTCTTCTCGCCGGCCAACCAACAGCAGTTGGCCTTGGCCAACTTTTTGTTTGCCAAGCACGGCAGCCTGCCCTACGACACCTTGGCCTCGGGCCGGGGTCTGCCGTTGCTCTACGCCTTCTTGCAGGAGGAGAGCCACTTCCAAGCCCCCCCCGGGCTGACCCAGGCCATGGCTGAAGGCGACCCGGCCCCGTTGATCAGCCAGGCCGCCCTCGCTGCCGATTCCCCCGATCCCCTTTGCCTGGCCACCTTGCGCCTCTTTGTCGAGATCCTGGCCGTCGAGGCGGCCAACCTGGCCTTCAAGGCCCTGAGCACCGGGGGCCTCTACCTGGCGGGCGGCATCCCGCCGCGCATGATCGCTGTCTTCCAGGAGTTCTTTGTCCCGGCCTTTATCGGTCAGCGGCCGCTAGCCGATCTGCTGGCGGCCATGCCCATTCACCTGGTCACCAACCCCAAGACGGCCTTGCTCGGGGCTGCCCGTCTGCTGGGGGAGGGCAGATGAAGGGGGGAAATCATCGCTGGCCATGGCGCCGTTGCTTGTTCTTGTTGTTGCTTGTGCTTAGCCACGCCCTCCCCGTCCTGGCCCTGCCGGAGGGGGAGTTGGCGACCGCCTTTGAGACGGAGATCCAACCCTTCTGGGCGGAGCAGGTGACGCACGGCAGCTTGATTGGGGTGGGCGGGGTGAGCCTGCACTACGCCAAGCGGCAGGTGCCTAAGCCCCGTGGGGTGTTGCTCTTGGTCAATGGCCGCACGGAATTTGCCAGTAAGTACGGTGAGTTGATCTACGATCTCCGTGACCTGCCGCTGACGACCTACCTCTTCGATCATCGTGGCCAGGGGGCATCGGAGCGCCTGTTGCCCGAGCCCGACAAGGGCCATGTTGGTCGTTTTCAAGACTATGTTGATGACCTGTCGCTTCTGGTGGACACGGTGGTACGTCCTCAGCCTGGGCAGCCGCTCATCCTCGTAACTCACTCGATGGGGGGGACGGTGGCCGCCCTCTACGCCAACAGCCATCCTGGCCGGGTGCAAGGGCTGATGTTATTTGCCCCCATGCTTGGCCTGCCGTCCAAGCCTTTCCCTGTGCCGCTGACGCGACTCCTGGCCCACGGGGCAAGCCTCATCGGCCTTGCCTCCTGGTATGTGCCGGGGGGCGGCCCCTATCAAGCGGATATGCCCTTTGCCGCTAACGAGCTCACCCATAGTCAGGCCCGCTTTGCCTTGAAACAACGGCTGATCGCCTCTTCCCCCGCCTTGGCCTTGGGAAGTCCGACCTATGGCTGGGTGGAGCAGGCCTTGGCCGGTATGGACAGCATCGCCCGTGATCATCGGGGATTGACCATGCCGGTGCTCCTCCTGCAGGCCGGGGCGGATACGGTGGTCGATAAGCG
>Ga0172371_10013374_pt1 | contig 10697 bp, 13 predicted proteins | sample Lak12m_FD_114543 | JGI IMG/M metagenome (GOLD analysis project Ga0172371, IMG submission 114543) | Freshwater microbial communities from Kabuno Bay, South-Kivu, Congo - kab_022012_12m | ecosystem: Environmental > Aquatic > Freshwater > Lake | place: Democratic Republic of the Congo: South-Kivu... | reverse complement strand
GGAACGCAGGAAGGCGTATAATCTGGAAGGCAAAACTAACAACCAAAACAATGACCCGGACCAGCGTCAAGCCGCAAACTTAAATAACGCCGAAGTGTCCAAAAAGGTCTGAAGATATACAGTACTCCTTTAATAAACCTGCAGGTTTGGTCGTGATTTCGGATAATCCGATCTGCCTGGATAAGATCAGCCGTTACATCGATCTGGTCAATGCCGAAAGCAATAAGCAGATCTTGATCGAAGTCAAGGTCCTGGAAGTCAGTCTTTCCAGACAGAATGCCGGAGGCATAGACTGGAATGCCATTTATAAGAATTTGGCAGGAATGAAAAAGATAACGTTGAGTTCCAATTTCGCAGCCCAGAACATCGCATCTGGCAGCCTTTTTACTTTGAGCGCAGCCAGTCCTAAGGATGATTCAGGAACCGGATCAAGCGGCTTAAGCGTTTTGATCCAGGCGCTTGAAACCCAAGGGAAGGTTGAGGTGATTTCGCAACCCAAGGTCATGCTTTTGAACAACCAGTCTGCCATGGTCCAAGTCGGGACCGTGACAAGCTATGTTTCAAACACAACGACCACGGCGACGCAGGCGGGTCTGGTTGCAACGAGCGCCAACACAGACCAGGTGCAGGAAGGTGTGACCTTGAGACTCATGGCCAGCATATTGCACGATGAGATTCTTGTGCAGCTGACGCCGGTGGTGACGACCTTGGATCAGATCAGAAGCATCAGCATGGGGGGCGGCGTCACGATCGAAGCGCCCAAGACATCAACCCGTTCGATGCATACGCTTGTCAAAATCAAGGACGGCCAGACCATAGCCGTCGGCGGCCTGATCACGTCCAATGACGCCAAGATCAGGCAGGGCATACCTGTCTTAAGCGAGTTGCCGTTCTTGGGAAGGCTTTTCGAATTCAAACATAAATCCTTAAACAGGACCGAACTGGTCATTTTCATAACACCTAAAATACTGCCAAGATGAACTACCTTATTTTCGATTCCGACATCTACTACGATACAAAGCAAAAGTCCGGCAGGATATCCGGGCAAGACGCCGGGTTGATTGTCACAGGCCCGGACAAGGACGTTTCTGTTGCCGTCATCGATACTCTTCAGAAACATTTGGTCGCGCCCCAGAAAGACGTCTTCAGTCGCGACCATTTGATTGCCGAAAGCTTTGACTCTGAATACGTCACGCAGTCAGAACAGATAGCGACCAATCTCTTCCAGGTCATTGCCATAGAGCGCGCCAAAGTTGTGGAGATCTATAAATGCTTCGGGTTTGAAAATGTCCGGCGCCTGGTTCCTTATGCCGTGGCCTTGAGGGAGTTTTTGAAGATCAACAATCTCCTGGACGCTAAAAAAAGGATCGTTTTCCTGGATTATCTGAATCCCATAGTTCTTTTGACGATTTTCCACAAAGACGCGTTCACCACGCCCCGCAGGCTGGCCTTGAACAACCGCATCCCAACAGAAATCACCCGCAGTCAAGAGAACTACAAGAACCTCAATAAAGACGCAACCGGCATTGATTTTTTGATCATTACCAATTCCGAGGATATCAAAGACAAGATTGCTGCAAGCGGCCTTGAGGCCAATGAAAATATCGCCCTGGCTAAGGATCCTTATCCGGCCTTAACGGCCTTGAGGGAGGGCAAGTTCAGCATGCACTATCTCTTGCCTGAGCAGTTTATCCGCTTAAGGCGGCTTGAAAAGATGAAGAAACGTTTCTTGAACCTTGGGGTTATGGCCGCAATTTTTAGCGTATTTTTGGCCGTATTTGCGTTTTCTTTTGGCATCAATAAGGACAGGAGGCTTGCCTTGAGGGATTTGCGGCTTAAAAAGCGATCCGAAAACGAAAAGCTAAAACAGGGTTATGCGGCAAAATACAGAGATATCGTAAGACGTGAAGCAAGGCTCAATTTCGACGATTACCTTGAGTCCTTTATCAATGCGGTGCCCGATGAATACAAAATAGAGTCCATGGTTATAAGGAAGATATCTCCTGGGGCTTTTCGGTTTGAAGCGGTCTTGTTGACAGACGTTGATAAGACATCTCCTGTCCTGGTTCTGCCGCGGATTTTCAAGCAGGCCAAGATAGAGAATGTTCTGGTTAAAGGCAATCCCGGGGTTCGCGTGGCGTTGGATATTTTTTAATCCCCATGTCAGAATTCCACGGGCTATGCCCGTGGATGAATGGCGGAAAGGGGACGTCACCCCACGGGATGCCCGTAGGGTTCCAGGCGGAAGGAGGTGGAATCGATGTCGATTTTTTACGGAAAACTCAGCCGCAAAGTAGGCAAGGAGGGGAAGGAATACTTTGTGGGCCGGGCAGGCGGCATTCCCATCAGGGCAGCCTGGGGAAAAAAGAAGGAAGACGACATCTGCATATTTTTGGATGTCGACAGGATCAATTTCCTGTCAAAGGGGGAAAAGGCAAACGGCGCCGGCGCAGAGGCAGCTGCCGGAGAAGCGGAAGATCAGGCGTAACGATAAATCAAAGAGCTCATCCGGTGCATTTAGGGCCGGATGAGCTTGGAGATTTTTTAAGAAAATAAAGCCCATGAAAGCCATAGCATTTCTTTGTATAGCGGAAATTCTGGTTTTATCCATAAGAATATGGGGCCTTAACCAGGATACGATCTTGATTAATAGCCGCCTAAATAAAGTTCAGGGAGAGATCCATACGATCATCTTGAAAGAAAAAGGGCTCGCCGTCTATAAGGACGAGGCGGCCTTGCCTTTGGATCAATACTATCTGCAAGTTTATAACGACATCAAGGAAATAGCCGCCTACTACGATGAGACCTGCGAGGTCAAGACCGTCGGAGCCAAGGACTTGACGGCTGTAAAGGATCTTTTTAAGCCGTCTGTCTATGAAGGGATAAAATACTTCGACGTCTTCTGCCGGTTCAGTTTAAGCGAAAGAACAGGGGATTCTTTATTGCGCATGTTTTGCGGCTTAAGCCAAGCCGGGCCGATGGAGATTCTGGAAGTTGATTTGGAAAAAAATACCGTTGTCCTGATCATGCGCCTGTATGGGACTTGAGAAAAAGGAGGATGCCCGCATGAGAAAATTTTTGACATTATCTCTGATTTTCATCTTCAGCGTGGCTCCAAGGCTTGTCTGGGCCGGCGATGACAACCTTCTGGCTGTGGATATCCCGGGCCAGAAGAAGCAAAACCCTGGCCAGGAAAGCAAAGTCCTTCCGACAGATCGGCCCCCTGAGAATAGTGCGCCTGTCACTTCGGGGCAGGGGAATGAATTCGCCAAGGACCTTGAAAAAATAAAGGCTTTCCAGGAAGCGATGAATGACAGGCGTCGTGCCATAGAAATGATCCGGCTCGACCTTGAGAAAGAGAGTCTGATCTTAAAGGAAAAGCAGGCGCAGAAGCAAATATATGACATCGACAACAGCCTGCCCATGGTCAAAAAAGAGGAGCTCCAGAAAAACGCGTTGTCAGGTGGGCTCAAAGCTCCTCTGGTCGATCCTGCAGACGTCGGGCTCGCGATGCTATTGATCTCCGGAGACCTTAAAGAAGGGATTCTTACCATTAAAAACACGGCCTATGGGTTCAGAGAGGGCGATTGTGTCGTCTCTAAGCTGATTGTCTCAAATATCACAAGGGATGCGGTTACGTTCAAGCAGCCGGATCAAACAGAATTTACGCTGGACTTCATGGATTAGAATATGGCCATAGAAAAGATCGGCGACATCCTTCTTCAGACCCGCAGCGTGACAAAAGAAGAGATGGACTATTGTCTTGCGATCCAGAAGGGCCAAAAGATCGATGAGAAAATAGGTAGAATTCTTAAGTATTTTAATTTTGCAACAGACGAAGAGATCGCTCGTGCCCTGGCCGAGCAGGTAGGTTGGAAGTATTTCGACAAAAAATACACCATTGATGTTGAGACGATCGACGGGATAGGATTTGACTTTTTTAAGGAAGAGACGTTTGTCCCTGTGAGGACCCAGCAGGGGCTGGCGTTTGTCTTTGCGCATCCTTTTGCCGTCGCCGCCACGGATTGTTTGTCGAAATACGGCTTAAGCGATAAAGACTGCTACGTTGGCAGCGAAGACCAGGTCCGTTATCACCTCGATTGTCTTTCCAACCGCAAAACCGCGGCCGAGATAGAAGAAAAGATAGGCCTTATTAAAGAGCAGGGTCTCACCGGCAATGAGCTTAAGGAATTGGCGGACGCTCTCCTGAATGAAGCGATCATCCAGGGCGCAAGCGATATCCACATCGAGCCTGAGGAAAAGATAAGTACGGTGCGCTTCAGGATCGACGGGATGCTTTATTTTCGGCTGGCGATTCGGCCCGATGTGCACAATAATCTTGTCAACATCATATTCAGCAAGGCGGATATCACGGTCAGCGATTTTTTGAAGTTCCATGATGCCAGGTTCCAACACCGTTATTCAAACCACGCGGTTGATGTCAGGGTTTCCTGCATCCCATCGTCTCACGGCCCAGCCCTGGCGCTTCGCCTCTTGGACGTCAACAGGTCCCTCATCAATCTGGAGCAACTGGGATTTGACAGGGCGCATTTTGACTGCATACGCCGCATTACGCAGAAGCCCCACGGCATCATCATCGTGGCCGGTCCCACAGGATCAGGTAAGACGACAACGCTTTATGCCATTTTAAATGAGCTTAAGTCCATCTCATCGAAAGTGATCACGATCGAGGACCCCGTGGAGATAAAGATGCCGCTTGTCAACCAGGTCCAGATCAACGAGAAGCAGGGCATCACGTTTGCTCATGCTACCCGGGCTTTTTTAAGGCATGACCCGAATATCATTCTGATCGGAGAGATCCGGGATAAGGACACGGCTCAAGAAGCCATCCGCGCTGCCATGACAGGCCACAGGGTGCTTTCAACCTTGCACACAAATACGGCTGTTGATTCTGTCTACAGGCTCCATGATCTTGGGGTTGATCTGACCTATATCGCAAACAGCATTCTGGCTGTTATCTCGCAAAGGCTGATCAGGAAACTCTGCCCATCCTGCAAAAAGAGAGTCACAGTCAAGAAAGAGAAGTGGCCGGCATTCTTTAGAGAGGAATTTAAAGGCGATAGAAGCGAAATCCGTACCTACAAAGCCGTCGGCTGCGACCATTGCCAGGGTGGTTACAAAGGCCGCACTGTTATTGCTGAGATCCTGGAGTTTGATCCGGAGATTAAAAGCAGGGTCGCCTTAGGACGATTCGAGTCGCTTCACGACAAAGAGATGGGAAAGACGCGTCTTGACATCAGGCAGGACGCCGCCAGGCTTATTCTTTGCGGTGTCACTTCGTTTGAGGAGGCAGAAAGGATCATTGGATAGATGTATTACAGATATAACGTTCTTTCACGGACCGGCAATGAGATAAACGGCGTCGAGCAGGGCTCTTATCAGGCGATCAGGGACAAACTAAAAGACAACAATTTTCACATCCTGTCCCTGGAGCCTGATCTTGCCAAGTCCATCGAATTTTACCTGAAAAGAAAGAAGATCAGGGTTCAGGCCTTGGCGGAACTTTTTGAAGATCTTTTCAACATCTTAGAGAGCGGCCTGAGCATGAATGAGGCCATCATGATGCTTGAAGAATCCAGCGTTGAACCGGTCTTAAAGCACGCTCTTTTGCAGATCAACGACAGCCTTGTCATGGGCATCTCATTGACTGAGGCTTTTAGCCGCACAGAAGTCTTTCCTTGGCAGGTTCCCAATATGGTCCGGGTCGGCGAGAAATCCGGAGGTCTTGAGCGTGTATTCAGGGACCTGGCAGGGTATTATTCCAGAGAGGCGGACTTTTTACGCAGTTTAAAAGGCGTCCTGGTTTATCCGGCAGTCGTGTTCTGCCTGCTTGTCGCGGTCATGTTTTACGTTTCTTTCCAGGTGATTCCACATCTGGAATCGCTCCTGCCGTTAAAGGAGAATGCCTATTTTGCCACGCGCCTGCTTTTGTCTTTGAGCCATGGCCTGAGGGATTATTGGTTTATGTATCTGATTATTCCTGTTGTCTTGGTTTTTCTTTATTCAAGGCTCAAGATAAGCCAGGTAGAGCGTATAAGGGAATTTTACTACAGGATCCCCGCATTAGGCCCTTTGATAAAGGACGTAGCTTTCAGCTTTCTGTTTTCCAGCCTTTCGATCCTGCAGAGAAACGGCATCAGCGTCATTGAGGCCCTTTCCCTGGTCCGAGAGACGGCCTTTGACAAGTTCTTCGCCGGAAAGATCGCCAAGGTCAGGGATGCCGTCGTCAGCGGATTGAGCCTGTGGCAGGCCTTAAAACACGATGCGTTTTTCCCGAAGTCTGTTTACTCAAGTATCAGAAAAGGCGAGGAGATGGGCAATCTTGACAGATACCTGCAGAGCCTGGCGGATTCGTATTTCAAGAAAGTGATCAGGAAGATCGATACGCTTTTGGGTTTTATCCAACCGGCATTTTTGATGCTTTGCGGGCTTTTTCTGTTGTTCATTGTTTCGGCATTCGTCATACCGGTCTACGGCAATCTTTCGAATATCGCAGGCGGGATCGTCAAATTCTAAAAGGAGCAGGGTGCGCTTAACGGTAAGCGCACGGAGTAGAGTTGTTCGACTTTTAACATAGGAGGTGGGGTATGAAGAACAGAAGGGGTTTTACGTTGATCGAACTGGTCCTGGTCATCGGCATCATCGCGCTTTTGATCATGGCCGTGGGTCTGGCGTCAGGCGTCAGGGAAAACGCCAAGATCCACTCAGCGGCGGAGTCTGTCAAATCTTTAAGGACCGCTGCGGAAAGCTACATCGCTTCAGGCAGTATGACGTATGAGGGGATCGCAATTTCCGGATTACAGACCGCCGGCTATTTACCCGAGGGTTTTTCGCCGATAGGATCAAATCCGTGGGGAGGGGATTACGCGGTTGTGCCTAATGCAGACCCCAACAGGGTGGATATTTTCTTGACGCAGGTCGGCGAGACGGGGGCGGTGCGACTCTCCGCTTTGTTTGCCAACAGCGCGACAGCAACAAGCTATTCTTCCGGAACATGGACCGTGACATTCTAAAGAACGGAGGTTTTAACTTAATTGAGCTGAGCCTTGTCTTCGCGATAGCCGCCATGCTTCTGGGGGCAGTTTTCTGTTCTGCAGCCAGAACAAGACGGATCGCCTTGGCCGGAAGGACGATCCAGGAGATGGATGCCTTGGCGAGCGCAAGCACTCAATATTACTTGGGGATCGGGGCGTGGCCGCAGGATGTGGCGGACCTTCGGCCCGCCCACCTCAGTCCTGAGGCAACGGGCATTAATCCTTTTGGCAATGTCTATACCATAGCAGGCGGCGTCTCAAGCGTCACTATTTCGACAGCGCTGCCAAAAGGGCTCATAACGCCTGAAAATTCTGGCAGTGAGATTGTGATTCAGAATCAAGGCGCCAATGATCTGGTCAGCGTCACAAGATCCGTTGAAAGCACGGCGTGGGGATTGCAGCATGACAAGAAGAATATCTTTCATCAATAAAACGGGATTTTCCTTAATCGAGCTGTGCATTGCGATGGGGGTCTTGGCCATTCTTGCCTCATCCATCACACCGGTCTTTATCAAAAGGATTCAGATTAAGGCAGCGGAAAAGACCGCGCTTGAAATGGCGAATATCCAGCAGGCAGCTTGCGCTTATTTCATTTCAAACGACGCATGGCCCGACAGTATCCAGGTTTTAGGAGCCGCAGGCTATATTAATCCCGACTGGACGGCGAATAATCCCTGGCAGAATGCCTATAACATTTCATCGACCGCCACAGGCTTCAGCATCACGACTCTGGTGCCTCAGGAATGGACTGATCTTGTCGCAAGAAACTTGCCTACGAGCTCGGTCGCCGGTGGATCCGTGACGAGCACGGTTTCGGTGCCGGGGGCTATGTCGAATGAATCTTTTCCTTCAGGCGCCATTGTTATCTGGTCCGGGACCGTTGCCAGTATTCCTTCAGGATGGCAGCTCTGCGATGGGACCAACGGTACGCCTGATTTGAGGGACAGGTTCATTGTAGGGGCAAGTCAGGACGTAGGAAGTATGGCTGAGACCAATGTTTCAGGGGTTTTGACCAAGACAGGCGGGGAGGCCAAACATACCATGACCATTGTTGAAATGCCCTCGCATTCTCATTCTTACCGCTGGTGGAATGCCTGGTATTTTTCGGGTAGTTCCGAGCTTGGCGCTAAAGGCAGTTATAATGACAACGCCCAGACAGGCATTACAGGAGGGGGGCAGCCTTTTAATGTGCTGCCGCCTTATTATGCCCTATGCTTTATCATGAAGATGTCTTAAAACTCAGACGTTTCCTATCGGTTTTATTGCTGAGTTTTTTTATTGTCTCAGGTCCCGCGTATGCGCTTGAGCTTGACGACGCCTCAGGGATGATCAACTGGAATTGCCTGGATTTAAAGGTGATCGGAACCTGTGTGGGGCCTTTTGGCATTCCAGGCATCGTCATTATGTACTGGGATCCGGCTCTCCTCATTGAAACCGTCAAGCAGCCGGGTGATACGCTTATCGGATCGCTGCACTTTGAGATTTCGAATCTTACGGCCCAGGCACTCAAAGACTTTGTCCAAGGCTTAGGCCTATCATCCATCCATGTTTCAAGCGGATCGGACTCATCAAAGATCGATGAGACCAACCTGCAATTTAACGAGGCGCACGTGTATGAATTCCCTTTTAAGAACGAGATTATGATGTCAATGGGCATGGTGTGTCCGGACAAACTTCCCACAGGCTCTTTGATCAAATATCTTTCAGAACTGGATTCTTCAGAGTGGCGCATAGGGGTCATGGAAGCCCTGAATCCCAAAAGCATGGCTTCAGCTGCAAGCGGACCGGCCTGCGTGGCAGCAGGAGGGCCGATGGCTGATTTGTGTATGGGGTATTGGGGAGCCACATATCCAAGAAGAGGCTTTGTTACGCATCAAAGCCAGATCGTAGGAAGCGTGGTCGCTGCGGTCCGCGCTGTAAGCATTGCCTCAGGTTTAAATATACCTGGACATGTTGTTTTAGAAGGCACTGGTTTTGTGCCATCTTTTGAAAACGACAAGCTGCAATTGATTTATCCTGTTGTATCTGGGTGTATCAAAATAGGCCAAAATCCGGCATCCTGGGAATCCGGGAAGCTGTCTGCTTCAGGCAAATACCTGTGGCTCTATTGGCGAAGAAGAATATGCTGCGTGTATTAGGTGTTAGTTTCTTTGTATTTTTGGCAGCTTTGCCTTTGGGCTTCTGCCAGCAGAGCGATTGCAGCGAATGCTCTAAGGACGTAGCCCTGTCGAATCCTGCCTTAAAGGAAAAAATAGAGGCAATAGAGAGGCAGGCTGATGAGAGGTTAAAAGATAGCGGGAAAAGTCAGGATTCCTCGATAATTTTATTTATTGATTCGGATTACGGGTTTTCAAACGGCGCAATAGAAGCTCTTGTCAAATTCAAACAGAACAATCCAGGCTGGAGGGTCAAGGTTGTTATCGAACCCGGCAGCAGAAATCTCAAGCAAACGCTGCTTCGGGACCGGGATTATTTCAACAGCGGCTTGGAGTTTGATATTGACCTTAACGCTAGTCTGGCAGGAAAGTTTGGCATTGATAAGACCCCGACCTACGTCGTTTTTCACGAAGGTAGGCATTATAAGACAACAGACCTGTCTGATCTTAACGAAACCACTGCCCAACTTAATAAATGAGATGTTTCTTGATATTGATTGCTCTGTTTATTTATACGCCTTTTGCCTATGGTCAGGGGCTGTTTCGATATGACAGGATCGATTTTTTTAAGGATCCTGATTCGAAGAAAGACACTGTCTCAGAGCAAGCGCAGAGCAGCATTGAGTCCATTGAGAGCGAATGGGCTGAGCCTGTTATCAGTGCTTCAGGCAAGGTGAGTATTTACCTGCCGCCCAAAGAGGTCAGGGATTTCCTTGATACGCCTGATCCTGAAAACGCAAAAGCATATCTGGAATGGAACTTAAACAGGATCAGAAAATTCATCACGGCCCAGGAGATGCTTGCTAAAGAGGCTAAGATACTTGATCAGCCGAGGGGAAGAGATAATTTGACAGATACGGATTCGCAAAAGACAGGTTCGTCGACGAGCGTTGCCGGCGCTGCTCTCCCCCAGGGTGATTACCTGTTTTTCTTTATGTTAAAGGGGTGTCCGGTTTGTCAAAAAGAGGCCCGGGTTGTAGAAAACATCTATCTCACCCATCCGGAAATCAAAGTCCAGGCTTTCGCTGTCGGTTATAGAGATGACGAGCTGAGAGAATACATGTTTCCGGCAATGCAAGATAAGGGGATGAGCAGATTATTTAAGGTCAGTTCTTATCCGGCCATTGTTCTGTTTAACAGCAAAAAAGAAAAGTATTTTATTTCAGGCTATGCGAACAAAGAGAAGATATTAAAATTATTCGGATGAAAAGAGCTCTTCTGACATTGATTTTTGTTTTTATCGCTGTCCGTGTAAGTTGTGCCGATATTTTTACGAAAGACGACTCATCGCCTTACACTATAGAGAGCGCTGTTTCGGAAGACAGGTCCGGATTCTATTATAGGGGAGGCGTTGACTATAATCCTCCGGTTGCGCCGGAAGAGCCTGGTGTGGGCTATTCCATTGTCAGCGGATCAAAAGGATGCAGCGGTTTTGATTTTGCCTCGAGTTTCACGTCTCTTTTCTCCCAGCAGGTCCTGGAAGACT
>Ga0172371_10013373_pt1 | contig 10697 bp, 7 predicted proteins | sample Lak12m_FD_114543 | JGI IMG/M metagenome (GOLD analysis project Ga0172371, IMG submission 114543) | Freshwater microbial communities from Kabuno Bay, South-Kivu, Congo - kab_022012_12m | ecosystem: Environmental > Aquatic > Freshwater > Lake | place: Democratic Republic of the Congo: South-Kivu... | reverse complement strand
CAAAAATACCCCTTCTTTATCAAAAGAGAACCCAATGTTTTTTCCATATGTTAACTCAGGACTAACACCATTAATTCCATCGCTCAAAACAATTAGTTTTTTTGTTTTATTAAGATTAAAAAAAGTGACGATCATTCCCTTTTTGACAGACTGTATTGATGGTTTAAAACCAGATTCAGTATAAAGCACTTGGCTAAGACCGGGAGTTTGAGGTAAATCACCCACTGCATAATTTATGACGTTTTTTATAAGTTTTGGGTCTTGTGAAGATGTAGGATTTTGTCCCTGAAACTGATCGGAAGGTGTCTTACTTTTTTGTAAAACTACTATTGGTTTATTTAATCGATAAACCACAAACAACAGTCCGCCTATGATAATTAATACAAACGCCACCATTATTCCCGATAAGAATTTTTTGGTCATAGTTACAGAATATCTTTTTCTCCAACCTCAGTCAACCTTTGAATAGAAATAGGTAATTTCCATTTATTCAGTTTTTTTAAATGCTATAGGATTTCATTCATATCCTTAAATAGCAGAAATATTAAATATTTTGAGCAATAAGATAAATTTAATAAAAATTGTACATATTGATTATGGGTCTCTTGACAAAAAGGTATTTAAGTGATAAACAACTAGTATAGGTGTTGGTTGTCAGCGTCATTTATGAAAAGCCAACCCTATTAGGGTGTAATCTGTTTGAATATGTTCAATCCAGATGCTTTCTCAGCAGAAGGAACCAGTTTTAGTACTCGTGAACTACTTGTCTCGAGGCCAAATCGATTGGGTCGAATTATGATCGTTGTAGCAACACTGTTGACTTTTGTTGCGGCCTCAAATACACCCAGTGTTTATTCTGGTAGTCAAGAGACTGGGTATGGTTCTGGTACGAGAATACCCACTACTGGTTTAGGTGGAAACCATTCTGGGGAGAAGAAACATTATTCAGGAAGCCAAGAAGGTGGGTCTTTTTCTGGGAGAATTACTGTAACTGGACCATCTGGCGATCATGAAGGTCAAAAAAGACAATAATAATTAACACCTCATGTTGTTTGATTTAGTGGTACTGAAAATTTACTTGTTTTATATTCCCCCGATTTTAAAATTGATAATGAGTAGGCGTTCTGCAAATCATCAATTAATTTCCTAATATTGACTGGTTGTCTCTCCCCAGTAATTGGAACGTTTGGGTTGGTGCTTCGCAAAGCGGATATTGACTGATTAAGAAAATCTTGGCGTTCAGATGGGTGGTTAATAAACCAAGAAATAGTTCGGTCGTGTGGAACCAACAAATGACCCCAACCCATCACAATTGCAATATTAGCCATTCTCCCAGTGACATTTTTCCCTGGCAATATTTTGTCCAAATCTTGATCTATGGCATTGGCAATATATGCATTTCTAAAGCTAACACCGAGTTTAAAAAGCTTACCCATCAGTGCAGATTGTCGGACGAAAGCTGGGGAAGAATAATCAGCTGGTTTTAAGGAAGCATCACTGCTAAACAGTTCTCCCAATGTCTGAATGTCAGTCTTATACATACCAAACTGATCGTCGCCCATCATCTGGTTAGTATTTTGCAAATTTTTTAAGGCATTACCGACAGCGTCCTTAACTGAAATTCCTAAGGCCCCAGCAACCATAGCCGCGCCAGAAACTATCACTGCTGCCTTTAAAAAATCTCTTCGGTTTAGACCATTATTCTTTGATTCTAATTGCGCACCGTTAACCGAATTTCGTTTAATTATGGAACCTGCCAGAAACGACAATCCCAATAGTGAGGCGGAGAGAAAAATGGCGTTTTCAGGTGAATTTTTATCATCCGAAAGAAACCGAAATAATTGGTCTTGTTCACCAGTTTGGGCATCTGCCCGAGCCTTAATAATTCCCTCCTGAATTGTTTCCATGGCAGAAACAACCTCTTTTCCTATTAGATTGCTCAAATCTAAAGACAATCCTTCGGGGTCAGCACAAATTAGATGACACCCCGTTTCCATTGACTCCCCAATTGCCCAACTACGAAAGTCAACGGGGAGATTGGAATCTGAAAGTAGTTTTTTGGCCTCCTCAAGATTGCGAGGGTTCAACACTGGGCCCAACGTATCAGGCACAATGGCATCTAAATCGTCAGAGCAAAATCTTTCTCTAAACAAAGCTGTTGTTTGCTTTGCCTGGGGAAAGGTGTTAACTCCATGATCCACTCCAATCACTAAAAACTGTTTATTTCCCTTAATAACTTCCGGCTCCACTGAAAAAAGTTGACTCTCCGCCAATGAATCTTTTATGTCAATTGGTGTTTCTTTAGGCATATTTGTAGTTATATCACTATAACTTTCGTTTCAAACGACTTGCCCTTTTGGGGCAATAAAAGCGTGTTTTCACCCAAAGAAATAGGTTCATTAAAACGACTTAATCAAAATTATACATAAATACTTGGGATTGACAATGGCGCGCACATCGTGTACTATAGGACTTACATGACTACTGCCGAGGTAGGTATTGGCAAACAAAAAACATCAGACCGATTGCATAAACGGATTCGAGATATGGTTGTTGCATCGGCCATTTCTGTCTTTATTTTGTTGAATAGAGATTCGATAACTGTCGGGGTAGTGGAATTACTTAACTCTTTTGGAAAGAATCCTGATTCTCCGCGATCCACAATACTGACCAGCGAGTATATGACCCCAAAATCTATGGCTGACCCAACACCAAAAAAATCAACACCAACACCTAATCCCAGTTTTACTCCGTCACACACACTAACTTCAACTGCCACTGACACACCAACCGTTAGACCCAGTCCAACCGAAAAACCAACACGAACTCCAAGCCCGGACGAAAGGGAAATTGAGGTTGTAAAATTAAAAGGGCTAGCGAGTAACCAAGGTCTTGTTTTTCTTCCTGGAAGTTATGTAGACGGTAAACCAAATGATTGGAATGCGGATGAAATTATTGTGATGACTGAACGACTAACCAGAGTTAAAAAAATAGTCGATGCCTTTTGGGGTCCTGACCTAATTATGCGTGGACCACTAAAGGTGTTTAAAAACGCCCCGGATGATTTTCCCACCGGTTTATGTACACAGGTTGCTCCCTATTACCAGGAGGTTAAAATGAGAATCGCCGTAGAGAATGAGGAAACAGCTGGCCATGAATATGGTCATGTCAAAAACACATGTTGGGCTGTTCCTGGATATGCCAGCTCCTTGTTTATTGAGTTCGCGGCAGAACGAAGTGGTTGGGCAGTCACTGGAATAACTCCGTCTCCGGAAATTATTGAAAGAGAGGATAAACAGATTGTTCCGGGATCGCTATTTTATGGTTCTCTAAGAACTCAAATTAATCGGAATTATGTTGCAGCAACCGGAGCCATGTCCCTTCTAGAAAAAGAGAGGCCCAACGTTTGGAAAGAAATGCACCAATGGGGACAACTTTATGTTCTCAAAAACGGGCGTCCACCCAAACAAGTCGACATTGACTGGCAGTTAAATCAAGAAACTTCAGGTAGATATAATGAAATAAAACGTCGGTTCAACGTGTTTGACACGGTCGACAGTCTTGTTATCCAACAGCCTTATTAAGCGCGGTCTCCAACACACAAATACCTTCATTAAACAATCACTGTGTTGCTATTATGGTTGGGATTTATATATATTAAGAAGATAATATATATCGATGAAAATTCAGAGGCTCATTGTTTTATTTATATTAATTGTTCTTTGTTCTTTTGTCGCTCCTAAGTCTGCATCCGCTGAAGCATGCACTGACTCTGGTTGTTATTGGACGGGTGCGCGGTGTGAGAAAATAATAACGTGTTGTACTCCGAGTGGTAGTTGTCAACAGGGCGGTATGGGCTGTGGCTCAACTGATCCGACATCTTGCGAAAATGGGAACGGAGGCCAACAACCAGTTGATAATCCTCCCGTCTGCACTTCGGTTACGCCAATTGGAAAAATGGGGTGTTCAAATTTCCCCAATGGGGTTGATTTAGGAAACCCAACGGTCACTTGGCAAAACCATCCACAATGCGGCACGAAGGACGAAGGAGGGTCTCTCAATAGTTGTCCAGCTGAGGGTTGTCGTGTCGGCTGTTATCTTGGTGGAAACCAAGGAAACGACCCTTGGGTAGGGGGGAATGAAGCTTTCAATGTTTCATATCCTTCTTCCAGTTCAGTTAGATTAACAGTTGCTCCTAATGGTGGGTCGCACAATTCTGAAATGATGGGTTGTGGTGGGGGGAGTTGTTCTGGGCCAATTAATTGTACTTCTTTATATGACAGTATATTACCTGGCCCATGGGGTTGTGATGATCCACCACCGCTCGGTTATGGATGTCGACATTGTAATCCGGATGTTGGTAATGTCATTGTTAATGCGTGTATCTCCGGATCCTGCAGTCTTCCTGATGGACAGTCAGAAGGAAACTATACCCCACCAACTAAAACTCTTACTTATAATATTCCTACCTATACCGGCAGTTCGACTAAGCCAGCATATCTAATATTTGACGTCGTCAATAATAACCTGGGGTCTACAGCACGTGGTTTTGTTTGCACCATCGCCGGATGTCGAGTTATCAAACATGGAGAAAATTTAAACAATGCGTATCTGCCTCTAGTTTCTAGTAACACTACTTTCAGAATTTCGATTCAATATACAAATACTCCCCCGTCGGGGTCCGGTTTTACTGTCACTAATGTTCGTCCTGCCTGGACACCTGACTCTACTATTTCTTGCCCCCTGTCTACCAGTTCATTACCTGTAGTTGTTAATGCTACTGACGACAAAGGTTGGAGTACATCAACAGATCCTAGATACGCACCGGTCTCATTTTCCTATGGCGCTCTCGGAGTACAACCAGCAAAAGACGCCCTCGGCTCATGGGCCCCTGGTAATCCAGCAGCTGTAAATACATTAACTTATGCCCCACCACCAAATTCTAATACAAATTTATATGCCCAAGTTTCAGACAATAGTGGCCAATACCCTGGTCACACCACTTCTTGTCCTGCAACCACGATTGCCTGTACACAAACGCCTTATAAAAGTTGCAGTGTGACCGTAACTAATGGATCCGCACTCACTAATCCTGCCCAACCCATTACCATAACTGTTTCCGGCTCTTCCCAAAACACTGACACGGTCAGATTGTGGTTAGAAAAGAAGGATGGCACTATCCAAACAGCTCCCGTAACCGGCACGCTCGGGGCACCAGGAACCACAACAAATAAATATTATTTATTAGCCAGTTGTCCTGCTTCCGCTGGCGGAGCTCCTTGTACTAAAAATGTAATCATTAACACCCCCACCACTCCATTGCCGATCGGTGACTACTATGTTCATTGTGACGTACCAACAGATAACGCCCCCAACCCACCTTATGAAAAATGTGCCGGAGACCCGTTTTGTTCCTATAAAAATATTGCCACAGGGGTGCCCCCACAAGCTTGTATTGGTTGGCAGTTTTGTTCCACATTAGATAATTTACCCATTAACATTGCCTTACCAACACCAATAACACTTACGGGAACTGTTTTCAACGATACCAACTCCAATGGTTGTTGGGACACGGGCGAGCCAGCCATTGACCCCGCACTTTTAACTGGAAAAACTCTTACCATTAATGATGGTTATTCCCCAGCCCCACAAAATATTTCCCTGACTGGAACAAACACGTTTACTGCCACAATTTATAGCGGTTATAACACTGCGATTGATGGAACCAACGCAGCACCAACAGGATTGCCCCAATTAACTGGTTATCCTAATTTTAATGAAGGGGACTGTTCTAGAATTTCCAACATCCCACCAATTCCTGCCGGTTTTGAAAATTCTGCAATTTTTAGCACTAGCCAACCAAACTACATTAAAAATATTGGTTTCTCTAGGAATATTGGCTGGTTAAATGTTTTTGACGGCGATGTTTATGGAAATACTGGGTACACCATTCGTATTCCTACTCCAAATTTTCTAATTAATGGTGTTGCTGGGGGTGTTGGTATTTCTTCAGGAGGGATTATCACTTATCTTGACCCACCAACCAACCAAACATCAATTAAAGGAACTGTAACCCCGCCCGGTTGGGAAATTACCGACTATTTACCTTCCATAAAATACTTGTCAGATGGGTCTATTAATTTTACGGCTCCATTGACTTCCCTTCCCCTTTCTGACTGGGCTACACCTCCACTAACAGTTGGTTCTATTTTTACTAGTGACACCACCTTGGGAGCCACCAATTATGCATTATCAGGGGACGGTGTCGTAACCGTGTTTATTAATGGGTCACTAAATATTAACGGGGATATTGTTTCTAATTCTGTCGACCGACAAGGAATTGTTTTGGTCGTTAATGGAGATGTCACCATTTCAAACACAGTTACCAATATCGATGCGATGATTGTCGCTTCAGGAAAGATTTCCACTGAGAACATCCCATCATCAGTAAAATTAACAATTAACGGCGCGCTCATGGCTAAGGGGGACATTGATTTAAAATCAAGATCAATTCCCCCAGAAAACAGCACACCGGCAGTTACTGTTAACTTTAAACCCCTTTATTTAGATACTAGAAACAATGTTCTTACCAAAACGTCTACTACTTCTTGGAGGGAAATCACTCCAACTAATTAACTTTAATGTCTTCATTACAAAAAAAATTATTTGCCACTCTTTTTGTTTTGCTTCTAGCATTGGCCGGGTTCTGGTTGCCGCACAAAACAATTAACCCCCAGCCCGTCTTTAATCCTGAAGTTTTAGGAGAATCTGGGGCGCCGGATGGCCTATCACAATTAGTGATTGAGCCGGAAGCAGGGAAACAATTCTTACTCGATAAAATTAATTCCGCCCAAACCAGCCTGTATCTTTCCATGTATTTATTTTCCGATGAGGATTTTGTGACGGCATTAATTGGTGCCAAAAAACGCGGTGTGGAAGTGAAAGTGATTTTAGAAAAATCGCCTTTTGGCGGGGGTGCAAAATATAACTCTGACAGCAAAGAAAAATTATTGGCGGCCGGTGTGGAAGTCACTGATCCACCAGCTTTAATTGCCCTGTTGCACCAGAAAAGTTTAATTATTGACCACAAAGAACTGGTAATTCTAACTTTTAATCTGGCTAAATCGGCTTTTACGATTAACCGCGAATATGCCATTAGTGATCTTTCTCCTCCGGATGTTTTGGAAGCAGAACAAATTTTTGATGCCGATTGGAAAAGAATGCCTTTTACTCCGAGTGTGCCAAGATTAGTTGTTAGTCCAGACAATTCTCGCTCCAAATTAATCAGTCTAATTAATAGTGCCAAACAAACAATTTTTCTCGAAGACGAGGTGTTGGAAGACCAAGAAATTATTAATCTTCTTGCCCAAAAATCAGACTCGGTGGAAACAAAAATTCTCTTAGCCGATCCCAAAAAAGTGGCGCAAAATTTAACCACCGCTCAAGATTTAGCCAGCAGTAAGGCAGCGGTCAAATTTTTGGCCAAGCCATATTTGCATGCTAAATTAATTTTGGTCGATGGTCAATTTGCCTATTTGGGGTCGGTCAATTTAACTAGTCATAGTCTAGACCAAAATCGAGAATTAGGAATTATCTTTACTAATCAGATTTTTCTAGCCCGGCTAACACAACAATTTAATCTCGATTGGGAAAACGGGACATTGTATACTAAGAATTGATATGTTCAAGTTTCTTAAAAAACTTGGTCCAGGATTAATTACAGGGGCAGCCGATGATGATCCATCGGGAATCGCCACCTATGCTTTGGCTGGCGCCCAATTCGGTTATCAAATGCTCTGGGCGGCGCTACTAACTTTTCCCCTGATGACCGCTGTCCAAGAGGCCTGTGCCCGCATTGGATTAGTTACTAAAACCGGGTTAGCTGGAGTTATTAAGCGCCAATATCCGCGACCCATTCTTTGGTTTGTGGGTTCACTCTTATTTATCGCCAACGTATTTAATATTGGCGCCGACCTTTCTGGGATGGCTGCCGCTATTAAACTTTTCGTTCCAGCTAACGAATTGGCTTCTGGATTTTTTCTGTCATTACTTTTAATTATTTTGACAATTCGTTTACCATACCGAAAAATTGCAGCAATTTTTAAATGGTTGACCTTGGCTCTTTTTGCTTATGTGGTGACTTTTTTTATTATTAATAATGATTGGGCTGCCCTACTCCGAGGAACTTTTTTACCCAATTTTTCAGAATTTACTAATAACAGTTATCTATTAATGTTGGTGGCAGTCTTGGGAACGACTATTTCTCCCTATCTTTTTTTCTGGCAAGCTAGCGAAGAGGCCGAGGAACAAAACATTGCTCATCGGATCGTGACCAAAAACGAATTAAAAAGTGAGACTAAAGATACCCTTTCGGGGATGTTTTTTTCCAACATGGTAACCTTCTTTATTATTGCCACCACGGCGGGAACTTTATTTAAGGCAGGAATTACCAACATTAACACCGCTTCAGAGGCCGCCCTAGCGCTTCGCCCCCTGGCAGGCGACGGAGCTTTTTTATTGTTTGCCATTGGAATCATTGGCACGGGCATGTTAGCTATTCCTATTCTAGCCGGATCAGCCGCCTACGTTGTCTCAGAAACAATTGGCTTTACCGAGGGACTAAACAAACCGTTTTCAAAAGCTAAGGCATTTTATTTTGTCATTATCGCGGCTACAGTTTTGGGGTTTTTCTTAAACCTGCTGGGGATTTCTCCCATAAAATATCTTTTCTACTCAGCGGTTCTTAACGGTCTAATTTCCCCCGTTATGATCGCCATGGTTTTATTAATTGCCAATAGTCAAAAAATTATGGGTGTATATAAAAACGGTAAAATATCCAACATATTAATCGTTGTTACCTTAGTTTTAATGACTGTAGCTGGCGTTTCTATTTTTGTAATCCACTAAACTCTTTTCTGTGAAAATCTTCGCTCCCTTGTTTTTCATATTGGGCATTCTATGATTTCTATACTCACAATTTCAAAATATTTTTAGTCATGAGGTTGTGAGGATAATAGAAACTGCCCATGATAGAACAACACCCAATTCCCCAAGACATCACCGGTTTCAAGTTTAAGTTGGTGGGGGACATGACTCTGCGACAATTTGGCTATTTAGCCGTGGGGTTAGTTTTTGGTTGGACCTTTTATGCAACACCTTGGTATCCCATAGTTAAACTGCCCTTAGCCTTTGTTTCCGCCTTGTGTGGTATTGCTTTTGCATTTGTTCCCATCGAAGAACGCCCGCTCGACACCTGGGTGAGAAATTTTTTTAAATCAATTTACCAACCCACCTATTTAGTGTGGCGAAAAACTGCCAGTGGTCAGATGGACTCACCGCTGCTTTCGGCGGATTTTGCTCCTCGCAGTTTTTTAAATTTTTCTCCCAATTGGTTTGGGACAAAAGCGACAATTTCTACCAACACTCCACCGACAAATATCACAGCCCCCGCTACCCCAACACCAACAGAACCATCTCCGATCGCAAGCCCTGTTAATGAACCAATGGTTGTTCCTCAAGAAACACCCGTGACGCCAACGACAAAATCCCCAGTATTATCTATTGATGAATTGGTAAAAATGCGGGAACAGAAATTAGCGGAACTAAATGCGGAAAAAGATAAGTTGCAACAAGCCCAACTGGAACACAAAGAAAATGTCTATCAAGCAAAAACAGTGGCTGCCCCACAAATTATCGATGTTTCGCAACTCGAAAAAGCTCGCGCGGAAGCCAGAAAATATCAGCCCGTTCCTAGTCCGGCGCTCGTTGACAGTGAAAAACAATTGCAAGATCTTTTGCATGTTAATGCTGGCCTAGCGTCACAAATCGAACAAATTAAGGGCCAGACTCAAAATATGTCCGAGGGTGAAAAATCTTTGCTAGAACAAAGGTTAAATAGTTTAAACGCTTCGCGCGAAGAATTAAGTGTAAAAATCAGTGAGATGCAACGGACGGTGGAAGAAATAAAAAAAGAACCATATCATCAAACAACGTCCACCATAAGTAACGACCCATCAGTAACTGTCCTGCCCAAGGCGTTTCGCGGAGCCCCAACCCTTTCTTTGTCCGACATCCCCAATGTTATTTCTGGTTTGGTGAAAGATCGTTCCGGTCAAGCCATTATTGGGGCAATTGTTCTAATTAATGACCAAACAGGAAATCCCGTTCGAGCCCTTAAAACCAACAAGGTGGGACAATTCATCACCAGCACCCCACTAGAAAACGGCACATACTTTATTGATGTGGAGCGCGACGGCTTCTCTTTTGACACCCTGCAAGTTCAACTCTCAAACAAAGTGCTCCCCATGTTAGCTATTACCGGCAAAATTAGTGCCACCACGAAAGGAACCACTTATGGATCTGTCTAAAATTGCTATCAGAGGAAGCACTCAGGAACATTTGGAAGTATATGACATTGTTTCTGGTTTAGTGATCCTCAAAGACGGGTCGGCGGTTCTAATTTTGGAAGTAGCAGCGGTAAATTTTGGCCTTTTGTCAGAACCGGAACAAGAATCGATCATCTACGCTTATGCCAGTTTCTTAAACTCGTTAAACTTCTCCATTCAAATCATTATTCGCAGCAAGAAAAAGGATATTGGTGAGTATGTGCGTTCTTTAGAAAAAGAGGCGGAAAAACAAGCTAACCCGCTTCTTAAGGAGCAAATTACTAAATATAAAGAGTTTGTTTCCCAAATGGT
>Ga0172371_10013372_pt1 | contig 10698 bp, 10 predicted proteins | sample Lak12m_FD_114543 | JGI IMG/M metagenome (GOLD analysis project Ga0172371, IMG submission 114543) | Freshwater microbial communities from Kabuno Bay, South-Kivu, Congo - kab_022012_12m | ecosystem: Environmental > Aquatic > Freshwater > Lake | place: Democratic Republic of the Congo: South-Kivu... | reverse complement strand
GCTCCCCCAGGGCCAAGACCCAGTCGCCGACTTCCACCTTGTCGCTGTCACCAAGACGGGCCGCCGGCAGCGTGCCCGCGCCTTCGATGCGAAGAACAGCCAGGTCGCTTTTCGGATCGGTCTTGATGTCCAATGCCTTGAATTCCCGTCCATCCTGCAGGCGGACCATGACTTTCCCGCCGCCGGCCACTACGTGATTGTTCGTCAGAATGACTCCCGACGAATCCACGATCACCCCCGAGCCGGCGCCCACCATCCCATGGCCCGGCATCTCCGGCATGGGAATCGAGGGAAACTGCTTGAAGAACTGGCGGAATTCCGGATTCTTGGACAGGTCTCCGAAAGGCATGCCCTTGAAACCGAAGGGCATCTCTTCCGAATTCTCATTGGGAGCGGACTTCCGGTTGCCTGAATGCTCAGCCATCGCCGGAGTATTGGTAATCATCACCACCGACGGCAATACCTTCTCTGCCGCCTTGTGGAACGCGGAGGACAGCGACTTTGCGTAATCGGACGCCGGCTGATTTCCCTTTGCGGGAGTATTCGAGTGACTCGCCATTGCGGCAGCCGAGGACGGCGAGGTGGTGTCGGAATACCAAGCCGTCGCGGTACTGTCGACGCCCTTGTTGGTGTGATGGGACGTGGCGCCGACAGCGACCGCAATCGCGCTCAGCACGGCGACCAGCCCCACTCCGGCAAGCCACGTCCGGGCTCTAAACCGAAACCATTTCCTATTCATGTCTTTCTCCTGCTTGAACAGATGCGATCCAAGTGCAGAACGGGCTCGCAACGCGTGGTCGGGCGTTTGCTGCGGCCGTCTCGCGGTTTGTCATTGTCTTTCGTGTCACACGGTGGGGAGCTGCTCCAAAGCGATTGGCAGCGTCGATTCCGCCGATCGGCGACGACAAAAATCAACCCGGTGGCGTATCCATGTTTCACTCCTCCTTTTCCGCCAGCGTGATTCACGTAGTGCCATTGCTTCGACCACAGCCCCCACTTGTTTCGCAGCAAAGGCACGTCGTCGAAGAATATGCCCTCTCTCATAACGATGGTTGCCGCCCGCGTTCTTGTCTTTCACGAACATGCGTAAAACTCGTTCTCCAGAAGATCCTTGGCCGATTTCCTTGATGGCGACTCGTGGACGTATCCACTCCTCCGCTGAACTGCGGGGACGCTACCGCAAGGTCGTCCTGGTACTTTGGGCAAGGCCGGATCGGTGCCCACACAATCGCGGCACCAAGGCCAAACGATTGCGGCATCGACGGCAACTATCCCTATGGGTGCGAGAAGGCTCCGACCCTGATCGCCGTCGGACCGGTCGATCGTCGGGTCGGACCGCGGTGAGTCCTAAGCGATTGGCAAGCGCTACCCCAACTTATCTGCGCCCGCGCCGAAGAGGAGGGGAAGCCAGCCTTCGTCCGGGCCAAAGATCACGAGTTCTCCTTGGTGGAGGTATGCCCTCATGCGGGGACCGATTGCGATGGGAATCGTCGTCGGCAGCATCGCCGGAGCCATCGTGGCGGGCACGCTTGCGATGCGAGGCATCCCTGAATCCGGACGCCCGCAGCACGCGGTCAAGAAGGGCGCCCCACGCCTCAGCGACAACGACTGGCATGTGATACGCAGCTCGCTGGAAGAGCTTGCCGGGGATGAGCCTTGAATTCAAAGGTGGGGCGAGATGAGAAACGACGTTCTTGAATACGAACCGCGGGTGTTACGGGTGTTTCAGTCCAAGAGCGAGAGGAAGGCCTTCTATAACAAGATCGCCAAGGTCTACGATCTGCTCGCTGAGCACTCCGAGCGTGCCGTCCGACAAGAGGGCCTCGCGAAGTTCGCTCCTCGCGCCGGCGAGCACCTGCTCGAAATCGGTTTCGGCACGGGGCATTGCCTGGTGGAGCTTGCGGAGGCCGTCGGCCCCCACGGCAGGGTCTACGGGATCGACATCTCGGAGAACATGGCGACCAAGACCCAGTGGCTCTTGCAGGAAGAGAACCTCGCCGGCCGCGCTGAAGTCGCGTGCGGCGATGCCGAGCACCTTCCTTACGCGTCCGGTACGATGGACGGAGTCTTCATGAGCTTTACCCTGGAGCTGTTCGATACGCCGGAGATACCGCGGGTGCTGGGAGAGTGCCGCCGGGTGCTACGACCGGACGGCCGCCTGGTCGTCGTCGGTATTTCCAAAGCAGGGAAACCGGGATTGGTCTTGCGGGCCTTCGAGTGGACGCATCAGCACTTTCCCAACCTGATGGATTGCCGACCGATCTACGTCCGCCGGGCCCTGGAGGCCGCGGGTTTCGCCATCGAAGACTCCACCGCGCAACAGATGTGGGTTCCGGTGGAAATCGTCCGGGCAAGGAAACCAACATGATGGAAGAGGAGGCGGGGTTAGTTCGGATTTACCTGATGCAGATCAGCCAGATCCCGTTGTTGACTCGCCGGGAGGAAATCGCTCTGGGAGAGCACGTCGAAGGGACGCGAAGACGGCTGTATTTCGCCATTCTGGCTACGGGCTACGGACTCCAGGCCATTGCGGCGTTGCTCGACAGGGTCTGCCGAGGTAAGGAGCGACTGGATCGAGTCATCGAGTTGCCAAAGCCAGGTGCGAGGGAACGCCGCCGCGCCCTGGAACAATTGGAGCCCGCCGTGCACCGGATCCAAGACCTGCTGACACACAACTGCAAGGACTTTGCGATTGCCACGGAAAGGAGTCAGCCGGTGCCCTCTCGCCTGGCGGCATGGCGCCGGATCAGGGCACGACGCAACAAGGCCACCGGCCTGCTTCAAGACGTGACACTCCGGAGGAAACACCTGCTGCCGATCTTGCACGACCTGAAGATGCTCTCCCAACGGCTCGACGACCTCGTCAAGAAACTGGGGGAGAAGGATACCCGTCAGCGCAGGGGTGACAGCAAAGCCGATCCCCAACAGGAACTGTCCCGGTTAATGCAAATCGCTTTGGAGACGCCCTTTTCCTTGCGCTGCCGGCTTCAGCAAATCCACCGCCTGCAACGGGAATATGAGGCGGCAAGGTTGGATTTGTCCGCCGGCAACCTGCGGCTCGTCGTCTCCGTTGCCAAACGCTATCGCAACCGCGGCGTGAGCTTCCTGGACCTGATCCAGGAGGGAAACGGCGGCCTGATGAGGGCGGTTGACCGGTTCGACCATACCCGCGGGCTCAAGTTCTCGACCTACGCCACTTGGTGGATCCGCCAGGCGATCACCCGCGCCATCGCCACCCAGGGCCGCACCATCCGCCTCCCGATGCAAATGGTCGAGCGCCTGGGCAAGGTCCACGCCGCCGCCGGACGTCTTCGTCAGCAACGCGGTTCCCAGCCAAGCGTGGAGGAAACGGCCGAGGAGGCGGGATTATCGGACAGCGAGGCCCGCCTCGTGATGGGATTGTCGCGCGAGCCGTTGTCGCTCGACCTGCTTATCGACGCAGAAGAAGGAAGCTACCTCGGCGAATTCTTGCGAGACCATCGGGAAAGCGATCCTCTGCAAAAAGTCAACGAGGAGCTGCTGAAATCACGGATCGCCGAAGCCCTGAACACGTTGGCGTATCGCGAACGCGCAGTTATCCGCTTACGCTACGGGTTGGTCGACGGTCAAGTCCACACCTTGCAGGATATCGGCCAACTCTTCAAGGTCACTCGGGAACGAATTCGCCAGATCGAAGTTGGGGCGTTGCGCAAGTTGAAGCTCCCCACCGCCATGCGAAAGCTGGCGGGCTTCCTCGAACTGCCCTCAAGGAGCCCTCCGAACAGGCAAATGGGATGACCCAGCAAGAAAAAACACGAGAACAACTTGTTCGGGAACTGGAAGCCCTGCAGGAACGAATCGCAGGGTTGGAGAGACTACAGCAGGGACACACTTCTGCCGAGGATGCCTGGCAGAGGCAGCGACGGTTACTGAGGGAGTGGACCGCTCACTGCCGGGGCTTGCGGAACTGCGTCTCGAAGTCCGTCATGGTTTCCGGAAGATGTTCCCGTCTTTCCCGGGCGCCTTGCCAGAGTGAGTAAAGTCCCGATGCCATCACTCCCAGCCCGCCCACGGTCATTAGTGTGCTAGGCGCGATCGCCAGCGCCGCCAGGACCATCCCTGTGGCTGAGGCCAAGAACCGGGTCGCGCCGCTGAGAAAGACCATGATGCCCATATACCGGCTGGTGTCCTCGCCGGGGGGGGCGAAGTGGGTGACGCCGATCTGCCACCAAAGGATCCACCACCCCCCTTGGACGCTGCCGCGTAATAGCCGGGCCATGAGCGGCAAGACCACGAGTGCCGGCGCCAACAGCGCGGCCGCCTCGGGCGTGATGGCCAAGAGGATCGCGTCCAGCCCCCATACGAAGCGGACCCAAGCCCAGGAGAACCAGGGATTCGTGCGGTCGAACCAGCGCCCCAGCGCGCCTGTGACGGCGAAGGCCACCAGGGCTGGGATCGCGTGCATCATGGCGCTTGAGGTCACGTAGCCGAACTCGAGCCGTTTGGTAAGAAACGCCCAGATCAGTGGAAAATAGAGCATCTGGCAGAAGCCATCCACGAAGCAGCCCAACAGATAGCGCCGGTACCTCGCGTCGCGAGTCACGACAGCGAGAGCCTCGCGGAGGCTCCTGGCAACCTCCGGTCTCAGATCGTGGAGTAGTTCTTCGGGACGTTCCTTGACTCGGATCTCGCGGAAACAAATGAAACTGGCCAGGCTCAGAATTCCGGCCAGGATCATCAAGGCCTCGGCCGCATGGTGCGATGACCAGTGCAAGGCACCTTCCGTTGGCGCCGGACGCGCGATTTCCGCCACAACGGCGTCGTGGTCGGCTGCCAATTGGAGAAGGTAGGCAGAGACGAGGCTCGAAGTCAAAAAGGCAAGAGAGGACCATTTTCGCACCTCGCCGGTGGCGTGCCCACGGCGCTCCACCGGATAGTTCGCGCGGAGGATCGCCGTCACAGCCGGGCGGGTCGTGATCTCGAACATCGCGCCGATGCCGAAGAGTGTGAGGAACCAGAATGCGCTGCCGGTGGCCGCCGCCATCGCCAGGGAACTGATCGCGGCCAGCAAACCGGGCAGGAACACGAAGGGCATCTTCGGCCGCCGCGCCATCCAACTGCCGAGATACAACGTGGCGATCATCCCGATCCCCGAGTACAACTCGCGGAGCGGCAGGTGCCAATTGGCGGCCTGGAAGGCCTTGAGCGCGACCAGCGGGGCGTTGAGGAGGATTCCGCCGGCCGCCGCGTCGAGCAAGGCGTAGGCCAGATGGAAACGAAACGTGCGTCGGGCGTTCCCGGCCAGATCCGGGCCGCCAAACACCAGCGCGGCGATGCTCTTCCCACCCACTCTGACGTGCCCCCCTCAGTCGATCGCTTCGAGGCCCCGGACTTCGATTGCCAACGCAACACGCCAAAAAGAGACAACGGACCGGGCGGCGAAACGAGCACAGCCAGCAAGACAACCGGCACCCCTGCGAGTCGCATCCATTTAAAATTCTACAGGGCGCCCGCGGTCCGCGCCGCCCTGCGAATGGGGGGCAAGTGTACTAGCCCTTAGATGTTGCGGCTTACCGCTGTCGAGAGTCTCAGGCGGAGTGGCGGAGACACGGCTTTCGCTCGGGGTTGCATCTAGAAGATCCCGTCACGGCCATAGGCGAATTGCGTGCGTGGCGGGCCGCCGCTGGGCTACTGGCAACGGGCAAGCCCACAACCCTTGCGAACCGACGCCTCACGGCGACAATGGAACGCGGGAAATTGGTGAGAGAGGATTCGACAAAGGAGTCACAGCCATGATTCACCTGCGTGTCCGCTTCCTGGTGGCGGTTCTCGTCGCGACGTTCTTGGAATCCGCACAGTGCCCGTCGCTTCACGCGGTAGCATTGCCGCGCTCGCCTAACATCGTTCTCATCCTGGCGGATGATCTCGGCTATGGCGATGTGCAATGCTATAACCCACAACGGGGGAAGATCAGCACCCCCAACCTCGACCGGCTGGCGACCCAGGGGATGCGGTTCGTCGACGCGCACTCCAGCTCGGGTGTCTGCTCCCCCTCGCGCTACACGCTGCTCACCGGCCGGTATCATTGGCGTACGCGGCTCCAGGCGGGCATCGTCGGTGTGTTTGGCGAGCCGCTGATCGCGCCCGAGCGGCTGACCGCCGCCGGGCTCCTGAAACAAAAAGGGTACCGCACTGCCTGCGTCGGCAAGTGGCACCTCGGCTGGGAGTGGCCGATTCCCAAGGACCAGGCGGCCGCCTTCCACGCCAAGCCCATCGACGACGCAATGACGCCACGCGAAGACCAGAAGGAACTCTGGAAGGAGGTCTTCTCGCGACGCATCGCCGGCGGGCCCACCACACGCGGCTTCGACAGCTACTTCGGCACCGACGTGCCCAACTGGCCGCCGTACTGTTTCATCGAGAACGACCGGACCGTAGGGATCCCGTCGCGGTTTCTGCCGCTGCGGCTATTGCGCGACAACCTCGCCAGCCTGCAAGGGCCGGCCCTGGCCGATTGGAAGCTGGAACCGATCTTGCCCACGCTGGGCGACCGCGCTTGTGCGCTGGTCGAGCGCGCGGCCAAACGGCAGGAACCGTTCTTTCTCTATCTCCCGCTGACCTCGCCGCACACGCCGCTGGCCGTGACCGAAGCCTGGAAGGGCAAGAGCGGGCTAAACACGTACGCCGACTTCGTCATGGAGACCGATGCGGTGGTAGGGCGAGTGCTGGACGCCATCGACCGCAGCGGCGCAGCCCCGAACACGTTGGTCTTCTTCACCAGCGATAACGGCTGTGCGCCCTATATCGGCGTCGCCGAGTTGGAGAAAAGGGGCCACTTCCCCAGCGGGCCGCTGCGGGGCTACAAGTCGGATGTCTGGGAGGGCGGACATCGCGTGCCTTTCATCGTCCGTTGGCCGGGCGTAGTCAAGCCGGGGAGCGTTTGCCGCGCATTGGTCCAGCATGCCGACTTTTCCGCCACCTGCGCAAAGATCGTTGGAGCAAGACTCCCGGACAACGCGGGCGAAGACAGCGTCAGCCTGCTGCCGCTGCTGGCTGGAGGCGACGCTCCGGTTCGCGAGACGGCCGTGAATCAGTCGGCCAACGGTCTCGTGGCCATTCGCAAGGGGCCGTGGAAATTGATTTTCGGACGGGGCTCCGGCGGCTGGAGCAAGGGGCGCGACGATCAGCCCGCCCAACTCTACAACCTCGACGAAGACCTGGGCGAAACGAAGAACCTCTATCGGGAAGAACCCCAGATCGTCGCTGAACTGACCGCTCGAATGGCGAAGATCGTCGCCGAAGGCCGCAGCACGCCAGGCGCGGTGCAAGCGAACGACGTGCCCGTGAACTGGAGACGATTCGTGCAGACCGATGCCAAGCCGGACGGAACCGCCAAAGGCAGAGCAAAGCGATAACGATTATCGTCCGCTTGCTTGGATCAAGATGAGTCAGATGGACGTCGGACGCAGGCGATTGAGATCGCACCGGCTCTTTCCCGTCGCGGCGCACGCGAGTCCGGAGATCGAGTCCCGCGGCCGGCCCGTCGCACTCGGCGCGGATCTCCAGGCGGCCGGTCTGGGGATCGGTGCGCAGAGTCCAAGGGCGCACGAACGTCTTGCTCACGCGCTCGATCCACACGGTCCGCCAAATCCTGTGACCCGCATGTAGGTGCAACCCTCGGGATAGCGGGCCGGCGACTGCTTGCCGTGCGGTTTCGCTTCATGGGGATCGTCTGCTCACGAAAGCCAGCGCCCCGGCGTCCGATGTCGTCCACGCCGTCCTCACCAACGACTGGCCCAAGAGTGTGCCGAGGAAATCCGCCGTCCGCCGCTTGCTCTGGCGATAGTAGGCCATCAGCAGGGCCACGAACGCCATCAAGAGGGCATCCGGGCCGAGGGCCTGTTCCAGGAGGAACGCCTGGTGGTAGACCAGCCAGTTCGCCAGCGGTGCAGCTTGGTCGGGTCGCAGCTCGTGGCGAATCGGCTCGATGGTCTCGAAGGGATGGAGGATGTTTTTTTTTGCCCCAGGACGGCGTTCTCCAATCCTCTTAGCCGGAAGAGAGTCTGCGGGCCGAGGCTCTGGCTGGAGACGACTTCCCAGCGCAGTCCTCGGGCGTGGACTTCGGTTCCCGGCAGCAGTTCCATCGTACTGGTGGTCATAATCGTCTCTTGGCGGCATTGCCCCCGATACGAACTGCGATCAGCGGGGCTTGCGGTTTCGTGGTGCCGACCGTTTCCAGCCGGTCGGGTGTTTGCCCGATTCCTCGATCTGCCGTAGCAGCTCTTCAAGATCGGTCTTCTTGAAGAGGCGATAGCCGCTGATCGGGTTGCGGTAGACGGTCATCTTGCCGTCTCGATGCCAATTTCGGAGCGTGTTGATCGACACACCCAGGATCTTGGCCGCGTCCCTGATCGTGACAAAGTCGTCCAGCTTAAGCATGAGTATGCCTCCACAGCGGGATGCCCCCTAGCGGTGTGGTAGTCAAGACTAACAAGCCCCATCAGCAAATGGAAGCATCTGGATCGCGAAATCTTTCCGGCGACGTCGCGGCGAGCCTCGCGGTTGGCGGCGATGGCGGCAAGGCAGGGGCATCGTGCTAACGATTAGTTCAAACCTCGTTTCGTTGCCGCTTCTTCACGTTCCCGTGGTCCCGAGTTTCTGGTCAGAGTTCCCCGTCAGAGACGGCAGCGAGATCATGCAAGGCCACGTTCCGGTCTGCGTAGAGCAACGCGAGATGTGCTTGGGCGATCCATTTCTGTCCCGCCCAGTATCTTCGGTGTTCGGCAGGAGCATCGGAATCCGCAACGATAACGTAGCGAGGAAACTCGGCAGTTCCTGCGGTGACGATCTCGGCCTTCCGTTTCGATATCATGCCATACCTCTCGTCATCTGCCTGAACCGGTCTGCACAAACCTACTTCAAGACTCGGTAACGTGACGAGGCAGGACGCCGCAAACGTGCGGAATGTACGGTCGGAACAGGCTTTTGGGAGTACGCCGGTTCTACGGATTTTCGGGCGAGGCAGTTTGGTCATCGACGGCCAGCGGTGTCCATTCCGGGACGGCACGACACCCCGCCCCATCAGGAGTCGCCGGTTGAGAAAAAGCCTCGGAAGCATCCAATGTTTGTCGATCCCAAGCGAATAACCGAGAGGGAGCCACCGCCATGCACGAGCAGGCCCAATTCTTCGTCGGCTGGGGAACACTGTCGCTCATCAATGCCGGGCTGGCCCAATCCAAAGGGCGAAGTGGGCTCCTCTGGTGGCTGCTTTCGCTCTTTCTCGGCCCCATCGCCACGTTCTTCATCGTGGTGCTGCCGAAAGGCGAGCCTCATTGATAGATGGCCAGACAAGCTCGTTGAGCGGCGTTATGGGAGGGGCGATGCCCGATCTCGTGCGATGACAGAAACCATCGTCGCTCGTCGTCAGCATAGCACCGAAGGCTGTGACTGAGCGGCAGCCTCCTCGGTACTCGGGCTCGGTCGAAAGACCATTCCGAGGAGTAGATGCGTCGGCAGGAACATGCACACCGGAAGTCCGATCATCAGAAGTCCAAGATAGGCCAGCGGCGGTATCCATTCCTGGGGCTTGCCTTCGTTGAGCCCATAGACGTAATTGATGTTGACCGGAAGGTTTGGATTGTCGGATGGGGCTGGTGGTGCGGGCATCAGGAAGTAGCAGATCAGCATCAGCACCCAGGCCAGGACAGTCCAATACCAGAATGATCGGCGGTCGTAGCCGAGGCGGCTCAATAGCCAAAGCAAGAACAGCGGCAGCCAAAAATGAAAAAGGGAGAGGGCTCGGGTACAAAGCGGGATGGTGTCGCTGAACATGTAGGCCGTCATCCCGGTGACGTGCAGCCCCACGAAGCCGCCAAGGAAATCAACCATCCATAGGGCTTGCGGCATCAGAATCCCCACACTAGGCATCGAAGCCCAGATCGACTTCTCGCTCCAAACGGCAACCAAGGCCATGAAGAGGGCCACGTCGCAGTAGTAGAGGAAGTTCGTGGGGCCGTAGTCGTGCCAATAATAGGGAACCAGCACGCACACAAAGGCGGTGTAGAGCAGCTTGACTCCAAGGGGAATGCGGCCTTGCCCCCGCCTAATCGCAACCGCTGATTCCATTCCCATCCGGCGCCCCTTTCGGTGAGTGCCGACGATATTGCCTCAATCGTAGCAGGCGAGGATCACCTCGGACATCTGTCCCGCCGCGTATCTCTACTCCCACCTTCTTTCAAGGAAAGGAAAGTGCCCATGAGGGTTCTTTGGATCAACAACGATGGCGCAGGGTTCGCCGACTACATCGTCCCCTTTGCACACGGCCTCCGGCGTGAGCGACTTGCCCAACTTGGCAACCTCGATCAGCCGTTCGATGCCGGTCGGGATACGGCCCTGCACCACGACGAAGCTTCGTGCGGGTTGGAGCGGCTTGGCTTTCTCGAAGAAAGCAACGGCACGGGAGAACTGGGAATTAGGGGTTGGAGACTGGGGATTCGAGGCGGGGCTCTGGTCCCTGGCCCCTGATCCCTGACCCCCCTTGCTGAGATATTCCACCAGGCCCGCGCGGACGTAGATGTCGTAGCCGACTTGTTGGAGCGAGCGCAGGGCGTCGGAGGGGTCATCGGCATTCGCCCTAAGGCGCTCGAACGGAACCGAAGCCCCCTCGCCCCCTGCCCCCTCTCCCGTCCAACGGGCGATGGGAGAGGAACGCGCTTGGGC